>Ga0315280_10008775_pt1 | contig 13169 bp, 12 predicted proteins | sample YL17G06_40_MG_FD_203697 | JGI IMG/M metagenome (GOLD analysis project Ga0315280, IMG submission 203697) | Sediment microbial communities from Yellowstone Lake, YNP, Wyoming, USA - YL17G06_40 | ecosystem: Environmental > Aquatic > Freshwater > Lake > Sediment | place: USA: Wyoming | collected...
TGAACTGTTGAACTGATACTGGCTGGAGGTAGTCGTCACGTCTGTGGACATGACTCTCAGGTAGAAGCTGCCGCTCATGCCCAAAGCTTGAGATGAGTTGAGATTTACCACGCTGATGCGTATCAGGTTTAGTGGCTTTCCATTGATTGTGCCAATCACCGCGACTGTCGCGAGTGGCCGGTAGCAGAGAATGACATTCTGCGTCTCGTTTCCGTTCGTGATATAGAGTTGGGTCATGGTGAATGATGTCTTGTTGATTATTGCTCGGTCATCGCCTCTTAAATAAAGACCATAGTCACTGGATTCCGAATGCTCAAGTTCGTAAAAGACCTCTCCCAACGAGCTGTTGAACAACACGTCTTTCATCGTCTGCTCATCGGTCAAGTTGAGCATCAGCTTTTTTGCAGTGGTTAGAGTTCTGAAAGTGCCGCCGCAGTCGTCCACGTAGATCACCTTTGACCCTCCGAAGCTCCATCCAACCGAGTGCAGAGCATCATCCAATATCTGCATGTTCTGTTTAGCCACAGAGACCTTCAGCAAGCTTGCACGAGCGTTGATTTTCGCGACCGCAAAAGTGTACGTTAGAGAGATCAGCGCCATCAGCGAGGCGAAGAGAATCAAATAGGTTATCGGTATGGCGAACGCTCTTCTGCAACGTAGAAATCTTGAGCGATCTATCTGGCGTTTTGCGCGCAATGTCCTTGCAGTCTCCTCTCTAACTTGCTCTGTCAAGATGTCTCAATGCTGCATGAGATAAGGTGGTGTGCGTAGAAAGAAACTACACATACTTATTCGAAATCAGTACTGGCGATTTGGTGCTGGCCGCACTCTCACGTCCAGACCTAGGTGACTTGAGTTGATTTACAGAAAACAGAGAAAAGAAAGGAAAGGAGGTTTGGTGTTCTACTGAGCAGCTTGAACGTTTGATTCTTTATAGTATTGAGCGTTTGCGCTGAAAATCGCTATGCCAACGGGTGTGCCAACGTCGTTCAATGCGACGCTACCTGGATTCATGACGTACATGACCATCGTGTAGCCTGACTTCAATGTGATGTCGTCAGATGCTTGCGCGAATGTCTCTGCAGCTCCTTGCACTGTTATGGAACCAGTGGTGCCGGATAGTTCATCAGGTGTGACCTTCAAGTCGTTCGAAATTGTGACGGTGTTTGTTCTCCAGAAATATGCTGTGGTCCAGTTTACTTCTTGTCCTCTAACCGTCAGTTTGTCTATTACGACGTCTTTTCCGCCAGTGTTCACGATGACTATTGCGGCTTGAGCCCATCCGCCACTTGTGTTGTACCACACGTGCTGTTTTGTGAGGAAGAGGTTCTCTTCCTGGACTCTTGTGGTCGTGACGTTGATGGCGTAGAAGGTGACGACTGTTGCTAGCAACACCGAAACCGTCAGAATGATCAGTGTAGTCACTACTGTGCTCAGTGCTTTCTTGTTCTTGAACAGCTTCATTTTTTTCTCTCCGTGCAGCAGACATCAGCCCAGTTGAGATAAGAGGACTTGTGCGTAGAACACAACTACACATAACTGAACACTTGTCCAACACCAAATCACTCGCTACGGTTCATCATCTGTTCTCGGGTAGCAGGGCCACATGCGTAAGGCAATGAGACGGCCACCCTCAAAGAATGCTACTGGACTGCGTGGTCAGAATCCCCAACGACGGAGGCCCACACTATTTGCGCTGCATCCACGCATTTAGACTTGTTTAAACATTTCATACGGAATTCTTATCTAAGCCTTGAACCTCGAATTCCGCAGTCTAGGCGCATAAACATGCTGGAAGCCAGAGCCTTTTCGCCATGTCATATTACAGGCTTCTTCGAGATATTTGATCGGCAGACAGACCTTTTGCACGTTGGCTCCAAAGGTGCTGGCGTGTCGCTGAAAAACGGTATCGAAACCGCAGTCAAAGTCACGGAGGCGTCTCGATCTTCAGCAGAAGTCAAGATCAATGGCGTTCGTCAGGAATCTGCAGAAATCTCGAAACGAGTATTAAAGAGAATGCTTTCCAAGCTTCGAGGACCCAAACATCTCAGAATTGACGTGGATCATACAGTTGGTGTCCCGATGGGTGCAGGATTCGGCACCAGTGGAGCCATCGCGCTGAGCTTGTCATTGGCTTTGAATGAGGCTTTTGAACTGAGCCTCTCAAGGATTGAGGCAGCCCAAGTGGCGCATGTGGCCGAGGTTGAATGCAAGACCGGCTTAGGCACAGTAATCGCTGAGACCTTTGGAGGAGTCGAAATCCGCGTAGCACCCGGAGGCCCCGGCGTCGGAAAGGTGAAGCAACTACACGTACTCGACGACACCGTTGTCGCCTCCCTCGTCTTTGGGCCACTTTCAACGAGAGAGGTTCTGACGAACCCGACGACGCGAGACCTCATCTGCCATTGGGGAAAGGATCTCGTGGATAAACTGGCCACGACACCAGATGTCCCCCACTTTCTCAGGTGCTCTCGCGAATTCGCAGAGCACGTAGGACTAGTAAGCAAGCAAATCAGGAACGTTCTGAACGCCACAGACAAAGCTGGCTTCGTGTGTAGCATGCCGATGTTTGGTGACTCTGCTTTCACGCTGGTCGAGCGCAAGTCGCTTGAGGAACTGTTGCTGGCGTTCAAACAAAGCGGCCAAGATGGGCTTGTCGTTATCAGCGACATCGACTTCGATGGGGCGAGAGTGCTAGAATGACCTCAGTTCATGTGCCGCCATCACATCCTAGAGCCGCATCCATCAGGGTACGCGAGAGGTTGATTGGTCGCTACAGAAGCGGCGTCGTGGCCTGCGCTGGCCTCATAGCGCATGGCAGAGGCGAGGCCTTCGACTATTTGCTGGGCGAAGAAACAACAAATCCCGCTCTGAAAGCGATGGAAGCCGCTGCAGCCACGCTTCTGACAGCCAAGAGACCTGTCATTTCGATCAACGGCAATGTGGCCGCGCTGGTGGCGAAAGACGTAGTCAGGCTATCGAAGGCAGCAGATACGAGAATCGAGGTCAACCTGTTCTATCGCTCAATCGAACGCGAAAGAGCCATACGAGACTTGCTGACGAAGGCTGGTGCTCGTGAAGTGCTTGGCGTGGCGAGGAGCGCTTCGGGCAGGATCCCCGAGCTGGGCAGCGAGAGACGCCACGTGGACCGTCATGGCATACTTGTGGCTGACGTTGTCCTAGTTCCCTTGGAAGACGGAGATCGAACCGAGGCACTTGTCAAAATGGGCAAGAAAGTGATCGCCGTGGACCTGAATCCGCTTTCAAGAACAGCCCAACAAGCCTCAATAACCATAGTAGACAACATTACAAGAGCCATGCCTAAACTCACAGAAGCAGTGAAGGAACTGAAAAGGAAAGACCCAGATGAGTGTCGCGAAATCCTGAGAGTTTTTGACAACAAGAGAAACCTAGGCAAATCAATACAACTGATCAATCAAAGATTGGCAAAGCTTGCTCAAGAAGGCAAGAGCCTAATTTTGGAGGATAAGAAGGCTGACCTTTAGCAGAATATTCATCTTGGGCGCAGGAGCCATTGGGAGCGCGATTGGCGCTGCTCTCTCAAAGCATTATGATGTCACATTGATTGGCAACAAGACCCACGTCGAAACGGTCAGATCAAAGGGTCTCAAGGTTACAGGCGACATCGAAGGCACATTTACTCTGAAAGCCGACACCGAGATTCGTGGCATACCTGAAAAAGCATTGATAATCCTGACCACGAAGGCACACGACTCCAAGGAAGCTGTGGAAAGCATTGGGCACATGCTGAAGAAGGACACAGTAATTCTCATACTGCAAAATGGGATTGGCAATCAAGAAATCGTTGAGCTTGCCGCAGGTCGGAATGTCAGAATGTTGAGGGGAGTGCTCAAGGTTGCTGCAGAATTCATTGAACCCGGCGAAGTGAAGCTCTGGTCTGGAAAACTGCTCATCGGACAGGGTGATGGCGCACAGGAGATCGTGGCAATGCTGAGCAGAAGTGGTCTTGATGCAAGTCTGTCGGGAGACATCGTGAGAGACCTTTGGAACAAGCTGGTCGTCAACTGCGTAGTGAACCCCTTGACAGCCATACTTGGAGTGACAGACGGCGCAATAATAGTGGACTCGCTGAAAACTGTCAGAAACGAAATCGTCAAAGAATGCCTCGCCGTCGCGGAAGCAGAAGGGGTGCACTTGCTACCAGACTTGGCGGAGAGAATCGACCGAACTGTCGTTGGATACAAGAACCTGTCTTCCATGTATCAGGATATCCTAAAACGGAGGGAAACCGAAATCGACTTTCTGAATGGAAAAATCGTTGAATTGGGCAAGAAACACAATATATCTACGCCAGCCAACGCGACACTTGTGGGTCTGATCAAGTATATGGAGGATCGAAATGGGGTTCCAGGACGAGATTAGACAGAAGAAAGGCAAGCAACAGATCATAATGCTGACAGCCTATGACTACCAGACGGCGAAGATACTGGACGAGATGCGGGTCGACCTGATCCTGGTGGGCGACAGTCTGGGCATGGTCGTCCAAGGCTGTCCTGACACGAAAAGCGTTACCATGCAGGACATGACCTACCATACACGCAATGTGGCGAGAGGCGCAAAAGAAACGCCTATCATAGGTGACATGCCCATAAACAGCTACAGCACAGTCGAAGACGGTCTGAAGAACGCCAGACTATTCTTGGATGCTGGAGCACATGGCGTTAAGATTGAAGGAAACAGACCCGCAGTGGTCAGAACCTTGGTTAAGAATGGAATCCCCACAATGGGCCACGTGGGAATGCTTCCCCAATCGGCCGAGACCTACAAGGTGAGAGGCAAAGAACCACAAGAGGCTGAACGAATATTTCGAGACGCCGTCGAGCTTGATGCGTGCGGCGTCTTCTCAATCGTTCTGGAGTGCGTTCCTGAAAGCTTGGCCAAGAAAATAACTGAAAGCGTTAAAGCGCCGACTATTGGTATAGGCGCAGGCAAACACTGTGACGGCCAAGTGCTTGTCATAAACGATTTGCTTGGCCTTGAGGACGGGTTCAAGCCCAAGTTCGTGAAGAAGTATGCCGATCTGAACACGATCGTGAAATCCGCGGTCGCGAAATTCAGGGAAGAGGTTCTCGCAGGCAAGTACCCTGATGAGGAGCACACTTACCACTGAGGATTCGGAGCGTGCATTGATTGAACATAGACGGAGTGCCTCGCAAGGTTGTCGCCAAGGAACTGGAAGCTAGGCTTAGGAAAGACTTCACGTACCAGTCTGGCAAGATCATTGGTTCCATGTGCACAAAATCACACCCATTGGCAGCGAAGGTTTACAGCCGTTTTCTCGATAAGAACCTAGGAGACTTGGGTCTTTTTCCAGGGGTCGCCGAGCTGGAGAAAGAAACAATCAGAATGATCGGTTCGATGCTTTCAAACCCCGAAGCATCAGGCCACATCGTTACAGGAGGAACTGAAGCGAACGTTCTTGCGCTGTGGGCAGCCCGCAAAATCGCCAAAAAGGAGAATGGCGAAGTCATACTGCCCATCTCTGCACATTGTTCGTTTGACAAAGCGGCGGATTTGCTCAGCCTCAAGACTGTTCGAGTAGGATTGGATGAAAAGTTCCGCGTTGATGTGAATGCAGTCAGGAAAGCTGTAAATTCGAAAACTGTTGCGATCGTTGGTATTGCAGGCACCACGGGACTAGGTGCCGTCGACCCGATTGCGGAGCTGTCTGAGATTGCACAAGAGGAAAATCTGTACTTACATGTGGATGCGGCTTTCGGAGGCTTCGTCCTCCCATTCCTGAGAGAACTGGGCCTTTTCAGTTCAGCTTTCGATTTTGCGGCAGGTGGCGTTTCTTCTATGACAGTTGATCCACACAAGATGGGCATGGCGCCTATTCCTGCAGGTGGCGCGCTTTTCAGAGACGAAGAGTTGAGGAAGGCGATTGCTTGGAACATTTCCTATCTTGCTGGCGGAGAAGCGAAGAACGCCACTATTGTTGGCACACGATCAGGGGCCGCCGTTATTGCCGTCTGGTCCTTGCTGAAACATCTGGGATTGGAGGGCTATGAACGAATCGTTAAGCGTTGTATGCATCTGACATGGAAGCTTGCCGAAGAGATACCGAACATCAGAGGCCTAGACATAATGACGAAGCCCACGATGAACGTTGTCGGATTGACTTCAAAAACGTTGAATGTTCAACAGATTGCCCAAGAGCTGCGACAGAAAGGTTGGGCTGTTGCCCTATTTCCGAAACACGTTAGAATCGTTGTCATGCCCCACGTTCGAAAAACCCATGTTGATGACTTCCTGGAAGACTTAAAGAACGTGATCCGCAAGATAGGAGGATAAGGAGGAGCTGATGTTGGCTGATCACCCATCAAAAGACATCAAGGGAACGAAAGGAAAAGAGCTGATGAACAAGCGAGTGGTTCTTTGCATCACAGGCAGTGTAGCGGCCGTAGAATGCCCTGACATTGCACGAGTCTTGATGCGCCACGGAGCCGACATGTATCCAGTGATGTCACCAATGTCCCAGAAGATAATCCATCCATACCTCATGGAATGGGCAACAGGCAACTGCGTGATAGTGGAATTAACAGGCAAGATTGAACATGTGGCCCTAGCTGGCGACCACGCGCAAAGGTCTGACTTGATTCTGGTCGCCCCTGCAACTGCGAATACGATAAGCAAAATCGCTTGCGGCATCGATGACACCACTGTGACCTCAGTAGTCTCGACAGCGTTTGGCTCAGGCATCCCCATTATCATAGTTCCAGCCATGCATGAGTCGATGTACAGGCACCCCATTCTTATCGAAAACATCAAGAAGCTGAAGGCGTTGGGTGTCGGGTTTGTGGGTCCAAGAATTGAAGAAGGAAAGGCCAAAATTGCCAGAACCACGGAGATCGTGGATGCGGTGATTCAGAGACTTTCGGTAGCGCATGACTTCGCTGGCTCAAAGATCCTGATCACGGCTGGATCTACAGTTGAGCCAATAGATCCAGTTCGTGTACTGACGAACCGCAGTTCAGGCAAGATGGGTGTGGCACTGGCAGAAGAAGCCCTGAGCCGCGGAGCCGAAGTAACGCTTGTCTACGGTTTGGGGACAGCGACACCACCCGCAGGTGCGAAAGTGATTCAGACTGAGACAACAAACCAAATGCACAACGCCGTGATCTCAGAGCTGAAGGCCAGAAAATATGACGTGGTTATGGCTGCCGCAGCAGCAGCCGACTGGGCACCTGAGAAATCCTATTCACACAAGATTTCAACCCACAAACTCAAAGAACTTGAACTCAAGCTGAAGCCAACGCGAAAGATCATTGACTCAGTCAAGAAGATTAGCCCTAGAACCTTCCTTGTGGCCTTTCGAGCTGAATACAGGCTACCTAAACAGGATCTGATTGACAGTGCTCATTCGCGACTTCTTGAAGCCAACGCGGACTTGATTGTTGTCAATGATGTTGGCAAGAATGGTGCAGGCTTCGCCACCGAAACCAACGAGGTTTTCATAGTCGACAAAGAAAAGGCAGTTGTGCACGTTCCGTTAACGAGCAAGCGAGAAGTGGCCGCCCGCATACTGGATGCAGTTCGAGAAAGAACTAAGCCGGATAGGCTCGCGTCAGAAAGCTAGCATGGTCAACGTGAAAGCAAATGGGCAGGAGCTTCAAAGTCGTGGCTGTCGGAGGAACGTTCGACAGTCTTCACAAAGGCCATAAGACTCTCCTGTTGAAGGCCTTCGAAGTGAGCGAACACGTTCTGATAGGCCTCTGTTCTGATGAATTCGCCAAGACCTTGAAGAAGAGCCATCCAACGGCATCTTATGCGCAAAGACTGGGAGAACTGAGAGCGTTCCTGAATCAAGCAGACCTCCTGGTACGTGCTGAGATCGTCTTGTTGAGCGACGCCTATGGGCCAGCACTATTCTCAGAAAGTATCGAGGCGCTGGTCGTTAGCAAGGAAACTGAATCCCCAGCTATTGTCTTGAACAAGAAAAGAAAGATCGCAGGGCTGCCCCTACTAAAGATCGTTGTCGTTGATCTGGTCCCTGCTAAGGATGGATTGCCTATTTCGACAACTCGAATCCGTCGTGGCGAAGTCGATAAGGAAGGTTCTTTGCTAGAATCATGTTCAAAATAGTTTAAGCCAGACGTTGATGGCTCAATCCTGAGTGTTTTGCTTGCAGAATACAGGCATTGCCAGACTCCCACTTCATTATGGCAAGGCACCAAGATGGCTCGTCAGCAGAATGCAGAATCTAGCAAGAGAAATAGCGACTATTATGATCAATGAGCATGGAACGGATGCATTTCTCCGGCGGATTTCTGATCCATTCTGGTTTCAGGCTCTGGGCTGCGTTTTGGGCTACGACTGGCACTCATCCGGCGTCACCACCGTCCTGACGGGTGTTCTCAAATGCGCGGTGACTCCTGACCTACATGGACTTGCGGTTTGTGGAGGAAAAGGCAATGCCTCTCGACGGACGCCATTTGAAATCGTGGAGGCAAGCGAGAAACTTGGCCTCTCAAGCAAGGAAACCCAGATCTTATCCTATGCGAGCAGAATGAGCGCGAAGGTTGACAACGCTGCGATTCAAGCCGGCTATCACCTTTATCATCACGCGTTCATAGTCACCGAGAGAGGCAAATGGGCGGTTGTTCAGCAAGGTATGAATCCCGCCGACCGCGTGGCAAGGCGATATCACTGGTTGTCCGAAAGCGCTTCTAGTCTCGTTGTTGAGCCACACAATGCCGTGGTCTGCGATAGGAAGCACGATATGGTTCTTGACATGACTGCGAGAGACAGTGAGGCTTGCAGAAAGACTTCAGTAGATCTGGTCAAGGAGCCACCTGCGAAGCTCATGAGGCTTGTTCTGCCTCCTAAGCACGCAAATCAAAGACTTCTTCAGGAATGGTTGCCAACCTCTGCTAAAGCTAGCGGCATGCGAACTGTCAGTGTCCTATCTATGCCACAGAACATAAACTGGAAAGCCTTACAACAAGTATACGAATTCCAGCCCCAAAATTACGAGGAACTGCTAGCCTTCAGGGGCGTGGGACCTGCCACAGTCAGAGGACTAGCGCTGATCGCCGAGCTCATCTATGGCAACAAACCAAGCTGGAAGGACCCAGTCAAGTATTCTTTTGCGTACGGCGGAAAAGACGGTGTGCCCTACCCAGTCGATCGCAAGGCCATGGACGAATCCATACAGATTCTGAGACAAGCCGTTGAAGAAGCCAAGATAGGAGGCAAACAAAAGATGAGATCATTGCAGAAACTGCGCCAGTTCGTTCCACCAAACATGATCAACTGAACTCTCGCAAAACAGAAATATCCCAATCGTCAATCATCAAATGAGCGGTTTACGACTATGAGTGCAGATGGATCAAGGTGGCTGAAGATATCAGGAGCCTGCGGGATCGCCACTCCAGTTGTTGCCTTCGCCTGCATCCTGCTAGCAATAGCTTACTACCCACCCTTCAGCTGGACAAACAACGCTCTTAGCGACCTAGGCGTTCAAGAGGGCGCTACGTCTATTTTATTCAACTACGGCCTCACGATCAGTGGGATACTGGCAGCTGTCTTCGGCTCCGGTCTGCGTGGTCTTCTCCGTGGAAAAACACTCGGACCGAGCGGCGCTATGCTGTTCTTGCTGACCGCTGTTTCACTAACCGCGATCGGAGTCTTCAATGAAAACTACGAGCCTATGCACTGGTATGCCTCGGTGGCTTTCTTCGTTCTCTTTCCGCTATCAATGCTTCTGATTAGTGCGACTTTCTTGAATCAAGGCCAGATGACGCTGGGCCTGTTCACGTTCGCCATAGCTGCCTAGCGGCTTCGCCTTGGATCACATACTTCGCCGTGCGTTACGTTGAAGGAGTAGCCATCCCAGAGACGATCTCGGCACTTGCCGCATCAACGTGGGCAATTGCTTTGGGCGAAAAGATGCTGAAACAGGCGTCAAAGCAAGGCAAGTAGCATTGCAGAGGCGTTGAGTTTGCGAAAAGGACGCTTGCGAGGAGCTTCGAAGCTCTTCGAACGTTCATTCATTCTTGGTTCACATTGGAAGGGGATATACCCTTGAGATCTGAGTAGATTTGCGCACAACAAACAGGCGAAAACGCAACCTCATAGTTGTGCGTCTCCGCGTATTCTATGGCTTCTTCTGCAGGAAACGCAATGGCGTTAACCCCTGCTTTTGTTGCTAGAATATCTGTTTCCGTCCGATGCGTGCCTCTTGGACGCATGCACCCAAGAACCAGTGGCGTTGCTGGAAGCATCAATCTCGCAGTCGCTAACACCTTAGCTACTTCAAGAGGTTCGGGTGGCTGAACATTCCGCATTTCTGTGCCGTGGATGGGCATGAAAGCGATAATGACTAATGCTGAGGGGTCGTGCTTCGAGACCATTTCCAAGGCGTGCATTTCGCCTTTCAATTTACCGTAATCCAAACCTACGATGACGTGAGGCACGAAAACGAGGTTTGCTTTTTTCAAAGCCTCCAACGATTCCTCATAATCCTTCACGGTCACGTTCATATTGTAGATTTCCCGGATTGTCTCGTTAGAGCCAATGATGTCGATGAGTGCTGCGTCGACTCTAGCTTTCTTGAGTGCTCTGGCAGTTTCGAAGTCAACTATGCCCGTGTGTACGAAGACAGTCAATCCGAGTTCGCGTTTGATTTGCTTTATGGCCTCGGTGAATTTGTTGAGCGGTACTGAGCCGTTTGGCAAGCATCCGCCGCTTATCAAGCAGCCCGCAGCGCCTTTCTCTTTCAGTTCCTTGCACACCTCAATCAGTTTTTCCGGTGTCGTTGCCGGATGCATAGTATTCAATACGATGCTCCCACAGTGTCTACATTGCAGAGCGCATTGCTGTCCTGTCACCGAGATAGTTGGGAAGTCTGTCGTTGAAGAGCAGTAGTGACTCGTCTTGTAGTGCATGAAGCTGGGTGCGTAGAAACGAATCCGCCTAGGCTGAGGCATAAGCGCGCCGCTATCTAAAAGTCCTAGGAGCTCGGCATCGTTCATGCGCCAAACAGCGTGAAGTGAAGGTTTTTTCATTGCGTTCTGTCAAAGGTAACTTGTGTTCTGTTTAATACTTTTCCTTCGACCGACATGACCATGTTGGTGATTGAGAACTCTTTAATCTGACCAGATCATTAATGCAGGATGATGGAAGCAACAACGCAGAATAGCTCTGAATTTCCACCGAAACAGATGCGCGTTTCCTTAGGAACTGCTGCTGTACTCGGGCTTGTGAAAGTGAGGCTCGATGCGGCGCCTACGACAGCTTATTTCATGACTTACCGAAAAGGCCGATGTTCGGCGAATTGTGGCTTCTGCCCACAAGCGAGAGGAAGTAAGAGCAAGGCCGACATGCTTTCGAGGGTTGCTTGGCCAGTATTCGAGACCAACATTATCCTCAAAAGTCTAGAGAAGGCGGTGACAGAGAAGCGCATAAAACGCGCCTGCATACAAGCGTTGAACTATCCTCAGGTTTTCACACATCTCAGAAACTTAGTGATTGCTATCTGCAAAACCTCGGGAGTCCCTATCTCGGTATCGTGCCAACCACTGAGCTTGAAGAACATTAGGCAAATTGCAGAAGCGGGTGCCCAGAGAATCGGGATACCACTGGACGCTGCCACAAGAGACGTGTTTGATAGAGTCAAAGGATCGCTCGTCGAAGGCCCATACGACTGGAGCAAGCAGCAAGTCCTCCTGAAAGGGGCCGTTGAAGTGTTTGGAAGAGGCAATGTCAGCACACATCTCATTGTGGGGTTGGGCGAAACCGAGCCTGAGATGGTGAAAGCCATCCAGCAATGCGTGGACATGGGCGTTCTTCCTGCACTTTTCGCCTTCACGCCTGTTCGAGGCACAGCTCTGGAAGGCATGAGGCAACCATCTATTCAGACGTACAGACGTCTGCAGATTGCCAGATACGTTATTGTGCACGGACTTGCGCGAGCCGAAAATATGCAGTTCAGTTCGAATGGGCAGATTGTCGAGTGGGATATGACCAAGGAACAACTCAGGCAAGTAGTTCAAACTGGGAAAACCTTCGTTACCTCTGGCTGCCCAGACTGCAACCGACCATACTACAATGAAAAACCGAGCGGACCCATCTTCAACTTCCCGAAACCATTGACCGTCGATGAACTCACGAAGGTCAAAGAGGAACTGGCGGTGACTGAGCAGTAACCTTGAACGCCCTCTACCTGCTAGACGCATCGACAACACCCACAAACTCTGTTGAACTAAAGTTTCTGGATTCAAAAGGCGAGATCAAGAAGATCACCGACGACAACTACAAACCCTATTTCCTTACAACCCATCCTTTGGCTGAGCAGGAGATCGAGGCAGTCAAGTATTTCAGCGGCGGGGCTCGATCTGTAGAGAAAATTGACCTATTCACTGGAGAAAGAAGAACGCTGACAAGGGTTCAGTGGCCAAATCCCAAGATTGCTGCAAAAGCCGCTGAGAAATTCAACCAGTGCTGGGAGAACGAGATAGAATTTCCAAGATCCTACGTGTATGACAAGGGCTTGGTTTTTGGCGCGGCTCATTCGGTGGAAGATCTGAAGCCGATTTCGGTCCCGCGGAACGATCTCAAGGAAAGGTTCAACAGTATCTTCCAAGAGGAACAGTCTAAGGATCCAGTGAAGCATGCTCAAATAGCCTACTGGTTCGGTCTTCTTAATCAGCCTATTCCAGTTTTTGACCTGAGGCAACTAGGTATCGAGGAAGAGACGCCCGAGGAACTGTACACTGCTTGGATGCTTGCGAGAATTGCAGACATCCCGTTAGGCGAGGCCTTCTCTAGCAGGCGTGTTAGTGACTGGATTAGAGCCATGATTCATACCCATCTGAGAAAGAACAACGTTCTCATACCCACTGAAGAGGAGTTAAGAAGAGGCAGGCCTGCACGGTGCGTGACTGGAGCCTTGACGGTTGCTCCCAAGGCAGGAACATATTTCAACACCGTGGTTTGCGACTTCGAGAGTTTGTACCCCAGCTGTATTGACAGTTTCAACCTGTCTTACGAAACCGTTGACTGCACTCACACAGAATGCTTCAGCAACCGAATACCCGATGTCGAAACGCACGTATGCAGAAAGCGTCGAGGTTTTTACGCAATACTCGTGGGCGCGTTGAAAGAACTGCGTATTAAGATATACA
>Ga0315280_10008776_pt1 | contig 13168 bp, 13 predicted proteins | sample YL17G06_40_MG_FD_203697 | JGI IMG/M metagenome (GOLD analysis project Ga0315280, IMG submission 203697) | Sediment microbial communities from Yellowstone Lake, YNP, Wyoming, USA - YL17G06_40 | ecosystem: Environmental > Aquatic > Freshwater > Lake > Sediment | place: USA: Wyoming | collected...
AATATCAGAGCAAAAAGCTGAGTATCCTTCTCACATTCTAAAGCGTTATAGCTATCCAAGTCCCGTCAACAGGCGTGAGTTGCGATGAGCAGAGAAGTCCTCGAAAAGATAGTTGAACTAGAAAGAAGACACATCGAATGGAGGAGCAACTGTCTGAATATGATAGCCGCTGAAAATATCGCAAGTCCTTCAGTTCGAAATAGACTGCCTACAGATTTTGGCTGTCGTTACGTGAATACTGTGGGACCGGCTCTCGCCACCAATTGGGCAACCTACGAAGAAGGCAAAGTGTACGAGGGTTTGGATCACATCGTGGAAGTGGAGAAGATTTGCCAAAAGTTGCTTCAGCAACTCTTTCGCGCCAAGTACGCCGATTACAGGCCGCTGTCAGGCAGCGCGGCGATCCTTGGCAATTGGGCCGCTCTAACAGATGTTGGCGACGTGATTATGACGACAGATATAGAGAGCGGCGGGCATGGCGAAGGTTGGGATGACGCTGCCATACTGATGGGTCGAAAGATTGAGCATTGGCCATTTGACAGCAAAGAGTTCACAATAGATGTAGAGGCAGCGAAGGAAAAGATCAAGCGCATCAAGCCGAAACTCCTAGTTTTTGGTGCAAGCCGAATTCTATTCCCAGCACCGATCAGGGAGTTGAAGAGCTTTGCCGACGACGTCGGGGCTTACTGTACATATGACGGATCACACGTCCTCGGCCTCATAGCAGGAAAACGTTTTCAAGATCCCCTTAGAGAAGGCGTGATCACTCTCTTTGGCAGTATTCACAAGACGTTCCCAGGTCCACAAGGGGGCGTAGTGCTCTCAAACGCCGACGAAGACGTTCTAAAGAGACTGGATATAGCGATGGTCCCCTCGCTATTCGACAACTACCACCAGAATCGAGTAGCAGCATTGGCAGTAGCAGGAGCTGAGATGATCGAGTACGGTGAAAAGTACGCTGATCAAATAATCAGAAATGCAAAAGCGTTGGGCCAAGCGTTAAACGACGAAGGATTCACAGTCGTCGCCTCACATAAAGGATTCACGGAGACTCACCAAATACTATTGGACGTTAGGCCCACTGGAAGAGGAGGGATAGAGTCGGCAAAAGCGCTAGCATCATGCAACATAATAGCGAATAGGGGTTTCCTAGCGGGGGATCGCAAGGAAAGGAAGTCTGGAGCTGTCCGTTTCGGAGTCTCCGAGCTCACGAGAATAGGAATGAAGGAGTCAACCATGGCAGACGTGGCCAGGTTGATTAGGAAATGCCTGCTTGATAACGTGTCGCCAGCAGCTGTGAAGCAGGAAGTCATACAACTAAGGCAACAGTACAATAGATTGGAGTTTTCATTCGACCAAGGCCTTCCGCCGTACTGAAAGAGGCTTGAGGCCCTGTTGCAGAAACGTTCGAGTCTTTCACCCTAACCCTATCCGGGTGAAGGAAACTCGGACCGCTGCACAAGCGAACAATCACTCCAGTGGAGATTCGAGGTCATATACGCATCACAGCTCGCGCCATTGCATGCCATCAAGTCTTCAGAAAGCCAAGCGACAAATGGGACCCTAGAAAAAGGCGGACACTAGGCGCGCGCACGGCAAGGCGCAGATTCAGGCCGCAAAGGGAACTAGAATAGGTCTCGTGATGATAACCGAAGGCGATCCACTCACTGCCATAAGCATTGCATCCGAATTTCGGGACGCAAGCGGCAGGGAAAGCCGTCGATATCTTCGAGCTTGAATAACTCCGGTTGTAGGAATCAAACTGATCGGTATGGCGCTCACAACGCTTATTATTTCGTTGGTTTCAAGCGAACTGTCAATGGGTTCTCTATGCCGAAAACAATAAAGATCGGAGATATTTCAGCAGAAAGTGGAAAGAAGAAATTCGGCTTTGTGAGAGTTGGCGAGACTCCGAGTGGCCCAATAGAACTACCCCTCTGGATTATCAGCGGAGTACGAGACGGCCCAACATTATGCCTTACCGCAGGACTTCACCCATGCGAGTACGCGGCAATCGAAGCTGTGATAAGAACCTGCAAGAAGATCGACCCCCGTGAACTTCACGGCACAATCATCTCAGTACCTGTAATCAACATGCCTGCCTTTCAGGCAAGAAGCCCCTATGTCAATCCTATTGACAACGTGAATCTGATGTTCCTTTATCCTGCCATGCCTGATGGTTCTATTAGCCATCGAATAGCCTACTTCCTGCTTAGTGACATCATAGCGAAAGCAGACTACCACATTGATTGCCATGGAGGTGAACCTAGCGAAGCACTAGAACCATACATCGTCTTTCCAAAGGTGAACAACAAGGAAGTTGATACCAAATCAGAAGCCATGGCCAGGATATTCGGGTTGGCAGAGATGGATTGCAGAACCCCAGAACTAGCAAAGGGGCTATTCCTGGAAGCAGCAAAGATGGGCGTACCCTCGATCATGGCAGAGGCAGGAGGCGTCGGCAAAATAACTGAAGACGATGTTACGATCCACATGAACGGAATACACAACATACTGCAATACGTTGGAATTCTGGATGGATCTCCGCAGATCAGCGTAAGACACAAGATCGCACAGAAGAAATTCAATGTCATCGCTGATCGAGGAGGAATCGTCTACAAAACAGTTGGAACAGGCGACTTGGTCTCAATGGGCCAGAAGGTGGCCGAGATTAAGGATTTGCAGGGTGAAACAGTCAGCGTCCTGAAGGCTTCCGATAGTGGAAAAATCAAACTGGTCTTCACCTATACCGTAGTCAACACAGGGGACCCAATCATGAATGGGTGGGTGATGAAAGACGCACCCCCGTTCCCATTGACAGACAAATTCTACGTGGGTAGATGACACACCGCATTATTGAGCAGAGTCAGCGCAAGTCGTTGCGATCGCAGCTTTCGCTACATCAATCCATACTCCCGTGGTAGCCTTCACTCAGACGCTGACCCACATCCGAACGCAGACTTTGGCTCCTTCCGGCCAGATTCCTCTGCTCCGACCAGCAATAGTCGGGATAGTTGTCGTCGTAGCAGTGGTGCTTGGACACATGAAAATCATAAGGAAAAAGTGATGCTGGAGCACGTGGGTTCTTCCTGACCGCGGAGCGCGAGAAGTGTCTGCTCGCATCAGACCCATTCGTAGTTCAACTAACTTCTTTAACCGCTCGCTTGGGAAAGTCTGAGGGCGGAACCGGACTGCCTCGGTCGAAGCGACTTGCACAGAGAATCCATGTCCACGACCTCTTCTTCAAAAATGAAGGCCAGAACCCCACGGGCTCATTCAAAGACAGAGGGATGACGGTCGTGATCACGAGAGCTGTAGAAATCGGATCCAAATCTGTTCTCTGCGCTTCCACTGGAAACACGTCCGCTTCGATGGCAACCTACGCAGCCAAAGCCGGATTGAAAGCCCAGGTCCTGATTCCGAAAGGCAAGATCGCAAAGGGCAAACTACTGCAGGCGATTGTTCATGGCGCGAAGATTACTGACGTTGACGGTAACTTCGACAAAGCCCTTGAGAAGGCACGAGGAATTGCTGAAAAGAAAAACAGCGTTTACCTTGCCAACTCCATTAACCCCTACAGAATCGAGGGGCAGAAGACAGTTGCCTTCGAAATCTGGGAGCAACTAGGGCGCAAGATTCCTGACTGCGTATTCGTCCCGGTCGGAAACGCCGGCAACATAAGTGCTATCTGGAAAGGATTCAAGGAACCTACTAGACTGAAGATAGCGAGCAAGACTCCTAGGATGATTGGAGTACAGGCTTCTGGGGCAGCACCAATTGCTACCGCCTACGCGACAGGCGCTGAAGGAGTGATTTTCTGGAAGCATCCGGAGACATCGGCCAGTGCGATTCGAATTGGTGCACCAGCTCGGTGGAAAGGAGCGCTTGCAGCAGTTCGAGAATCGAAGGGAGCAATGTTAGTGGTAACGGATGGCGACATAGTGTGTGCGCAGCGACTGCTAGCCGATCACGAAGGTATCTTTGCAGAGCCAGCGAGCGCAGCTTCAGTCGCGGGTTTGATCAAATCGCGGAAATCGCGCCTGGTAGGAGCCGATAACCAGGTTGTCTGCATCATAACAGGGCACGGACTGAAGGATCAGAAAGCCGTAGTATCCTAGGTGCAGACACCTACACGTCGTTCGTTCTTGTGAATCTGGTGATTTCTTCGCGAGTTTCGTTATATCCTCGTGGTGGTGTCCGATCATGTACGACATGTGAGCATGTGCCGCTTATCACGCTTCTCTGTATATCTGGCGCCGCTCTCCGGAGCCATTGTCGACCTGTTGCACCAAGGAACCTACAGCGCAATTGCCGTCGTTTCCTTCTCGGACTCAAAGACGAAGCACGTCAACGTTTTCTCGATGCCCACTATGAGTCTGAGCTTGTCGACGACGAATCTACCAACAGACTCCACATCCTTCGCTTTTACTTTGGTCAGAATGTCCCATTCCCCGGAGATTATGTGGACTTCCTGAACTTCCGCGAGGTTTGCGATCTGTTTAGCGACCTTCCTCTGCGAGAGAACACGATGCTTGCCTTTGTATTCAAACGATATGAAAACGAACGCCGTTGTGCCCGCATTCAGTCTTGAAGCTTCAAGAACAGCATGATAACCCCTGACCACTCCCAAACGTTCCATCCTTTTGATCTTGGCGAATACGGTCGTGACAGGTACGCCGGTCCGATCCGAAATCTCTCGCGCAGTGAGACGACAATTTTCCTGAATTATCCTAAGGATTCTCAGATCCTTATCGTCAAGCGATAAGCTCATGGTTGTAATTATTACGAAAAGTCCTATGTAAATGCCACTGAAACTGTAAAAGATTCGAGAAAAATTGCAAATAGCTTATCTGTAGCGCCGAAAATGAGGGGCAGGTAAGGACCAGCGGTTGTCTTGACTGGACATCCAGACATCACTAATCCAGGGCGGCTAATAGAGGACCTCGGAAGCAAAGAAAGGAGGGCTGTTTTCAAATTGCAAACTGGAATGTTGAGCACAATGACGAGACGGCTGGTTGAAACGGGCTTCAGCTGGATCCTTCCAGTTATGCTTGCTAAGTCAACGGATCCTCTGCAGCCGGATCCCGGAGCGAGCATAGAGAAGAGGATAGAATTGGAGATCTACGGGGAGACAGTACGAACCATGCAAAGCATGATCATTCACAAGATGACGCTAACCTCGCTAGGACCGGAGAGGATCTTCATACTATCACCGAATATCAGGATAGAGTCCCGAGAACGGATGAAGAGCGGACACCACCTCTACGAGTTTACGCAACTCGACATCGAAATCGCGAAAGGAAAAGTGGAAGATGTCCTCGAAATCTTCGAGGACCTCCTTAGGCGCTCGATAGTGGCGGTGAAGGAAAATATGCATGATGAGTTGAGAGTGCTCGAAAGAGATGTAGGTGTCCCAAAGACCCCGTTCGAGGTCTACAGGAAAAAAGAGCTCGAGGAAAAGTACGGCAGAGACTGGGCAGAAAGTGCCTCAGAGAAAACAACGAATCCAATATGGATCACGGACATACCGAGAGAATTCTACGATTTTGAAGACGAGGACTCCAAGAGGTGGCGAAATTTCGACCTGATCTTGCCCGAGGGATACGGGGAAGCAGCTTCGGGATCAGAAAGGGAGTATGAGTACTCGAAAATCGTCAGTAAGTTGGAAAGAGATGGGATCCGAAAGGAGGACTACGATTTCATGCTTGGACTCGCAAAGGATGGAAGACTGAAACCCTCGGCAGGAGCCGGACTAGGAATCGAGAGGTTCGTCGCTTATGTCTGCGGCGTCAAGCACGTGGCGGAAGTTCAGCCATTTCCGAGAATTCCAGGGATCGTACCGGCACTGTAGTCGCGACAATCTCAACTCGCGAAGATTCGCCATAGAACCGTGAGCACGAAACGAAAAGCGGCTCATCAAGTGTGAGATAGCTCTGCCACTACCCGTTCAGGGTGCTAGACTCAGTTCGCTTTTTCGCCGTCGAAACATAGAGAAAAGAGAAAAACCGACCCCGCTGGCTAGTCAGCACGCAAGCTGAGGGTCGGGAATCAATTACTGTATGTATTGAAGATACCAAGAATTCTTCTTTCCATCAACCGAACCCAGTATGTCGATGGTCGTGCGCGAATTGAAGGCCGCCCCCAGCTATGCCGAAGGGCCAACCGGAAAGCCGTTGATTGACAAAACGATAAGCAAATTCTTCGACGAAATAGCTGCGCAGTACACCGATAACGAGGCTCTCATATCGAGACGTCAAAGGCAACGATTTACGTACGGCCAGCTTAGAAACGCGGTCGACAGCGTTGCGATCTCGCTTCTTGGTTTCGGAGTGAAGAAAGGGCAACGTGTTGGAATATGGTCACCCAACAACACGGAATGGGTTCTAGTCCAATTGGCGACTGCAAAAATTGGAGCAATTCTAGTCAATATCAATCCTGCCTACCGGATTCCAGAGCTAGAATACGCTCTCAATCAATCAGGCGTAAGCTTCCTCATAACGGCAAGCCAATTCAAGACATCGGACTATCGTTCGATGATCTACGAACTTATCCCCGAGATACGGAGCCTACCAGAAAACGTCGAAGAAGAGATTCATGCCAACAAGGTTCCCTCACTTAGCAGAATTGTGACGCTAGTAGACAGTACTAACAGACCACATAACGGAATGCTCAGCTGGAATCGATTCAACGAAATTGGACGGAAGAAGGCCTCAAGTTGCGAATTGAAGGAAAGAGAAGAGGGCCTGAAATCCGATGATCCAATCAACATCCAATATACGTCAGGGACGACAGGTTTCCCAAAGGGTGCCACCCTCACGCATCGCGGCATACTAAACAACGGCTACTTTGCCGCAGAGGAGATGAGATTCACCGATCGCGATAGGCTCTGTATCCCGATCCCATTCTATCATTGTTTTGGGATGGTTCTAGGAAACCTGGCTTGCGTCACACATGGCGCCACCATCATTCTTCCAGGAGATTCATTTGACCCAGAAAGCGTCCTTGTGACTGTTGAAGAGGAGAAGTGCACGGCTCTTCATGGTGTCCCGACAATGTTCATCGCTGAGCTCGACCTTCCCAACTTCAAACAGTACGACCTCTCAAGCTTGAGAACCGGCATCATGGCAGGTTCTCCATGCCCAGTTGAGGTGATGAAGAAAGTGATCTCGGATATGGGTATGCGAGACATAACGATTTGTTATGGAATGACAGAAACCTCACCCGTCTCATTCCAGACTCGCATTGGCGACCCGATGGAGCTTCGTGTTTCCACTGTGGGACAGGCGCATCATCATGTGGAGGCAAAGGTCATTGATCCGCTAACCGGAAATACTGTTCCTCGAGGAACTGCAGGAGAGCTTTGTGTTCGCGGATACGTCGTAATGCTGGGATATTGGAACAATGCGGAGGCTACGAAGGAGGCAGTTGATCCTGAAGGATGGATGCACACGGGAGATCTCGCGGTGATGAGGGAAGATGGGTATCTGAATATTGTAGGAAGGACGAAAGACATGATCAGTCGGGGCGGAGAAAAGATCTTTCCAAGAGAAGTGGAGGACTTTCTCTACACGCACCCGAAGATCTCCGACGTGCAAGTCATTGGAGTTCCCAGCAAGAAGTATGGAGAAGAGGTCATGGCTTGGGTCAAGCTGAAGCCCGGCGTCACGGCGACTGCTGACGAACTGAAGGAGTATTTCAAAGGAAAGATTGCGTACTTCAAGATGCCAACTTACTTCAAATTCACCGACACATTTCCGATGACTGTCACAGGGAAGATCCAGAAGTTCAAGATGAGAGAGATATCGATCAAAGAACTTGGATTGGAAGAGGCTGCTGCCGTAAAGACTGCTTAACGAAAACCGAGATCAGAAAGCCTGCCCAGCACAGAGACTACCTGTGGCTTCATTCTCCAGAATCACTTCACTCCTAGTCGATCTTATGAGTCGGCAGGAACCAGAATCTAGGCAATCGATGCTTGATTGAGGTAGGATATGGATCTCGATAAGGTCGACTACTATGCGAGTCTTGACAAGGAGTGTAAAATACATCGGTGGCCTAGTCTGCGCGCTTGGCGGGGTTTACCTAGGAAACGCATACGGAGCGGCTTACTGGCGCTTCGGCCCATTCAATCTGGCGTGGGATACGCTGTTTCGCGGAAGCGTCCTAGTGGTCATAGGGCTGTTCCTAATTCGCCTGAGCAAATAGTCGTGAGTCAGAATACCGATACTCCATTCGGAGGATAATCGATGGGCAGGACCCTGACAAGTGTTTTGTCAGATTCTGTCGTGTCTTCTTGCTGCTTTGAACGCAATCCTGCAATCGCGCGAGAAAGGGGTCTTCGGGGGCAGATATCAGTTAACCTAGCGATTGAAGTTTCGACACGAGGTCCGATATTTGCACATCAGTTTCGGTTCGGGTGGACATCTCCTTGATCTTAACGACCTGAGACTGCACTTCTTGGGGACCGATTACTATCAAGTATGGTATTCCCAGTGAGTTAGCATATTCAAGTTGCTTTCCCAAGGCGCGTCCCTTAAGATCGATCTCTGTAGCGATGCCATTCTCTCGTAACTTCTGGACTATTTCGAGGGCTTGAGGAATGACTTGATCACGAACCGTGGCGACAAAGACTTTTGCAATCTGCTGTTTCTTCGGGAAAAGTCCTGCGCGATCAAGTGATATAATCAATCGCTCGATTCCGCCGGCTACGCCCGTGGCTGGAATGTCGCGCTTTCCGTAGATCTTGCAAAGTTTGTCGTACCTTCCCCCGCCGAAAATTGCGCCGACATCCTCCCCACCCTTATCGTATGCTTCGAAGACAATGCCGTCGTAGTAGCCGATTCCGCGGACGATGCTCATATCATACTGGCAATAAGTCGATCGGCCAAATGCCCTAAGCGAATCTGCCAGGATCTTCAACTCTTTCATGCCAACACCTGCATCTTCTTCCTTGAAGTTGAGGCTTTCTAACCTCTGCAGAACTTCTTCGGGCGGGCCGTTCATGGAGATGAACGAAAGGATCTCTTCGATGGTAGTGTCTTTGATCTTGAGTGCCTTGAACTCCCTCTCTAGTCTCCGGCGATCCTCCTTTCTGACCTTGTCCATGATCCTGAGGCACTGTTCTAACCTCTCCCCAGACCGAATGCCCAATTGTCGAAGATAGGCCTCGGTAAGCTTCCTGTTACTTATCCTAATGATGAAATCCCTCAAGCCCACGTCGTTCAAGATGTCTGCTCCGACGCAAATGGCCTCAGCGTCGGCCAATGGGCTCGTCGAACCGAAGATCTCGACGTCCCATTGCGTGAAGTATCGGTATCGTGCAAATTGCGGTTCGTCGTAACGCCAGTTACCTCCTATGGCAGCGAATTTTGTTGGTTCGGGCAGGTCATAGCGGCTGGCGACCATTCGTGCCAAACCGACCGTTAGGTCAAACCGTAAGCCGAGACTGCGACCGGCCTTGTCTTTGAACCAGTAGATCTCGTTGCGTATTCCCGGTCCACTCTTCGCCTCGAGCGTCTTCAAATTCTCAATCGTTGTGGGTTCAACCATCTGAAAACCGTATCTGCGAACCGCTTCACGAATCTTGTCGTACAGCCACAACCTTCGGGCCATCTCTTCGGGTTCAGTATCTTTCATTCCGCGCGGCAGATTGAAGACTCGGGATGCCAACTCTTCCACAGGCTTGCAGGGCGTCTTGTGAACAGCTGTCCTATAATCTTGTGAGTCCGATCTCGACCCCTTGAAGTACAACATTTTATAGAGCGGTGCATCTTGGCGAATGAACTAGAATGCCAGCAAGGAGCAGGGAAGTCGGCACAGCCGCCCTCGGGGGGCTGGTCGTAGGTGGCGTATTGGCAGCAATCGTGGGTATCACGGATTTTTCGTTCGCATCGACTCTCGGCGCATTGATTGGAGGATTGGTTGCAGCATATCTGCTGCACGGAAAGGTAGGTCAGGCAGCAGCGGCAGGAGGCTTGTCCGGTATTCTCAGCTATCCGTTCTCCCTCGGAATCGTCCTAATACTGTTCACTTTTGGTCTCTACACCCCTCCCTCTGGGCCATCTCCCCCACTGTCCGTAGTTCAAGCCGGAGTCGCCCTAGAGTTCTTGCTGAACTTGGTCTCAGGAGTTATTGGCGCTGTCATTCTGTCATCTGTCCGACGGCCCGGCCCCGAAGTTGGAGCACCAACTCCATCGGCATCTCCTAGTTACGCACCAGGGGAGATTAGGTATTGCGTGCAATGCGGAGCCCGGTTGCCGGCAGGCACCCTGATCTGCCCCCATTGTAATGCGCGGCAACCACAGTGAGCAATCTCACAAATCCCAAAGCCATACCCGTTCGATAACTCAGTAAACAACGGCGATCTAAACGTGCAATGAACTCAGCGTGTAGTACACTATGTCAGTTCTGCGATCCACCACGGCCAAAATCAACTCCTTCTTCTCTTTGTCTGAGATCGCCAAGAGTTTTCGCAATTTTCGCAAGCTGGCCTCTCTCCCCTCATAGACTATTGAGATGAGTCGCCGAAGCGGACCCTTTCCATATATATCGAAATCAAATTTCTTGTCAGATTCGCGAACTATGTATCCTCTATCCCGTAGGTCACGATAGACCAAGTATTTTATCCAGATCTCGGGTTTGCCCACGGAGAATCTCCGGACTAGATCTCTAAGAGACAGTTCATCATCCGACTTAGGTGCAAACACCCGTATCCTCTGTTTCTCGACTAAGTAGAAGGACTCGTAAGGGGTGAAGAATAGCCTACTCTTCTTTAGGTCACCAAAGCCTCGGTCTCTCAACTCCATCAGCTCAGGCTTGTAAGGAATGTATACCCCACGCCGGTCCGAGAACGCAGTCCAAGGTGTAAACTGCACTCCTTCAGTACCGTTTTCAACTCTAGTTCCGACCTGAGTGTCAGCGCCGCTTTCCACGAAGATCACTTTTAGCTCTGCAAAGGCGATGTTGGCTTAATGCTTTTGCGAAGACAAATTTGGCACACGTTTTGTTAGCGAAAAGGTAATTGGTGCGACAGTTTCCTGTGTTTCTTGGTTCTTGCTCGGAGTACTTGCATTCTACAGCGCGTGTTTCCCGGAGGACAGGCGTGGATTTTGGTTTCGGGGAGAGTACTGTAACGAATGTTCAACTTGCTCTCTGACTTAGTCAATCGGATTTGAATCACTGCGCATTGGTGTGATTCACCCGCCGTCATAACCGCCTTGAGAGTGATTTGCAGATCCGCACGACATGCTCGCTGGCTATCGCGCCAGACAGATTCCTAGGTGATCAGTGGGCCGAGTCAATGAGGCAACTAGGAAGCTCGGCGGCAGCTGGGTTAGAGCCACAGAGCAAGGGCAGAGCCACTGGCGAATACAGAAATATCCTCCTGAAAGAATTAGTCTCGGAGACGGAGAGGCATTTGATTTGACCAGACCAGAATGGCGGAAGAGACGGAATAGAATGACGAGCAGGGGTAAGGGTTCTGAAGTCCAGATGAACATAACTGAAGCCGCAAGGCGTGCGAAGGAGTTCGCCAAAGACCAGTGGGACAGAGCAGAAGTCACCGACAAATACGAAGATGCAGACTATTTCGTAATAAGAGGTGTTTCTCCGAGCGGTCAGTGGACGATTATGTTCGATAAGAGAAGCGGAAAAAGGGTAATTCCTCCATAATCTGCATTTGGATGATCCTGCCCGGTTCATCGACGTACCCCAGGTTAGGGTTTCCGTGAAGATGCCATTTGATTTTGTCCAGTTAGGCATCGTAGAGTTCCAGAAGTCGATGCAAGGTCTTCGTCCACTCTTGACGCGACGCGTTGTCGCGACCACTGAATCTACCTGCACCAACAAGCCTGAGACGAACCCCCGACGACCCATACCCGGACCCGAGACCACCCCGCTATGACAAACCTACAGGTTTGTCCGTAGAAAGGTAATTCTACGCGTTGCTTCGTTTCGTAGAAGGGTCATTTGCTGTTGCTTCCGATGCATGAGCTGAGAACTGTTGAGTGGGTAAACGGCAAAGTTCGCATGATAGACCAAACAAGATTGCCATACAAGCTTATGTATGTGACTTTCAAGGACCATCGCAAAGTGGCCAAGGCCATTAGGGCAATGGTGGTGCGCGGAGCACCGGCGATTGGTGTAGCAGCCGCCATGGGCCTAGCTTTGGCCGCAGAGGCGAATCGGGCGAAGACTAGGGAGCAATTCATGAACGAGCTTAGAGCCGCTGCAAACGTTCTTCGAATGAGCCGCCCTACAGCCTGGAACCTATTCTGGGCTGTAGACAGAATTCTCCGCAAAGCCGAAGCGTCAACGAGTTCACCAAGCGAGACAAGCCGGGAGATCGTGGAAGAAGCTCAGAAGATGGCGGACGAGGATGTTCATGCAAATCGAAGGATCGGTGAATTTGGGGCTGCATTACTACAGGATGGCGATCGCGTTCTTACGCACTGTAATGCCGGTACGCTTGCGACGGTCAGTTACGGTACGGCCTTGGCACCAATTCGAACCGCCGTTATGCAGGGCAAGAAGGTACAGGTGTTCGCAACCGAGACTCGACCCCGTTTGCAGGGAGCCAAACTGACAACCTTCGAACTTCTTAGAGATAAGATACCTGTGACGTTAATCGTGGATGGAGCAGCTGGCTATGTAATGAGTCGCGGATTGGTCAGCAAGGTCATAGTGGGGGCCGATAGGATCACAAGAAGACTTGTCGCCAACAAGGTAGGAACCTATCTACTCGCACTTGCCGCGGAGGCAAATCACATTCCATTCTACGTGGCCGCTCCATCCTCAACCTTTCATCTTCAAGGAGATCAAATCGATCTGAAGATCGAAGAGAGAGGGGCGCAGGAGGTTACTCACATTGCAGGCAAAAGAATAGTCCCGAAGGGGGTTGAGGTGTTCAATCCAGCCTTCGACTTGACTCCGGTAGAGCTAGTGGAGGGCTTCATAACCGAGAATGGTGTACTGACTCCTGAAATGCTCAGAGCTGGGCCGCCTATGCTCTGATTCTCGTTTGCTCGTCTGAGCCAGACTACGCTTCTTGGAGTGGCTTCTTGCCCACCTGCAACACGATCTCTACTGGGCAGTGCGTAACTGCCTCTATCTTGGATTTGTAGTCCGCACCCATTCCGACTAGCGCATACATGCCCGTGACTTCGGCCTT
>Ga0315280_10008777_pt1 | contig 13168 bp, 11 predicted proteins | sample YL17G06_40_MG_FD_203697 | JGI IMG/M metagenome (GOLD analysis project Ga0315280, IMG submission 203697) | Sediment microbial communities from Yellowstone Lake, YNP, Wyoming, USA - YL17G06_40 | ecosystem: Environmental > Aquatic > Freshwater > Lake > Sediment | place: USA: Wyoming | collected...
GGGTATGCTCCCGGGCCAATTCCTGCCTGCGGCGGCGCAGCTGCGCGCTTTCCGTCTCAGGCAGCCGGCGGGCGATCTCGACCCAGCGCTGTGGCGTGTCGGCGATATAGATAAGGTCGCGGAAAGGCTGCAAAGACGGCAGGGGCGTGGCCAGGACCGGCCGCCCCATGGCCAGGCATTCGAATATCTTGGCGGGGACCACCCCCAGGTGGAACGGGGTGATACGGTGGGGCAGGATGAATGCGTCGAAGGCTCCCAGGCGGTCCGGCAGCTCGGCCAGGGGCACGGGCGGCAGGCAGCGCACGGAGTCCGGAAATTCGGGGCGGGGGCCCTTGATGAAGCCGCTCACCGTGACCTCGAATCCGGCCGCTGCCAGTTCGCGCAGGAAGGCGCAGTCTAGTTCCGGGACCCAGGTGCCGTACTGGCAGAAACGCCGGTAGTCGCTGCGGGATGGGGCGACGGCGAAGAAGGCTTCGCTGACGCCCTGGTGGATCTGGACGACCCGCCCGTGCTCCGCCTGTTTCTGCCGGAAGAGGAAGTCGGAGTCGCAGACTACCAAATCGCAACGGCGCAGAAGCTCGGCTTCTAGGCTTAGGATGTCCGCCGGCGCCTGCGGGTGGTCGCGGAAGTTGGAGGCGCAGTCGTATACGGTCAGCGCCGGAGCGAGCCGCCGCAGGAGTTCCAGGGTGGTGGCGGAGGGGAGGTGGACCATGGCGATGGCTCCGGGCCGCAACCCGCTGCGGCGCAGGACTTCGGCCAGCCGCGGTACTAAGTAGGCGGCGTTGGCCTGCCGGAAAGGCTTCGCCGTGGGGGGCAGGACCAGGGGCTTGATGAGGCGCAGGCCGTCTGGGGGGCGGGGGTTGACCGAGCGGCGGGCGGCGCCGCCGAAGAGCTTTCCCCACAGCCTAGGGAGGTCCCGAGGTCCGGGGTTGCGGAACCCCGAATTCTCAACGAAGAAGACCTCGCGGCCCGCCTGGGCGAACTGGGTCGCGAAGATTTGGTGGCGCTGCCAGGCCGCGTCCCAATCTATGGAGCTCAGGACGACGACCTGGGCCGAGGCGAAGTCCGGCATCAAGGCACCAGGTAGCGCACGGCCTGGAAGGCCTCGGCATGGCGCACGCCCAGCTTGATGCCGGTGTTGCGGTCCTCCTGGGCGACGTATTCCAGCCAACGGCCCCGGGTGCGGCGGCGCTCGGAAGCGTGGGCGCGCAAGGCGCGCAGTTTGGCCGCCATGGTGCCGGAAATGTCGACATAATGGCGGGGCGCGAACACCTCGTCCGTATCGTAGTAGTTGATGCGGTACATGAGCAGGCGCGGGCAATGACGCCCGGCCGTGATGGCGGCCCGGGCCAGGGCGCGATGGTCCTGGTGGGCGTCCCCGGTCCAGGGCAGGTAGAGAGTGTCGATGCGCTTTTCCTCTATGATCCGGCGCATCGCGCAGATGAGGGCGTCGTCGTAGCGGAGCCCGAATGTGGGAAAGTCTCCGGTGATGAGCCGGGCGCCGAGGGCGCGCGCCGCCCGGGTCCCCTCGCGCCGCGCGGTCGCGGCCGAGCGCACGGTGCGGCTCTTTAGGTCGGTGTAATCGGAACGGGTGGCCACGAAGAGATAGACGCGGTCGCCCGAGCGGGCGTGCCGGGCGAGAGTCCCGCCGCAGCCGAGCTCGGCGTCGTCGAAATGGGCGGAAACGGCCAGGACGTTAAAAGACATCGGAGTCTCCTTTGGCTATAAGCCAGTCCCGGCCTAGGCCGGGAAAAGGTTCGCGGCGATCGGCCGCGGCCCAGCGGCCGGCGAAATGCGTGCAGGGGCCGACGGGGTTCAAGCCCAGCTTCCGGTAGCGCTCGAAGCCGGGCGTCTGGCGCAGGGCCCAGGCCGAGACCGTGAGCACGGAGCGCGTTCGGAAATACCCTAAGGCCGCGGCCCAAAGCCCGGCCACGGCGGGCTCGGCCCCGTCCGAGACCCAGAAGTCCAGGATGTCGCCTATGGGTCCCGGCGCCGCGGCGAAGACCTTGGCGGCCAGCCAGCCGCACAGCCGGCGCTGTTCGTCGCGGGCCGCCCAGAAGCCGTAGCCGGACCCGGGCTTGGAGAGGTAGCGCCAAGCCAGCCGTTCGCGGTCGCGCCGCACAGCCAAGGCCTGCCGGGGCCTTACCGCCGCCCAGAAGACGTCGAACTCGGCGGATGCCTCCAGACAGGGCGCCGCCCCCCAGGATGAGGACGTCCGGGGCGAGGCGAGGCTTTTGAGCGGGGCTTCCAGGGCGACGATTTCCTCTACGGCCTGCCAGTCGAGCAGGCGCTTGAGCAGGGGGTGGCTGCGGTCGTTGGGAAAGCCGAAGATGAGCTCCCGGCCCGCGGCGGCGCAGCGAGCCCGGTTGGCTTCGGCCAGATCCAGGAAGAGATTAAGGTCCCGGTAGGCGGGGTCCACCATGAGGTCGACCCACTGGGCGGCCGGGAGCGCTTCCTCCCCGCGCTCCAGGCGCACAGGCAACGCGGCGAGATGAGCCACCACGCGGCCCCCGTCCACGGCCACATCGATGATGGCCGCGCCGCCCGGCGTGCGGCGGTATCTCCAGTCCCACAACGCGGCTGGAAATTTCCGTTTGTGGCAGACTCGGAAGAGCTCCCGCACGCCTGATTCATCCCCGGGACGGTAGGGCCGCAGCTCGGTCATGCCGCCTCCGCCGCATGCCGCCGGTGCCAGTCCAGCGTGTCGCGCAGGCTGCGCTCCAGGGGTATGACCGGCCGCCAGCCGGTCGCTCGCCTTATGCGGGCCGTGTCGCCCCATAGGTCAGGGAGGTCGTGGTCGCGCAGTCGCGAACGCTCGACTGCGGCTCGCACGCGGCAGTGCGCCGCGGCCGCCAGGAGGCGGAGCAGATCGCGCAGGGAGCGGGAGCGGCCCGTGGCGACGTTGAAGACGCCGTCCGGCCTGGGCAGGCCGGCGATGGCGGCGAGGGCCGCGGCCGCGTCCCGGACGTCGAGATAGTCGCGCCGGGGAGCGAGATTCCCGACCCGCAGACGCGCGGGGTCCTCTCCCGCCGCCTCGGACCGCGCGATCTGGCGGCAGAAGCTCCCCAGGGCCAGATGCTCGGGCATCCCCGGGCCGAGGAGGTTGAAGATGCGCACCACGGCGACTTGGAGCCCCTGGTGGCGGAAGGAGAGCGCGGCCAAAGTCTGGGCCAGCTTGGCGCGGCCATAGACAGTCGCGGGCCGGGGCGGGCGGTCCTCGCGGGCCGCCGCCGAACCGGCGGGACCGTACTCCGCCGAAGAGCCGGCGACCACGACCCGGATGCGCTGCGGCCGGGGCAGCAGGAGCAAGGCCTCGAACAGGTTGACGGTAGTGCGGACGTGAGCCTCCCACAGCTGCGTCCAGGAATCGCGGCGGGTCGTCCCGGCCAGGTGGAAGACCACGCCGGGGCGGCTGCGCCGCACCAGACGCCGGCAGGCTCCGGAGTCGCGCAGGTCGCAGACCAGGCGGCCGGGGGCGGGAATGCGGTCGGTGAGGATGAGCCGCGCGCCCCGGCGCGCGCGCAGGCGCTCCACCAGGGGCCCGGCCAGGAAGCCGGCGCTCCCCGTGACCAGGACGTTCATCGCGCCGTCCCGCCGGCGGCGAGCTTCTCCGCGATGAGGCGCTTGAACTCGCCGACGTTGTGCAGCGCCCGGATCTCCGCGGTCTGGAAACGGACCGAGAAGGCCTCTTCGGCTGCGACCACGATGTTGAGCTGGGCGAGGGAGTCCCAGTCGGAGATGTCTTTGGCCGCGGTCTCATCCCGGATTACCAGGTTCTCGCGGTCGAAGACCCGGTGAAAGATGTCCTGGACCTTAGCGTGGATTTCGTTGCGTTCCATTTTTGATCGGCACTTCCCGGGGTCGGGCCTGCGCCACGGGCAGGCGCCAGCGGCCGTCCGCGTCTTGGCGGAAGCCCAGGCCGGGCAAGAGCTCCTTGACCGGTCCGTTTTTCGGGGTCGGCAGATAGTCGGCCGCCAGGACCCGCGCGCCCGCCGCGCGCGCCGCATCGAGCAGGCGGTTGAAGGCCAGCAGCTCCACACCCCGGCCGAAGGCGCGGCAACTCATCAGCCAGGTGTCCACCTCGAAGGCGTCGCCCAGCCGGCGGGCGATCAGCGCTGAGATGAGGCCGTAGTCGCCCAGGCGGTCCCGCAGCCGCACCGAGAGGGTCCAGCAGGCGGAGTCGCGCAGGAAGGCACGGACCTCCGGTTCGCTATAGCGGCGCGTGGTGAGGTTGAACTGGTTGGTCTTGTTGATGAGCTGCGTTATGCGTTCGAGGTCCGGCTCCGTGAACGGCCCCGCCTCGGCTTCCATGCGCAGATCGCGCAGGAAGGAATCCAGGTCCGGGGTCTGCTCGCGTGCGCGCTTGCGCGTGGCTTCGGCTTGAAAATGCTCGGTGCGCTTTAGGTCCTCCGCCGAAACCCCGGCCGGCTCGAAGAGACGCAGGGAGTCGAGAGCGCGCGCGTACTCGGCCGGGTCCGGCGGCAGGTCCACGACCGCCACCTCGGGAAGGTAGCGCCGCACCAGCTCCCTTTCGGCCGGGGAGTCGTCCACGAAAGCCAGGGCGTCGAGCCCGAGGTTGACGGTCCGGGCCACGGCGCGCAGTCCCGCGACCTTGTCGCCCCAATCGGCGACGAACGCGGCGAAGTCCTCCAGGCGCAGGATCATCTCCGGCCTGGTTTGGAACGGTTCCCGGGCCTGGTCCGCGTCGTTTTTTGAGCAGACTGCGAGCAGCACTCCGCGTCGGCGCAGGGCCTTGAGGTAGCTCTGGAACTCCAGGAATGCCTCCCCGCGGGGCGTCTCGCCCAGCTCCAGGCCGGAGGCGCCGTCGTCTCCCACTATGCCGCCCCAAAGGGTGTTGTCGAGATCGACCACCAAGCATTTGCGGGAGCGCCCCAGGACGGCCTGGAGCAGGGCCGCGACCTCGGCCGCGTAGAGGGGCAGGACGCTCAAGGCGATGGCTTGGCGGGAATGATGCCAGAGTCGGGGGTCGTGCCAGCGCAGCTTGCCGGCCGTGGCCGAAAGATGGTCCTGGTCCAGGAGGAACATCCCGGCGCCGGCGCGCGCGGCCAGCAGGGCGTTGAGGCGCCGCAGCCGGCCGAGACCGTCCTCGGCGCGGCCGGCCTCCAGGTTGCCCCAGGGCCGCTCCGGAGGAGCGTCGAAGTTGTTCATGATTATCGCGCATGAGGCCCGCTCGCGCAACTCGTGCCAGAGGGACTGCCAGCGCGCGGCTTCGGCCTCAGCGCTTCCGGCTTGGGCGTCCCGGTAATTGACGTAGAGCAGGGCGACCTGGGGCCGGAAGCGGTAAAAACCGGAGTCCGGGTTCAGTATCTCCTGCTGAAAGGTCCCGTAGGGCGCGTCGTAGAGGTCCAGCAGCATCCCGGCGCGGAAGGCGTGCAGACGCAACAGGGGCAGCAACTGCGCCGTGGTGCTCGATCCCAGGACCGCCAGGCGTACCCGCGGCAGAGAATCGGCCACGGCCGGATGCCCCGCGATGCGCTCCAGGACCTTGGCCGCCTCGATTTGGGATAGATAATCGGCCAGTTCCGGCAAGGCCGCGCGTAGGGCCGCGGCCGCGGCGGCGGCGTTGCCCTGCGCCGCGAGATGTTTGGCCTCGGAGAGGGCGCTCATGAGGACTCTCCGGCTGTCGGCGCCAGGATGACCCGGGAGCGGGCGGCTTCCTGTTCGGCGGAAAGCATGGCTCAGGCGCGCAGGTACTGGCGGCGCCGGGCCGGAGAAGAGAATATCTCTTGGGCGGTCTGGTAATCCTCGGGGCGGCCTATGTCGAGCCACTGCGCCCGGTTGCGCCAGCCCATGACCGGCTCGCCCGCCGCCAGCAGGCGAGCGATGAGATCCGGTATGCCGAGCGCCTCGCCGGGGCGGATGCGTGAGACGGCCCGGCGGGTGAGGATGTTTACTCCCATGCTGACCAGATAGCGGTAGGCGGGCTTTTCCACGTAGGCCTGCAGGCGATCCCGCTCGTCGAGCCGGACCGTGCCGAAGTCCACCACGGTGCGCCGCTCGCAGACCGCGATCGTGGCGGCCGCGCCGCTGCGCCGGTGGCCGGCGAAGAGCGCCCGGAAATCCAGCGTGGTCAGGATGTCGCCGTTGATGACCAAGAATTCCGGGCGCAGTCCCCGGACCAGCCGCAACGCGCCGGCCGTGGAGAGCGGCCGGTCTTCCCGGACGTAGCGTACGCGCAGCCCCCAGCGCCGCCCGTCCCCGCAGTAGGCCTCGATAAGCTCGGCCAGATGTCCGGTGGATATGACCACCTCCCGGCAACCGTGGTGCCTGAGCTGCCGCAGCACGATCTCGATGATGGGATAATCTCCGACCGGCACCAGGGGCTTGGGCAGCGACACCGTGAAGGGCCGCAGCCGGGTCCCTGCGCCTCCCGCGAGTATAATCGCCTGCATCAGATGTTATAGACCCGCGGCCTGTAATCTCCGCGCCGGCCCGCCACGTAGTCGATGGTCCGCACCAGACCTTCCTCGAAAGAGAAGCTGGGCCGCCAACCCAAGAGGCGCCGGGCCTTGCGGTTGTCGCAGACCAGGCGCCGGACCTCGCTGTGCGCAGGGCGCACGCGCGCCCGCGAACGGATGATGCGGGCGCGGCGGCCCATGAGGCGCATGATGGCCTCTGCGGTCTGCGCTATGCTGACCCCCAGGCCCGAGCCGATGTTGACGACCTCGCCCACGGACTTCGGCGAGGCGGCCACGGCCAAGAAGCCCGAGACCGTGTCCGCCACGTAGTTGAAGTCCCGCACCGGTTCGACCGAGCCCAACCGCAGGGCCGCGCGTCCCTCCAGAAGCTGGGCGATGATGGTGGGGATCACGGCCCGCGCCGACTGGCGGGGCCCGAAGGTGTTGAAGGGTCTAATCACGGCCACGGGGAGGCCGAAGGAGCGGTGGTAGCTCTGCGCCAGGTGGTCGGCGCCGATCTTGGTCGCGGAGTAGGGGGATTGGCCCTGCAAGGGGTGGGCCTCGTCTATGGGCACATAGCGCGCGGTCCCGTAGACCTCCGAGGTCGAGGTATGCACAAGTTTCTTGACCCGGTGGCGGCGGCAGGCCTCCAGGACGTTGAGCGTTCCCAGGATGTTTGTGGTCGCGTAGCTGGAGGCGGCGTGGTAGGAGTAGGGGATGCCGATGAGGGCGGCCAGGTGGAAGACGACGTCTTGTCCCTCCACCAGGCGGGAGACGCTCTGTGGGTCGGTCACGTCGCCGGGCTGGACCTCCAGACGCCGCCGCAACTCGGGCGGTATTATTTCCAGCAGGCCCCAATCGTTGCGGGAATTATAGTGGACCAAGGCGCGCACCTTGGCGCCCTGGCGCGCGAGGGCCTCGGCCAGGTGGCTGCCGATGAAGCCCCCGGCCCCGGTCACCGCCGCGCGTACGCCTTTCCAATTCGCGATTTTCAAGACGGGGATCATGGATTTTTCAGGAAACAACAAATTTATTATAGCAAAAATTGCCCCTGTGTTCGATTATTGAACAAGAGTTCCGGAAGTGCTTTATGGGTGCTGTTGACTGACCTTGGCTAGAAACTGGACTTGCCTTAGGGTGATTTTGCGGCGCCCAAAACCCAGGTTGCGGACTAAAAAACCCGCGCGCTGCCTTTTTGATGTCCTAATGTCCCCCAGCGCTCATCTGCTTCCCATAATTCTGTTATTGTGTAGGGGTTGGGAACCTTTAATTCCAGCCTGGTTTTTTCGAATCGACTTATTCTTTCAAAACGTTCTTGGGCCGGTGGCCCATTTTTTGAATCATAGTATTTGAAGATGAAAAAATCGTCAAATTCGTCGGGATATATGGGCTTTGTCGAAAAATCACTCTCCACGCCTGCGGAGGATGAAATTTGTCTCGGCGGACAAATATATTCCCAAATATCTGCCTGATATATGGAAGCTCTGTTCTCAGCAAGAAAACTTAGCGATTTCTGAAAATCCTCTTCCCGTTCCCCTGGAAAACCGGCAATCCACAGCGTTGTGGTGCGTATTCCTGCGCGAGCGAAATTTGTGAGGCTGTTCCGCGTCTCTGCGGGCGAAATGTTTTTGTTCATCCTTTTCAATACGTGAGCGGAAGCGGACTCGACGCCGATGCGCACTCTATCCAGCCCGCCCTTGGCCCAAAGCTGCACTTTCCGCGCATCCAGGCAATCGGCCGTGGCGCGCATATAGCAGTCCCACCGGTAGTTTCTTCCTTTCGATATAAGAGCCTCTGCCAGAGGTGAGGCTATGGGATTGGTGAGGGAGTCGCATAGATAGAACTTATTTTTACCGTGACGCGCCGATAGCGCATCCATTTCCGATGTTATTCTGGCCACGCTTTTCTTGCGGAAGCGCATCCAATAGCAATTCTCAAAACAGAAAGCGCATTTATAAGGGCATCCCCGCGAGGTAAATATGGACAGCCATAAGTATCTGCGCAGCGGAAGCCCGTCATACTCCGGCATGGGGATATCTTCGAGATCGAGCAATGCATCCGAGGCGTTTTGTGTGGAGGGCGGCGTTAAGTCGTGGACGGTTATGATTTTTTTGTCGCCCAGAACGCCCTCCATATATTTTTCTAAGGTTTTTTCCCCTTCGCCGTATATGATCGCGTCGATCCAGGCGCATTTGTTGGCGATCGCCTGCAGGCTGCCGTCGTCTGCCATATTGCCTACCGCGGCCCCGGGACCGCCCAATACCGTTTTGATGCCAGGCTTGGTTTTTTTGGCCTTTTTTAAGATGGCCAAGGCTGAGGGGAAGGTGCTCTCCAGCATCGTGCAGCCAACCACGTCAGGCTCCAGCTGCCGTACCAGTTTCTCCGTTTTGGAGGCGACCATGTGAAAACTTTCCTCAATAACGGCATCGAAAGCTTCTACCGCGGCGTCGGTGCAGATGCTCCGGCCGTCGAAATTTAGGATGAGGCGCACTAATTCTTTGTACGCGGCGGGCCGTCTCTGGTCGGCCATAAAAAAGGCCAATCGGTGCCGGGCGAAATAGCGCGGTCCATTTCTGCATATGTTCAAATATTTCCAATGCGGGAAATATGCCGTGCCCAGTTCGAGGTATTTTTTTTGCAGCCCGAATAAGCGCGCGTCCGTATTAAAATCGGCTATATGAACGTCGTGGCCTTGATTCTGTAAAAAGGATTTGAGACATACGATACCTTGAGGAGGGCATATGGGATCCCAGAAGGGCGGCATTATTAGCAGCACTTTCATATATCAATGAGCCGCAATAAGCAATCCGGCGAGCAAAGCGCAGAGCGCCCTGCGCTGGAAGGCCCTTTTCCAGCGGCGCAGGAAATCCACGGCGCCGGGGCCGAGCCGGGCGAGGCCGTAGAGGGCGGCCGCCTGGGCGCGCACCTTAAGGGGCGCGCCCAGGCCGCGCAAGGCGTCGGCGGCCTCCGGACGCAGCCAGAGCCCGGCCTGCTTGACGGCCAGGACCTTGGGCCCGAGTTCCCGGCTCAAGCCCGGATTTCGCTTGAGGCACTCCGCAAAGGCCTGCCCCAGCTCCGCGCGCTCGCGGTTGAAGTCCCAGCCCGCGCTGGAGGGATGGACGCGGATGCGCACGAGCGGCTCGGGGACGAAGTCGAACTCCGAGACCTCGGCCAGGCGCAGGAAGAGCTCATACTCTTCGGCGATGCGGAAGTCAGGCCGGAAGAAGCCGCCCGCCTTTGCGATCGCGCTTTTGCGCAGGACCGCGGCGGCGCAGGGAACGAAGTTGTAGAGGAACAGCTCCCGCAGCACGTGGCCGCGGCGCAGGGGGTTTCTCTGCGAGCAGAGCGAGAGGGGGCGCCCCGCGGCGTCCATCAGCAGGGCATCCGAGCCGGTGAAGCCGACTTCCGGCCGCTCGAAGAGGGGTATCTGCTTTTCCAGCTTGCGCGGCTCCCAGACGTCGTCGTGGTCCAGGATCGCGATGAGCCCGCCCGAGGAGAGCTCCAGGGCCTTGTTGCGCGCGGCCCCCAGACCCTCGTTTTTCTGCGCACGGTAGACGAGGGGGCGGCCCTGCGCGAGATGCCGCCGGACGATCGCGTCCGTGCCGTCCCGGGAGCCGTCGTTGACGATGACGAGCTCGTAGTCCGTGTAGGTTTGCGCGAAGACCGAGGCGAGCGTTTCCTCGAGGAACTGCTCGGAGTTGCAGCAGCAGAGGTTGATCGAGACTTTAGGCATCGGGCTGTGACCCCGCAACCGCGGTCCGCTCCTGGTTCATATCTTCCTTCCGAAGAAAAAACAGCCCGGATTTTTGGCGCCGTATTTCAAAGCCTCTTCCTGCGAACTTAATTTCAAGTTATACTTATTAAAAAAATCTTCCCATGTCTTTCTGAAAAAATTCCATTGCGGCTGGCCGGTTTTATCCTCATACCAGCCCTCGTCGTTTCTATCGTCTCGGTAATGCCCTAAAGCCGGTATCATAAGCAGAAATATGCCAGATGGTGTTAATATGCGGGCTATCTCTTTTATTCCTCCTTCCGGATTATCAAAATGCTCATAAACACCGTATCCAGTAAGAATGCCAATTGATTCGTCCTTAAAACTTGTATCCATTCCATCTTCCACCCTGAATCTTATAGCCGGATATCTCCCCTTGGCCAGGTTGATGGCCGCTTCCGAGATGTCTATGCCAAAAAATTTTAACCCTTGTTTTTTTACCGCGTCATAGATAAGGCTTAGCAGGCAACCTGTGCCACACCCGACATCGAGAACGGTTCCAAAACCAACATCCTCGCCCAGCTCTTTAAAAGCATTCACCAGAACGGTTTTCCCCGGCGCCTTATCCCACTCTTTGTCTCTTCCGGCCCTGAACATTCTATTGTAATAGTCGATTTTATCCATCTTATCGCCTAAAGCAACGCGGTTCAGGCTTGCGGCCGGCGCTATACAAAATGGTATTCCGCTCGTTCATAGGAGGGGACGAATTAAGTTGGCGACGTAATTGTATAATTTTTTCGGATTTTTAAAACTTTTGATGGTCCAATCGATGAGCAATCCCGGGCGGGCGAGAAATCTGCGGATTTTCAGATATACGGTAACCTGGGACATAAATTTTTGCAACTTCTTTTCATCCCAATCAGGCGTTTGGAGCATGTAGCTTTTGATGAAAAGATCTTCATATTTAAATTCGCGCACAAAATAGCCCTTTTCTTTGCATACGGAAAATAGTTCAGTCCCCGGATAAGGGGTGGCTATAGATATATGGGGATCATAACAGCCGCATTCCACGGCATAGCTTATGGATTTCCACATATCACTGATCTTTTCACCGGGCAGCCCTACAACTAGAAACATCCCGTAATCAAGGCCGATATTTTTACAATGGGCTATCAATTTCTTGACGCGCGCAAGATTCAGCGGTTTCTTTACAATCTTCGTCAGCACCTCTTGGGACCCGCTTTCTACGGCGAAGTTCAATTTTACACATCCAGATTTCTTAATGAGATCCAGGGTTTCTTCATCCAGCGACCAGACGCCCACCCCATTGGGCGTATCCCACGTGAAATTAAATCTGTTTTCAATCATCCGGGAGAACAGTTCCTTGGCGCGTTTGGGATGCGCCGTAACATTGTCGTCTTCAAACATCAGTTCTTCGACATTATATTTTTCCTTCAGCAAGCGCATCTCGCCGATCACGTTTTCCACAGACCGCATTCTATACCTGTTTCCCCAGACTTGGCAGGCGCTGCAGAACGTGCACTTGGCCGGACAACCCCGGGAAGTGACAATCGGGCAAAATCTGTCCTTATGGCGCAAGCCGTGAGCAGTCTGCAGCCCCGCGTATTTGGGCAGGTCAATCATGTCATACGCAGGGTAGGGTATGGAGTCCAAATCCGTTATCCACCGCGTTTTTTTATTGACATATATGCGGCCGTTTGATTTGTACCCGAAACCATCACTAGCGGTTAAATCAGCGCCCTGATTTACTTTGGTTATGAAATCTTTGAAAGAGTTTTCCGCTTCTCCCAGCAATACGTAATCGCAGGAAGGATCTTGCAAGACTTCTTCGGGACATACGGTGACATGCGCGCCTCCGCCCATGGTTATGCATTGCGGTTTCACCTTCTTCGCCAATGCGAACAGCTCATGATAAATTTTGTATTGCCGGCTGAACTGGCAATTGATCCCGATGAGGTCGGGGTCAAACTGCCGTATATAAGTTTCAATTTCGCTGTTGGGAAGGCCGACGCGCACCAAATTGCCGGCGACTTCTTCCTCATGATTCCAGCCCAGCACGAGACAATCCAGAATCTCTACCGCTACCCCCAGGTCTTTTACTGCGGCGGCCAAATATCCCAACCCCAACGGGGGCAATGGGTCGATATCCCGAAAATATTTGAATGTGTAGGCGGGAGCGATGAGGAGTAATATTTTCTTAATTTTCATCGGGCCTGAAAACGGCGCTTTGCGCTAATAATTGTGCAAACGCGTTATTTAGCGGAAACGTTTCCGGCCGCCGATAATACGGATATTCCCGGGTCCTTTGTTCTAGCGCCGCCAGAGGTATGGTAAATGCCAATAACTCTTTGGGGATTCCAGAGAGTCGTGCATGCAAATCCAGCCAGCCGACTATGTGCTTTTGATAGGTCCGCAAGATGGCAGCTATGGGGATATTTTGCTTCTTATGCTCATAACTCACCAAAAGCGGATTGGCTATAAGCGTTGCCAAATCCAAGAACGGGAGCGCTTCCCAGGCCACGTGTTCGAAATCTACGATTTTGGCCGTTCCGTTATGAAATAATATGTTGTAAAAGAAATCGTAATCCCCATGTTGGGCGCATAACGGTATATTCAGCGGCAGGTCTTTTAACTTTTTAATTTCTTCTAAAAGCGCAGACACTGAACTTTCAACGGCGCTTGTCAGCAGATTGCGCTTGCGCAGCAGTTCCCTTTTGCTTTCTATATATGAAACCAGATAAGGTACAGCCGCAACCCTTGCAGTCGTTGTGTGTTTCTGGAATTCGGCCAGAAAATAGATGGCTTGCCTTATTTCTTTGTCCAGATAAGAGATGGTGTATTTAAGCGGACTGTTGAAATTGAAGCATGAATGCCGGGCTTCGATATGCTCAGTCACCATGAAAGTAATAGCATCAATGCTGCCGAAAAATAGCAGCTGAGGAATGCACGCGCTGATTTCTTTGCCGTCGAGTACTTGCCGCAGCCTTTTCAAATTTTTAGATTCATGGCTGATAAT
>Ga0315280_10008778_pt1 | contig 13166 bp, 22 predicted proteins | sample YL17G06_40_MG_FD_203697 | JGI IMG/M metagenome (GOLD analysis project Ga0315280, IMG submission 203697) | Sediment microbial communities from Yellowstone Lake, YNP, Wyoming, USA - YL17G06_40 | ecosystem: Environmental > Aquatic > Freshwater > Lake > Sediment | place: USA: Wyoming | collected...
TGAGTTTGGCCTTCACGCACCTTCGCAGAACCCTAGAGCCAAAATGGGTGAGCATGTACGTCGCAGAACATTATCCCAGGGCTGAAGTGCGCCTTGGCTGTCCTCTGGGGGGAATTCCAAAGGAGACGCAGAAGGATTATGGACTTTTAAAGGGGCTGCGCGTTTACCGTCCATGGCGACCTGAGGTTGACGCGGTTGTGATCCTGCACAACATGGTCATTTTGATAGAGGCTAAAATCTTTAAGTATATGGAAGGACTGAGCAAGCTGCCAGTCTATAAGGCCCTGGTCCCGGAGACGCCGGAGCTGCAGCCAGTCAAACACAGGCCTATATACATGAAACTGTTAATTCCAGCGAGTATCCCCTGGGTTATTGAGGCTTCTAAGCCGTTGGGCGTGACTGTTGAGGTTTGGGCGCCCGACTTCATAAGGCAGGTTTGGGAAGAGCGGGACAAGTACTGGACTCAAGAGAAGGTCCAAGAGCGTGAGGAGCGCAAACGCAAACTTGAGGAGATGGGATATAGATGAGTGTTATAGACAAAAGTTCTAGTCGCCCCCGCATAGTCTATTTGGATCCAAATAAAATTAAGACTCCAGACGTGCGGGTAACTTCCACGTGGGACCCTGAGCTCCTGGAAATGTTCAAGAAGGACATTGAGGGCTCGGGAATTGAGCAGCCGCTTCTCTTGGCCAAAGAGGGAAAAACCTTCTGGCTTGTCGACGGGCTGCACCGGCTGGAAGAGGCGAAGCTCCAGGGCCTGAAAAGAGTTCCCTGTGTAGTCCGAGAGATGGGCATGCGAGACGTCCTCTTGAAAAACCTTAAGCTGAACCGGCTTCGCGGGGGAACCAAAGCCAGCGAAATGGTGAGGGTTATGAATGAGCTGCAGAGCAAACACGGGCTCGGCATCGACGACATCGTCAGGGAAACGGGCTTCCGCAGGGACTATGTGGAAAAGCTTCTGGAGACGGCCCGGGCTGAAGCAGAGGTCCTCGAGGCGCTGGACAGGGAAGAGATCAGCGTCAGCCACGCCTGGGAGATAAGCCGAGTCCCAAACAGGGACATTCAACTTAGGCTCTTGGGACAGGTCTTCACCTACAGGTTAGCAGCGAAGGATCTGCACAACGTCGTAGGCGACACGCTTGAAATCCTACAGAAGAGACAGCTGCTGGAAAAGAAACCCACAGCACCAGAGCCCACCGCGATTCCCACGGTGAAGTGTCACCTCTGCGAAAACGAGTGGCCCATCCGCAAAGTCGTAGGAATAAACATCTGCATGGCATGCTACGGAATAGCCCACGAGGCAATCACTAAAGCAAAGAAAGAGGGGAGAATTCCCTCAGAGAAACAGTTAGCCATAGAAGTTACTGAACCTCTCTCCCATGAAATTTTGACGAAAGAACGGTCGAAAAATCAACAAAATCTCAAAGGTGGGACCGGTGAAGGTGATGGGGAAGAAATAGGTTCGGGTCCTGGACCTATTGAGGGAAGGGGTAAGAGTGTTGGACGCAAAATTGAAAAGGAAGTGTAGATGTGTTGAACAGTTGGAGATGTGAGGTTTGGCTGCGCCGATAGAAAATTATGTTGTTTTGAAGCCTGGGATCCCGGTGACTTTGCATTTTACTGATCATCGTGTTGTTGCTAGGTTGATTACGGATCCTGTGCGCGGGGTGGGGGTGACTCGTGAGAGCCTCATGTTCTACGTGGATGAGGTTGATGGGGCTAAGGTGGACCGGGTGTACTCGATACTCAGTCAGAAGCATGCGGCTGAGTTTGCGGGGTACCTTCCTGGGAAAGGCTACACTCGATATCGATTTACGGTTATTAAGGATGCGCCGGGGTTTGTGCCGCCGAGGCTTGTGAGTGTCAAGCCGCTTTAAGCTGGGTTTTCTGCAGTACATGGGTGGAAAGTCGTACCTTGTTAAGAGGCTGCTTGAGCTGCTGCCGCCGCATCGGTGTTATGTGGAAGTGTTCGGCGGCGGGGCTAAGCTGCTGTTTGCGAAGGAGCCTTCCAGGGTAGAAGTCTACAACGACATCGACGGTCGCCTGGTGAACCTGTTCTTAGTCGTGAGAGACCGATGCCAGGAATTCAGAGAGAGACTTAGGCTCTTGCCGTATAGCCGGAGAATATACTTGCAGTTTTCTAAGAACCTGAAGACGGGAGATCCGCTGGAAGATGCGGTCCGGTTTTTTTATGTACTCCGCTGCAGCTTCTCAGGCGAGTTTGCCTCAGGCCTAAGCTATGGACCAACCAAAAACGAGGCCCGAGAGCTCTCTAACCAGATGGAGACGATGGATCTTGTGGCTGCCAGACTCCGAAACGTGCAGGTTGAGGATCTTGACTTTAGAGAGTGCATAAAGCGGTACGACAAGCCCTGGACCCTGTTCTACTGCGACCCGCCCTACTACGGATTTGACGTCTATAAACATGGGTTCAGCGAGCGAGACCATGAGGACCTCGCGGGGATCCTGCGATCTGTTAAGGGCAAGTGGCTGCTCACTTACAACGACCACCCGAGGATCAGGCACTTGTACGCGGGTTTTCCGTTGGTGATTAAGAAGCTCTCGCTGAGAGGCAGCCTGGTGAAAGGTGAGCGCCGCATGCGTAGGTGGGACCAGCTGATAATAGCAAACTACGAGTTTGGGAGCGCTCCCAATTTTTCGAATAAACGCTTTTTCCCAGAGAGGGTGAAAATTCCAGGCACAGGTCCCGGGTTCAAATCTCAGGGTCCAAAAGTGAGGAGCTCATAGTTTTCAGCAATTAGCCCTGTCTAAACCATATCAAAAAGGCTTAAGTTACGTTTCAGCACCCTTTCAGCATCCAATTTACAACCCTTATATATAGGTTGAATGTTTAATGTATGTTGAGTGATACTCAATGACAGAGGTAGAAAAAATCGGAATAGTAGCGCTGTTTCAAGTCAAAACGAGAGGCCGCAAACACTACATAACGCTGGACCCTAAGGCTGTGGAAAGCTACGAGATCAAGCACGGCGACATAATTAAAGTGGAGATCCTTGAGGTACGCCGCAAGCCCAAGTTAGACTGGACACCCTCTACAGAGGGATGAGGCTGAGAGAGATGAGTGAAAGTGACGTGTGGATTAAGGAAAACGTCAAATGCTGCGCTTGCGGGATGCCCATGCGACTTAGCCCCCACATAAACATGGTTCAGCTAGGGTTGAGGGCGGAGTGGAAGTATCCTGCAGCTGGAAACGTCCTCACCGGCCAGCCCTGTATAGAAGCATTAGCCATAGTTTGTGACGAGTGCGTAAGGCGTAGAGCCAAAATCAAGTATGCTATCGAGTGGAGTTCAAGCAGACGCCACGTCAAGTATCATAAGGTGGAAGACTTGAAGCCGCTGGTGTGGATACTAGGAGCCTGAGAGAGATGCCTAGAAACATAGAGGGCCTTGTAGTGTTCGCCATTCTCATGGAAAACGGCGATGGAATAGTCGACAAGTCACCAGAGTACATCATGGAAAAATATCAGATGAGCTTGATCCTAGAGGATCCTAAGAAACTGTTAGACCCTGGCAACCTACGCAAGTTTGAAGCCTGGCTGAAAAAGTGGAAGTGAGAGGCGACGATCATGAGCGACGAAGACTTGAAGATTCTAGCCGAGGATCTCCTAGACTTCCTCAACAGCCTAGAAGCCTCATGCGTAAAAATGCGCCTGCAAATAGCTAAGCTGTTCGGCCCAGAAAAGGCCACGTGGAACCCCTCTAAAATCGAGTGGACCCCGGCGCAGGGATCCAGAGGACCCTTCGAGGTAAGCGACGACATCAACAACCCCGAATTCAAAGCCATGTTGAAAGACCTGGCAGCCCACCAGGGCCGGATCACCCGGGAAGGATACTTCTACTGGACCTATCCAAACGGCGCCACAGTCGGACGCAAAAAAAGAGGAGCCTAAAAACATGAGCGCGCGCCTTCAGAGAAGGGGCTACCCAACTGCACAGTTTTCCTTCTGTAGTGACCTCATTCGGCTGGGCAGCTCCTCTGAAAGAGGCATAAAACCATGAGGAAAATAACCCTAGCCGAGGTCAAAGTCTGCGCGAAATGTGGGAGAGAGCTACCCATAACCTCAAGCGCCCAAAGCTGCTCCTACTGCGGCGGCCCGCTCATAACAAAATGCGTCCCAAAGCAGGCCGTGAAAAACCATGAAATGCCCATATCTTAAGAGCAAAAAGGCTCCGAGAGACTGTCTTAAGTGCATCCATTGGAAACCCCATGAAAGAAGATGCGGACACCCACAGGCACCACCGGTTAGACATCACAGAATGCCAGACGGCAAAGAGGTGTTAACACAGCCCTAAACTTCCCCCTTTTTCTTAAAATAGTTAGATGTACAGTCCACACACCGAGAGCTCGGCAGCCAATTAGATCCATAACGCTGACAAAACACGAGAGAACCGCTGAAGCCGCCGCAGAACGCACAATAAACCTGAGGCGGCGAGGGTTCAAATCCCCCGAGAGCTCCAACATCATATTTCCCATGCCCACGAGGCCTAGAAGCGAAAAACTGCTGCAAATGAACAACCGCCGGATTCGTAGAGCCAATCTGAATTAACCCACGCTTATCACCCTCAACATAAGCATCAATCATAGCCAAAACCATGTGACAAGTAGTCGTATTATGACGCCGACAAAACTCCTCAAACTCAACAACCTTCTCCTTAGGCAAACGAACCGACAACCGCTTCCACTCAACATCCCTATGCACCTTCAAATGAGCACGAAGACTCTGCACATTATTAAACGCCTTAGGACACAAAACACACTTATAGACTACATGAACCTCAGACACCAAATTCCCTCACACTAGGCAATATGTCTCCCTCTCACACTCGAAGCACATAAAAGCTTTGTTAGCGCATTCGTTGAAATTCTCGAGTGGAAACAGAGGGGTCTTTTGGCCTATTTGGCTCCAAATAGGACTTTTGGCGTTGACGCAACTTATGCATAAGCTTGAACGAACGGGGCTATTTCGGCTTTTCCTCTGTTTTCTTAGCCTTTTCCACTTGCGCAGCCTTAATTAGGCGTCGATAGATCTCGTAAGGGTCCGAGGTCTTCTCCTTAGGCTTCTCTTTACTCATTCACATCGCCTTCTCTCTACTGTAGATAGCGAACTCGATCATCTTCTTTTGGCTCTCTACTGATCTCAATATGGCCCTCAGAACCTTCTCCTGTGGACAATCAGGCGGGTATTTAACGACCTCTTCGTGCAGAAGGTCCTTGACTCGCTCATACGCTGCGAGCTTGCCCCTCAGCTCCTTCAGCTCAGTTTCACTCAACTCGCTGCACCCCCTAACGCTCTAAGCTCAGCCTCAAGCTCCCCGATTTCCTCGTCACGCTGTTTGATGAGTAGGGCTTTCTCGTCGGCTATGGCTGTGAGTTCGTCTTGGAGTTTTTTGAGTCGTGCCTGGTAGCGGGCCACGATGAGCTCTCGCTGTTCTTTCAGTTTGGCCAGCCTCGCCGTTAGAGCGCGGATCCGTTCTGGAGATATCGCCATAACTTATCGCCTCAGTCTCCTAGATGCTGCTTCCGCGTCGACTCGGCTCCAGCCCCTGCGGATCAACTCAGTTATGAAGACGGTTGGGAACATGTAGCCGGCTTTGTACGATGCCTCGAGATCGTCCTGCGGGAGCTCCTGGATCAGAAAAGCGATATCCACGTCTATTACGTCGAGGGTTTCAGCATATATCTTCTCCGTTGACGCGAGCTCTTCTTTTGTGGCGGCTTCCGTGCGGTCCACCCGCGATATGGCCAGCTCGTACCGTCTGAGAACTCTGGCCCTGGCTTCGACTATGGGTTTAGTGAGGACCTCGGGAGTTATGGCTGCTAGGTCCTCTTGTATGCTGAGAACCTCAAAGTCGATAACGTCCAACGTCTCCTTCATTTCCATCTCGAGAGACTCGATTTCGCTGCTGGTGACCCCGGCTCGGACGTCTAAGCGCATGATGAGCCTTTCGTATGTTCTCTCTACGCGGTTGATCTTGGCGGTTACGGTTTTGCGGCGGCGCTCAACCTCTTCCGGCGTGACGGGCCTCGGGGTTCGCTGGATATCTAAAAGCAGCTGAGCATCTTCCGGTAGATACCCCAGCTCCTCAACCCTTGCGACGTACTGGCTGTCGCCTATAAGCCCGAGATCGTAAGCCTGCGCCACTTTGGCCTCTGTCAAGAGTTTCTTTTTCTCAGCCTTCTCTTCTCTGACGTAGCTTGCCTTCCGAGTCTGCGCCTCGGCCACGTGCACGTCTATTCTGGCTGGAACTACGCCTATGGTTGTGAGATCGCTGCGGAGCTCAGCCTCTGTCATGAGGCCCTTTACAAACTGGTCCTTAACGATTTTGACTAGGTCGACTTTGACGTCGCGGCTCTCTCGGTATTTGGCCCTTGAAACCCAGAGGTCTATGATTTCGGGCCTGCCGCCGATCGCTGAGAGTTTTTCTCTGAGGCGTGTTTCGTCGTCTAGGCCGGCTATGTAGTCTGCGATGGCTTCTCTGCGGAGTGCCTCGCGCTCGGCTTCCGTGCGGTAGGCAACCAGCGAGGATGCGGCTTTTTCAGCGTCTTCTAGGCTTAAACCACCCCATCGTCGGTAGTCCCTTATGTTTTCCCACGTATAAACGCCTGTGTCGTAGCCGTAGCCCATTTCCCTAACTCCTGGCGGTCTAAAACACACGTTCCAGATGTCCTCGTACCAATGCTCATGGACGTCCGCTATTTTGAGGGCGTAGAAAAGTTCCTTTTTACCCCAGTAGCCTCTCCACACGTTCTCGTAGGCCTGCCTCAACTCGATGGGCGTGAAATGTGCGGTCCAGTACCGGTCGCTCCACTCGGCTGAGTAGCCCTTCTTAGTCATGTACTCTTTGAAGACGTCTGGGGCCTTGATGACAAGCTCGGGCACAAAAGCCTCGCGGACTACCATGCGGATCAGATCCGGCGCCGGCGGTATGAGTTTTGTGAGGTCCTTAAGAGCTGTGATCGTTTCTTTTTTGAGGCCTAGAAGCTGCCAGGCGATCTCTAAGTCAGCTTCTTTGTAGACTCCTCTCCAGTACAGCTCGACGCTCTGATCGAAACTGGGCTGAGTGTAGGTTGCTTCTTTGAGGGCGTCCGGCCATCCTAGTTCTATACCATGTGCCGCCATGGCTTCTTTATAGTCACCGTCGGGGATGAGCTCTTTGACCCTGAGTTTAGCGAGGTCCGAGGTTCCTAGATAGACGAGTTTCAGAGCTGTGATGGCGTCGACTTCGCTGTCCCGCAGCCGCATGAGCTTTAGCAAGTATTTGAAGTCGGCTTCAGATATGAGGCCTCTGCGCAACATGTCTATGAGGGTTGGCAGGGCTGGGGCTCGGTAGAAGGATTTTTGAAGGCCGGTTATGAGGGAGTCGCTCCAACCGTCCTGAGCCGCGAATTCCTTAGACTCGGCTTCTGTGAGCTCTCCTATTCGCGAGAGGATCCAGGCTGTTTCAGGATCCGGGATCGTCGGCCTGAAGGTTGTGTGTGCCCAGCGGTCCACGACTGGCTCGATGGCCACGCGGTGCAAAATGCCATGGTAAGCCTGGATGAGGGCGTTTGTTCCGCTTAAAAACTCGTAGAGGCTGCCATGGATGGAGCCGACGCCCTGTCCTAACCCGGCTTTTGTGGCGTCAATTACGATGCCATAGTCGTCTTTAAGGATTGCCTCTATTTTTGAGGGCACGTCGCCCAATTTGGCGTACTTCAGGTCGTATGCGATGGCAATATTCTTTCCCATGTACTCTTCGAGGTGGGCTTTGAGGCTGTCCAAGCTGGCGCCCGCTGCAGGTAGGAGTAGGCTGGTGAACACGCCGCTGGCTGCTGAGCCCACGTTAGTGACTAGGGCTGCTGAAACCTCAACGGGTTTCTTACTTGGGGCCAGGGCTTTTCTCTCCTTTCTCTTTCGGCTTTGCGGGGAAGCTGAATGATAACACTTCGGGCGGTTTTATGCCTATTGTGAGCTCGTGGATTTTGAAAGCGTTATAGAATGCGGCCATGTCCACGGTTACGGTTTTGCCGCCGAGGCTGACTTCGGGCTGGATGGTGACGTCTTCCGTGGGGATCTCAACCACGTGGCCTAGGATCTCGATGGTGCCTAGGGCGCCACGTTTGATCGTTATGGCCGGCAGCTTGATCTCTTCCGTCTTCAACATTTCACCGTTTCCCCTGCTTTTTTATGGTTTTGACCGGCTCGCCGAGGATCGGTTTGAGCTTCTCTTCTAGGGATGCAATTTTGAGACTTAGGTCCTGGATCTGCGCCTCGAGCTTGTCAGTTTCAGGCGTCTCCAACCGGACGGTTAAGGGTTTAGCCCATTGAGCTTCTAGGAAGATTCGAAGATCTGCGGCTGCTTTGCTCATAGCGTCTGAGGCGGCTCGTATGCCGCGGAGCACGTTCTCTACGTTCGCGAAGGTCTCGGCGACCTGATCTAGGAAGGGCGGAGCTTCCTTCGCCATTTTATGTTTCCCCGTTACTCTTCCCGACGTTTCACTAGCTGCTCCAAACCGGCCAGAGTTATGAAGGTGCCAGCCCAACTCACCAGATACGTCTTGACAGCCTCGAAGGTCCAGGCTTCTGGATTCGCGACGATTATGATCCACTCGGCGCTTGCAAAGAAGTTTAGGACCCAGATGCAGAAGGCGACGACGGTGGCGACTACGGCGGCGTCCTTGAGGGTCATGGGGTTGCCCGTGTTGAACGGGTTTATGTTCAACTTCATAGTTTTACCTTCTCTCTGGCTATGTGTATTTGTGTTGAACCTTTTAAGCGTACTCCTTAAATATCGCAAGTCGTAAGATTCTAATGGTGAAAGAGTGTGAGTATCCCACGGGAAGCATGGATCGGCCTAGCCATCGTGTTAGCCGAGTGCCTCGCCGTTTACATATATGCGAAGCTGAGGTGGCGCTCTTAACCATCTGGACCGGGGAGAAGGGAGAAGAGCCACGTATAGGGGGGTGTTGTATGGAAAAGAAGGGTTTAACTCAGGTCCGGTTTGAGATCGTCGTGGCCATGGTCAGCGAGGATCCCGAACTGTATGAGCGGTTGAAGCTGTACTTCAGGTGAGCTATTTGCTTATGATCTTGAAGTCGTCAAGCCAATAATAGTTTGCGTTCCACGTGGGTGACTGATACTGTCCCTTATATGCGATTTGAACTTCTACCGTCACATTTGCGGGTAACGGAACCACAATTCTTATCCATTTAGCTTTAGGTGCTGAATCAGCCGCTTCAAACACCCATTTTCCAAGTTGCACAAGTACCTCTGAATTTTTACGGATTTGAATGCCATTGCAGTAGTAATTTGGGCTAGCTCTAATGTCTATGACTGCGAAGACTTTGGACTTATTTGGCGTTGCGAAGCTTTTATAAATGCGCCCTTGAACATCATATCCCCCGCCGGAATCATATATGTTTGCTCTGAGACCGTAAGGCGGCGATAACACATAAGCGGTGGCAGCGGCAAGCGCAACAACACTAAGCAGATATTCTCCAGCACCAGCCCATCCTTGAACTGTTCCATCATCAAAATTGTTTAAGAAGTCTACGGTGAAGGCGGCGTCTGCGCTATTTATCCATGTAACCGTTACTACTCGGTCAAATGTCCATTTGAGAGTAGTGTAGCCCGCATCTGTGTAGCCTTTAAGGGTTAAGGTTATGTTTTCGCTCATTTCGCCGTTTGGCAGGTCGCCTACGCTTGGTTTGGCTCTTGAAGCGAACTCGTCTAGGTTGATGTAGGCGTTTGCTCCAGAGGCGAGTAGTCCAAGATTTACGGTTCCAAAAGTGTAGCCTGCGGCTGAACCCGTGATTTGCATGTATAAGCCGACGTCGTCGTAGTTGAAGTATCGGACTGTTATGCCCAGCTTAACCGGGTCTGGAAGGTTCACGATGTCTCGGTAAATGGTGCGTTTCGGCTCTGCTGCTGGCGGGTCAACGTCTGAAAGCCTAAGTTCTATTGTCATAAGTTCCGCCTCTTGCTTCTCCTAGCGGGTCTGTTCCATAGGGGTCTCTCACTTCTATTGGAATGGTTCCGCCGCTTCTGTTGTCGTAGCCTTGAGGTTCAGGCATCCAAATAAAGCCTATGAGGTTGTCGTAGTTCCATGCTGGCGGATACAGGGGAACCACGAGTTTTTTGAGAACCCTTGAAAAGTGACGTAGCCCGACCCTTATGCTCATACTTCCTCACCCACGATCTCGGCGTGGCAAGTTCCTGCGGACCCGCCGGTGGGATACTTAACTTGAATGTCGAAGGCTTTGGCGCCGTCGCCTGTCATCTCTTTGTAGTCCCAGGGAAACCAGTCGGTGAAGGGAAGCCCGCCTGAAACGTAGACTTCCGCGCTGATGACTGCGCCGGCCCACCTCAACTGATACATCACGTCCTCGTTGCAGGTGACTAGGATCTTGGCCAGCTGAAACGTCTTAAGGTTGGTGACTGTGTGGGTGGCGACCGTGGCGTAGGCTGCCGTCGTGGTGACGCTGCCCTTCTCTAGGATCCCGCCTTTCGGCTTGGGCTTGATTTGGCCGTCGGTTATGGTGCGGTCCTTCTCGTATTGAACTATTATAAGGCGGCCTTTAACATCGGTGAGCACCGGGGTGCGTGTTCCATCTGGAAGGTCAGAGGGTGCCGCTATATAGCGGCCTACGTTGACGGGTCCGACTTCAACCTCTGGGATCTCGACGTTGACGCTTATGAGCTTCGTGTAGTCTGGGAGATCTCCAGCCATACTAACGGATCACCCCTAAGCGTTTGAGGAACATTGTTAAGAGGTCGAGCAAAGGCTTCATGCTGACGATTTCTTTGGGCAGGACTGTTATGCGGACGGTGACGACGTGCTCGTATGTAGTGCCAGGGCTTGAACCCTGAAAAAACAGCTTTACAGGTTCCTTTATGATCTCGTGGTAGGTGCTGAAGGACACGGTTTCGTCGTCGCCTGTAACCCATTCGCCCCGGCTGAGCGGCACGATTTGGAACCTTCCGAACAGGATCCTCACTTTCACCATACCATGGCAGCCTGCGGGGAATTTGACTTCTATTTTTGATATGATGCCTGGGTGGAGATCCAGCGTCTGCTCTAAGGGATACTTGTCTTTGGTGCCGGGGTCGATAGTGATGTCCCAGGCGTAGCTCATTTAAAGCAGCCCCGCGGTTTCGCCTGGTCTTTTCAGATGAAGACTCCCTTGACTAGGAGCCTGCACTCATCTCCGCTGACGGCTGCCTCGACTGTGGCTTTGGGTTTCTCCCCTTCAACCAGGATCAGGGGGCTTTCCAGGCGAACGAAGTAGGCGGACGTGTTTGTCGGTTCGCGTTTGAGGATGATGGTTTTCTCGGCTTTAACGTAGCCGAGCTTCATGGTTTTGTTGGCTGTGGTCTCGTCTATGACGTAGTAGGTTTCTATGCGGACGACTTTGCCGGCTGGGATCGGCCGGCCTTCCAGGTCCAGATCCGCGGTTGATGGCGCCTTCTTTTCTACGAGATCTGAATAAACCTCTTGAGGTTTCAAATTCTCACCTGTGACAAGATTAGCGTAAGAAGTATAAAAAAAGGGGGGATGAGGTCGCGCTAGTATTTGACGAGGGTTTCTAGGATGACTTTGTTTGTGCCGCCTGCGTAGCTTGCTCCGCTGCGTGTGTGGATGTCTAGGGTGACGACTTTCTCGGCTGCCAGATCTAGCAGGTCTGAGAGGTCGCCGATGCGGTCGTGGTTGAAGACGCCGGTTTCCCATGGGCCTATGCCCTTCGCTAGGAAGCTGAGGTTTTGGTCTGCGATGCGAGCGTTGAGTCTTAAGCAGCCGTCGGGTGTTGGTTTGATGCCGTAAGCCGTTGCGGCGTTAGCGGCCCCTTCCAACGCGTCTTGGCCTGCCCAGCCGCTTGTGCGTCCGATGCCTGTTCTGATGCCTCGGGCGTCTCCTATTTCAACCATGCCGGCCTGAAGGAGCTCGTTGCCATAGTCTAAAGCGTTCATTTTGGTCAGGATATCCAGGTTCGCCTCGAAGAGTTTGACGGCGCCGCTGCGGATCTTGTAGTTGATGTCGTACATCATGTTGAGCCAGCTGGTTGTTTCTTCGCCGTTTGTTGTGGGCGGTACAGCTTGTAGGATGGCTCTGCGGAGCAGGTTTTCCGTGGGAAGGTCTAGGTACTTCCACTCGTCGCTGACGGTTGTCCACTTGCGGTATTCTCTGCTGCGGATAAATCCGAGCGGTGGCGCCGGTGGTTCGCGTTGGATCAACGCGTATATGGCTTCGGCTGCGACGGCGTTCCAGTACGTGCTAGACTGGTCGTTTGTGATCTTCAGCTCTGCGCTGTCGTATTTGTCTAGGTCAAGCCCATAGAGGGGATCGTAGGGCTTGCGGCCGAAACTTAAGAAGACACAGTCGTAGCTCGTGCCACCGGTGTAGCTGTAAAGGCTCTGTTCAATGTTGGTCTTTTTGGTGTCGTACCATTGAATAGCTTCAGCCAACTCGCCGTCTATGCTTTTAGCGTCGTATGTGCCGTTCAAAATCGTCTCGATCTTCGTGAGTGTCTGGAGCAGGCGCCACTTCTCAACCGTGGCCGCTGCGTTCGCTGTGCGCGTGGCTGATAGTCGTATGAGTAGCCCGCTTAGAAAACCCTTTTTCGGAAGGGTGTAGAGGCTGGTTCCACCTAGGCTGGGAGCTGTGACTGCGTTTATCTTTTCAATGTCCCAATGAGGCATACATGGTCACTCTCCATAATGTGGCTGAGGAGCCTATGCCGGCCCGGCCGCTAGGACTGCAAGCCTCTTACTGTGTAGAGCATCGCCGATCTTCTTAACTCGGTCGTAGTTGCCTGGGTCGCCTCTCGGTTTCCTGGCGCCTATTTCCGTGGCTGCTATGACAGGCAAGTATGGATCCACGCCCGACTTCATGTCTTCGAGGGCTGCTGAAACGCCTGGACCGAAGCGTCCGATACCTACACTTTCCACCTTGCGTTTGAACTTGGCTGATCCGGCTTTCTTGACGCCGCCGCTGAAGCGTTTACCTATGTCTGCGGCTTGAATCGCGGCCTTGAAGTTTTCCGTGGCTGCCGCTGTTTCGGTGGCCCACCTATCGGCTGCTGCGGGAGTGTTCTTCTCGTAATAAGTTGCTCTGCGTGGAGTCTCTTCACTCCATTTTTTAGCTACGTCATCTGCGGATGGAACGAT
>Ga0315280_10008779_pt1 | contig 13166 bp, 6 predicted proteins | sample YL17G06_40_MG_FD_203697 | JGI IMG/M metagenome (GOLD analysis project Ga0315280, IMG submission 203697) | Sediment microbial communities from Yellowstone Lake, YNP, Wyoming, USA - YL17G06_40 | ecosystem: Environmental > Aquatic > Freshwater > Lake > Sediment | place: USA: Wyoming | collected...
TGTAGTTGATCCCATCCTTGCCAGCGTCGATCCACAGGTGATGGGAAACGAAGTAACGGTTGATGGACTCGCCAACGAGTAGCGGGCGCCAACTCCGATCCTTTCTCTTTTCGCTTATGATAGTGTCTTGGTCCGCGGCATTCTCGCGCTTGTACTCTCGGCTGCAATGCGTGCACTGCTTGGGCAGGTATGTGCCCTTGGACTTCTTGGGCAATGTATCCCATTTGTAGCAGTACGGGCATTGCAGCACCTCACCCTTCTTACCCAATTCTACGCCTCGCCCGGTCATCGTGATCACTCGCCAATCGATCGGTCGACTGTCGATAAGATCTCCGATGATTCGGTCTTCCTGTCTGGCTGCAATGTCGAACTCTACCCGCGGGTGGAGGGCGAAGTCCGTTTGGTTGCGATCGTGGCCAGCCTGAGACAGGATGTCGGAAACGGTCTTCACAGGCTCCGAAGGCGTGTCCTCTTCGAGTAGCTTGCGGTGCTCCTTCCTCAACGTGCCAACGCGGACGACATGATCTTTTGCGGGAGCGCGATTCACAAAGCAAAGGAAAAACGCTGCGCGGAAGACCGAGGGGAAGAGTCCTTCCCCGGCGCGCACCAGTCGGGAAAGTGTAGTATTGTCCGCCAGCATCCGCCGGAGCGCCTCGTGCTCGGGGAGGGTAATGCTGTCGGGGATGATGAATCCGAACACGCCCTTGTCGTGAAGGAGGCAGCGGCCGAGCTCGACAAACAATTCGTAGCTGTCGTACTGTCCGCGGGCCAGCTCAAATGCCCCGCCCTCCGCGTAGTCGCGGATTTCCGCGAGGTCGGCGCCCCACGGAGGGTTCCCCACGACGACGTCGAAGCCGTCGTGCTCTTCGAACACCTCGGCGAATTCGACCTCCCAATGGAACGATTGCGTTGGAGCAAGGCTCGGCCAACGCTCCCGGAGTTGGCGGGTGAACTCATCGGCGATCGGCGCCTTCGCCTCCTCGACTTTCTGGAGGGCCTGACGCACTTGCCGGTGGAGTTCCAATGCCTCCACCGCGCCGAGAAGCGGCCGCTTCGTATCCGCGCGGCGCTCCAAGGCCGCAAGCTCCTTCCGCAACCGCTTCAGTTCGCGGAACTTCTCCGGGTAGGCGCGCCGCTCGAATTCGCCGAGCCGAAAGCCGCGCGGCGTGCCCGAGACCAGCGAGTTGCCGCACTTCACGTGCGTGTCGATGATCGCAAAGGGCACGTCCTTCATCGCGGAGTTGATCCAAAGGCTCAGCTTCGTCAGCATGACCGCCGTTCGGTCCTTGTCGACGCCGAAAACGCTGTGCTCGGTCACGTAGCGCTTCCACTCCGCGAAAGACCGTGCGTCGTCGCGCTCCTCTGAAAGGCGAGCAACATAGTTGACAAACTCCACGAGGAAGTGACCGCTGCCGCACGCCGGATCAAGGCACCGCAGCTCCCACGCCTGCCGGCCCGGGTGCATCCGAAGCGCCTCATCCACGCAATGCTCGACGAGGTACTTGGTGACCGACTCCGGCGTGTAGAAACTCCCCTCCCTGCGCCGCGTCTCCCGCTGCACCTGAGGGTCCACTCGGCCTTCTTTGACCTCAATCACGTACCCGAGGAACTTCTCATAGATGTTCCCGAGGATGCGCGGGTTGATCTGCGAGTAGTCGATGCTGCGGCCCAAGGGTTCGCGGGAAAGCCTCAACAAGACCTGTTTGAACAATTCGTCGCCGATTTGCAGATCGCGGCGATCGAGGATCGGATCCGGGTCGAACAGTGCGCCATCGTAGGGATAGATCTGGAACTGGTTCCCCTCGCGGCCGTCGAGCCAGGCGAAGTACTGCTGAACGTACCGATAGAGGCTGCCATTCCCTCCCCATTTCCGGTCGCTCTCGTAGCGCTGAATGACTTCGGTAATCAGGAATTCCTTGGGCAGCAAAGGCGTGTGCTCGGCGAAGAGGATGAACATGATGCGGAATAAGAGCTTCACCACCGCGTCATTGACCTCTTCCTGAGGCACCTCCGGCAGCCGAGGCTGAATCGCTCGGTAGAGCTGCAAGCGGGCCTCCACGAGCTTCTCGTAGAGGCTCTCGCCGATCGACTGCTGCCAACCCTCATTCTTCTGCCGCAGAACATCAAGGCGACAAATGCCGCTGCGATCGGCAGCAAAAGCCCCCCGCTCGAAAGTCGTGCAGAAGCGCAGGAACGCCCTGCGATCCTCGCTGATCTCCTTCACGAGGTATCGCTCGCAGGCACTCAAGGGGCTCTGGCTGCCTTTGAGGTGCGTCTTGTAGAGTCGCCATTCGCAGCCGTTGGTGATGATGAACCACCGCGAATTCGACAGCCCGGCGTAGTCGAAAGCTTGCCGGACCGGGGACCGCCCGGAGCTGTCCTTCTTGTCCAAGGGTTTCTTCCACGCCTTGGCCTCGATCGGAAGCGTGTTGTCCCCGATGCGGAAGAAGTACTCCACGCTCCCCGTGGCTCCGCCGGCGCCGGCATACTTGACGGCGTGTTCCGCGTCGTTCTCGCCTGGATCGAACCCCAGGACTTCGTACAGAATCGGCTCGACGATCTTCTCCCGGGTGTTGGCTTCTCCGGCGATCCGGCCGCGGTTAAGGTCGTCGATGGCTTGCTCGAGGGAAGGCGACGCGAGAAACTGCCACTTCCCGTTGGAGAAGCGGTTTGCCATCCCCTGGACGTCCTGGGGACGGAATAGTGGAGTGAGAGTTGGCTCCGCCATCCTTGGATCCTCGCTGGACGCGATTCTAATCGTCCCCCGGGCCCACGCCAAGGGTCCGCCGAACGGCGTAGTTCGGGCTAATACTCCCGGCGGTGCAGCCGGGCTTGGACCCGGCCCGGGAGGCCCTGGATCCGCAGGAAGCCCTCGGCGTCGGTCTGGTTGTACTCGCCGCCGCCCTCCATCGTGGCGATCCCTTCGTCGTAGAGGCTGTTCGGGCTGGAGCGGCTCTCGACCAGCAGGTTCCCCTTGTAGAGGCCCAAGGTCACTTCCCCCGTCACCGGCTGCTGGGCCTGGCGGATGAAGGCCATCAGGGCGTCCATCTTGGCGTGGTACCAGAACCCGTAGTAGACCAATTCGGCGACCTCGGGGGCCAGGCGGTCGCGGAGGTGCACCAGGTCGCGGTCCAGGGTGAGCTGCTCGAGGAGGCGGTGGGCCTGGTAAAGGATCGTCATCCCGGGGGCTTCGTAGACACCGCGGCTCTTCATCCCCACGAAGCGGTTTTCCACGAGGTCGATCCGGCCGATCCCGTTGCGGCCGCCGATCTCGTTGAGCAAGCGGACGACGTCGTAGGGGCCCAGCCGGCTGCCGTTGACGCGGACCGGCACGCCCGACTCGAATCCCACGGCCACCTTCTCGATCCGGTCAGGGGCCTTTTGGGGGGAAACGGTCATGCCGAACTCGACGAGCTCGACGCCGCTCGTGGCGAGGTCCTCCAGCTTGCCCGCCTCGTAGCTGATGTGCAGGCAGTTCTCGTCGGAGCTGTAGGGTTTTCCCACGGTGGCCTTGACGGGGATGTCCTTCTGCCGGCAGAAGGCGATCATTTCGCTGCGGCCGGGGAACTGCCGGCGGAAACTCTCCATCCGCCAGGGTGCGACGACCTGGATTTCCGGCTCCAGTGCCTCGGCGGCCAACTGGAAGCGGCACTGGTCGTTCCCCTTGCCGGTCGCGCCGTGGGCGAAGGCCCCCGCCCTGACCTCCCGCGCGACCTGGAGGCACTTCTTGGCGATCAGCGGCCGGGCGATGGAGGTGCCCAGCAGGTACATCCCCTCGTACTTGGCGTCCCACTGGAGGACGGGAAAGGCGAAGTCGCGGCAAAGCTCCTCGCGGGCATCGACGATCCGCGCCGAGCGGGCCCCGATCTGCTGGGCCTTGTCGAGGATCGCCTGGCGGTCCTCGCAGGGCTGGCCGAGATCGACGTACACCGCGTGCACGTCGTAGCCCTCCTCCAAGAGCCAGCCGAGGATGACCGAGGTGTCCAATCCGCCCGAGTACGCCAGAACGCAGCTTGGCATGGGAGTGTTCCGTCCACTAGAAGTCCGAGGGAAGGGGTCCGCTACGGGTCCAAGGGGGCGCCGCCGACTTGGAACGATAGAGAGACTGGCCGCCCGGCGGCCGGGTTCGCCGGGGAAACCCTGATTTTGGCCGCCGGGGCGGCGGTTGACAAGGGAAACCGCCGTCCCGGCCCCTGCCTGCCCCCCCCTCGTTGTTACACACAACTATCAACAGGCCTGCGCCTTCCTGCCTCGGAGATCCGGAAATGTGTCCGGATCTCCGGGGCAGCACAATCCCCGGTTCGGGAGAGGACGTGTTTGCGGACATCCCCACGTTGTTTTTCGCCACTACTTCGCCGGCACCAGCCGGAAGTCCTCGTCGAACTTCAGCGCGGCGAGGTTCTTGCCGATGGGGAGCTCGCTCAGGTTCTTCTCGATCTTCTCGCGGTCGCCGACAATGATCACGGCCAGGCGGTCGACGTGGAGGTATTCCTTGGCAACCCTCAGGACGTCGTCGGCCGTGACCGCCTTGATCCGCGGCACCAGCGTGTTGAAGTAGTCGTCCGGCAGTCCGTATTCGACGAGGGTCTCCAGTTGGTTGGCCACCGCGCCGGGGGTCTCGAAGCCGGCGGGGTAGCCGCGGGTGAGGTAGGTCTTGTTGAACTCCAGCTCTGCGGGCGTCACCGGCTGCTTGCCGAGCATCCCCTCGAATTCCTTGAGGAACTCGACCAGCGCCAGGTGGGTGACGGCGGTTTGCACGCTCGCCGTGGCAACGAAGGGCCCCGGCTGGTGGACCCGCCACTCCAGCGCCGTCCGCGCCCCGTAGGTATAACCCTTGTCCTCGCGGAGGTTCATGTTTAGCCGGCTGGAGAACTGCCCGCCGAAAATGCTGTTCATCACGGTCAGGGCCGGATAGTCGGGGGAGTTGCGGGGGGCTCCCACCAGGGCCACGGAGATCACCGACTGCGCCGCGCCCGGCTTGTCCACGAGCACGATCCCCGCGGGCTTGGCCGGGGGCAGCGGAGGGAACTTCACCTCCGCCGGCCTGCCGGCCGCCTTCCAGCCCCCGAGGGCCTTCTCCAAACGCGCGGTAATCTCCTTGGGCGTGACGTCGCCGACGACGATCGCCGCGGCCTGCTCGGGCCGGATGTGCCCGTGGTAGAAGTCCTCCAGGTCGGCGCGGGTGATCGACCGCAGCGTGCCGGGCGTGCCGAACATCGGTTTGCCGTAAGGGTAGTCCTGGCCGTACAGCGTGCCCGTCACCGCCAGGGTGGCCAAGGCGTGGGGTTCGTTGCGGATCATCAAGAGCCGCCCGATCGCCATCTGCCGCTCGCGTTGGAGTTCGGTCTCGGGGAAGGTGGGGTTTTGCAGTACGTCGCCGGCAACCTCCAGCGCCGTGGGCAAATGCTGCGTCAGGGTGAACAGCCTCGCCGAGGTGGCATCCACCCCCGCGGTGAAATTGAGGCTGGCTCCGATCCCCGCCAATTCCTCGGCGATCTGGAGGGAGGACCGCCGCCCGGTGCCTTCGTCCCAAACCGAGGTCAAAAGCGCGGCCAGCCCGAGCTTGGAGAGCGGGTCCTCCGCCCGGCCGGCGGGAAACACCACGTGAAGGTTGACTACCGGCAGCTCGTGGTTCTCCACCACCAGGACCTGCATCCCGTTGGAGAGCCGGCTGCGATGGATCGGCGGGAGCTGGAACCTGGGCTCCGGGCCGGCCTTGGGCAGGTGGGTCCGGGCGGCGTCCTCGCGCGCGGCCGGGCCCTCGGCCATAACGCTCTGGCGAATCGTCTTCGCCAGCTTCTCCCGCTCCGCCTCGGCCGTCTCGCGGGGATCCGGGGTGATCGTCGTCTTGGGCCCCGGCGTGACTTCCAGGATCACCACCTTCTCGCCGAGGTACTTTTGGGCCGCCCGCTGCACCCCGGCGGGCTCGACCTTCAGGTAGCGGGCGAAGTCCTCGGCCAGGTAGCCGGGGTCCCCGGTAAAGACGTTGTACATGTTGAGCCGGTCGGCGCGGCCCCCGAAGCCGCTCACCGATTCCAGCGCGCGGACGAAGCGGGCCTGGAACTGGTTCACCGCCCGGCTCACCTCGGCCGGCGCGGGAGGCCCGGCCTGGAGGTGGGCAATCTCCTCGCGGACCGCCGCCTCCACCTCGGCCAGGGTGTGCCCGGGCCGAGGCGTGACCACGATCACGAACTGCCCCGCAATCTCCTCCGACTCCTGGTACGCCTGCACGTCCTGGGCCAATTGCTTCTGGCGGACCAGCACTTGGTAGAGCCGCGAGGTCTTGCCGCCCGCAAGGACCTCGGCCAGCACGTCCAGCGCGGCGTCGTCCGCGGCGAACATCTGCACGCTCGGCCAGGCCATGTAGAGCCGGGGGAGCCCCACGCGGTCGGTCATGCGGATCCGCTTTGACTCCTTCAGCTCCACCGGCCAGGGCTTCATTTTCTCCACGCGGGGACCGGCCGGGATGGGGGCAAAACACTCCTCGACCAGCCGCTTGGCCGCCGCCGGATCGAAATCCCCCGCGATGCACAGGCTGGCGTTGCTGGGATGGTAGTAGCGGCGGAAGAAACTGGCGATGTCCTGGCGGCTCGCCGCCGTGAGGTCGGCCATCGAGCCGATGACCGGCCAACTATAGGGATGCTCGGGCGGGTAGATCGCCGCCAGGAGCGTCTCGTCCGTCAGCCCGTAGGGCCGGTTCTCGTAGCTCTGCCGCCGCTCGTTCTTGACCACGTCGCGCTGGTTGTCGAGCTTGGCCTGGGTCATCGCCGGCAGCAGGAAGCCCATCCGGTCCGATTCCATCCACAAGGCCAGCTCCAGGTAGTTCGAGGGAACGGTCTCCCAGTAGTTCGTCCGGTCGGGGTTGGTCGAGCCGTTGAGCCGGCCGCCGGCCTCCTGGAGTGGCCCGAAATAGTCCTTGTCGTAGTGCTTCGAGCCCTGGAACATCATGTGCTCGAAGAGGTGGGCGAAGCCGGTCCGCCCGGGCCGCTCGTTCTTCGAGCCCACGTGGTACCAGACGTCCACGCACACGATTGGCGTCGAGTGGTCCTCGTGGAGGATCACCTGGAGGCCGTTGGCAAGCGTGTACTTCTCGAAGCGGACCTGGGGGACTTGCGGCGCAGCATCGCCGCCGGCGGCCACCGAAACCAGAAACGTGGCGCAAGCGATATTCATGAGTGAACTCATCCGAAATCCTCACGTGCGTGGGTGACCACGGGACAACCGACTCTCTCGAGCTCCGAAATAATTCATTTTGGCCGAGACCATGACCTCTCTGCAAGTCCCGATCGCCTTGGCAGACCCCTGCCCCCGAGGCGTCGCCGGGCTTTAAGGCCTGCTCCTTGACGGCCGGAAGACCCGGGCCTATACTCCCCCGAAATGGCGGGGCAGCCCAAAGAACCGGAGTGATCCCAATCGCAAACCGCCCTGCGTGGAGGAAATCCTATGAGACCCGTTTCTGTGTTTACGACGATTCTTGGGCCGGTTGTGGTTTTGTCGGCGCCCCTTTGCTCCTCGGCGGCCGAGGAGGGGTTCACGCCGCTGTTCGACGGCAAGACGCTGGAGGGCTGGACGGTCAACTGCCTGCCGAAGGACAAGAAGGAAGCGGCCACCGCCTGGAGCGTCGACCGCGGCACGATCCTGGCCAACACCATCGGCCACCCCGAGCACTTCTACATCATGCTCGCCACAAAAAAGGAATACGGCGACTTCGTGCTCCGGCTCCGCATCCAGGTCGAGCGGGGCGTGAGGGGCAACAGCGGGATCCAGATCCGCAGCCGCTACAACGCCCAGACCGGCTGGATGGAAGGCCCGCAAATCGACATCAATCCGCCCAATCCGGAGCTTACGGGCAAGCTCTGGAACGAGGGCCCGGGGCCGCACCGCTGGCTCTCCAACGAGCCCGTCAAGGGCTTCAAGTTCTTCTACGCCGACCAGGGGACCGGCTGGAACGACCTGGAGATCACCGCCAAGGGAATGACGATCCGCTCGGTGCTCAACGGCGTGACGGTGGTCGACTACGACGGCTCCGGCGTCCTGGACGACGAGCTGCACAAGAAGATTAACGTCGGCATCAAGGGGATGATCGGGCTCCAGATCCACTCCAACGACGAGCTCAAGCTCCGTTTCAAGGACATTCGGATCAAGGAGCCGTGAGCGGGCGGGTCCTTATCGGCCGTCCGGGCGGTGCCGGCTCATGGTCTCGTGGTACATGGGATTCTGCAAGACGGCGGAGGCCCGGCGGCGGACTTCGACGGCGATCTCGGCGGCCGCTGCGTCCGCGCTGAGGGTCAGGCCCGCCTGGTAACGGAGCAGCTTGGCCGTTTGATGGCACTTGGCCAGGATGTTGTCTTGCGCACCGCCGGCCGCGGTGTAGCGGCGGTGGAGCCCCTCGCGCTTCTTCCTGGCGGCCTGGTCGTCGGAGTCGAGCGTCGCCCGGTATTCCACGTTGAGCCCTTCAATCACCTCGGGGTAATCCTGGGTGATCTGGGCGGGGATGCCTTCGAGCAGGGACTTCATCTTGCCGATCAAGGGCTGCTGGTCAGGCCGCTGCTTCCCTTGGGCGTCGAGGTAGGCGGCCAGGTCCCGCCGGAAGGCGATGAACTGCTCGATCCGCCGGCGGTAGGCCGTCACAAAGACCAGCATGTCGCCGAGGAGTTTCTCCGCCCTGGCCCTGTTCTCGGTCATGTGGCCCTCCATTTTCTTGAGCATGTCGGTGCCGCCGCAGGTGAAGATGCCCGGGGTTTGGGCCATTCTCCGGTCGGCGTCGAGGATGTACTGGCAGGGGCCCACGCCCAGGGTCTGCCGCACCACGTCCGTGAGCGTGATGGCCTCCAGCGGCGTCCCCCGGCCCCGGTCGAACGGATAGACCAAGACCGCGTAGCTCGCCCCCACCGGGCGGACAAACCCGCGGCCCTCGAAATCGACCCAACTGGGATACTTGTCCGGGGTGCCGCTCATCTCCGTTTGCGTGCCCCCGCCCCAATCCCACACAAAGCTCGGCTTGATGAAGCGAAACCCCTGGCATTTTCCGTCCCTGACCGGATAGGGGTAGGGGGCCGACATCTCGCGGCTGCGGACCACACTTGCATCCTCCTTCCCGGTCGCGAAATCGACCCGCCACTGCGCCGGGAAAGGCATCGTCCAGTCCAGCCGCTTGACGGGCTTCTCCAGCTTGAACCCCGCGATCGGCTCGGAGCGATCGGGCAGGTCGCCGAGCGTGCCCGCATAACACGCGCCCGGAAAATCGAGCAGGGCCAGATGGGCCTTACCCCGCTTGGCATACTGGATCGCCGCGCCGTCGATCCGCCGCTGGTGGCCGCTGCCGGCCAAGGTGAGCTCAACCTCCTGGGGCGGACCGTCCCACAGGCTGACCGCCAACACGTCCCCCCGGCCCAGCAATTGGGCAAACATGTTCTCCGAGGGGATGGACGCCCGGGAGACGGGCACCCTCGTAGCGTCGAGGATGATGTCGTCGGCGTAGAAATCGGGGATGACGCCGAACCGGCCCGCCGCCTCGACCCTCAACCGCGAGGTCTCCCCGCGCGGCTCCGTCGTCAGGAAAACTCTCTCCGACCTGAGCTCGCAGGCCAGGCCCAGGGTCTTGCCGCCGGGTCCTTGAAAGGCCGCCTCGACGGCCACGGTATCGCCGTCGTTGGCCAGCGTTTTGACTCCCGACAGCTTTTCCGTCGGCTGCGTCCCGCAAGGCACCAGGACCGCTTGTCGGCTCCAGCCTTGGGGTGAATGGGAATAGGCCTCCGCTCCCGGCGAATCCTTGCGCAGCACGACGGCAATGCGGCGGTTGCGCAGCACGGCGTCGCCCTGGAAGCGGTGGTCGAGCGTGTCTTCGGAAACCCGCTGCCAGCCCGGCGTGTCCTGCAAGGTCTCGTTGGCGACGATTCCGGCGAGCGGGCGGAGCGTGTCGAACAAGCCGACTGCCGGCTTCTCGCCCTCCGGCGCGGCCATGACGCCCAATTCCGTGAGAAGCATTCCCAACACGATGCTGGCAGACGTCACGAGCAGCCGCGCGCCGTTCATCATGAGACCCCTCATCCTCAGACTCGCTTGTGGCTGGGACTTTCCCGGCGAGACCCGCCGCACGCATCGGCAGGTCCCGTCGCCCGTCATTATGACCGCCCCTTCCCCCGCGGCAAACCCCGGGCCGCTGATTCTTCACCGGTCCGATGAGCATTGATCGCTCCGGGGGCTTGCAGACCCACGGTACGGCTGATACGCTCACAGGCGCAGACGGTGGCGATCCTGGGGAGAGCCCCCGTCAAGGCGGGAGCCTCGAAGGCCCGGAGCGAACGATGCGGCACCGATCCATCATGACAACCGTGCTCCTCGTGCTGGGGCTTGCCGCCCCCTTGGCTGGCGCAGCAGGTCCGCCGTCGCCGGCGCCGTCGGACGCGATGCGCGGGCTGATCGTTTTCTCCAGCAATCGCTCCGGACCCTGGCGGATCTGGACGATCCGGCCGGACGGCACGGCGATGCAGGAACTGACCAAGGGAGCCGCGGAGGAGCACGACGTAGACCCGGTGTTCAGCCCCGACGGAAAGCGAATCCTGTTCAGCTCCACGCGGGGAAAGACGACCGGGGTCTGGAAGATGTCGGCGGACGGGTCCCGATTGGAGCGGATCTGCGACGGCGATCAGGCGGAGTGGTCGCCGGACGCCAGGTCGATCGTGTTGCGCCGCAAAGAGGCGCTCTGGACGCGGAACCTCGTCACCGGCCAGGAGAAGCGAATCAGCCCGCAGGGCTGGGCGCACCCCTCGGGCCCGGCTTGGAGCCCGGACGGAGCACGGATCGCCTGCGCGTGCCGCTGGGAAGCCGGCAATGCCCTGTTCCTGCTCCCCTCCGCCGGCGGCGAGCCGCTGAAGGTCTTCGATCGCGAGGGGGCCTGCGAGCCGCACTGGTCGCCCGACGGGAACCGGCTCGTCTACGAGACCGAGACCCACCTCGCGGCAATCAATTCCGACGGCAAGAAGAACCGCCTGCTCACCTACTTCGGCGGCGTGCAGCGCTACGGGCGGTTCAGCCCCGACGGGAAGTGGATCGTCTTCTGCCAGGGGGCGACGGAGCGCGGGCCGTGGGAATTGTACCGCATCCCCGCGGCTGGCGGCACGCCGGTCAAGCTCACCGAGGGAGCCTCCGACATGAACCCCGACTGGAAGTAGAGGCCGACACACAGGACATGACGGATTCTTCTTCTTTGCGTTTAGCGGTCGTTCTGCTCGCCATCGCGGCGCGGACCGCAACCCACGACGTCCGCGGGGAGGAGGGCGGACCTCAGCCCGGTTCACCGGAGGCAGTCCTTTGGGACACCGGCTCGCCGTCGCCCGATCCGCTCCCCCCGGCCGCCTTCTCTGCCAAGAGCGGCTGGTCGCTCGTGCCCGAGGACAACACTACGCACACGTTCCGCGGAGACGCGGTGCTGGCCAACGACAAGGTCGCGGTCGTGCTCCGCGCCAAGGGAGCCGGAGCGGAAGTCTACGCCCAGGCGGAAGCGGGGCTGAAGCGGCGGGCGCTGCTGGTGCCGCTGCCTGCCGCGGCCGGCGCGGCCGCGAGCCTGGCGGCTCTCCGCATCGTGCAAAACACCCCCGCCGCCGTCGGCCTGGAGGCGAGCTACCGAACGGCCGACGGCAACCCCTTTTCCGTCGCGTACCGCCTGGCGACCGGCCAGATGACTCTCGAAGTTCGACCCGGCCAGCGGACCCGGCGGCTCGCGGTCCGCGCGGACGCCCAGTACGTGGTCGTTCCCGACTTCTTCGGCGACGACATGCTCTTCGACGCCCGATCGCTGGAGCGGCCGCGGCTCGGCTTGCCCGCGGAGAATTTCTTCCTCGGCCTGCTCGACGAGGGCAACGCGATGCTGATGTGCGTCTGGCAGTCCGGCCGGCAGGACGCCGAGGCGATCCGCTCCGGCGCCGGCCCGCTAGCGCGGATCGGCGGCTGCGAGATCGAGTGCCTCGAGGGCAAGGCGATCTGGGTCGCGCCGCTGGAGGGTGCGAACCTCTGGCACCAGCGGCCCATCTCGGCGGAAGAAATGACCAAAGACGTCATCCTCGCCTGGAAGCCGCCGTTTGCGGCCAGGTGGCGCGGGGATTTCCTCGACGCCGACGGCGCCACGCGGTCCTGGTACTTCAGCCCCGCGGGCGAGCCCGGCGCGGCGGCCCCGACCGCCAGCCCGCGGGAGTGCCCTTGCTGGCTCGACGGCCAGCGGGCGGTGGTGCGCGGGGGGCTTGCGGGAGCCCCGGCGGGCACTGCCGACCAGGCCGCCCGGCAGTTGGTCGTCTATCCCATCGATCGCAACCGAGCCACCCCCTTGACCGTCTTGCGGAACACTCTCGGGGTCGGCCCCTGCCAGTACATTCTCCAGGCGGAAGGATTGGCCGGCGAGACCAACCCGACGCCCGACGAGGTGATGAACTGGGTCGAGAAACAGTTCCTCGCGAAGAAGGAGAGGCGGTCGGCCAGGGAAATGCGGGAGCAGTTGGCAGCGATGGTCGAGCACGTTGGGCGGACCCAGGCCAGGATTGACCAGTACGCCGCCCTGGCCCGCCGTCTCGACGGGCTCCTGGCCGCCCAGTCTGCCAGCGGGCAGTCGGGCGAGACGGTCCGCGCCCTTCGCCCGCTGGTGGATCGCCTGAAGCAGGCCGCCGGCGAGGGGTCGGATGGTGCGAAGCCCGCCCAGCAGGCCGCGAGGCTGGCCGGCGAGATCCCCGCGCTGGTCGGCAAGCCGAACGCCCTGGCCGAGTGTCGGCGGCTGGGCGGGGAACTCCGCCGCCTCGGCGCCGCACAAGAGAGGGCGGTCGCCAACAGCCGTATGGCGGTCCGCTGGCTGAGACAGCAGGCCCGCACGAGAGCGGCCGACGATCCGCCCAGTGCCGCGCTGGCCGCGGCAGTCCGGGCCGAGGCAGAGCGGATCTTGCAGGTCAAGTAAGGTCATCGGGAAGTGCCTCGGTAAGGCTCCCGCGAATGTAATCGTGATGGTCGCGAAGAGGTATTCCGCCCGCACGTAGGCGGGAAGTCTTCACTTGACGCGAGGTGACTGCATGTCCAATTCAAGAGAAACGATCGTCTGCTTTTGCATCGCGGCGCTCGTGTGGTTCGGCGGCGCGGTGCCTTGCCGGGGCGAGGAGAGGTCCGTCGCGTTAGACAAGGGTTTC
>Ga0315280_10008780_pt1 | contig 13165 bp, 20 predicted proteins | sample YL17G06_40_MG_FD_203697 | JGI IMG/M metagenome (GOLD analysis project Ga0315280, IMG submission 203697) | Sediment microbial communities from Yellowstone Lake, YNP, Wyoming, USA - YL17G06_40 | ecosystem: Environmental > Aquatic > Freshwater > Lake > Sediment | place: USA: Wyoming | collected...
AACCCAAGAGTTCTCTGGCTTTACTTGAGATCTCTATCGCCGTCTTTTCCCCTATTCCCGTCTTCTCAATAAGCTCTCTGATGGGAGTTACGGCTATAGCCTCAACATTGGTGAAGCCCCCGTCTCTTAGCTTGCCGGCCGTGCTTTCTCCTACTCCGCCTATATCCGTAATTTTTAGGTCTTGCAAAAACCATGTCCCCCGAAAATCGACTATTCAACCAAAGATCTTTTGTGGCGTCTATTTATATAACCACGTACCTTGGGGGGGAGGGGGGTCCTAAACATATCTCGCCTTGATGAAGAAGTCTATCAGATAGGCTACAGTCGGATTATCCATGTTTATCTTATACTTCTTAGGTCGGTAGGGGTACTCCTTGACCCACTTCATCAAAGTCAAAGATTTTAGGTCGCTTCTTATGTCGACTGGTTTTAGTCCGGTTGCTCTTTCTAGAGCGTACTTTGTGTAGGCCTCTTCTTTCCTTCTAGCCAGCACGCGCATGATTCTGAGCTTTCCAACGCTTCCGAGTCCGACCTCTAGTTCTTCGTCTGCGTTTAGCAATTGGACATGCCGCCTTTTACGCGTTCGATAAGGTTATCTAGGAATCTAGATAGGTCCTCCGCGGGTAAGCCGCTTATGCCTATCTTTGTCAAGGACTTGACATCGATGATTCCTCTGTCATGTAGGTCTTGAATAGCTTCCTCTAAACGTTCTGTTTTCGTAACATTGTATTCCTCGCAGACGACGCTGTAGGCCTTTCTTATGTCTCTGAGCGACACATAGGGTGTTCCCTCAAATTTTAACGAACGTACGATTCCGAGCAAGACATGTTTCTCCTCTTCTGGTAGGTTTTGAATCTCCTCTGAAGTTATAGGATGGTAGACTTTGCCATGGACCTTGCGGACATGCTCTAATGTGACGTGTTTCTCGCTTAGATTGTTTGCTAGGTGCCCCGAATAGAGAAGTAGGTCTAGAGCGTATCGTAAGTCCCCATTCACGGGGGGACTGGCGGTTATGTCGGCTATGTATGCTATGACTTCTGCTGAAACAGCGCCTTCTTTGAAGGCTTCCTTGCTTCTTTGCTCTAGGATGTCAACTATTTGCGGGGCAGTGTACGGCTTAAACTCGATGCAATTTATGCCCAAGGTGCTCAACTCGGCCTTGTCCAACTGCTTGTGAAATTCCGTGTTCCTTGCAATGGCGATGAGGCCTATGACGCCGCAAGGCTTACCGGGGTAGAACTCGTTCAGCCTCGTAAGATCATAGATGAGGTGTTGGTCGGCTTGTTTCAAGAAGTAATCTACTTCGTCCAGCGAGATCAGCAAATACCTCTTCTCGTCTTGGAGGTATTTTACAAGTTGTCGAAGCATCTCCTCCGCGCTCAGACTCGTTGAATATGCTTCAGGCGCACCCTGATCCAAGATGCTTCGGTACAAGACAACCTTACTCTTGCCCTGCAGCTTCAAGTTGACGTAAACATGTTTGAGGTCTATTCCTCTCTCCTTAGCCTGTTCTCGAAGAATCTGCGCGAAACGGGTGTCGGTGCATGTCTTCCCGGTACCGACGCCTCCTATGATTTGTACTGTTTTCAGGTGCGATTGAGAGATGTTTTCCAGAGTGTCTCTGAAAAGGTCCAGTAAAAGGTTGATTTCATTGTCCCTGTGGGGAAGCGTCTTAGGGATGTATCTAGGTGAAAGTCTGTCTTCAGCTTTGAAAACGCTTATCGTGCTCAGCATAGATCAAACACTTATAATTGGCTTAAGGATACTTCTTTAAGATTTTGAAATAGGTTGCTAAAAGGCTATATTTGGTTGTGGTCGAGGTGAGTAGTTACATCTATAGGGGTCGGATTTTTTCGGTTAAGGCCGCTGAGTACATGCTTCCATCTGGTAGGAAGGCATCTGTCGATTTTGTTGAACATCCGGGAGCTGTAGCCATACTGCCGGTCTTAGATGGGGACAATATCGTTTTGGTTAGGCAGTATAGGCCCGTGATTGGGAGCTGGATATATGAGGTGCCTGCAGGTACTCTCGTGTCTGGGGAAAGCTCTTACGGTTGCGCGGTGAGGGAGTTAAGGGAGGAAACTGGCTTCAGCGCTGGCCATCTTGTTAAGATGTTTGAGATGTATATGGCGCCAGGGTACAGTACGGAACTATTGCACGGCTATTTGGCTGAGGACCTCAAGAAGGGCGAGGCTAGTTTGGAAAAGGACGAAGAGCTGCTGGTCAAGGTCATTCCTTTGAAGAGAGTTGAGGAAATGATGAATAAGAACGAGATACGTGACAGCAAAACGATCGCCACTATACTGTACTATGTGAAGTATGGCGGCTGATGGGAACCGGTCTTTTATCATTCTGTCTTTCATCCAATAATCTGAAGAAAATGGAAAGTTGTTGATTCGTTAGCGCGCGCGAAGTAAGTTTAATATTAGGGAGAGACATAGTTCTCATTGAAATGATTATAACAGGTGGAAAGAATATGGCATCAAAGGAACTTTTGGAAATGTTGAACAAGGGAATAGCGAGAGAGCTGCAGGTCGCTATACAGTATATGTGGCAGCATGTCCAATGGAGCGGCGTTAAAGGCTTTGCGACTCAAGATGAGCTGGAGAAAACAGCGACAACTGAGATGAAGCACGCCGAAGCAATTGCTGAGAGACTTTTCTATCTAGGCGGCATCCCGACAACGAAGCCGACTGAGATATTTGTGGGTAAAACACTCAAGGAAATGATAGAACGCGATATAAAAGATGAGGAAAACGCGATAACTCTATACAAGGCTGTAATAGAACAAGCACGAAAAGAAAAAGATCAAACCACTGAAATATTGTTCATGAATATCCTGAAAGACGAAGAAGAGCATCACGACACTTTCACAACGCTGATTGAAGACATAAAGTGAAGTGCTGGAAGATCTTAAGTCAGAAATCAATCGATTCCTCATGTCTTTTTTCACTATTTTGCCGCAAGATTGAGTCTTTCCTAGAAAACGTTTTGCTTCGCAGATCTTGTATGAGCGATCGGATTCAAGGATCCAACTTCGAGTTGTCGTTAAAAACCTTTATCGCCTTCCCAAGGTTTAGTTAAATGAGGGTTTTGATGAAGGAAGCGTTATTCTACGATAGGATTGGCGGAAACTCTGTGAAATGTAATCTTTGTGCTCACAGATGCAAGATTCTTGAATCTAAACGGGGAATATGCGGGGTTCGCGAGAATAACGGTGGGACGCTCTACACCTTTGTGTACGACAGAGTCGTTTCACGGATGGTTGATCCCATAGAGAAGAAACCCTTGTTTCACTTCTTTCCAGGCTCGTCTTCCTACTCCATAGCCACGGTGGGCTGTAACTTTCGATGCCTGAACTGTCAGAACTACGACATCTCCCAGATGCCGAGGGATCTTAAAGGTAAGATCGTCGGAGAGAAAGTGACGCCCGACGAAATTGTTGAAGATGCGAGACGATATGGCTGTCAAAGCATTGCGTACACTTATACGGAGCCGACCATCTTCTTCGAATTGGCGTATGACACCGCTAAGTCGGCGAAGAAGCGGGGTATAAGGAACGTTTTTGTGACCAACGGTTACATGACGGAGGAAGCCCTAAGAGAGATATCGCCTTACTTGGATGCAGCGCACATAGATCTGAAGAGTTTTGACGACGCGTTCTATCACAAAGTCTGTGGTGCCCGGCTACAGCCAGTACTCGATTCTATACGCTTACACAAGGAGCTTGGTATCTGGATCGAGATCATCACCTTGATCATCCCGAACCTAAACGATGGTGAAGCGAACCTTAGGAAGGTCGCCGAGTTCATCGTAGATGTCGACAAAGGCATACCGTGGCACGTTTCAAGGTTCTATCCGACCTACAAACTTTTAGATCAACCTGCAACCCCCGTTCCTACTCTCCGTCTAGCAACAAAGATCGGAAAAGAGGCCGGATTGAGATATGTTTATCAGGGGAATGTTCCGGGCGAGGGGGAAGACACGTATTGCTACAACTGCGGTGAACTTGTTGTCAGACGTGTGGGTTACCAAATCTTAGAAAATAGAATAATAAACTCGAGTTGTCCTCGATGCAGAGTTAGAGTTGAAGGCGTATGGTCATGATTTTTTGATCGTGCATTAATATGGATGCTGTCGGAAAGGCTGCGAATCTGGAACGTTTGCTCTGCGTCGCTGTTGTTGTATTTGAGCTTATCTTGTGACTTTGATCTTGATTTCTTTCCAATCTTCGTTTATGTCTCGGAGGGAAGTAACTGCTCCGACTACGACCCCCTTCACGATCTTCTCAACAAATTCGTTCAATGCAATCTCTTTTTGGTCTACGAGAAGCTCAACGGTCAATTCTTTCACACTGCTTAACATTTTCGGGGAACCTTTATTAATAGATGTCTGTATGAGTTTTTCAAAATGAATAGGCTGACAGTCGTCATAGCAGTCTTCGTTATTTTCATGGCGTTTTCAAATTGGTACAGTGCTTATTCTATGGAAGGCGCTTATGTAGGAACGATCTACGAGCATGATCCAGGCCTTCGCGCGAGTATTCAGAGTAAATATGATTTCGCGGTAGTCGAAATCTTTCTTGCTGTGGCTATGATTGGAGGTGCCTACCTCTTTGAAAGGAGAGGTAAGCTGAGGAATTCCGTGTCTTCATCTATGGACAGCTAGCTTTACGAATGGATGTTTGGGAACCGCAAGAGTTTTAATGAATGGGTGCTTTCTGGAGTTCTAGGTGTCGCTTTTGATTGGGAAACTTTCAGGGAAAGTTGTCGAAGTGATTATGAACACTTTACCGGTTGAGATTACGTTTGTGGACGAGAAGGACGTGGTTCGCTACTTCAATAGTCATGGGAAGCCTATTTATCCTAGGCCTGAGTCGGCGCTTGGGAGGAGGGTTCAGGAGTGTCATTTGAAGAGTTTGTCTATGGTTAATAGGATTCTTGAGGATTTTAGGGCGGGGAGGCGGGATTCCGCGGTCTTCTGGGCTGATCGTGATGGTCGTATGATTTATACGCGTTATTTGGCGGTTCGTGATGGTGAGGGAATGTATATGGGGTGTCTTGAGGTTGTGGAGGATGTTACGGATATTCGGAGGATTGAGGGGGAGAAAAGGGTCTTGGATGAGCTATGATGCTAGTGGTTTGAGATTTGTTTTGTTGGGGGAGTCTTTTTATTTAGGAAATAACTGCTTTTTATTGAAGAAATTTTTGTAAATGGGGTGGGGGGGTGGGGTTGTATGGTTGTTAAGCGGATCTTGGACGCAGTTAGAAGTGATTTTGAGTCGATGACTAATAGGGAGTTGCTTGAGAGCGTTAGGGCGGCGGAGGGGAGGGCGTTTGTGGCGGAGGTTGTGGTTGTGACGTCGCCGCTCGTCGATGGGGTTTCCAACGCGGAGATTGCGGCGGCGTTCGGCGCGGATATGGTGGTGTTGAACATGTATGATGCGGAGAAGCCTTGGGTTGCGGGTGTTTCCGCGGAGGGGGAGCGGGCGACGATATCGGACGTGAAGCGGCTGATCGGTAGGCCGGTGGGCGTTAACCTTGAGCCGGTTGATCCTGAAGTGGCTACTATGGAGCGGAGGATGGAGTTGCCTATGGGTCGGCTTGCGACCGTGGAGAATTTGAGGAGGGTGATGGAGCAGGGTGCGGACTTCATTCACATAACGGGGAATCCCAGTACGGGCGTCACGAATCGCGCGATAGAGAGGTGTGCCAGAGAGTTTAGGGAGGAGGCAGGTGACAAGATCATCCTTTTTGGCGGCAAGATACACGCGGCGGGGGTGGCCGGGGAGCTGGGTTCTCAGATCGTCACGGTTGATGATGTTAAGGGTTTTGTGAAGGCAGGATGTGACGGCGTCCTACTGCCTGCGCCGGGCACGGTGCCGGGTATGAGTGTGAACGTCATCGAGAAGCTGGTTGCAGCGATCCATGAATCTGGCGGCTTAGCCGTGTCGTGTATGGGTACGTCGCAAGAAGGCTCAGACATTGAGACGATAAGGAGGATCGCGCTGTACGGTAAGATGGCGGGCGTCGATGTCCACCACATAGGAGACTCAGGCTTTGCTTGGGGAGTCGCTGTCCCCGAAAACATAACGGCCTATTCCATAGTGATCAGAGGTAGAAGACACACGTATCGACGTATGGCTATGTCAATTAATCGCTGAAACTAGACGTGTGGCAACCATTTTTCATAAATTGTAGGTTCAGTGTGTGAAGTAAGCGGCTTAAAGGGACTTAACCCACTCGTAAGAGACGACATCTAACTCGTATTCTTTTGCTAAGAGGTGGTCGTGGAAGGTCTTCAGTATCCTGTGATGTCGCTCTTCGTCAGCGGCTATGTGTTCGAGAACCGATTTCACCCTTGGATCCGTGGCTTTAGAGACGAATTTCTGGTATTGGATGAGCATGTTCTTCTCCGCTTCGATATGCTTCTTCAATTCTGCTAGCATTGTTGCTTTTTCTTGGTCGGAGACGTATTCTCTGCTCTCTTCGAGTTGGGTTACGGTCTTTAGCATGTGGGCGTGTTTTCTGGAGTCTAACGCCAGTCCTTTCAACATGTATTTTACTACTGAGCCTATGGGCGATTTTTCGTAGGCGCGTGCTAAAGCGAACTCGACCTTGCGGTATTTTTTCAACTCGGAGATCAGGTCTTCGCTCATAACTATCACGTGACATACTAGTTCGTTAGATGCTATTTAAATCCCTGATATTCTTTAGAAAACATAATTTGAGAAGCTTCAATTCTTTAAGTGGGAGATAAATGGCTGAGAAAATGTTGGAAATTCAGAACTCTCTTCTTGACTTAGATTCTGGGAAAGTCGTGGCAAATGTGAAGAAAGCGCTTCAAGAAGGGCTTCCCCCTCTTGAAATAGTGAAATCTTTGGCTGAAGGAATGAAGAAAGTTGGCGAAAAATACGAGGCAGGAGAATTCTTTCTGCCGGAACTGATGATGGCTGGAGAGACCATGAAAGAGGCAATGAACATAGTTGCTCCTCATCTCAAGCATCCTGAGGAGATTCACCGAATGGGAAAAGTAGTCTTGGGGACAGTTGAGGGCGACTTGCATGACATAGGTAAGAGCTTAGTCGGAACCATGTTGAGAAGCTCTGGGTTCGACGTTGTCGACTTAGGAGCTGATGTGGCGGTTAGAAGATTTGTTGAGAGTGTCAGGAATGAAAGGCCAAGCATAGTGGCTATGTCTGCCCTTTTGACCAGCACGATGGACAAAATGAAAGATGTTATTGACGAGCTGGATAGGGAAGGGTTGAGGAAGAGTGTAAAGGTATTGGTCGGCGGGGCACCGATCGACGAGGGATTCGCTAAACAGATAGGGGCTGATGCTTACGGTAGAGACGCCATGGATGCTGTGAGAAAAGCGAAACGGCTTGCGGGTAGCGGAGAATAGACATGAATCACAGAGAAAGGGTTTTGGCCGCCGTCGAGCACGAGGAGCCGGACAGAGTTCCGGTCGATTTTGGAAGCAGTAGCGCTGGCATTCATACAAAGACTTACGAGGAGTTGAAAAACTACCTTTGTGTCAAGTCAGAGACTGTTTTGTATCACATGATACAACAGCTTGCGTATGTCGATGAGCCGGTACTCGAAAGATTTGATATTGATACAAGACATATCCTTCCCTCTCCTCTCCCAGCCAGACCACCGAAGAAAGTGTTTCCTGACGGTTCCTACATCGATTTGTGGGGAGTCAAACGGGTGAGGGCTGGTTACTACTATGACATACCAAGTGATGGTCATCCATTGAGAAACGCATCGATCGACGACGTCGACGAGTATGATTGGCCTGATCCCTATGAAAGCGCTCAGAAAGCGATCGGATATATGAAAGAGAGGGTGAAGCGTTTGCACGAAGAAACAAATTACGCCCTCGTCTACAGCGCATCGGCCAATTTCTTTGAAACCTCATGGAGTTTAACGGGCTTCCAGAGGTTTTTCATCGATTTGATAAGAAACCCGTCCTTCGTGTGCAACGTAATGGACAAGGTGCTTGAATACGGGATGAAGTTTGAAAGCGAGGTCCTTCCAGAAATAGGCGATTACATCGACATCGTTAGGACCAGCGACGACTTGGGCATGCAAAATGGCCCGTTGCTTTCGCTGGAGATGTATAGGAAATACATCAAACCGAGGCAGAAAAAGGCATTTCAGTTGATAAAAAGCAAGACAGATGCAAAGATTTTCCTTCATTCTTGCGGTAGCATCTCAGTCTTCTTGGATGACTTGGCTGAAATCGGAGTCGACATCATTAATCCTGTTCAGGTTTCAGCTAAGAACATGGACACAAAAATGCTGAAAGAAAAGTTTGGCGATAAACTCTGTTTCTGGGGAGCCGTAGACACACAGAAGGTGTTGCCCTACGGAACGGTCAAAGAAGTTGAAGAAGAAGTCAGGAAGAGAATCAAAGATCTGGCGCCAAACGGGGGCTATGTCTTATGCGCGGTGCACAATATACAACCCGGTGTGCCCCCGGAAAACGTTGTGGCAATGTATGACTCGGCGAAGAAGTGGGGATCATACCCAGTCGCTTGATCCAAAGAATCAACGTTGTCTTTTCGCAATCTGAAGGTTGATCGAATCTCAGCTCGGGCAGATTCTGTTAAGTCTTTTGACCTAAGACAATCCTTTTTGGGCTTACACCGAGCTGCTGTAAAATCATATTCGGGCTTTTTCCAAAAGTTGCCGAGTAATTTCTGTTCTTTCTGAACATGCCATAAATAATTCGTCATGTATTGCAGTATTTGCTGATCTGAGGTAGTATACATGCGTTAATATTTGGGCACGATTTGCTTCTTCAACAGCAGGGACAAAATCACTGTCCCCTGTAATGAGAATAGCTTTGCTGATATTATCTTTCCAAATTGCCCTAGTCAAATCCACAGTGAGTAAATTGTCCACTCGTTTTTGCTTATATTTTGTAGTTTTATCGCCACAATGTTCGCATTGACTATCAACACGGCTCAGTTTGCCCAGTCTCACTTGAAATCGAGGATACGTTTTCAACTTGTACACGAATCTATCAAAACCCGATTTTCTGGTCTTTTCTTCTTTAGTAGGGGGGTCGCTTTGAAACGGCGGGCAATCATAATAGAAAGTGAACAATCTTTCCATGTTAGAGTCTGCACAAAGCAAATCTGAGAATCTAGCAAACTCCACATTGTAGACTCCAAGATTCTGCCTAACCTTCGCAAAATAACCACCATCTATGAAGACAGCTGCCTTGTCTACTATTTTCTACGTCCCCCTTCGGCCATAAAATAAACATAAGACTGCTTAAGACTTTCCATAAGAATTAAAAAAAAGCGCAAATGCCTGCCGTCCAACTTTGAACGACAGCGAAAACAAACATGAAGATAGTTTGTTTTTTTCTATTTAAGTTTTTTCCTTCGGGCCTTCAGGATACCAAAGCCATAAAAGTCAATAGAATTGTTAATCGTAAGTTGAGCACAGAGGTGTTAGGATGACTTTCAAGATGAGTTTTAGTGATGAGAAAATCCAGCAAGTATGGGAAAAAGGTACGACAGTAGAAAACTATGATAAAGACAAATATAGAAAAGACAAGTGCGGTGCATGGATGGATAGAGAAAAATACGGTGATAGAAATTCCATGTTAGGTTGGGAGATAGATCACATCGATCCTAAAGGGAGCGACGATCTTTCAAATTTGCGTCCTCTGCAATGGAAGAACAACGTTGCCAAAGGCGAAGGACGTCTAGAGTGTCCAGTTACTGCAGACGGAAACAATAACGTAGAGAGAAAGGAATAACAAACGCATTATTCCCAAATTCTTCAATTCCAAATTACTACATTATAATAGACTCGATAATGTCAATGGGTCAAAAGACTTAACAGAATCGCTCGGGCAATAAGTTTAAATCTTTTGAAAACTGACAGACGAGAAAAAAGGAAGCGAAAAAGATGGTTTATTGTACCAGTTGCGGGACAAAGAATCCCGACGATGCTCAGAAATGCTCGAAGTGTGGAGAACCGCTATATGTGCCTCCGCAGGCTCGCTATGAACGTGAAGAGACGTGTTTTGGTGCACCGGAAAGACGGCGATACGAGAGGGATTTCTGCTTCGGAGTGCCGGGCATAATCTTCCCCTTACTCATCGGCGTATTCATAATAATGTGGGGGCTCTCAATCATAATGGAGGTACAATACTTATGGTCGCATATATGGCCACTCTTCATAATCTTCATCGGATTGATAATTATTATCGCGGCGCTTTCAGGTAGGAGATGAGTACGGGTTAAAAGAGGTAGAGGTGAAAAGCCTGATGGATGAAGAACGCTATTTTCCTCTGAGCGCGATCTCCGCTGGAGTGATCCTCATAATTCTGGCCACGACCTATTTGATGCATCCGGTTCCTCTTTCCGTAGTTACCGACTACTTCAAGGGCATGGAGATTCATAGAGCCTTTATCAAGCCCCCATTGATTCTTCTTGACCTCGTTATCTTCTTCTTCAACGCTGTTGGAGTGTGGCAACTTGTCCTCTCAGGACTGCGAATCGTCTTCCGGCACAGTGTAAGAAGAGCGCTGGAAGATGTTACGGGAGCCTTCTTCTCCTTCTTCATCGCCTTTCTGTTGATGAACTATGCCATTGACATCTTTACGTGGCAGACCGCGCTGGGCTACTTCATCATAGGTATCGGGGCGCTCGTGATAATCAATGGAATAATCCACTTTGCCCTTCCAAGAAGAAGACCCTTTTGAAAACACAACAATGATTCAAATTATGAGGTGAGAAATGTTGAGATGCCAAAATTGTGGAGCTGAATTGAAGGAAGGAGCCAAGTTCTGTTACTCGTGTGGTGCCGAAGTGACTCAACAGAGAGAAAGGGAAGTCTACAGGGGCAGATACAGGGAAGAACGTGAGGCGTGTTTCGGACCACGTGGCTCAGGCGCAGGGTTATGGGGCGCGATATCGGGCGGTGTCTTCCTAGTTGGACTTGGAGTGCTATGGTACTTCGATGCTTGGTGGCCGGGAATCCTCATCCTCATCGGCTTAATGATCGTGATCGGCGGCATAGTCAGCTACACGCGTCGGTAATCGCGTGCGATACCTACTCTCCCATAATCTCGATAACGACTCTTCTTGTGGACCTTGGTCCGTCAAGTTCTAAGAGGAATATGTCTTGCCAGGTTCCTCTGATAAGTTCTCCTTCTTTGACAGGAAATGTTCTTGATGAACCTATGAAGGCTGAGGCCAGGTGAGCGCTGGCGTTGTCGTCGATTCCATCGTGGAGCCAGCCAACTCCTCTTGGATAGCTCTTCTCAACCGCGTTTACGATATCTTGCATTAACCTGTATTCATGCTCATTGGCGATTATGGCTACAGTTGCATGCGGCGCATAAATTAGGCATATTCCGTTCCTAATGCCGCTGTTTCGTAGCTCTATTTCAACCTCAGCTGTTATATTTACGAGTTCCAACCTCTTTTTTGTAGCAATTCTTATTTCCTTGAAGAAAACTTTTACCAACGATCATCCCCGAATGCTTTTTGGTTACCACCGAAGCTTGAGACAAACTAGTTTTGGATCTGACGTTTATTAGTTTTTGTTGTTCTTCATTCGTGTTCGATGTGATCTCATCATCTTGAACTCTTCCTAGCGCGAACAACACGTTTGCCTGCACACGCATCAACGGTATGACGCTCAAAACCTTGATCTTGCATAGTTGGCACGCGCATTAATGCAACGGAACATTACAAGTTTATATTTTCAAAGAAACCGCTTGTAGATTAGAGGGCTGATCAAATGTATGTTATTAACGTTAAAGATGTCAGAGAGCATCAACTTGACGAAACGATCGAGGGAGCGAATAAGGTAAGGGTGAAGTACCTATTACACGCGGGTGTGGGGGCTAGAAGACTGCAATACCGACTGTTCACCATAGATGTCGGAGGGTATACTCCATTGGAAAAGCACGCTCATGAACATGAAGTATTTATGCTTAAAGGGAAAGCTCTTTTCAAAGGGGGAGACAAAGAGGTTATTGTGGATCCCGAGGATGTAATATTCATACCGTCCTATGAGGTCCATCAAGTGAAGAACGTGGGCGACGAGCTAGTTCAATTCCTCTGTACGAAGGAAACTCATGAACTTCCTAAAGTCCTTCTCGGAGGAAGAGCCTAACCGTAGTTTTGACACTTTTTTGACTATAAAAATGATTTGATAGAATAATCCAGATTACTTGCCCTACGTCCCAGTCTTTCATAATGGATTTATGCATTGAGAAAACGCTGAAAAAGCGCATTTTCACTCCCCAGAATTTGTCGCCCTCGGTTATTAACACGATTCTTTAAAACCTAGAAAAACTTCAGCCACTTCAAAAACACGGCTGCCAAGAATACTGTTGTACCTGATAACACAACCAGAGGGCCAGGTGGTAGATTCAAGTAGTTTGATAGTAGCACGCCTGAAGCCGAACTGATTGCGCCGAAAATTGAACTCAGGATAGAGTATCTCAACAGATTTGAGCTTATGTTCTTCGCAGTTGCAGCAGGAACCACAACCAGAAAGCCAACCAACAGCGTTCCTACGATCTTTATGCCGATCGCTACGGTGAGGGACACAAGCAAGAGGTACAAGAGATTTACTCTGCCAACATTGATACCCGTCGAAGTCGCGAGTTCTTCCGAGATCATGCCCAAAACAATTCTGTCGTAGATGATCTTTGTCAAAGCGATGGCGACAAGGGAAACAATTACCGCTATTGATGTGTCCAGCAGACCCACTTTGGTAATGTCTCCAAACAGGGCCTCAAGCAAGTCCGGTTCCGGAATGATGAGTATTCCTATCGCCAGAGCTAGCGTGAATAGCGCTCCCACGACGGTTTCAAAGGATAACTTGGTAACTCTTGCTATATACCAGATTATGACTGCTGATGCAAAGAGAAAGGTAAACGCCCCTAGGAAGGGATTGAAATTGTACAGAATGCCCAAAGCGAGACCGGGTAAGGCCACATGCGATAAGGCGTCGCCGACAAGCGCCATTTTTTCCAGCACCATAAGAGATCCTAAGTAGCCGGCCGAGAATCCTACGGCGATGCCTATTGTTAGGCTGAACAGTAGCGCTTCTGTCATGCGAATCATCTGAGCGCGTTCATTTCATTTGGCAGACCGGTTCGCCGTAGATCATTTCCTGTA
>Ga0315280_10008781_pt1 | contig 13165 bp, 9 predicted proteins | sample YL17G06_40_MG_FD_203697 | JGI IMG/M metagenome (GOLD analysis project Ga0315280, IMG submission 203697) | Sediment microbial communities from Yellowstone Lake, YNP, Wyoming, USA - YL17G06_40 | ecosystem: Environmental > Aquatic > Freshwater > Lake > Sediment | place: USA: Wyoming | collected...
ATGCCTCAGTCCCCGGGAGGAATGGGACCCCTTGTGGGATAAGCTTTAGCTTGTCTGGCCCACTTTCGACTACAGCGCGAGACAAGCTGAAGCTTATCCCACCCGGGACCCCCGGAGACTGAGGCATTACGTTAGAAGTGCTCGCATGGAACGAGAGCGGAGAAAGCCATTAGGCCGGTAGTAAGACGGACACCTTAGCCTGTCGCCTATGGGGCCCTAAGGCTGGCACACCGCCCGCGGCGCAAGGGGGCGGACTCAATGGCGGCCATGGCCGGTGGCGGACCGCGGAGAATCCGCGACGCGGCGGTACACCAGCGCGCCCCAAGGCCCAGGACCCGTGTCGCGGACGCAGCGGCCAACCTGGCCGGCGGCTTGATGGTGGCGCCTGATCCAGTCGAGCACCTCTGGATTGTAGTCCTTGGCGGGCCTTCACCGCAGAGCAATTCGTGAATCCGTTCGCTGCCGCGCTCGCGGTAGTAGCGCTTCACCCACGCGGGAGCATCGAGGTAAAGGAACGTCACCGCCGGTCCCGAACAAGCAGCTCAGAAGGGGGGATGCCCGAGCCGTGGACCGGCTCGACCGAAAGAAGCGGTGCGAACGGCGTGTCGGGCACGTGAATGGCAGGATCACCGGCAAGGCAGCCTCCGCCTCACTGAGCGATGCCACGATTTCTCAGAGCGTCTCCCACGCGCTGCCCATTTCAGTTGTTCTCCAACTGCGATTCTGCCGTTCCACCGGGCCGTCTTCTCGGGCAGTCCTGGCAGGCTCTTCTGCGGCTCAGACGCAACGTCAGTCGAGACGCGACCACTGTGAGGGTGGTGGGCCCGGCAGAACTCGAATCTGCGACCTCTACCGTGTCAAGGTAGCGCTCTAACCAACTGAGCTACGGGCCCCTGCTTGCTGGGCAGACTTTAGCATTCTAGCACACGCCCCCGCCGGGATGATCTGCGGGCCGCGGGCGCGATGCCGGGGGCTTGTTGGAGTTTCCTCTTGAAAATGGCGCTCGCCTCGGTTAAACTTTATTCATAGCAGCAAGCACTGACTGGGATCGCACAGAACGGCACAGAGGAGGACGGGACAGATGGGATGCCTGTTCGGACACGACTGGGGTTGGCCTCGCAGACGGGGGGACAAACACATACAGAGCTGCCGGAGATGCGGCTCGGAACGAGAGTCCAAGGTGCAGTTCGGCAGGCCGCGCAACGAGAGGACAATCGAGTTCACGTCAACTGGGTCTGTGGCCGGACCCTTGCTGGGGGACTGGAGGCGGAAGGTCGCGGCTGGTTAGCGCCAGTCCAGGAAGCGGTGCAAGAACTCGAAAGTCCCGGCGCCGTGGATCTGGTGGGGGCCATCGAAGAACTCGATGGCGGTGCGCTCGGGGATGCCCAGAAAGGCGTACAGGCGGCGCACCTTGGCGTATTCGTAGGCCACCCACTCGTCGATGGAAACACCGTCCCGGTGGCCGCGCTCGACCATGAAGGGCCGGGGCGCCACCAGGCCGGCCAGTTCCGCATAGTTGAAGGTGTTCCCCAGGTCGAACTCCGGCATTTCGTACTCGCCGGTAAACATGTAGCTGAAGGGCTGCTCGACGCTGGTGTTCTTCCAGATCCACTCGTTGAAGTCCCCGGAGCAGATCGAGAGAGCATAGCCGGGAAGCAGGGGCGGGACGCGCACGGCCGTCTTGCCGCCGTAGGAGAGCCCATAGAAGGCGATGCGCTTCGGGTCCACGAAGGGCAAACTGGACAGCCATTCCAGGGTGCGCTGGTGCTGGCCCAGGATGAAGGAGAACAGCGACCACTTCAGGGGATTGGCCTTGCGCTGAAGCTGGCGGAAGCGGTCGCCGCCGATGTAGGGGTTCTGCGGCGCGTAGGTGACGAACCCGCGCTCGGCCAGCCGGGCTGCGAAACGGGCGTAGTACTTCTCGCCCTTTGCCTCGATGGTGTCCTGCGGGCGGCCTTCCAGGCCGTGCTGGCAGACTACCACCGGCCGCCGCTCGCCCGGCTTCAGCTCCTTGGGCAGAAGCAAGACGCCCGACGCGAAGACCTCCGGCCACACCGGCAGCAGCACTTCGTAGCCCGTCCACGTCGGCTCGTCGTAGATTCGCCGGGTGCGCGCCGCCAGGGGCTCGGAAGGGTCAGGGAGCTTGCCAATCACTTCTTCCCACAGGTAGCGGCGGTAAGGTTCAGTGGTCTGCTGCCACTTCGCGAGGTCGGCTTTGGACCAGAACTGGCGGCGGGCAGTCTCTGATCGCCGCACCAGCGCCTGGGTAAACTCGACGAGCTGATCGAACTGGCGGCGCAATCGCGGCGCCGGATCGAATGGGGGCAAGGACAGGGCGGGCCCGGTTCGCGCCGCGGCAGCGTTCACCTTGAGCGCCCGCAGGAAGGGGGACGCGCCGTCACTCACCACCAGCGACACGGCGCTGCCCGCGCGCTCGCATTCGGCGCGCACCTCCGCCAACTCCGGGGTGGTGATGCGACCCGGTGCTGCGCCCCGGCGTCCTTTCTGCTCGGGCGGTGGCCCGGAGATCTCCGGATGCCGGGAGGCTTCGACCACCAGGGCGCGGGGCGCGATCAGGCGGGCCAGCTCGGCATCGCCGAACTCTCCGAGCAAGCCCCAGACGTTGCGGTAGATGGGTTCCTGCCAGAGCTGCTGCCGGGAACGGAAATATCCGCTGACCAGCGCGGCGTCGATGCGCCTGTCCAACGCCGCGCTGTAGAACGCCACCAGACCACCTTCGCCGTACCCGGCAATGCCGATAGGCCGCGCCGGCCGGCTGCGCGATAACCAGTCCACCGCCGCCAAAACTTTCTGCACTTCGTAACCGATGATGTGCCGTCCCATCTCGTAGGCCATGCGGTAGATGAACTCGCGGTGCGGCTGGTTGGTGAAGCGCTCGATACGGGCGTTGCCTGACCAAGTGTCGCGGCGGTCAATGAGCGCCGGGATCAAGACCAGGCAGCCATTCTCCGCCAAGCGGCGCGGGAGTTGCTCAACCCACAACTCGGGCGTCGAATCGGCGTCCGGAAGCGCCACCACGCGCGCCACCGGAGTCCGCGCCGGCTCCAGCAGCAGGCCCTCGCCATCGACGCCTTCGAGCACCGGCCAGCGGATGGCGTACACGCTGTAGTTGCGCCGCTTCAAGAGCAGCGTTAAAGACGGCGCGTCGAATGCCACACGCTCATCCACCGCCCCGATGATTTTGCGAAACCGCTGGCGGTCCGGTGCGGCGGGCCGCCGCGCGATCGAAGCGGCCAGCTCGCGATCCACAAACCGGTCGATGCCCTCGACCATCTGCGCAGCCAGGTCGCCTTCCGCAGTCAGCGCGGCGGTGCCGGGCAAGGGCTGGCCCAGGGCCGCCACAGCGAAGAGTCCCATGACGCTCAGCAAGGTAGTGTTCATCATGGATAAGGTACAATTCGGGGACAGGCTACACAACCCCGAATTATGACGCCTCAGACACCTGAAGAACTTGCTGAAGCCCTGGGAGCGGCCGCGGCGGCTGGCAAAACCATCACGCTAGGCGGCCGGTTCAGCAAGCAGCACATGGGCGGCCCGGTTGCGCCGTCCGCGATCACCCTGACGACCGCCGGCTTGCGCCGCGTGCTCGAATATGAGCCCAGCGATCTGACCATCAGCCTGGAGGCCGGAGTGCCTTTCGCGGAGTTGCGCCGCCTCACGGCCGAGAGCCGGCAGATGGTTCCCCTGGATCCCCCCTTTTCCGAAGAGGGCACCGTCGGCGGAGTGGTCGCGGCGAACCTCAGCGGACCCCGGCGCCGGCTCTATGGAACCGCGCGCGACCTGGTGATCGGCATGAAGTTCGCCACGCTGGACGGGAAGCTGGTCGAATCCGGTGGCATGGTGGTCAAGAACGTGGCGGGCCTGGACATGGCCAAACTCATGATCGGCTCGTTCGGGACTCTGGCGGCCATAGCGGTGGTCAATTTCAAGCTGGCCCCAATGCCGCCATGTTCGCGGTCGTTCCTGCTGCGCTTTGCCTCATCGCAGGCGGCCATCTCGGCGCGCGACGCGATCCTCAAGAGCGTGCTGCAACCGGCGGCCATCGACCTGCTGAATCCACTGGCCGCCGGCTGGGCAGGTCAGGAAGGCTATCTTCTGGCGGTTCAGGCGGGCGGGAACCGGGCGGTGATTGAACGATACAGCCGCGAATTGAAGGAGGCGCGGCCGGTAGAAGGAGAACAAGAGGAAGCCCTCTGGCGCAGCATTCAGAACTTCACGCCCCAGTTTCTGGCCGGGCATCCGGAAGGAGCAGTGGTGCGGGTCTCGGGCACGCTCACCGAGGTTCAAGCCGTGCTCGAGTCGATGAGCGTGGCGGCGGTGGCGCGGGCCGGTTCCGGGGTCTGCTACGGGTACTTCCCGGATGGCGGATCTGCACAAGCCTGGATGAAGGAGGCGTGCCAGAGGGGCTGGAGAGCGGTCATCGAGTTTGCCCCGCCTGCCGGGAAAGAGAAGCTGGACCTGTGGCCCTCTCCGGGCGGCGAGCTGGAAGTGATGAAGCGGGTGAAGCGCATGTTCGACCCGAACTATCTGCTGAACCGGGGGAGGCTGTATGGCCGTATCTGAAGTCGCGCCTGTGGAAGGGCCGCGCCAGTTCGATCTGGACCGCTGTGTGCACTGCGGCCTGTGCCTGAACGCCTGTCCGACCTACCGCGAACTGGGCCTGGAGATGGATTCGCCGCGGGGCCGCGTCTACCAGATGATCCAGGTGGCCTCGGGGGCGCTGCCTTTGAGCGCCTCCTATGTCGAGCACCTGGGTTTGTGCCTGGCCTGCCGGGCCTGCGAGACGGCCTGTCCCTCAGGGGTCCAGTATGGGCGCCTGATTGAAGCGGCCCGCGCAGAGATCGAGCAGAGAGTGCGCAGGCCGTGGTGGGTCCGGCTGCTGCGGAAATTCGTTTTCGAGCGCCTGCTGGTCTCGCCGGCCACGCTGCGATTCGCGGGTGGCCTGCTGTATCTTTACCAGGCCAGTGGCTTGCAGGCGCTGGTCCGGTCCACCGGGCTGCTGAAGCCCTTTGGCGCGCTGGCGCGGCTGGAGCCACTGACTCCCGCTGCCGAGCGGCCCTTCTTCTTCCGCAACATCGGCAAGACTTTCCCGGCCGAAGGGCCAACCCGGTACCGAGTGGCTTTCCTGGCGGGTTGTGTCGCCAACGTGTGCTTCGCGCGGCTGAACGAAGCCACCGTGCGGGTCTTGCAGAAAAACGGCTGCCAGGTGGTGGTCCCCGCCGGGCAGGGCTGTTGTGGCGCCCTGCACGCGCACTCGGGGCTGCTCGAGGAGGCCCGCAAGCTGGCCCGCAAGAACATTGACGTCTGCCTGGCGGAAGACTACGACGCCATCATCACCAACGCAGCCGGCTGCGGCTCCACGCTCAAGGAGTACCCGGAGCTGCTGGCGGATGATCCCGCCTACCGCGAGCGCGCCACGCGCTTTTCGAAGCTCATGAAGGATGTCACCGAGTTCCTGTGCTCGATCGAGCTCAACCGCAATATGGGCGCCGTTCCGCTGACGGTCACCTACCAGGATTCCTGCCACCTGGCCCACGGCCAGAGAATCCGCCTGGCCCCGCGGCGCCTGCTCGAAGCGGTGCCGGGACTGCGCTTCAAGGAAATGCCGCTCTCGGACCTGTGCTGCGGCAGCGCGGGCGTCTACAACGTGGTCCAAAGCGAAATGGCGGCTTCCATTCTTCGGACCAAGATCCGCTGCGCGGAAGCCACCGGTGCGGAAGTCATCGCCACCGCCAATCCCGGATGCCTGTTACAACTGCGGGCCGGCGCCGCGCTCTACGGGCATGGGCAACGCGTGGCCCACGTGGTGGAGATTCTGGACCAAGCCTACGGAAGAATTGAGCCATTGGGTCATTGAGTCATTTGGTCATTGAAAAGCCCCGGGGCGCGTGGGCCTTCAATGGCACAATGACCCAATCGCTCAATGGCTCAATTCTGCGTCTCCAACTCGATTTCGAGGCGCCGGGCGACCTTGGCCAGGGTGTCGACCAGCCGGTCTACGTGCGCGTTGGTGTGGGCCGCAGTGCAGGAGATGCGAAGCAGGTTCTGCGTGGCTGCCGGGCGCAGGACCGGGTTGACGTAGATGCCTTCGTCCAGCAGCGCTTTGCACAAGCGGCACAGATCGAGCTCGTCGTCGACCACCACCGGAACGATGGCTGCCTGACCGTCCAGAACAGCGAACCTGCGGGATTGGAGCTCCTGGCGAAGCCGTTTGGAAACCGCCAGCAGTCTGGCCTGGCGCTCGGGTTCCTTGCGCATGATCTCCAGCGCTGCCCGGACCGCGGCCACCGAAGCCGGGGGCAGGCTGGCGGAGAACACAAACGGCCGGGCGGTGTGCTTGAGATACTCGATCACCGGCTTGGCCGAAGCCACGAAGCCGCCTATCGAAGCCAGTGACTTGCTGAAAGTGCCCATCACGATGTCGATGTCGTCGAGCACCCCCAGGTGTTCGGCCGCGCCTGCGCCGGTCGGGCCGAGCACGCCAATGCCGTGCGCCTCGTCCACATACACCGGCGCATGATACTCCTTGGCCAGCCTCACGATCTGGGGCAGGTCGGCCAGGTCCCCCTCCATGCTGAAGACACCCTCGGAAACGATCAGAATCTTCTCCTCTGGCGCGCAGTTCTCCAGACAGCGCTCCAGGTGTTCCATGTCGTTATGACGGAAGCGGATGGTGCGAGCGGTCGAGCGCAGGGCCCCTTCCACCAAGCTGGCGTGCAGGGTGTGATCGCACACCAGGACATCGCCTTTCTCGGTCAGCGCGGCCAGGGCCGCGTAGTTGGCCTGGAAGCCGGTGCCGAAGGTCAAGGCCGCTTCCTTCCGCGTCAGGGCGGCCAGCTCGGCCTCCAAGGCCACGTGCAGGTCGAGTGTGCCGTTGAGCAGGCGCGAACCGCTGCATCCGCTGCCGTAGCGGCGCACCGCCTTCGCGGCCGCTTCCCGGACCTTGGGATGCATGATCAGACCGAGGTAGTCGTTGGATCCGAACATGAGCACTTTGCGCTCACCCATGCGGATTTCTCCGGGGCCGCAGCCTTCATGATCCCCGAAGACTCCAAACCACAAGTAGAGGCCGACGGCCTGCATGTCCTGCGGGCGCGTATAATTGCGGCACTTTGCGAAGAGATCGCGCCGGGCTTGGGCCTTGTTGCTGTCACGGACGCTAGGAGCCGATACGCTGCGCATGATCTTCAGTCCCATTCATAAATTCGATAAGTTTTGTACCGCTTGCCACCGAGTAGCTCTGCCGAGCGACACATCAGGATATTGTCCTCCAGCACCCAGGACATCTCGCCGTCCCGGTATCCGAGCGGGAGCCCACGCCGGATCAGCTCGGCGTAGAACCCGGCCCCCACGCCGGCGCTCCGGAACTTTTCCAGCACGCCTAGCGCGATGACCCGTACAGTCCTGATTGTTCGTTTATGATACAAAATTTTGAAGAGTCCTAGGGGAAATAATCTGCCCCGGGCGTGGATCAGCGCCCGATTGACATCCGGCAGGGCCAACGCGAAGCCTACCACCTGCCCGTCTACCTCCCCCAGAAGTACCAGTTCCGGCTCGATGATGGTTTTCATGTCCCGGGCCATGAAGAAGAATTCATCCCGGCTCATCGGCACGAAGCCCCAGTTCCGGCTCCAGGCCAAATTGTACACCTTCCAGACCAGCTCCACATCCGCCTGGAAGTGCTTCATGCGGATGGGACGAATGTGAACCTGATTGGTTTGGAAAGCCCGGTCGGCGACCTGCTCGACGCGAGCGCGCAAAAGCTGGTCCTCGTGGACATGATAGGCGTACAGATCCTTGGCCTTGCGCAGGCCGGTTTGCTCAATGAGCTGGGCGTAATAGGGCGGGTTGTAGGTCATCATGACGTAGGGGCTGGAATCGAACCCCTGGATCAGCAGCCCACATTCGTAGTTGGTGGAGGGATTCACGGGCCCGCGAATGACCTTGACGCCGCGCTGGAGCAGCCAGTCCCGCACCTCCCTGAGCAGGGCGGCGGCAACCTGGAGGTCGTTGACGGTTTCGAAGAACCCGAAGAAGCCGGCCTCCTCGTTGTGAAACTGGTTGAAATTGCGGTCCAAAATGGCGGCGATGCGCCCCGCGGTGCGGCCGCCCTGGCGGGCCAGGAAACACTGCATCTCCGCATGCGCATAGAAGGGGTGCTTGCGGGTATCGAACAGTTCCTTCTGGGCTATCCGGAGGGGCGGGACCCAATAGGCGTCGTCCCGGTAGTGCCGGTAGGGAAAGTCCAGGAATTCCCGTCGGGAGTTCCTGTCCAGAACTGGAACCACCGCAAGCTCTCCCAAACTATGGCCTCTTCCCGGCGCCGTGAAGACGGGGTGCAACGCCCAGCAGACCTAGCGCCAACACAGCGCCCGCAAAAACGTCAACCGTGTAATGATACCGCAGGTAGACCGTTGAGAAAACCATGCACACCATGTAGACGGCAAAAATCCCGAACAGGTTCGCCGAGATGCGACGGCTGTTCCACCAGGCCAGGATGATCATCTCGGTGTGGCCGCTGGGGAAACAATCGTAGTGGGCCGCTTCCAGCCGGTCCAATATGCCACGCAGGAACTGGAACGACCACAGCCCCTCCAGGGGAAGGCTCTGCTGGGAATTCAGCAGAAACCGCGGCCCGCGGACCGGGACCAGGAAATACCCCAGGTAGGACACCAGGAATCCCAGCGCCAGCAGGAAGGCATAGTAGCGGAATTCCTCCCGCCGCCGCTGCCACCACAGCAGCACTGCGACCAGCAGGATCATGGGCAGGAACAGGGTGTAGACAATCTGGAGGAACTCGGTAAGCACCGGGGTCTGGAGGCCTTCCAGCCAGACGGTGGGATGGACTCCCCAGAGCGCGAAATCCAGCCGCGCCAGCGCGGCATCCAGATCCACGCCCCGGATGGCGGCGATCAGCCCGCTCATCTCCTTGTAGCAGGCGGCCACGTAGGGCACCGGGTACCAGTAGCGGAACAGCCAGAGTGAGGCAGGCGCTGTCGCCCGCCAAGCCGGCCATTTGACTGCCAGCACCACCAGCAGCATCCCCAGCAGGTGCAGACAAACCAGCCAGCCGGCGCCCGGTACCCGGTTCCAGAAGACCGCGATCAGCAGCCCGCTGGCCGACAGGTAGGCGAGGAACAGCAAGTCAACCGGCCACCACCCCGAGGCAGTGATTCCAGGGTCAACCGGCGGCCGGGGCGCTCTCAATACTTCAGCCACCCCACTATTTTGTACCAACTGAGCGTTTCTTCAATCCCCTCACGCAAAGATTTTTGCGTGGAGAACCCCAGTTCCGCCTGGGCCCGCGAGGTGTCGCAGGTCCAGAAGGGGCATTCGGCTTCGGCGACTTTTTCGCGGGAGATGATACTGGGCCTGCCTCGAATCCGGGCGCCCGCCTCAGCCAGCCAGGCCAGGGCGTAGGCCGCCTGCCGGGGTACGCAGACGGTTCGGACACCCCGGCCCATGACCTCCGCGGCGGCGGTCCCGAACTCCGCCCAGGAAACCGGCCTGGGGTTGGCGATGAAGTAGGCCCGGGCCTCTCCCCGCCCGCCCCGGGCGGCCGCCAGCAAGCCTTCCACCAGATCCTGGACGTGGACAATGCTGAAGAAACGCTCCTGGCCCCCGATGCGGACCAGCAGGCCCCTGCGAACCGCCCGAAACATCTTGAAGACGTCGGTGTCGCGCGGCCCATAGACCACAGGGGGCCGCACGATCACCGCGTTGGCGCGCACCGGGGAGCGCCGTAGGGCTTCCTCGGCCCCGAGCTTGGACCTGCCGTAATGCGTCAGCGGATGCGGCGGGACGTCTTCAGTCAACGGCTTGCCGTCGGGGCTGGGTCCGATGGCCGCCAGGGTGCTGACATGGACGAACCGCGCCGTTTGGTTGCCGCTCCCGGCCAGGGCGCCGAGCAGGTTCTCGGTGCCTTGCAGGTTGCCCTGGTAGTAGGCGGCCGCCGAATGGGCCTTGGTCACCCCGGCAACGTGAAAAACCAGCTCGGAGCCCTCCACCGCCTCCAGCAGCCCCGCCCCCGTTGCCAGCTCGCCGTAGGCCAGTTCAACCTTGCCTTCCGGCAGATAGACCAGCGAACTGGTGCGGCGCACCAGGCAGCGCACGCGGTATCCGAGAGCCACCAGGCGTTCCACCAGATGGCTCCCGACGAAACCGGTGCCGCCGGTCACAAGAACAGTGCAGCGCTCATGGGCAGTCATAGGACTCAGGAGTCAGGAGGAGTGGGGTGAGCCTCCAGGCTTGCGAGCCGGCTGTCCTGCCGGCTTCGCTGGATAGGAGCATGACATAAGGCGACATGACTGTCGGCTCGCAGGCATGACTGCCCACCCCACCATGCCATGCTGACTCCTTCACAGCGGCGTATTGCGGAAGGCCACGTCGCCGAAATAGGATTCGGCCGAGGAGCCGGTGTGCTGCGTGTTGATTTGCAGCCGGATCCCTTTCAGGCGGGGTGGCCGGTGGCCGAACGCCTTCTGATAATCATCCGTCAGATTGCGGGATTCCGAAAGCCACTCGTTCATCTCGGCGGGGCCCGAGCGGCAGACCACCGCGAAGATGTGGAGCAGCGGCAAGGAAGTGACGCTCTGGATGGTGCCCTTGGGCGCGGTGGAATCCCAGAGGTAGTTTAGAATGCGCCGGTTGGTGAAGGCCACCAGAATCTGGGCCGCTTGGTCGTCCGTGGTGGCCTGGCGAAAATCGCCGCCTTTGGGCAGTCCGGCCACTTTCCACCGCCAGGTGAGGTAGGGGAGACGTTCCGGGTCGATATCCACCGCTCGTTCCAGGGCAAAGGACGACCGGCTGCTCTTCAGATGGATCACAGCGCCTTGCGGCTCGTTGATGACTGCCACCTCGGGAGTGCCTCGGTTCACCTTGATGCGCCACTCGTCTGGCAACCGGCCCGCCCGCGCGGCCCGGGTGTCGAAAACAAGAAAGGCCAGCGGTGCCACACTAGCCGCCAGCAACCCGGTCACGGCAGCCACACCTGGAACCAGACCTCTGCGCAGCGCTCCCACTTCCTTCTACTATCGCACGAGTGGGCGAGTTGCCGCGTGCCCGCACACAGACAAGAATGTCTGTCCATGCCCGCCGTCGGAATCGCGGATCCAACGTGTCGGTTGTGGCCCTCTGTTACTGTTTTTTGGCAGTGATTTCCCGGGGCGGCCGGTCGGAGCCTTCCCGTGTCGACGACAGCTTCATCTCGTTGCCGGAGACTGTGCCCTTGTACAGCATTTTCATGGTGTTGCCCCCGAACTCCATGACCACAGTAAACGAGATGCTGTTCCCCGAGACCTTTCCATCGCTGATCTGCCTCTCACCAGCACCACCACCCATACCGCCCGAGATGGCGCCGGTCAGTGTCTCGCCTGACTGCTTGAGGTTGAACACCTGCTCGCGAGGCGTGCCGTCGCGGCCCGGAACCTGCGCCACCCACTTGCCGGTGACATCGGCGGCAAGACCCGCCGCCACGAAGACGAGCAGCAGAGCTGCCATCCATATGAACACACGAAACTTCGTCTGGTTTTCCTCCCTCTTGCACTCGACCCGGATTTCCATTTTGAAATCTTGGGCAGGACCATTATACAGCCGTCCGCTCCCTCCTAGAAGGTTCCCCGAGCCGGCTGGGGAACAGGTAGCCTGTCCCCGGTTCAGCGGGGAAGCGGGAACTCGAACTCGCCCTCCACCGGCGTTTCCGTGGCGTTGCCGGACTCGTCCTGGGCAGAGACGGTCAGCTTGTATCGGCCGGGTGCGGGGTTCGGAAGCATCCCGGTGAAGATGCCGTCACCGGCGATTGTGTCACCGTCGAAACCATCGTCGTTGAGCGCAGCCTTGAGGACTGTGGCGCCGTTGCGCAGGGTGGCGGTGGCTGAACGAACGCGCCCGCCGTCGCGGATCTCGATTTCCAGCCGGTTCCAGCCGCTGAGCTGGGCCCAAAGCACCTGCGGCGGGGTGCGGTCACGGCCGGTCACACGCACGCGGACGACTCCTTCCTTCAGCAAGTGATCGGGCTTGTTGGGGATCTGGTAGCGCACGAAAAACGGGATCGCGTGGCCTTCCGGGCAGGCGCTGGAGATCAGCGGCAGCGAGATCTTGGCGGTGGCGCCGACGTGGTCGTAGGCCGACCAGTGGTCGGAGAGGCGCTGCCGCAGATCCACACAGGCGTCAGAAGTGAACAGTTCGGCAGCACGAAAGGCGTCGCCGTCCGCGAGCGCAATGGTAATGGTCTCGCCGGGGTTGGCCATGCCGTCCCCATTGCCGCCGCCCAGAGCTGTCTCAGCGCGCTGGACGGCGCGTTCCCAAAGCGGCAGCTTGGCGCCATCGACAACCCGGAAATCGGTGAGCGGCGGGGCGTCAGGAAACAACGGGATCTCCAAAGGGACCTCGAAGTAGGCGCCCTGAGCGTCCCTGAGCCGCACCTGGAGTTGCACGATCTCGCGCTGCGGATCCTGGACCACCAGCAGCACCTCCTGCGGCACGGTGAAGCGCTGGCCAGGGCCGAGAGAAGCCAGGGTAAGTTTCCCCTGTTTCATCACCACCTGCGGATTCGGGGAGACAATCTTCACGGAGATGGCGCTGGCGGCGCGGGCGCCCTTGTTCAGAATGCTGAGTTTCAGCCGCATGGGTTTGCCGGCCACAGCCCAGGGCGCTCCGGCGACCTGCCAGCCCGCTACCGTGAGAACAGGCTGGCCGGCTTCCGAGACGCCTGCCTCGTGCCGGGCGCCGCTGAGCGTGAAGTGCAGCCGCCCGCTCGCATCCGCCGTCTGGCGGAAACGGCGCACTTCCCCGGCGTCAAGGTTTACATCGGTGACCTGGTAAGCAGCGCCGGGGCGGTAGAGAACGCCGGTCGCAACTTGCAGCGTGACCGACGGAATCAGCCCTCCGTCGGGCAGCCACTCCCGGACGCTGGATCGAAAACCGCTGCCCGAGACGTTCTCCAGCACGGTGAATCCCGGCCGGCGGCGGTCGCTCGCTACCGACCAGCCCCACACCTCGAAGGTCGGATAGACATCGGCGTGGTGCCACAGCGCAGGCTTGGGGAGCGGGGCGCGGAAAGCGTTCATGTGAAATGCCAGGGTCTTGGCCATGCCCGGCGTGCCATGCTCCCAATCGAACTCCTCGTGCTCGTGGAAGGGCCGGG
>Ga0315280_10008782_pt1 | contig 13164 bp, 8 predicted proteins | sample YL17G06_40_MG_FD_203697 | JGI IMG/M metagenome (GOLD analysis project Ga0315280, IMG submission 203697) | Sediment microbial communities from Yellowstone Lake, YNP, Wyoming, USA - YL17G06_40 | ecosystem: Environmental > Aquatic > Freshwater > Lake > Sediment | place: USA: Wyoming | collected...
CGTCGCCGTACCGGCGACGGCTGAACGTTGCCGGCGGCCGAACGTTACAGCCCCACGCGGGCGTAGTGGCACTCGGGGGCATCGTAGCGCACGAGGAGGTCGCGCATCTTCGCGGCCAGCCGGCCTTCCAGGTCCGCGTCGCGAATCGGCGCGGTCTGGCCGGGATCGGCCTCAAGATCGTAAATGGGGTTGAAGTCCGGCGCCCCGTGGTGCCGATGCGACGGCACCTTCACGCGGTACACCGGGATGCCGTAGGTGTGCTTGAGGAAGACCCCCACGTCGGCCCCGGCGAGTTTCTCGCGCTGGTGGAAGTAGCGTCGCGGCATCGCCGTGTAATGATACAGGAACGATCCCTCGAGCGGCTGGCGGCAATAGGTGTACCGCCCGTCGGTCATGCCGATGTCCTTGCCGTGGTAGCCGTAGAGGACGGCATCGTGGTGGGGCCCGTCGCGCTCCAGGAGCCGCCGGAACGACCGCCCGTGGACGTGCGGCGGCAGGTCGGCCCCGTGGAATTCCATGATCGTCGGCATGAGGTCCATCGAGGCCGTGAGGCCCGTCACCCGCCGCCCGCCCGGCGTCCCCGGCGTGCAGACGATCATGGGGATGTTCACCAGTTCGCGGTAATCGAACTGGTAGTTCTTGGCCCAGTATCCGTGCTCGCCCAGCATGTGGCCGTGGTCGGTCGCGAGGACGACCACGGTGTCTTTCCAGACCCCCAGTTCGTCCATGACGTCGAGCAGTTCGCCGAGCCAGCGGTCGGCCATGGTGAGGGTGGCGGCGTAGCACTTGCGGACGTGCTCGACCGCCGGGCCTGTCTCCTCGACCGGCGCGTAGTTGGGCCAGTAGAACTCGTACGGCTCCTTCCACGTATCGTTATACATCTCCAGGTACCGGCGGGGGCACACGAACGGCTCGTGCGGGTCGAAGACCTCCAGGTGCAGGTGCCAGTTGTCGGCCAGGTGATTGTTGCGCAGGAACTCGATGGCCCTGAGGAAGCACTGCGGCGTCGAGTAGTCCTCGTCGGCCTCGGGGTTCATCCACCGGCGGTTGACCCAGAAGGCGCGGGTATTGCGGCCGCGGAAGTTCGGGATGTCCGGGTCGGGCACGAGCGGCCGCCAGCGGTCGTTTTCCTGCCCGCGCTGGAACTCCCACGAGTCGAACAGGTCGTGGTACCCCTCGCCCATGGGGCGGAAGTAGTGGTAGTGATCGGTGATGAGGTGGCTGTAGGTGCCGCGGCGGCGCAGTTCTTCGGGCAGGCAGTCGTCGAACGGCTCGATCGGCCCCCACGGCGCCTCCAGAAAGTTGAGGCGCCCCGTCATCAACTCGCGCCTGGCGGGCATGCACGGCATCGAACCGCAAAAGTGATTGTCGAAGACGGTGCCGCGACCCGCCAGCCGCTCGATGTTCGGCGTGCGGACCCAACTGGGGCCGTAGAGGCTCAAGAGGTGCCGGTTCAGCGAGTCCATGAGGATCAAGACGGTCTTCATGGCGAGCATTGTAAGAGATTGGGCAGCCGGTTCAAACAAATCACGGCGCAGGGATCGGGGGCGGGAGGGCTACCGTTCGGTGCCGGCGAAGCCGAGGTATTCGTCGAGCCAGTCGTCGGCCTTGAGGACGCCTTTGCGCTGCGAGAGGGCCATTCGCTCGGCGCGGCGCTGGGCCATGTCGAAGACCCGGCGTGTCAGGGGCCCGCTGACGGTGCGGTCGGTCTTGCCGAACCGTCCGCGCAGCGACGCCGACAGGTGCGGCGAGTGCCGCCGCACGAGTTCGTCCTCCAGGCTGACGATGGCCTGTGCGGTGCCGGGGTCGCCCTGGCGGGCGCAGCGTCCGAAGAGTTGGCGGTCGATGCGGCCGGCCTCGTGGCGCTCGGTGGCGATGACGTGCAGGCCGCCGCGTTCCGCGATGCCGCGGCCCAGTTTGATGTCGGTGCCGCGGCCGGCCATGTTCGTGGCGACGGTGATGCATCCCTCCTGCCCGGCCCCGGCGACCACCTGGGCTTCCTCGGCGTGGCGGACGGCGTTGAGGACGGCCGGTTCCAGGCCGACGGCCCAGAGGAGTTGTGCGAGATGTTCGCTTGCGCGGACGCTTCGCGTGCCGACCAGGAGCGGCCGCCCGGTGGCGTGAATCCGGCGGATCTCCTCGACGATGGCCGCCCACTTGACGTCGTCGGTCGCGTAGACGCGATCCGGCAGCACCTGGCGGATGCACGGGCGGTTGGTCGGGATCGTGACGACCGGCAGGTGGTAGATCTGCCAGAACTCGCGCCAGGCCTCGGCCGCCGTGCCGGTCATGCCCGCGAGTTTCCGGTACTGACGGAAGAACCGCTGGAAACTCAGGCGGGCGTAGGTGTCCTTGGGCGGCTGGATGACGATGGCTTCCTTGGCCGAGACAGCCTGGTGGAGGCCGTCGCGCCACTCGCGGTCGGGCATGAGGCGGCCGGTGAACTCGTCGACGATGACCACCTTTTCGCTGTCAACGACGTACTGCTTGTCGCGCAGGTAGAACTCGCGGGCCGTGAGGGCCTGGGTGACCAGTTCCTCTCGCCGGCGGGCCCCTGCCCAGATGCCGCCGATGGGCTTGCACAACTCGCCCAGGCGCTCCTTGCCGGCCTCGGTCAGGTCGACCTCGCGGTAGCGCTGGTTGACCTTGTAGTGGTGCGTGATTTCGAGCGCCGTGGCCAGCCTGGCGGCCTGGCGGAAGGCCTCGACCTGCTCGGGGTTGGGGGCCTCGCCGGAGATGATGAGCGGGGTGACGGCCTCGTCGATGAGGATCGAGTCGGCCTCGTCGACGATGGCGTAGTGAAGGCCGCGCTGGACGAGCCGGTCGGTGCCACTGCCGGCGCCATCGGCGATCTTGGCCATCAGGGCCGCCGGCAGCCCCTGGAGCCGCCCCAACGCCAGGCGGTCGCGCAGGAAGTCGGCAGTCACTTCCTTGTTGGTGCAGTAGGTGATGTCGGCCAGGTAAGCCTGGCGCCGGTCGGGCGGATGCATCCCCTGCTCGACGCTGGCCACCGTCAGGCCGCAGAAACGGTAGATGGGGCCCATCCACTCCGCATCGCGCTTCGCCAGGTAGTCGTTGTGGGTGACGATGTGGCAGCCCTTTCCGCGCCACCCGGCGATCGTGGCCGGCATGGTGGCCGCCAGGGTCTTGCCTTCGCCAGTGGCCATCTCGGCAATGCAGCCGGCGTCGAGGGCCAGGGCCCCGGCCACCTGCACCGGGAAGGGGCGCATCCCGACCTGGCGGGACGCCACCTCGCGGACGACGGCGAAGGCCCGCTCGAGGTCCGCGCGCGTTTCGCGGCCGCAACGAAACAGGTCGCGCATCGCCCTGGCAGCCTCGCGGAGGCTCGCCGCGGACATATCGGCGAATGCTCTCTCGTGGACCAGGACGCCGGCCACCCGGTGCAGGAACAACTGGCGTCGCGGCACCAGTTTCTTGGCGATGCCGACGGCGGCATCCCAGGCCGCATCGAGGCCGCGCGGCAGTTCCTGTCCGCCGGTCCGCTGGGCCAGCATGCGCCAGGTTGTGCTCGGCAATCGACTCACTCTTGTCTTCCGTATGGGCCGTGGCATCGCCCCGGCCGGGTCTAGATGTGGAACCGCCGCTGGAGCATCTGAAGGATCGCGCGCCACAGTTGCATCAGGTAAGGTTTGTGCGAGGCGTCGAAGCGGACCATGACCCGCTGCCCGGCCAGGAGTTGGACGGTGTCGCTGGTGTCGGGGATGATCCGGATCTCAAAGACGCGCTCTGCGGCCTTTGTGCCGGAGCGGTCGTCGGCGGTGACCGCGATGCTCCCTCCCGCCGGGTAGCCGAGGGCGGGGGACGGCAGGTTCTTCTGCCCGGCCGGCAGAAAGCACTTGACCGTGCCGGCGACTTCCTGGTCCGGCCGCTTGAGAATGCGCATCGCGACCCGGTCGCCCGAATCCCTGGCCAGGATGCCGCCGGTGTCGTGGAGCGCGATGGCGCGGACCACCAGATCATCCATCGTGGCCACGAGGCCCAGGTCCTGCCCGCGCTTCAGGTAGGCGCCCAAGGCGAGGTCGATCTTGGGGGCCACCCACGTTCCGGCCAGCGGCGCGCGGACCTCCAGGTCGGCCAGTTGCTTGTCAATGCGGCGGATCTTCACGCCGAGGGCGTCGATCTGCTCGTCGATGATCTGTACGGCGGCCGGCTCCTTCATGATGGCGACGCCGCGCCGGGCGACCAGTTCCCGCCGCTCGGCGGCCAACTGCGCCTTCTGGGCCGCCAGCGACGGGTTCTCCGACCGCGCCAGGAGCAGCCCGTCGGGCGTCACGTGCCGGCCCGACGGCAGGAACTCCCGCAGGAACCCGTCGGCGCCCGCGTGGACGATCTGCACCTGCGACGGTTCGACCACCCCCTCGATGTAGAACCGGTCCGGCGCCGGGATCAGGCCCAGCCCGGCGAGGATGGCGGCGGGCACCAGGAGGGAGGTAATCACCGCGCGGCTGCGGACACGCATCAGTTCGTTGCTCGAGATGATGTAGTAGACGAACTTGCCGAGGGGCACGAGGCCCCACACCACGACGGCCACGGCCGCAAGGATCGCCCCGACGACCGGCAGCGCGTTCGCCACGAACAGGAAGATCGCGATGGAGATGAAGATGCGGTAGGCCGTCGAGAAGATGGCATACGTGAAGAGCCAGAATTTCTCGCCGCCGGTGTGGGCGGGGTTGCGGGGCTTGCGGACGCCCCAGACGTACTGCTTCACGAGGTAATACAGGAAGTCGCGGCCCCGCTGCTGGAGGTTCGGGATCTCCAGCAGGTCTGAAAGCATGTAGTAACCGTCATACCGGAGGAGCGGGTTGGCGTTGAACAGGACCGTCGAGACGCTGCCGACGAACATGGCGTTGTAGGCGATGGCATGGATGGTGGCCCCCTCGGGGGTGCGGGCCCAGACGATGGCGGCGACGGCGGCCAAGGCCATCTCGACGTACATCCCGGCAGCCCCGACGACCGTCCGGTGCCACTTGGAGCGCAGGGCCCACGAACTGGAGGCATCGACATACGGAAGCGGAGTGAAGACCAGGAACATGATGCCCATGATGTGCACTTCGCCGCCGGTGCCGGCGTCGCGCCCGAACTTCTTGCAGGCGAACGCGTGGCCGAACTCGTGGCAAACCTTGATGATCACGAAACTGACGTACAACAGGGGCAGCCGCTCGGGGCTCAGGATGCCCTCGGCGCCTTTCATCAGGTCCGACGTCCGGCCGGCCAGGAAGTAGAGGCCCGTGGCGATCAGTCCCAGCCACAGCAGCCCCCCCCACCAACTGAAGAAGGCCCCGAAGAAGCCGACCGTCCGCTCCAGGAGCCGTTCCGGATCGAAGATCGGAATCCGGATGAAGAGGATGTTCATCAGGTACGACTGGACTTCGCGGGTCACTCGCTTGCGGTATCGCTTGAAGAGTCCCTCGGCGTCGGGGGGCATGTCGCCTGCCAGGAGGTTGGAGGTGTACAGTTGGCCCAGCAGTTGAATCGCCTCGCCCTGGGTGGGTGCGTCGTCGCCCAACTGCTCGCTCGCGATTTTCCAGGCGTCGGCCACGGTCCGGCGGCCGTCCAGCAGCGCCACGAAGCGGTAGGCGGCCTCGTTGAGGCGGAAGAACTGGTTCGAGGAGGGGTCCTGGATGACGTGCCACATGTTCCCGCGGAAATACTGCCGGTGGGCCTGCACGGTCGACCGCAGCCGCGGCCGCAGGTCCGACACGCGATACCAAGACTCGCTGAACGTGGGCCGATCAACCGGCACGGCGCACTCCCTTGCTTACTCGGCGGGCGGCACGCCCAGGCCGCAGTTGCCTGGGCATGCATGCCCACGCGCACGACGGCCCGTCGCGGCGGGCAGGCTATGGACATGCCACCCGTGCCGGGCGGCATGAGCCCCGTCATATCCACAACTTCATGCGGATCCAGTTGATCGCCGGGCGCGTCCAGATCCAGGCGTAACTGTGGCGGCCGATGTAGACCTTCGACACGCCTTCCATGCCCGGCCGCATCCAGGCTGGACGCTCCCCCAGGACCACGCGAACCTTGAAGACGTTCCGCTGGTCCGCGACCTCGGCCACCGGGTTGATCCGCTCGACTGTGAACTTGATGCGCTGCGAGGGGAACGACGCGGTCGCCAGTTCCCCCTCCTGGCCGACCACTAGGTCGGGAACGTCGTCCTCGGAGACCGAAAGTTCGGCCCGCAGCGACTCCAGCGGCGCCACCTCGAACATCGTGTCGCCCGTCTTGACGGGCGCGCCGATCCGTTTCTTCAGGTCGCCCGCCGTCACCCACCCGGTCACGGGCGACAGGATCGTCGCATGCTGGATCTCGTAGTCCAGCAGGTCGATCTGTGCCTTGGCCTTGTCAGCCTGCGCCTGTGCGATCTGGGCCTCGGCCGTCTTAGCGTCGCGCATGGCGGCGGCCGCCTGCTTCCGGTACATCAGTTGCTCGGCCCTGGCGGCCGCCAACTGGAGGCGCAGTTCGGCTGTCTCGAGCGTCGCCAGGACGGTCTTCTCGCCCTCGACCTTGTCGCCCGGTTCGACCTCCACGGTCTGGATGAACCCGTCGAACGGCGCCGGGATGACCTGCTGCTCAATCGGTTCGAGGGCGAAGGAGGCCTCGTGCCGATAATCGCCGTCGACGAAGAAGATGATCCCGAGGAACACGGCGCCGAGGATCACGAGGAGTTTGACCCAGGTGTGCTTCGGCCCGACGGCGGCCGCGGCGCCCTTTCGGACCGCCTGCGCCATCCGGGCGCCGAACCACTTGTCGTGCTCCTCCAGGTTCGCCAGGCGCGGCATGACGAGGTCGGCGGTCAGGCGAATCGCCTCGGCCTCCTCCAGCGTGAACGGCTTGTCGACCGGGCGCTCCATCAGGAGGACCGACGCCGCTTTTCCGGCGCGCCTCAGCGGCACCGCCATGATCGCCGACGGGCCGTGACGCTTCGAGAGTTCGTTGGCGGCCCTGCCGACGTAGGTGGCCTCGGGCGAGGAGGGCAGGATGATCTCGACGTCCTGGTCGAGGCACTCCTCCATGGCGGCTTCGAGGTCCTGGACGACTCTCATGCGGCGGCTGAACTTCTCGGTGTGGCTCAGCGCCCGCATGTGGACGTACCGCCCCTTGAGGAAACCCAGGCTGACGCGGTCGCACTGCCACCGCGTGGCCACCTCGTTGCACAGCGACATCGCCAGGCCGGCGAACCGGTCCTGCTCGTTGACGGAGGCCAGGGTTTCCATCGCCGCCCGCAGCCGGCGCAGGTCCGTCTGGCGCCGCTGCAACAGGAGGCGCATCTCGTAGAGGCTCAGCAGGCCGACGGTCAGTTCGAGCCGCTCGCGGATGGCGGCCAGGACCCGCGGGTCTCGCGCCTCCACCACGAAGACCGCCAAGCCGCTGATGGCCTGCGCGCGGCGAAGGGGCACGAAAGTCAGGTACCGTCGCGCCGGCTGGCCGTACAGGTCCTCCGGCGAATGGAAGGGCTTGATGACGGTCGCGCCCGCCGTCAGCACCTCCGGCAGGTACTCCACCGCCTGGGCCAGCCACACGGGGGCCTGGGCCGCTTCGGCCATCGCCGGGTAAATTGCCAGGACCTCCGCCCCGTGCCCTTCGGAACTGCGGAGGATAGCGCCCCCATCGGCGGCGGCCATCTGGCACTGGACCGCCAGGAGGGTGGCAAGGAACTGCTCCGGCGGACCATCGAAACGGCCCAGCCGATCGATCACCTCCGCCGTGCTCAGCCGCGTGGATGCGCCGGGTTGTCCAGGAACCTCTGTGCGTTCCATGCTTCCGCCTGCAAAGACGCTGCGCGCCGCCAAAACACGGACCGACGGCAATCGCCGCGGTCCTGGCCTAGTGACTCGTCCCTAGCCCCAAGTCCCTGCCGTTAAGACTTCCGCCGCTTGGCGGGGTCCAGTTCCAACTGGCCGAACTGCTCTTCGTATTGTCGGACCACCTGACCCAACATGATCGCCAGGCGCTTTGCCAGGAAGTAATTCAGGATAACCCGGTTATTGCTCTGGGAAAGCACCTCCGGTTGGCCGGTCGGCCCGGGCACGCGGCTCACGAGGTTCAGGCCGAAGTCGATCATAACCTCCTCGGGCGTCGCGTTGACGTGAAACGTGTTGGCGTAACTGGTGTGGAGGTTCCGCTCGTCGAGGTGGACACGGATCTCCTGGGGGGTCGCCTGGGTCGGCTGCTGCTGACCGGGCTGGCCTGCCGCGGGTCTCTGGGCCTGGGCTCCACCATCACTCATCGTTGCCATGAATCACTCCTCCTTTGGATGCAGTTCCGAATCAAAGCCGGTTATACGCCCATGCTATAGTAGACAACAAGAACGCCGTCGGCTAGTACTAGAGCGCGACTTGGTCAATTGGAGGCCTCGCAACCGCATCTTGCACTGTGGCACTAGGCTACTTACTTCTCCGTGTTTTTGCAAGGGGTAACCTCGTCCTTTGAACGGCATTCCGGCGCGCCGTTCTTCAACTATTCCCCACGTCGGAAGGGCGGGCGCAACGGCGGATTCCGGCAGGCCGATGCCCTGCGAAGAACCGCGGGCGAGGCACACATCTTAAGCATTGTCCGTGATCGACAAGCCAGTCAAGGCCGCACGGCAACGCGCCAACCACTCGTCGAGGCCGGCATCCGACCGGATGCCCAGCCGCGTCAGGGCGAAATCGTAGCGGACGGGGTCCTCGGGCACAATCTTGCGGAACGCCGCCGTCATCTCGAGCGCGGCCGCAAGGTTCGCTTGCTTCCTCGCCGTGAGGCCAAGCGCCAGGCCGATGCGGTGCATGTGCGTGTCAAGAGGGATAACCAGGCGCGAGGCGGGCACGCGGCGCCAGCCGCCGGGGTCCACCGCGTCCGACCGCACCATCCACCTCAGATACAGGTTCAGGCGCTTGCAGGCGCTGCGTCGGCACGGATGCGCCAGCAGCCCCCGGCTTGGCCCGCCTGCCGCCACGAGTTCCTCCACAAAGGTCCCCAGGGCCGGCAGAATAGTCTTGTCACGGCGGCCCATCGCCGCGGCAAAACAGGCCTGGAGCGACCCATGACGACGGGCGACGCCGCGGGCGCCCCACAGGAGCGCAGCCACGTCTTCGCCGGTAACGAAGCGGTGCCTGAAATCCGCGAGCATCCGCCGGAGCCTGCCCGCCGATACGCCCTCCAGGAGCGTGGCCGGATGCGACCCAAGGCGGTCGAGCACGCAGCGCACGCTCCGCAAGATCGACCTTACGCGGCCCAGGGCGAGCGCCGCCGCCACCAGGCCGACGATCTCGCGGTCCCGCAGGTCCTCGTAGGCGTACAGGAACTCCAGCGGGTCGGGGTGAACGTACTCGCGCCGGTTGTACCTGGCGTACAAGTCCTCGAGCGCCGCGTGGTATTTCCTGATAGGCATCGTAGCCACTGTGGCACCTTTCGCAGGGGCACAGCATGCCGCGCCCCTACCTCTTGAAAGGCCGAACCAGCGCCATCTTGCACCGTAACACTTGGCCGCCGCACCACGTTCAACATAAGCGCCCCGCGTGGCATTTTTCAAGGGGCGGGGGAGCAGTTCGAGGCAGTGCTGTCCGGGAGCGTCTTCATGCCCAAGCCGAGCGGCCGGCTCTTCTCGATCCTGGCTTGGGCAACTCTGGCCGCCCTTCCCGCAGCCGGCACGCTCGCGGCCAAGGCGCCAACCGCCCCGTCAACCCCTGCGGCGGCCGCCCCAATGCCGGCCCGAGCGCCCGACCTGCCGCCTCCCTCGCGGACCGACGCGCTCTACGGCACGCCGGCGCGGCTGACCACGCCGCCTCTCGCGCGGGCACAGCCCAGTCCTGAACCACCGGCCAACTGGAAGAACGCACCGTTCTACTGTATCCAGACCGAACTGAGCCCGGCGACGCTTTACTTCTCGACCACAAAGTGCCTGGCGTTCTTCACACACATGAAAGGCATCGGCCTCGGCGGCCCGACCGTTGCGGCCTATGCGTCGGCGGGGACCCCGCGGATCGTCAAGGCCCCTGGGCCGCTCGACACGGCCGCCATGAGCGAGTGCTGGGTCCTCGCCTGGTTCGCCGGAGCCGAGGGCTGGACCGACTGGGACAGCCCGTGGGTCGTCTACCTCCAGAAGCGCCCGAGCGCCATGCGCCTGGACGATGCCGGCCTGGCGTGCCGGTTCGACGGTCCGGCCGGGTACGCCGTGCTCCTGCCCCTCTACGGCTACTACAAGCCGCCGCAGAAGGGCAAGGAGTACCTCGGGGCCCACGGCCTGCCGCCCAAGAACATCAGGACGTGGGAGTGGGCGGGCGGTCTGCCGGCCGACGTCCTCAGGCGGGTGCGGTACTGGGCGAACGTCTCTCGCGCCTTCCCCATCTACTGCGAGGACGCGTTCAGCATCGACAGCCAGCGCGACACCGTGACCATCCGCCAGAGGTTCACATGGATCACGATCTCCGACGATTGGAGGACGCCGCCGCTGAAACTCGCGCCCGTCAGCCCGGTGCTGGCCCTGGCGTCGATGGACGGCAGGTTCCCGGTCACGTACTCCGGGCGGCTGGCCGACCCGCAGATGTTCACGCCGTACGGACCATACATGGGCATCGAGAAGGCCGACGCGGTCGAGACCTCGTTGCACGTGCTCGGGTACGTGAATGAGGCCGAGGCGTACGATCCGCCGCCGGCCGACGCCGGCCCGACCGTACAGGCGGCCCTCGACAGACTCCGCGCCGCCGCCCGGCAGAAGTTCCGCTCTCCTGACAAGTACGACTACGATAACGGCGGCGCCGCGAACTTCTGCTGGGCCGTCATGGGCGACTCCTGGTACGCCAAGGGCCTGCCGTACTACGAGGAGGCCACGCGGGCCGTCGCCGCGAAGAGCCTCGCCAGGCACTTCCACGACGACGTGCTCGCGGCGGAGCGGTTCAGGGAGCGCGAGTACCCGCAAGGCTCCGGCCGCACCTACTACGTACTCGAAGGCCCCGGCATCGGGTCGCGGGGCGGCCTTGGCGACGCCGGCAAGTTCTCGACCAACCTCCTGGAGACGCTTTGGGCCTACGCCCACTTCACGGGCGACTGGGACCTCGTGGCCGAGCGGTGGCCGATGGTCCGCAAACTTTTCTGTACGCCCGCGGAGAGCCGGTGGGCGACCTTCGGCTGCGGCTCCATCGCCGAGATGGGCGACGAGGCCGCCCCGTGCCTGGCGATGGCACGCCTGGCCTACCGCGTCGGCGATATGGATATGTATGGCTACGCCTGCTACATGTTCGCCCGGGAACTGGCGCACCACTGGGTCAAGCAGCGCGGGGCGCCCTTCTACCGCGCCAACCAGCCGTGGCATTCCATGGAGTTCATGCCCGAGGAGGTTTACCTGACAGGCCTCTGGGGCGACCCGGCCGGCTGGCAGATCGACGGGCCCGCGTACCCCCAGGGCCCCGGCGGAAAACAGCATACCAGCCGCTGGGCGCGCTTCAAGAGCGAGGACGTGGGGCGATTCTACCGCGATTTCCTGCTGGAGGACGTGCGGAAGGAACTCGACGTCCTGACCGACCGCTGGGAGCCGAAACGCCGGTTCGTCAACGATTCGCACGCCATGCCGAGCCTGGTGCAACTGAGGTCGCTCCTGCTGAACGAGCCGCCGCCGGACCTGGCGAAGGTGGCGACGCCCGAGACGTTCGGCGGCCCGCCCTCCGGCGTCATCGCCAGTTGCATCGCCGTCCTGCGCACCAGCCACCCGACGCGCCGCGAGCGGCTCATCCCGTCGGCCGACCCGACCCCCTTCGTCGCGGGCCTCGAGCGCGAGGTCGCCGGGCCCAACACGCACCTTTGCCAGAACCTCCAGTGGACCGCCCAGGAGGGCGGCACCAGGGACCTGCGGCCGGTCTGGCCGTGGGTCGCGTGGTGGGGATGGAAGACGCCGCAGGGCCATCCGTGGGCGTTCGGCCAGGTCACGCCCGATCCGCACGCGGTGCCGCTCGACGCCCAGGCGGTGCCGCTGAACTGGAACACACAGGTCATCATGTACACGCTTACATCATAGGTATGGATTCCAGACGCCGAGCGCCCGGGTGAATGGCACGGCGGCCGGCAGCCCGGATCGGCATCGACAGGAAGGAAAACGCCATGAAAGTCCGTTCCCCGTTACTCCTCGTGACCGCGCTCGGCCTGGGCCTGCCCTGCCTGGCCGGTGAGAAACCCTCCCTCCGCGCGAAGTGGCAGATGCCGCCCGTGTGCGACCCCTTCGCCGCGCCGCGCATGAAGGACCTCAAGGAAGAACTGCGCCAGACGGGCTACCGGCTGGTCATCGCCATCCACCCGGACCGGCCGCCCGACCCCAAGGGCGAGTACCCGCCGCGCGACCTCTACCTGATCAACGCCGATGGCACCGGCCTCAAGCAACTCACTGACACGCCCGACAAGGAAGAGCGCACGCCGCGCACCTCGCCCGACGGCAAGTCCTTCACCTACAACTACGGCGACTTCGTGATCGACGCGAAGACGCTGAAGACCCGCAAGATCGACGCCGCCTACGTCTGGGCCCCCGACAGCCGCCGCACCGTCTCGTGCGAGAAAGGCGGCATCGTCTACGTCGACATGACGACCGGCGCCCGCAGCGACCCGGTCCCGGTCAAGCGCCGCGTGAGCATCACGGACCTGTCGGCCGACGCCAAATGGTTCATATTCGAGATCCGCGACTACCTGGGCTGCCAGTACACTATCGACTTCATGCCGGCCGACGGCGGCGACATCCGCAAAATGCCCAACCACCCGATCAAGGCGGGCGAGTGCCACCCGGCGTTCTCCCCCGACGGCAAGTGGATGTGCTGGAACGCCGGCGAGAGCCTCGCCGTCCGACGGTTCGATCCTTCTTTGCCCGACGGCACCGACGGCTATGTCGTCACGCTGCCGAAGGAGAAGATAGGGCAGGACCCGTGCGGCCGCTGGTCGCACTGCGGGCGGTACATTGCCTACGTCAACATCCCCGCCAAGGGGAGTTGGCGCGTGCACAGCCCGCTGTGCATCGTCCGCGTGGCCGACGGCGAGACGATGACCCTGAGCCCGCAGGGGTGGGTCGGCCATCACTGGGACTACGACTGGCTGCCCCCGGAAGAACAGGAGTAGGCCGGGCCGAAGCCACGGCTCCCGGCATCACGCTCGCCGGCGAAATGCCGGGGCGTTGCCCCGGCCTAC
>Ga0315280_10008783_pt1 | contig 13163 bp, 23 predicted proteins | sample YL17G06_40_MG_FD_203697 | JGI IMG/M metagenome (GOLD analysis project Ga0315280, IMG submission 203697) | Sediment microbial communities from Yellowstone Lake, YNP, Wyoming, USA - YL17G06_40 | ecosystem: Environmental > Aquatic > Freshwater > Lake > Sediment | place: USA: Wyoming | collected...
GCTTCACGGCGCGTGCTCACCCTCCTCCTGCGCGTGCTGGGTATCCAAATGCGTTACATAAGAACGTGTGTCGCACGGGAAAAATGCGGCTGTAAAACGAAAGCGAGGGCAAGATGTTGCTCCGCAGTAGTATTGACTAATTTGCGATATTCGTGTATAGTAACATCAAACGTTGGTCATTCCACACCAAAAGGAGGTGAAACAAAATGGCTCGTGATCCATCAACCATTGCGAAACGATGGTCTCAAAACCTCGGTGCCAGCCAGGAGAAAATCCGTGAGGGCGTGCAGGCGGTGACGCAGTCTCCGACCGCGCGCGCTGCCGCTGCTGATGTAAAATATCTGGCGGGAGTCCAACGCGGCGTCTCGAAATGGAAATCCAGGCTCAACGCCGTCACGCTCTCAGAGTGGCAAACCGCCATGGTCGAGAAGGGTTTGCCGCGCGTCGCCCAGGGCGCTATGGCGGCGGAGGGCAAGGTCAGTAATTTCATGACGCAGTTCCTGCCGTACGTCGACACCGCCGCTGCGACCGTACGCGCGATGCCGAACTTGACGCTCGAGGACGCTGTCAACCGCGCTGCGGCGATGATTCGCGCTAACGCGAAATTCCAGTACCGCAAATAATCGGGTTTCGACCTGGGTTTGAACCTGGGTATTTGCAACATTTTGCCAGCGAAAGGTGGTGAAACACATGAATTACTGGCAACGAAATTACGAGGTCAGTTCTCAGGCACTGACGCTGAACAACGTCAACACGATTGATTTGCCAAACGCCGGCTTGCTGGGCTCGCTGCTCATTCGATTGAGCGGCTCCGAAGCGTCTGCTCAGGGTCAGGGCGGCGGGGCCTGGCGCCTCATCGATTACATCTCCAAAATCGAGATCATCGCGAACGCGTCCACGATCATCAAGAGTTTCTCGGGTCTGATCGGTCACGCGCTCACCACGATCGACCAGGGCGTGATGACGCCGGCACGCTGGATGAACTACGCAACCGGCACACAGTGGGACTGGCTGATCATCAATTTCGGTCGTCGGCTGTTCGATCCGGAGTATTTGCTCGACCTGAGCAAATACGACAAAGTCCAGGTCAAAATCACGAACAACGCTTCATCGGCGACCTGGGGCGACATCACCGCTGCGCTGATCGGGCTCTATCTGAAAAATCCAGAAACGGCGCCGGTCTCGCGGGGGTATCTGCGCACAGAAGAGTGGAAAGCGTGGACGACCGTCGCTGCTCAGTACGTCTACTCCGATCTGCCGACCGAACTCCTGATCCGCAAAATCCTGCTGCAGGCGGTCCCTTCTCTCGACGCGAACTATCTGAACGCGACCGGAATGCACAATCTCATGGACAACATCGTTCTCTCGCTGAAAACGAAGGACATTACTGTTTTCAATGGTTCGGTTCAGGAGTTGATGCGCGAGAATTACTTCGACCTGGGTCGCACTCTGATCACCGGCGGCGCGGAATACATGACTGCCGGGAAGGGGGTTGATGTCGGTCTCGGTTACGTCGTCGCCGGCGCTTGGGGCGCCGGCAGTTCGGGCTCGACCGGCGCGTCGACGATTCCATCGTTGGAGTCGGCTCGCACCGATCACGTCCAGAAACCGGCAACGTACGAGGCTGATCACCCGGTGAATTTCATTTTCGCCGGCATCGCACCGCACGAATGCGCCTGGTTCCGCTTCGACCAGGACGACAATCCCGACACCTGGCTCGACCCGGACAAATACAAAACCGTCAAGTGCGACATCCACACGCGCGACTCGTCGGGCGCCGCGTCCGGGACGAACAAAATCATCCTGGATCGGCTCGTCAGATACTAACGCTACCAAACAGACCGCCAAAAACAGCGCGGTCATTTTGAATGAGGAGTTGACATTGGCAAACGTGAAACAACCGTTCGACGAGATCAAAAAAATTACACTCACCAGCGCTACCCAGGACGTCGAAATTTTCAGAGTGGACCCGGGCTGGATTCATTGTATTCAGCGCGTCGCGTTCCGAAACGCGACGACCGCCACGTCGGTCGCGCTGCTCTATAAAAAATTCGGCGGCAAATCCTGGTATCTGAAAAAATTCAGCACATCGACCGCTGGCGTGCCGGACACGGATCCCGATTCGTTTTACGCGACGGAGAACCAGGTCGTCGGCGTCGAGATGATCACTGCAAATATCAGCGACGTGGTCGAGGTGATCGTGAGCGGCTGGAAACAGCGCGTCGGCGCGATGGCGCTCTAGGTCGTCGACCATGGCAACACTCACGCAGCATCGGTTGATACCATGGTCCGAGGTGATGGGCGCGGACGGCGAGAAAATTTTTGCGTTTGGTGGCATCCAGCGTGAGTATCTGAGTGTCGTCGGTGTGGCTGGGTCAACTCTTGTCGACGGGGCTGCCGTTCCCGAGGGCGCGATTTGGGTATTAGAGCATGTACTTGTGTACGACGCAACCACGGTTTGCACCATCGTCGGTGTGGCTGTGAACGTGGGTGGATCGAACCAAACCACGCTGCTGCGCGTCCTCAATCCCCCGGCGGGTGCCGGGGTCGGGTGGGACGGACATGTAATCATGGTCGCCGGAGATAACCTCCGTGCCAGTTTCACCGGCAGCGCACTCGGAGATGCGATTCGCGTCACATATTCTGGCTACAAAATGATTCCTCCGTGATCGGGTGCTGAATGTTCTACGAATTTCACATCACGCTTCCAGCGAACACACCCGAGGCGGATCCGGTCGCTCTCGCAGCGCCACTGGCGCACGGGATCATCGTCCACGTCGAGGTTGAATTTCCGCCTGGGTGCTATGGTCTCGCCGGCGTGCGCGTGATCGAGCGTGAACATCAAATTTATCCAACCAACGATGATGAGTGGTTCATCAGTGACGCGTACGTCATTCATTTCACCGACGTGCATTATCTCTATAGTCCTCCGTTTTCGCTGCGGCTCGAGGGGTTCAACCAGGATGACACATACCAGCATCGCATCACGCTGCGGTTTCAACTGATTCACCCGGAGGAAACGCTCGCCAAAAAAATCTCTGATATTTTTTTCGGACTGGAGTCGAACCCAGCCGAGTAGTTACATAAGAGGAGAAAACGACATGCCAACAGGAGCACCGGACTATAGTCCGTGGATGGGGACGCAGAGAATGAACGCAACCGGCGGCGGCAAAATGTATGAGCAGACGATCACGATTCCGGCGAACACCGCTGCGGGCGCGCCAGTTACACAAGACATCGCGCTGGCGAAGGGTTTTGTGCGCCAGGTCGAGATTATCATTCCCCCCGGCTGTGCCGGGCTCGTCGGCGTCTCCATTTTCGATGTCGCTGCACAACTCTATCCAGGTACCGCTGCCACCTGGTTTACCGGCGACAACGCCGACATCGTTTTCGACACCGACTACGTCGTGCCGTTGGTCAGCGCGGCGCGCAAACTCACGATTCACGGATACAACGATGACGACACGTATCAACACAAACCGATCATCCGCATGTGGGTCGTGATGTATCCGTAGCGCGATCGTCGCGCTATTGGTCCTGATCATGGCACACGGAACACCGGACTGGGGAGGAGCGACGCCGGCGCAGTACATCACTGCGGTGCCCGACTTTGGCGAACTCGCCGCGCGGCTGATGAGTCCTGACATCCTCGATCGCCAAGGCAATGCGATTTTTATCAACACGTTCCAGAATGGCATCAATCCGACCAACATTACGGTCAGCGGCGCAGCGTCGTACGGTGAACTCGCGCGGGATTATCACATGGGCAACGGCTGGGCTGTGCATCTATGCGCCGACGGAACGGCAGGCGCTTACGCGCGGCTCTGGCAGTCCTCGCCATTTCCTGTACTCTCCAAGATCGCAGTGGAATTCGTTGCGTCGTTTGACGCGAATACAGACCTGAGTTTCGTCGAGATCGATATCTATTCCGGTGTTTATCTCTACCAGGGGGCGATCCGCGTCGACCTGACGAATCATAAAATTCAGTACTACAACAACGCGGGCGCCTGGGTCGATCTCGCGACCAGCATCTATCCGTATCCGCTGGCGAGCGTGTTTCATTTGCACAAACTCGTGATCGATATCCCGAACGCGAAATACTCTCGATTCCGATTCAACGACACGATCTACGCAATGGCGCAGGCGCTGAAAACGACCAACACAGGTGTTCCAAACAGTCTCGTGAACGTTGTATACATCAACTACTCGAAAAACGGTTCGGTGTCGCACGCGTACGTCGAGACCGCGATCATAACGATCAACGAACCCTGAGGGAGAGGAGGTGAAAACACATGGAATTGACACCAGAGCAACTGGCGCTGATTGCTGGATCGCTGCTGTCGCTGTTGTTCGCGTACGTGCCAGGTTTCAAAACCTGGTTTGGGACACTCGACAGCGTGCTGAAAGCGGACGTGATGGCGCTCTTGCTGGTCGTGGTGTGCGTCGCGATTTTCTGCGGCTCCTGCTGGGGTGCATTTGATTTTGTGCAATGCTCGACGCAGGGGATCGTCAAACTCGTGCTGATCCTGGTTGCTGCACTGACGACGAATCAGACGACGTACATGCTGCTCGTGCGACCGCGCCAGAACAGTCACAAATGACACGCACTAGTTCGATCAACTGACACGCGCCAGTAGAAAATCTGGCGCGTGTTCTAGGAGGAAACACACATGGCAGCACCACTGCTCGATGCGAATCAAATTCAATCGCTGCGTGAGGCGCTCAAGCGGCTCGACGACGTGGATGTACAACTAGCCTCAGCGGAAAAAGCGGGACTCGACGTTGCGTCGCAGCGGCAGCAGAGTCAGGCACATCGTGCGCAGATCAACAAAATGCTGGCGGTCTACGCACCGACGACGGTCACCACCACGAAACGAGCATAAAAAATGGCATGGTGGGATGACATCATCGCTGAGATCGGTCGGGCGGTTGGCGACGCGGTTACGTCGATCCGCAACTGGATTTCGAGCAATATCAGCGAAGTCGAGAATTATCTCTACACTCTGACCAGCTGGATCGGTCAGCAGATCGGTGGCGGACTGAGCCAGGTCGGCAACACGATCGCGAGCACAACCAGCGCGCTCGTCAGCAACATCAACGCGGTTCAGACCAACATCGCGAGCACGATCAACCAGACCGCGAATTCGCTAAGTCGCGCAATTGACGACGGTCTCGCGGACGTGTCGTACGCGCAGTACAACGTCGCAAACTGGCTCAACTCGCAGATCAACTCCGGTCTCGCGAGCGTGCAGCAAAGCGTTGGCAGCATCGCCAACGGCGTGAGCACCGCAATCGACAACGGATTGCGCGCGGTCGAGACGACCGTCGGCGGCATCGGCAGCACGGTCGGCGCGGCGATCAATACTGGTCTCGCGAGTGTGCAGCAGGCGGTCGGCGGCATTGCAGCGCAGATCGGCAATGCGATCGGCGGCGCGCTGACTCAGGTCAGCGCCGGGCTCGACGCGCTCGGCGCGTCGATCGGAACCGGCATCCAGACCGCGCTGGAAACCGTCGGCACGGCAATCTCCACCGCGCAGGAATTCGTCGGGACGCAGTTGGCGAATCTGTCGCCTGACCTCACCGCGATCGCAGACGCGATCAGCGCAGCAAATCCACTTGCACCAATTTACGATGCCGCGATCAAACGCATCGAGGACGAACTCAAACTCTCGCGTCAGGAAGCGACCGACCTGTTCACCAAAAAATTGAACACGTTGGCGCGCGCTGCGCGCGGCGACTATAAAAATCTCGACGCACTGATGAATGATCTGACCGATCCCGCGCCACTGGTCGGCGCGGTTGCCGGGGTCGTTTTTATGATCCTGATCGCGCCAGCGATCGGGCAGGTCGTCGGCAGCGCGATTTCTCCGATGACAATCCCGATCCAGCAAGCAATCCTGGAGCGCATGCAACCCGTCGCGCTGACGCCTGCGGAACTGGCTGCGACGGTCGTGCAGGGTTACAGCACCCAGGACGCGGCGGCGAAAGAGGCTGCACTCTCAGGTCTGACGCGCGCGCGGTTCGATCAGTTGTTCAACATCGCCGGTGAGCCGCCGGGCCTCGGCGAATTGCTGCAACTCCTGAACCGGAATTACATGACCGACGCAGAGGTTACCAAAGCGATCCAGGAATCGCGACTCAAGCCAAAATACACGGAGACGGTGAAAAAACTCCGCTGGATTTTGCCGCCGCTCCAGGACGTGATCCGCATGGGAGTGCGCGAGGCGTGGCGGGACGACGTGGCTGCAAAATATGGTTACGACGAGGACACACCGCCGGCGCTAGCGGAGACAGCGCCGAAACTTGGCGTTGATCCTGACTGGATGAAACGGTACTGGCGAGCGCACTGGGAATTACCCGCGATCACGATGGTGCTCGAAATGCTGCACCGTACCGCCGAAACCGGCATCACTCCTGCCGATGTGGAGGAATTTCTGCGCGTCCAGGACGTGCCGAAATATTGGCGGGACAAAATTCGCGCGGTCTCGTATGCGCCGTACACCCGCGTCGACGTGCGACGCATGTATAAAACGCGGGTGCTCGACCAAAATGGTGTGCTCAACGCGTATCGCGCGCTCGGCTACGACGAGGTCCGCGCGAAAAACCTGACCGAGTTTACGGTCCGGCTGCAAGATGAAATCGGTCAGTTGAATCCTGACACGCTCGAGCGCAAACAATACACCGCGCTCGAGACGCTGTTCGTCTCTGACAAACGCGGCGAGGGCGATCTCACCAGCGCAATGCAGAAATTCGGCTGGGGTCAGCAGGCGATCGACGCGGAACTCGAAATTGCGCGACTTAGACGCGAGGCACACAAAAAAATCGAAGATCGGGACATTTCCGGTCTCTCGATCACGACGTTGCAGCGGCGCATCGTCGAGCGCCAGATCGATTTATACGCCAGAGGCGCGGGCAGCCTCGGCGACGTGCAGGCGGCGATGTCCGAATTCGGCTGGGGCGACGATGTCGCAGAACTCCTGACCCGCGCCGCAACACTCGAGTCGATGCTCGCTGTATCGCCGACTCGACGACAGTCACTGCGTGAACTCTCGATCAGCGCGATCCTGGAGGCGTTCGAGTCTCACACATTCACCGAGCCGCAGACGCTCGAGCGCCTGCAGCAGATCGGTCTCTCTGCCGAGGATGCCAAAACCGAGATCCAGATCAAACAGTACCAGATTGCGAGCAAACTACGCAATCAGATCGTATCCGCGCTGAAATCCGCGTTCATGGCAAGCGAGATTTCGGAAACCGACCTGGGTATCCAACTCGCGAAATATGGATTCGCGCCGGACGAGGTCTCCGGTTACGCCGCGCTCTGGACGGTCGAGAAATCATTGCAGCGAAAACGCTTCACCGAAGCGCAGCTAGCGACGTTCATGAAACACGACGTGATCACGGTTGACCAGTATGCGACTGAGTTGCAGCACCAGGGCTACGACGATCAGCAAGTCTCGTGGTGGCTGGCGCTGCGAGGAGCGACGTAAAAATGCCACGACCGACTGACGCAAAAACGCCGCTCGTCGCGGCGATCGAGCGGCTTCACCTGACGAATCAGATGATCAAAACCACAGCGGAATTGCTGCGGATTCAGAAATTATTGACCGCGATCGGCGAGACCAAACCATCCGCGCCGACCAAACCGGCATCGTAGATTCGTGCGAGTTTTTTCTCCTCCCTGATCGTGATGACATTTTTCACGCGACCTGCGCGAATCGCCTCGCGCATGGTCTGAAATCTTTCCTGTTCCCAGATTCCGCCGTCGATTCGCACTGCGTCACGTTTGATGCCCTTGATCCGGACTATGTCGTCGAGGACATAGTCCTTTTTTCCGTGGAGTTCGACGTGACGACACTCATGCACCAATTTCAACGCGCCGAGCCGGGTCGGATCGATTCGATCGCGGAGGTTGATGTGTCCCTGGTCATTGACGATCAGCGCATCGGTGTCGCAGTAGAAAACGTTGTCGCGACCCGCCTGCTGCATCAGATTCCACATCCGCAGACGGCCGGCTGACGTGATCGTCGCTGCAATCGCCGGGAATGCGTCGAACGCCTCGCCGTTTTGGTGCTCGACGTAGGCATGTCCAGCCCAGTACGTCACGAACACCTCCCCCCCCAGTTTCTCCGAGTACAGCCGCTCACAGCCAAATTCCACGTTCGATCGACCTGGCAGTTCCTCTCGTGCGTAACCATGCTGCGCAAATTTGCCATAGAGCGAATTCAGCAGCACCTTGCAGAACAGTGAGAAAGCAGGTTGATCGCTCGATTTGTACTGCTGCCGCTGCTCGTAGAGCGTGTGAACGTAGTTGTTGAACAGGGATCCCCGTTCGTACGCTGCGACCTCGTGCACGCGCACGACGCGATGTTCCCGCAGCGCGTGTTCTAGCTCGGGTCCCGCCAGCGTCGTCTCGAATGCCCCGACGGGGAACACGAGACGATTTTTTATTTCCGCAGGATACACCGGCTCGTTGGTCTCGATCGAGACCCGCGCGATCAGACAGTAGCGCTGTGTCGCGTGATGCAGCTCATCGATCGATATTTCGCCGTGGTGAAACGCGAGCAGCCGCGGCAGCGCCAGCCGCGCCATGATCGCCGGATAAAGCGAGTTCACGTCGAGCAGATAGTATTGCGCCTCCGGTAGCGTCCCGACTCGGTAGCACTCATTCCGACCGCCGTGCAGCGCCGCACGCTCGAGTGCGGTCACGCTCTCGACGTTGTGGATCACGATCTCGTCCTGGATGAATTTGTGGCGATAGATTTTGAGCGCCAGCGCGGCTGCTGTCACGCCAAAACTGCCATAGTCGTTAGTGCGCAGAAAATCCATCATCTGTTTCCAGAATTGCTCGACGATGTCCACGTCCCGGCGGCAGTACTCGACCCATTGTCTCTGAGATGCCCGAGGACCGGGCATCTCCAATTTACTAAGTCCGATGGAATCGCCGAGTTCACGCAGCGACGTCGGACAGTAATTGAGCGTGTCGACCATTAGCAGCGTGGCGCCGTTGCGCCGCGCTGTGCTGATGAACCGCATTCCGCTGCAGATCGGGTATTCCACCTCCCAGCCGCGTTTTCGCAATTGCATCACGCCGTCGAGCACCATCAGGTCAAACGCCATGTTGTGCGCGGTCAGGATCGTCCTGGTTCTCGGCAGCGTGTGGCGATCCACAAAATCCCAGAACGTGGTAGCACGCGTAAAGTTGATCACCTCCCGGTGATCAACTTTTTTGTTGCCGCGCGCCGTGTCCCAGTAGACCGCGCAGCCGAATTTCAACGACTGCTCCGACATGATCGCACTGATCTGCCGTGTTTTCGTCTCCGTGTCGACGGCGATGAACCTGGATGGCAGCCGCGCCGTTTTGTTTTCTCTGATCCGGTGCCACATGCGCACGAATCTGTGATTGTGTTTTTGCATGTGTGCACCTCACGCGTCCTCGTCGTTCTCTCTCGACGAGAGCGTAGCCGGCGGCTCATCTAGTTTCGTGCCAGCCGTCTTGGCACGAACGCCGGTCCCGAGTTGCGTCTGAAATGGATAGATCATGATTTTGTGACCCGGCCATTTTTCCGCTTCGGTGATTCCCAACGCCTCGGCGATCGACTGCGCGAAATGTTTGCGCAGCACAAACCCGTGCTTGGCGTTTTTGAAATAGAGCACCGGTTGTTTTTTGGTCTCGTGCGTGCGGAGATCGTGCATCTCCTCGATCGCGATGCTCTCGATCTCCAGCGTGTACGATTTTCCACCCAGGTCGTCGCCGCCGACATAGCGACGCGGGAACAGTTCCGTCCCCCCGAACGTGACGTTTTTGTTCATGGTTGAATCTCCTTTTCGCGTTCCGCGGATGCGCTGCCCCCGGCTCTACATGAGCGAATCATTACGAGTTTTCTCTGCTCTGCGAACACCACACGTGACACAGTTACACAAGATCGAATGCCGCTCCATCTGCACATCACCTCCTTTTCACCACTGTTTGTAGAGTTCAGTCAATCTGACATCCACAACTCGCTGACCCTTCGACTCTGCAAATTCCGCTGCATAGTCGAACGCATCATCCTCCAGTTCCGCGATCGTTATTTTTTCGTTGAATCCGTACGTCACCCATGCCGTGGACCGGACTTTTTTGGAATCCTCGCGCGTGATCTCGAACCGACCCCAAAACCGATCCGGGATCGGAATCCGCTCCTGCGCGAGTTGGGTGATCACAAGCGGATCGTTCGGATCCTGCAGGGACGGCGCGACCGCTTTTTCTACATGCGCCGCGATTCGGTTCGCCCACGGGAAAAAATCCTCGCGGCGCATCGTGACGGTGGTTTTCGTCACGTGCGCGAGGTAGAATTCGTTCATCCCCACACCCTCGTGCACCGCCGCGCTGATGAATGGTCGCAGCGTCGCGCGCGCCTCGGGGATTGAAACACGTGCCGCGGGGTAGGTCAGTGGCATTACCATAGTCTCTAGATCTCCATACGAATTTTGTCGAGCATGTCGTCGAGCAGCGAGTTGAGCTCACGTGCCGCGTGCAGCGCTTTCGTAATCTCTGGATAGCGCTCTGCATACATCGTTTCGAGTTCTGCGAGATAGTTCTCGATGTAGGCGGTATGCGTCCGGCATTGGTCGAGCGTGCGTTTGTTGAGTTTGCGCTGAGATCGCGGCATGGTCATGCTCAGATGCGGTCTGCGATCAGAATGCCGCCGCAGTCACCACAAAAAATCCCCCGCGCCATTGCGATCCGGGCGTACTGATCACACTCGTCACATTTGCTAAGTCCCTGCCGCCGACAGGGACGGCAGTGTTTCATGTGCGCCGCCTCACAATAAAAATGCAGGCGCACGCCGCAGGCGCGCAAGCGGTGATGGCAGCCAACCGGCTGAAAACATTCGTCGCAAAACGTCCACTGTTCAAAGTCAGTCATGTTCAAAGCCCCTTGTGTTTTGCTGCCAGCCAGGTGACCAAGTCGAGCAACAGCATCACCGGCGCCAGCGCGAAAACCACAGTTACCGCCAGACCGAAATCGTGCTCGACCTTCAAGCCGGACAGCGATTCGATTGATACGATCAGGTACACCAACACAATCAGCATGATGTACACGATGTTGACCCCGACGACTATGATCAGCGCTCGCCGCACTCGCTGACTATGATTCAAATCGCTCATTCGATTCTCTCTGCTCGATCAGCCAGGTCAAACCAACCCAGCAGCTTTTTTTGACTCGTACTCGATCGCCCAGAGCGACCACCAGTCCGGCGCGAGCCGCGTTTGCTGTGGAATCGAGATCATTCGCGGTGATCGACCCACAGCGCGGTCGAGGCAATCGTCGCATAGGTACAGCGAAATGCGCGGGTCAGAGAACTCGAGCACTCGCACGCCACACCCGACACAATTGAAATCGTGCCAGACCGGTTTCGCTCGCTGGCGCCGGAGTTCGACGAATTTAAATGGAGTTCGTTTCATGGTTCAGTTTACTCGCGTACGTACTGGATCGCGAGAACCGGGCTGCGATGCGGAGCATCGAACAGCGGCATGGAATCCTCGCTCGACCAGGTGACTCGCGCATAATCGAGCGGGAACACGATCGTCAGCGGAAAATGCACGCCGGAGCGAACGATCTCCGCGTGCAGCGCATCGACACGGGTCTGATGCGCTGCATAGCGCACACGGAAACCGACGAACACAGTCTCGACGAGTTTATGTGTCACTATGTTCACCCCCTATGCCAGCCGCTCTGAGATCAACTCATACAGATCGAGATACCGCATCCAGCGTCCAGCATACCGACACGGGTCCGGATTCGGAATCGTGATCGAGTGGCATTTCGCAATAGATTTTCGCGGAATGATGAAAGCGCGGTTTTGTGTTGGAGTGTGACAGACGAGCATTACGAAATCTTCCGAGATCGGTAGCGAGACATTGACGCGGTGAATGCAGAAAGCATAGCCACGGCAGTGGTCATTCACGCGCCGCAGGATGGAGGTTTTCACCTCGACCGTGATGTGTCCCGCGACGACGATGTCAGGCTGGTCGTCGCGATGATTCGGATTGTAGTAAACGTCGAAACCCTGAGATCGCAGCAGAGTTGCTGCGATCTCCTCGCCGGCGTGTCCATTCATTGAACGCACGTTGTTTACACTGTACATGGGCTATGTCTCCGTGTTCGTGCGCCTTGGATCTGACGGCAGATCGCGTAAGTGAAAATACAAATCGCGCACGAGCAATTTCTGATGCGCTGTGAGAGCCGTAAACTGTGCGGTGAATTCGGAAGTTTTTAGAAGGTCTTCCAGGATCAGAATGAGCGATGCAGCGGCTCCATCACGCCTGTCCAGCATGATCGCGACAGTGAGTTGACGTGTCAACATCAAAATTTCGACCTGAACCGTTTTGACTTTGCGATAGAATTGCGCACCAACCTGGAAGTCTGTGCTCTCAGTCATGGTTCAGCCTCCCGTGCTGTTAATGCGCTCGAGTTCGAGCAGTTGCGCATCGATCAACGCACCCAGGATCAGAGATAGACCCCGGCGATCGTCAGCCGGGTTGTCCCCGATTGGATGGAAGCAACGCAATAGATTGACAGCGATTTCGCGTCGCTTCGCCACGAAAGAACGCTTGGTCATCGTGCGTGGTGCAGCGGGTTTTTGCGGTGGAGTGCCCATTTAGCCGCTCATCCGGTCGTAGCAGTCGGGGCAGGATGTTCCGAGCGATGCGCTCATTCTCTGGATGGCAGGAACGCTATGCCCGCAATCGCATTTGACCACTGGAGAGGGTTTGGGGGTGCGTTTGAGGCGGATGATGCCGTCGGAGTGATCGTAGTAGAAATTCGGTGAATGGCACCACACGACTGGTTTTCCTGATTCGAGTAGACGGCAAATTCCCTCTGGAGTTGTGTTGTTGAGTTTCGCGGCAGCGTCAATTGCAGCCGCCAGAGTTGGCTCCGTGGCGGATTCAAACGTTTTCCCCCAACTACCAACGTAGCCGTTAGTGATTTCGTAATCAGACGCGTTCATCATAGCCTCCTGTGGATCAGGTGAGATTGTGTTTCCTGATCTGTGTCTGTATATTACCACAGACAGTTTTTTTTGTCAACTTGTGTAACCGCACACCTGTTCGAGCAAATTTTTTTCGCGCGACACACCCCCTTATGTAACCCGTCGTGGAGACCTGGTAGACGGGGAGGG
>Ga0315280_10008784_pt1 | contig 13163 bp, 22 predicted proteins | sample YL17G06_40_MG_FD_203697 | JGI IMG/M metagenome (GOLD analysis project Ga0315280, IMG submission 203697) | Sediment microbial communities from Yellowstone Lake, YNP, Wyoming, USA - YL17G06_40 | ecosystem: Environmental > Aquatic > Freshwater > Lake > Sediment | place: USA: Wyoming | collected...
AGCGGGATATGAGTGGCTTGTCCGCCCATCACACGCCTGCCCACCACCCGTTTGGCGTATTGCACCGGCAGCCTTCTTTGCGCTTGCTGAATGATGACGACCGACGCGATAACCATGATCATGATTGCCAGCACTATCACCATCAGATAGACGGGAATAGTGCCCTTGAGCATACTCTCTATGGTGAGAACGAGACCCTGCGGAAATCCCGCGATGATGCCCGCCATGATGATAAGGCTGATGCCATTGCCGATGCCGCGCTCAGTGATCTGTTCGCCCAGCCACATGATGAAGATGGTGCCTGTAGTCATGGTGAGGATGGTGAGAAGACGGAATGCCAAGATATCCATGGTGACCATGCCCGGCTGCGCAGCCAGGAAGAGGCTGATGCCGAATGCCTGCACCACCGAGAGAAGCACGGTGCCCACCCGCATGTATTGGGTTATCTTCTTGCGACCGTATTCACCCTCCTTGGCGAGTTTTTCCAAAGCTGGTACCACAGCCTGCAAGAGCTGGAAGATGATGGAACTGGATATGTAGGGCATGATACCCAGGGCGAAGATGGTGAAGTTCTTCATGTTGCCGCCGCTGAACATATCAATGAGTCCCAATAGATCGCTGCCACCGGCGCCTGCACTGGACATAATGTCGTGCAAGACCTGCAGGTCTATACCCGGTGTGGGCAAGTGCCGTCCGATGCGGTAAACGCAGATGAGCGCGATGGTGAAGAAGATTCTTTTGCGCAGCTCGGGAATCTTAAAGATATTGCGGAAGCTTTCAAACATTTAAATTACCACCGCCTGACCACCAGCTTTTTCAATCTTTTCCTTGGCGATTTTGGAGTAGGCATGAACCTTGACGGTGACGGGCTTGGTAATATCGCCCACGCCCAGAACCTTGACCTTGTCAAACTTGCCCGCAAGCAGATGGCGCTTTTTGAGCACCTCTATGGTTATTTCGGTATTGGCATTAAATACTTCCAGTTGTGCGACATTCAGCACCGCGAATTCGGGCATGAACTTGACATTTTTAAAGCCGCGCTTGGGCAACCGCCGCGAGAGGGGCATTTGTCCGCCCTCAAAGCCACGCCTGACTCTGCCACCTGCGCGTGAGCGCTGACCTTTGTCGCCGCGCCCTGCGGTACTGCCGTGCCCCGAGCTGGAGCCGCGACCCTTGCGCTTGATATTGCGGTGGGTCCCCGGGTTTGGTTTTAAACTATCCAGTTCCATCAACCTACTCCTTAACTTCGTGCCAAGTGACCAAATGGACGACCTTGGCAATCATGCCCCGAATAACCGGTGTATCCTCCTGTATCACAGTGGATTGCAATTTGCCCAGCCCCAAAGCCTCCACGATCCGCCGCTGTTTTTGCGGGCGGCTGATGAGGCTGCGCACGAGTTTAATCTCTATCTTTGCCATTATTCCTCAGCTCCTGCCACCGAAGTCGTGGTTTCGGGAGGAACTTCCTCGGTGGGCACGGGCTTTTCGGGCGGTGCCGTTACCAGCGCCTCGCCTTCGGGCTTGGAGGGAACTGCAGGGCGCTTGCCGGTGCCGGGTTTGCCCCGTGCACCCTTGCGCCGCTTCTCCACCACCACATCGGTGACTTCCACTTCCCGCTTGATGCGGGTGGAAACGCGGGGCGCCACCTCGGTAGCGATTTCGCCGCGCAGAATCTTGCGGGTCCGCTCCGGATCCTTTAAGAGTTCCAATGCCCGCATGGTCGCCTTGACCACATTATTGGGGTTCATGGAGCCCATGGACTTGGTGAGAATATCAGAGATGCCGCCAAGTTCCAGCACTGCACGCACCGCGCCGCCGGCAATAACGCCGGTGCCGGGAGCAGCCGGCTTAAGGAGCACCCTTGCCGCGCCGTATTCGCCGATAATCAGATGCGGGATGGTGGTGCCCACGATGGGAAAGGCGACCATGTTCTTCTTCGCCAGCTCCTGCCCCTTGCGCACCGCCTCGCTGATTTCCCGGGCTTTGCCCAATCCGAATCCAACCTTGCCGGCGTTATCGCCAACCACGACCAGGGCGCTAAAACTGAACTTGCGTCCACCCTTTACCACCTTGGCAACACGGTTGATGCTCACCACGCGGTCCAAAAGCCCCCCGAGGTCGGTTGTAGTCTTTATCTCGCGCCTCACTTAGCCGCTCCTCTCATAGCTCCAAACCCCCTTCGCGTGCACCGCGCGCCACCTCGGCTATTCTGCCATGATAGAGCCAGCCGCCGCGATCAAACATCACGCGGGCGATGCCTGCAGCCTTGGCTTTCTCCGCTATCAACTTGCCCACTGCGAACGCCTTCTCCTTGCCGCTCAGCTTTTTACCGGACTTGATCTCGGGCGAAAGGCTGGAGGCGGCTGTCAAAGTTCGTCCCACTGCGTCGTCAATTATCTGGGTATAGATATGTTGCAAGCTCCTGAATACGACCAGACGCGGGTGAGCCTTGGTGCCAATAACGGTCTTGCGCACGCGCTCGTGGCGTCTGATTCGGGATACTCTTCGTGCAACTGACATCTTGTGTCTCCTCAAATTCCTTTATTTGGCGCCGGTCTTGCCGACCTTGATGCGAACATACTCGCCCAGGTAACGGACACCTTTACCCTTGTAGTGATCGGGCACCCGGAAGCGACGGATAATTGCCGCCACCTGCCCCACCTGTTCCTTGTCCGCGCCGCTGACGATGACCTTGCTGCCCTGTCCATCAACCGCGAGGGTGATGTCGGCGGGCGGGTTATATATCACAGGATGGGAATAACCAAGCGCCATGTTGATAGATTTGCCCTCCATGGCAGCCCGGTAACCCACGCCCATGATTTCCAATGTTTTACTAAACCCTTCAGTCACACCGTGCACCATGTTGGCGATCAGCGTTCTGTAAAGCCCGTGCATGGAGCGAGCAGTCAATCCTTCGTCGTTGCGGCTGATAAGGATCTTGTCGTCCTGCATCTCCATTTTGATATGACCGTCTATGGTGCGGTTAAGTGTTCCCTTGGGTCCGGTCACCGTAATCGTCTGACCGTCAATTTCCACTTTGACGCCGGCAGGGATCAGTATGGGAAGTTTGCCTATGCGTGACATTGCCTTATCCCCCTCACCAGATCCTGCACAGCAGTTCGCCGCCGATGCCGGCTTTGCGCGCCTGGCGGTCGGTTAGCAAGCCCTTGGAGGTGCTGAGGATGGATATCCCAAGCCCGCCAAAGACACTCTTTATCTCGTCTGCCTCTATATAGACGCGGGAACCGGGGCGGCTGATGCGTTCCAAACCCGTCAGCACCGCTTCCTTCTTGGGCAGATAGTTCAGCTTGACCCGTAATATATTTTGCTTGTTATCCGGGATTACCTCGTAGCCGGCAATAAAGCCTTCCTTCTTCATGATCTGGCAGATATGCTCCTTCAATTTGGAAGCAGGAATATCCACCGTCACTTTGCGGGCACGGTTGGCATTGCGGATGCGGGTCAACAAATCAGCTATGGGATCGGTCATAGACATCGCATCTCACCTACCAGCTTGACTTGGTTACGCCGGGGAGTTCTCCCCGCAGCGCCCGTTCCCGGAAACAAATCCGGCACATGTCAAATTTGCGCAAGTATGCACGCGAACGACCGCATAAAGGGCAGCGATGATGCTTCTGCACCTTGAATTTGGTCGGTCGTGTTGCTTTTACCCGCAGTGATGTTTTAGCCATTTTCTTTAATCTATCCTTTCTTTATCTTCCGGAAGGTTCATCGGAGAACTGTTCGCCTTCCTGTCATCTATTTCTTGAAGGGCATTCCCATTTCTTCAAGTAGTGCCCTGCACTCTTCGTCGTTGCGGGCGGTGGTATGGAAGCTGATGCAAAAACCGCTCACCCGGGTTACATCGTCATACTTAATCTCGGGGAAGATGAGCTGCTCGGTGAGCCCCAGGCTATAGTTGCCCCGTCCGTCAAAGGCGTTGGTGCTGACGCCGCGGAAGTCACGGATGCGCGGCAGCACGATGCTTAGCAGGCGATCCAGGAACTCATACATGCGCCGTTTACGCAGCGTAACCCGACAGCCGACGGGCATACCCTTGCGTAGCTTGAAGTTGGCAATGGACTTGCGCGCCCGGGTGATGACCGGCTTTTGTCCGCTGATGCGCGTGAGTTCCATGGTGGCACTCTCTATGGATTTGGCGCTGTCCACATCCCTGCCCAGCCCCTTGTTGATGGAGATTTTGAGGAGCTTGGGCACCTGCATATTATTCTTGAAGCCGAACTTTTTCATCAAGTTGGGCACAACCTCTGTCATATAGCGTGTATGCAGCCGCGGGGCGGGGGCAGGAGCCGGTTTCGCTTTTTTGGCGGGCTTGGGTTCCTCTGCCGGCGCCGCGGGAGCAACCTCTGCCACCGGCTCGGGCACAGGTTCCGCCTTGGGCTTGGGAGCGGGCTTCGGTTTGGGCTTCGGCTCCTCGGCTGCCTCGGCTTCGGGCACGGCGGTTGCTTCCGGCTCCAGCGCAGCTTCTGCCTTGGGCTTGGCTTTCGCCTTGGGCTTGGGCTTGGGCTTGGGCTTAGGCTCCTCGGTGACTTCTGCCTCGGGCGCGGTTTTCTTGGCGCGCGGCTTGGGCTTGGGCGCAGCCGTTTCCTCTGCCACAACCTTCTTTGCCCTGGGCTTGGGTTGGACTTCTTCCTCTGCCACGGGTTCTGCCTTCTTTTTGGTCTTATCTTTGGTTTCGTCTGCCATAGTGGGCACCAATCCTAAACTTTCTCTATATTCTCGTTGCAGCGTTTGCAATAACGGGTTTTGTGACCCTCGCTGGTCAGGCGCCAGCCAACCCGCACCGGCACGCCGCAATGAGTGCAGATGAGCATCGCATTGCTGATGGCGATGGGCGCCTCTATCTCGGTGATGCCGCCGCGGCGATCCTGGCGGGTCTGGCGGGCGTGCTTTTTGACGAAGTTGATGCCCTCCACCAAAATGCGGTCCTTGACCCGGTCCACCATGATGATCTTGCCCGACTTGCCCTTGAACTTGCCGGAGATGACCATCACTCTGTCACCGCTTTTTACGCTTCGTTTTACTGCTTTCCGTTCCATCTTACTTGCCTTTCACTGCTATTAATTGATGCAACTTTTATTAAGATAATTCCTGTGTTATAGGACTTCCGACGCCAGCGATACTATCTTCATATAGCCTTTTTCCCGCAGTTCACGGGCGACGGGACCGAAGATACGGGTGCCGATGGGGTCGCCGGTTTCGCCGATGATGACGGCAGCGTTATCGTCAAAGCGGATGAGGCTGCCATCCTTGCGCCGGGTTTGGTGCACGGTGCGCACCACTACCACCCGGCACACCTGAGACTTCTTGACGGCGCCGCGGGGCAGGCAATCCTTGATGGTGACTACGCATATATCGCCCACATGACCAGAACGGCGCGCGCTACCTCCCAGCACCCGAATCACGCTTGCTTTACGCGCTCCGGTGTTATCGGCAATTGTCAGCACACTCTTGGTTTGAATCATCTCTCGTCATCCTTGCCTATTCTTGTCGTTTGACCACCGAAACCACCCGCCACGACTTGTGCTTGCTCAGCGGGCGGCATTCCATGATGCGCACCACATCGCCTTCCTTGCATATTCCCTTTTCGTCGTGCGCCATCAGGCGTGTGGTCCTCTTTATCCGTTTGCGATACAGCGGGTGCTCTATCTGCCATTCTATGGATATAACCGCGGTTTTTTGTGCCTTTGCCGAAACAACCGTTCCAATAAGCACTCTGCGGCTCTTGCGTCCTTTTGTGGTTTGGGTCGCCTCTGTCACTTCTTCTTACCTCGCTTTTCCTTCTCTTCCTTCGGCTTCGTCGTCTTGACTGTCTTTGCTGGCTTGGTCGGCTTTTCCGGCTTTGCTGACCTCGTCGGCTTGGTGATGATTGCTGACGGCGTGGGAAGTTGCTCCAGTTCACGCTTGCGCTTGATCATCAGGCAGCGGGCGATGGCGCGCTTGATGTTAGACCTGCGCCCGAAATCGTTCGCCTGATTGGTAGCCAGACCGATATTCTGTGCAAGAAGGTCATCCTTTAGGTCCCTCATCCGTGCATCCAACTCTTCGTTGGTGAATGCCACCAGCTCCTGGAAATTACATTTCTTCAGGTCAACGGGGCTCATCGCTACTCCATTTCCTGTCTGGTAACAATCCGGCAGTCCACAGGGAGTTTGGCAGCAGCTAGAGTTAATGCACGCATGGCTTCATCATGGGGAGGACCGGAAAGCTCAAACATGATGGTTCCTGCCTGAATGACTGCCACCCATCCTTCCGGGGTGCCCTTGCCCTTGCCCATGCGGGTTTCGGCGGGCTTTTTGGTGAAGCTGCGATGCGGGAAGATGCGTATCCATAGCTTGCCGATGCGCTGCACATGCCGCGAGATGGCGATACGGGCTGCCTCTATCTGCTGCGATTTTATCCACGCACATTCCAGCGACTGCAAACCGTAGTCCCCAAAGGCGATGGTGTTGCCCCGGCAGGCTTTTCCGCGCACACGCCCCTTTTGGATTTTGCGGTATTTAACCCGCTTGGGCATTAACATCTCTATTCAATCCTTTCCTTGATTTCCAATTATTCCTCTGCGGCTGGTTTTCTGCCCCTGCCGCCGCGACCGCCGCGGGGTTTACCGCCGCCGTCACCGCTGCGACCGCCGCCGCGCCGCTTGCCGCGATCCTCGGAGGAGGCAGCCGCCTTGGTTGCCTTGTCGGTGGGAAGCTTCTCTTCCTTGAAGACCCAACACTTGATTCCAATAATACCGTATGTGGTTTTGGCAACGCCAAAGCCGTATTCAATGTCTGCCCGCAAGGTGTGCAATGGAACCCGTCCCTCATGGTAGCGCTCGCGGCGAGCCATTTCAGCGCCGCCCAAACGCCCGGAGGTCACGATGCGGATGCCCTTGGCGCCCATGCGCATGCAGGTGGAAACGGCTTTCTTCATGGCACGCCTAAAACCAATCCTTCGTTCTATCTGGGTTGCCACATTTTCGCAGATGAGCTGGGCGTCGGTCTCGGCATTTTCCACCTGGCGGATTTCCAGATTCACTGTTTTACCGGTGATAGCCTTGAGGTCGTTGCGCAGCTTGTCCACATCGACACCCTTGCGCCCGATGATGACGCCGGGGCGTGCAGTGTGCACAAATACTGTGATGTTGCCCCCGATCCGCTCTATATCAACCTTGCTGATTGCCGCATGATAGTAGTTCGCCTTCACAAAGTTGCGCAGCTTGATGTCCTCATGCAATTGCTTGGCATAATTATCGCGGGAATACCAGCGGTCGGACCAGTCTTTTATGTAACCCAGTCTAAATCCTATTGGATTGGTTTTTTGTCCCATCTCATCTCCTACTTCTTGACCGTCTTCTTAATCGGCTTTTTAACGGGTTTCTTCTCGGTTTTCGTAACGGGTTTCTTAGCCGCCTTCTTGGTGTGGCGCGCCGCCCGTGCCTCGGTGGCTTCGGCATGCTCCGCCAGGGTCACCGTGATGTGGCTGGTGCGCTTCTTGATGCGGGTTGCCCTGCCGTAAGCCCGGGGTGAAATGCGCGGCGGGTAGGCTGGACCTTGGTCGGCGGTAGCGGTGAAAATGTAGAGGTCGTCCAAGTCGGGGCGAAGCTCAACCACTGTGTTGCGTGCGTTTGCCGCAATGCTCTCCAGCAGCTTGAGGATGAGGCGGCTGGCTTTCTTCGGGGTGTAGGTCAGGATGTACTTCGCCTGATAAAAGCTCTTCCCCCGAATCAACTGCAGCACCTGCCCCGCCTTATCGGAACTGGTGCGCACGAAGCGCAGCTTTCCGCGATATAGCTTTTTAGTCTCTTGTGTAGTTTCTGCTGTGGTTTCCATGTTCTTAACCCTTTATTTCAGCCGTGCAGTGCGATCCGTTTTGCCGCCATGGGCACGAAAAGTGCGTGTGGGAGCGAATTCGCCCAGCTTGTGCCCCACCATCTCCTCGCTGATGTAAACGGGGACAAACTTGCGCCCGTTGTGCACCGCGATGGTGTGCCCCACGAACTCGGGCGGGATGGTGGAACGCCGTGCCCAGGTGCGGATCACATGCTTTTCTCCGGTTTCGTTCATGTCTGCCAGGCGGCGCAACAGGCGCTCATCTATGGCAGGACCTTTTTTTAAAGACCGTGACATTTACCCTTACCTCAGCTCTTGGAACGCCGTCTGATGATCAGACGATCGGAAGGCTTGTGTTTACGGGTGCGGTAGCCCTTGCTGGGGGTGCCCCACTTGGACACCGGGTGACGCCCGCCGGAACTCTTGCCCTCGCCGCCGCCCATGGGGTGATCGTTGGGGTTCTGCGCCACGCCGCGCACCTTGGGCTTGCGTCCCAGATGCCGCGAGCGACCGGCTTTGCCCAGAGATATGTTCCCATGCTCTTCGTTGCCCACACTGCCTATGGTGGCGCGGCAGCCCAGCAGGAACAGCCGAATCTCGCCTGAGGGCATGCGCACAAAGGCGTAACCCTTTTCTTTGGAGAGCAACTGGGCGGAGGCTCCGGCGCTGCGTGCCACCTGTGCCCCACTTCCCGGCTGCATCTCTATGCAGTGGACGGTGCTACCCACCGGCATCTCGCTTAAGGGCATGACATTACCCGGCTTGATATCCGATCCGGGACCGCTTTCCACTACCGTGCCCACCGGCATATCCTTGGGGCAGATTATGTAGCGCTTTTGCCCGTCGCCGAACTGAATGAGGGCAACGCGGCAGTTGCGGTTGGGGTCGTATTCAATGGCAAGCACGGTCGCCTTTTGGTCCTTGTTGCGCTTGAAATCCACCAGGCGATAACGTTGCTTTGCGCCGCCGCCGCGATGGCGCATGGTCACCTTGCCAAAGGTGTTGCGTCCGCCGCGCTTGCGCAAAGCCCGCGTAAGCGACTTCTCCGGCTTGGGTTTGGTTATCTCCTCAAATGTGCTGATGGAGACAAAGCGCCTGCCGGGCGAGGTCGGTTTCTTTTTTATTATTGCCATAAAATGCTCCTTAAATCCAATTCTCGTGTTACTTATCACTTATCATCAAAACCGTGTCTGGCGCTGGCGGCACGACCTAAAGGTAGTGCCTTACATTCCCATTCTCTCTTTGTTCTGTTGTTAATTCTTCGCTTTTCGTCTTTAACTTAGTCCTCAGTCCTCAGTCCTTACCGCTTTTCCCTCATTGCTCATTGCTTTTACTCAGCACTCAGCACTGTTTCTTATGTGCCTTCAAATACTTCTATGCGTCCGGGTGGAACCAGTGTAACCAGGGCTTTCTTCCAGCTAGCAGTCTTGCCGGTGCGCCACCCTATGCGCTTCTTCTTGCCCTGCCTGTTCATCACATGAACCGCACTGACCTTAACCTTATACAGCGTCTCAATAGCCGCCTTTATCTCTATCTTGTTGGCACGGGGATCAACCACAAATGCATAGCGGTTGGCTTGCCCGCGCTGCTGCGTTGTCTTCTCGGTGATGTAGGGGCGCTTGATGATGTCCTGGGGTGTCCTGGCGCTCATGCCACACCGCCCCCTATCTGAACTGCGGCAGCGGTTGTTGCCAGAATGTTGTCGTGCCACAACGCCATGTAGGTGTTCAGGTTGCGGGCTTCCTCCACCGTGACATTGGGGATGTTGCGGGCGGATGCCACCAGCTTGGGCATATAGTGATCCACCAGGATCAGAACCTTCTGCTTGTCGTAGCCCAGCGTTTTGAGCATCGTGGCGATGCCCTTGGTGCTGTATTCATCCCAGGCAAGCTCATCCAAAAGCCGGATCCTGCCCTCGGCTGCACGATGCGAAAGAACGCTTGCCAACGCCGCGCGCCTGACCTTAACCGGTGTGCGATGACGGAACTCACGCGGCACCTTGGCGAAGGTATGCCCGCCGCCGCGCCAAATCGGGCTGCGGATGGAGCCGTGACGGGCGCGACCGGTGCCCTTTTGACGCCAGGGCTTCTTTCCTCCGCCCCGAACCTGGCTGCGCGTCTTGGTGGCGCTGGTGCCCTGCCGTTGATTCGCCAGATGCGCCACTACCACCTGATGCACCAGCCCCGGGCGAATCTCGGCGGCAAAGATGCTGTCGCTTAACTCCTGCTCGCCCTTTTCCTGCCCTTTGCGATCGTAAATCTTTATCTTCATGTTCCCCATACCCCTTATTTCTTCTTTGAGGACCGGGTTGATGGCACTACTGTTACCAAACCGCCGGTAGAACCGGGAACCGCACCCCGCACATAGAGGAGGTTGCGTTCCCCATCCACCTTTGCCACCCTAAGCCCCACAGCCGTGCGCCTGTCATTGCCCATGTGCCCGGGCATTGTCTTGCCCTTTAGTACACGGCTTGGGAAAGCGCTGGCACCCGAGGAGCCGATGCGGCGATGGAACATGCTGCCGCGGCTTCCTCTGCCGCCCTTCCAGCCCCAGCGAACCACGCCGCCGGTAAAGCCGTGCCCCTTGGTAATGCCGCTGATGTCCACGGTATCGCCCTCGGTGAAAATGGCGGCTGTGACAATCTCACCCACAGCCATCTCCGGGTCCGCGGTCAGGCGGAATTCACGCAAATGGCGGTATGGCTCAATCTTCACATCTGCCAGGTGCCCGATTTCGGCTTTGCTTATCACCTTGGCACGACACTTTTCAAATGCCAGTTGCACCGCGCTGTAGCCGTGCTCCTTTTGGGTGCGGACCGCGCTTACCGGGCAGGGACCAACCTCCAGCACCGTGACCGGCACGATGGTGCCATCTTCACGGAAGAGCTGGGTCATACCCAGTTTGCGTCCAATAATCCCTGCGTTCATAGCCAATCCTTTGCTGCCTTCTCCCTTTTTGGGGGAAAAATCCGCCCCGCCCCCCAATCACCACCCCGGTTTGCACCGGGGGCGATGAACGCTGCCATCCTGTTTGACTGGTGTGGGGCGGAAGCGATTTATAGTTTTATTGCTACATCCACCCCGGCGGGTAACTGGAGGCGCATTAGCGCGTCCACCGTCTCGGGAGTTGGATCCAGTATTTCAATCAGCCTTTTATGGGTTCTTATCTCAAATTGTTCCCGACTCTTCTTATCTACATGAGGCGAACGGTTGACCGTAAGCTTCATGATTTCGGTGGGCAGGGGGATGGGACCGCGCGTGCGCGCCCCGCTCCTGCGGCTGGTTTCCACTATCTCCTCCGCCGAACGATCCAACAGCCGGTGATCGTAAGCGCGGAGCTTGATACGTATGTGTTGTTGTATGGTCGCAGTTGTTGTCATCTTAGGCAATTATCTTGGTGACTGCGCCGGCGCCCACGGTTCTTCCACCCTCGCGGATGGCGAAACGGAGTCCTTCTTCCATGGCGATGGGGGTGATTAGCTCTACTTCCATGTCAACATTATCTCCGGGCATGACCATCTCTACGCCCTGGGGCAGCTTGATGACACCGGTAACATCGGTGGTGCGGAAGTAGAACTGCGGACGATATCCAGGGAAGAATGGCTTGTGACGACCGCCCTCCTCCTTGGAAAGCACATAAATCCGGCAGGCAAACTTGGTGTGCGGGGTGATGGAACCCGGCTTGGCAACAACCTGTCCGCGCTGCACTTCATTGCGCTCTATACCGCGCAATAGTAAGCCGACATTATCGCCCGCCTGACCATCGTCCAAAATCTTTTTGAACATCTCCACACCGGTGATGACGGTCTTGCGGGGTTCAACCGCCAGACCCACGATCTCCATTTCATCGCCGGTCTTGACCTTGCCGCGTTCGATACGACCCGTGGCAACCGTGCCGCGCCCGGTGATGGAGAAGATATCCTCCACCGGCATCAGGAACGGCTTGTCTATGTCGCGCACCGGGGTGGGAATGTAGTTGTCAACCGCGTCCATAAGATCCAAAACGCACTTAGCATCGGGGTTGGCGGGGTCACCGGCTTCCAGCGCCTTGAGCGCCGAGCCGCGGATGATGGGAATTTCGTCGCCGGGGAACTCATATTTATTGAGCAAGTCGCGAATCTCCATCTCCACCAGGTCTAAAAGCTCGGGGTCATCCACCATGTCCACCTTGTTCATGAAGACCACGATGGAGGGCACATTCACCTGGCGTGCCAACAAGACATGCTCACGGGTTTGCGGCATAACGCTGTCGTATGCCGAGACGACCAGGATGGCGCCGTCCATCTGCGCCGCGCCGGTGATCATGTTCTTGATGTAGTCAGCGTGACCGGGGCAGTCCACATGTGCGTAGTGCCGCTTGTCGGTCTCATACTCCACATGGGCGGTGTTAATGGTAATACCGCGGGCTTTTTCTTCCGGCGCGTTATCAATGGAATCAAAGTTGCGATACTCAGCCAACCCTTTCTTGGAAAGAATAAGGGTGATGGCCGCGGTGAGGGTGGTTTTGCCGTGGTCAATATGTCCGATTGTGCCCACATTCACATGGGGTTTGGTTCGTGCAAACTTGGCTTTGGCCATCTCTATCTACCTCCAGCCTATCTAGGCGTAGTTTTCAGGTTTAAAAGCAAGACTCCCATTCTATCAATAAATCGGGGGGAGTCAAGGATTTTTTTGCTTAAAATGGATATAAGGGATAATCATTTTGAGATTTGGCTGGCACCTTTGAGCAATACATCATGTTAGAATAGATATATGAAATATCGCGTAATCGTAGAACAGGACGATGATGGGGTCTTCGTAGCGGAGGTTCCCAGCCTGCCCGGCTGTATCTCACAAGGCAAGACCTATAACGAGGCTCTGGAAAACATCAAGGATGCGGTTTCCGGCTATCTGGAAAGCTTGAAGAAGCACAACGAACCCATCCCACCGCCCATTGTTGAAGCAATTATAGAGGTTTGAACCATTGCCCAAACTTCCGGTGCTATCTGCTGCAGAGTTGGTCAAAGCTTTGCAGCATTTTGGTTATCGAGTGGATCATCAAACGGGTTCACATCTAATTCTTCGCAACAAAGACTATCCTTATCGTCGACTAACGATTCCCAATCACAAGGTTATTGCCAAAGGCACTCTAAGGAGCATTTTGCGGGAATCGGGATTATCGGTTGAGGAACTGATAAAGCAGATCTAAACCTCACCTCTCTGAACGAACTGGGACATAGGTAACACTTTAGACCGAAGAGATAGGTGACAATCCTCTCCTCGGTTTAAGGTCATAGGTGCTAAATACTTGGTTAGTGATTTTATCAAGAATACCTATGAGCGTGGA
>Ga0315280_10008785_pt1 | contig 13162 bp, 12 predicted proteins | sample YL17G06_40_MG_FD_203697 | JGI IMG/M metagenome (GOLD analysis project Ga0315280, IMG submission 203697) | Sediment microbial communities from Yellowstone Lake, YNP, Wyoming, USA - YL17G06_40 | ecosystem: Environmental > Aquatic > Freshwater > Lake > Sediment | place: USA: Wyoming | collected...
ACCAATTATGCAGTTTCGGCGAGGGTTTCAGGGGTTTTCACAGCAGATTCCCCCATCGTAGCGCAAGTGATAGTCTGTACACAAGGGCTTGAGTTGACTTTTCCGTAAATTTTGCTATTATAAAGAGCAACAAGCCCGCCGATGGCGGGATGGTTTGATGGTGAAACGGTGGGACGGTGGGAATGAATATCGAATTTAGAATAACGAATGTAGAATGAAGGATTGAGATTGCTTCGTCCGCTAAACGGCGGCGGACTCGCAATGATGGGGTAAACGGTTGGATGGTGAGGTGGGTTGACGGACTTGGGGTTTAGATAGATGAAGGTTGCTGATAAGTCAATTTCCTCAGATGGTAAGACGCGGAAGATTCTGCTGATAGGCGATGTCGGCAAAGCCCTTTTAGATGCAGGTGACATCACAGAATTGTGTGAGGTTCACGCCGATATGCCTGATGGAGTTGCTGCTGCGGCGAAGAATAATTTTGTGGGGGTCGGCGTGGTGATGTCCGGGACATCGGGCAAATTAGAGTCGGCACTGAAAACCCTAAGAGAGGCCAATCGCGATGTGAAAATTGTTCTTCTGGCCCGGATGTCTGAAGAGCCGACAGCAATGGAACTGGTTGGCAGAGTCGGTAATGGGAGGAGTGCGGCGGATGATTATCTGATTTGTCCAATCGACTTTTCGTATCTGGAATCTCATATTTCGTATCTTGAGCGAGGGACATCTGCTGTCTTGCAGCAGCCGATAGCCCAGACGGCACTGGCAGGTGCTGTCGATGCAGCGACAAATAGGAAAATAGAATTGCTGGAGAAACTGGCAACAGAGGATGATTTGACGGGGCTAAAGAACAGAAGATATATCTGGGAATTTTCCGGACAGATTATGGAACGTGCCAGGCGTGAAAATGGGCGGGTGACACTGCTTGTTTTCGATATTGATGACTTCAAGCGATACAACGATGCTTATGGTCACCGTGCGGGTGATGAGGTTTTGAAACAAGCGGCTATTTTGATGAGGCGATGCTGCCGTCAGCACGATGTTGTCGGCAGAATCGGCGGCGACGAATTTGCAGTCGTTTTCTGGGATGACCCGCAGCGACAACCACCCGGCACGGAAACTGAAAGGCGTTCGGCAATGGCCGACCATCCAAGAGAAGCGATATCTATAGCGAAGCGGTTTGTCGGAGAATTGGAGAAGGCGGAATTGTCCGCCTTTAGCGGATTAGGTCCTGCAGGTAAAGGGGTTCTAACGATAAGCGGAGGGCTGGCGAGCTTTCCGCGTGATGGTTCGACAATACAGGAGCTTTTTCAGCAGGCCGACCAGGCGCTGTTGGAGGCAAAACGCAGCGGCAAAAACAGGATATATCTGGTCGGTAAGCCACAAAGTGACATCGCCCATATCAAGTAATCCCAAACGTGGTTCGTGAATCGTGGCTCGTTCCCTCGACTTCGCTCGGGACAGGCGTGCGTGGTGCGTTAAAGTAAAGCACGAAATACGAATATCGAAATCCAAAACAAATTCAAAATCGAAATTACCAAAATCCAAAACAGTTTTTAAGCTAAAGCCATCGCTTTTGCTATTAAGCGGCGCTGTAATAATACTTGCATTTACTAATTGTGATTATAACGTTTGTGGCAGCAGAAATCAAGGATAATCCTGGTTGCCGAGGATGATTATATCGGTTGGGCTGCGGAGTTTATAACATATCCCCCGCCAGCAGATTGTCCTGCCGAAGGCCGAAGAAACAATAAGAAACAGCAGAAGCAGCGACCATAGCCAGAAGGCGAGGATGTCGGCGGTACAGGCGGGTTTGAGCTGCGGCCAATCGTTTTCGAGCAATTTACTTGCCATTTTCTGACGGAGTATTGCCTGGAAGAGCTGGCTTACGAAAAACACAACAGGGACAGCGGCGAAAAGCGGAAGGTTTTTGTCGCCGGTTGCTGCGGCATAGAGTGCGATGGCGGCTGTCGCCCACAGGCCTAATACTGAATATAAACTGCTGAATAATCCGAACAGCCAGGTTCTGGGGGCACATACGCGGGTAATTAAAAGCTGCCTGCGGGCAAATTCAAAAAGTTCCCGCCAGGTGACGGATTCATACGAAGCCACTAAGCACGCGGGGACAAAGGCAACTTTCATACGGGCTTTTTTGACGGCGGAGCCGAGGGACAAATCGTCGCTTAAGGTTTTTGGCCAGATTTTGTCGAGGCCGAGCCGGCGAAAGACCTCTACGCGGACGGCCATCGAACCGCCCCAGGCTTGATTGAAAAGGGTGTTGCCGAGCAACTGGGCAACCCTGGCATTGATGGCAGACAGTGCCAAACTGGCCAGGTTGTTGTTTTTTGGTACGAACCAGCGATAACCGGTGGCTGCGCCGTTTTTGGCTTGTCTGAGAGGCCAGACCAGGTGACTTAGCCAGTCGCTGCGGACAGAGATATCGGAGTCGGCAAAGGCGAGGATGCCGACGTCATCAGTGATTTTCTGGTAGCAGTAGAGCAGATTGTGGATTTTTTGACTGCAAGATTTGGCCTGACCTGCGACCAGTATTTGCACTTCGCGGGCTTTGCAGGTACGGCCAAGCTGGTCTTTCAATTTGGCAAGCTGGCCATAGGCCGGGTCTGATTGCTCGGCGACCACGAACCACAGGCGGTAATTTTCATAATCCTGATTAAAAAATGAGGCGACATTTTTTTGAAAATCCGAATCCAGACCCTTACACGGTACAATCAATACGACCCGTGAGGTGTGCCACTGACGCTTTTTTTTGTATTTTGCCAGTGCGTAGCGGAAATTATTATATGTCTGGAGCAAAAAGACCAATTGCGCGATGATTGCGGCCAGGGCTATATAGTAATACCATTCCATCTGGCGAAAAATCCTTTTTGATATCTATATCCGGTATTCGTTCGGCGCTCTACCAGAGTAATCAAGCGGGGATAGAAGTCAACGGTACAATTGAGTCGATAAGCTGCTCAACCGTATAAGATTTTGCCAGGTCCAGCGAGAGCAGGCAACCGTGATTATGGTCGGAGGCGATAATTATCAGGTTTCTGCCGGCTCGCAACCATCCCTGCTGCTGGGGCTGATGGCCGAGGATGAAGGCATCAACATCAAGGAGCGCAGCCATTTTATCAAGCAGGGATTGACTGTGTCTTCTGCCCCAGGTCAAAAGATACGCGGAACCGGGTCTATTGAGGTCGCTGGTTTGCAGGGGCCTATTTAGAATTTGTGGGTCGAATTTATCGGCAGAGCGGTCGTCAGGCAGTGAATGCGAGACCCATATTCTGTTGTCACATCTGACTGCTAATGGCTGGGAAAACAGAAATTGTTTTATGGCCTGTATGATGTTGGAGGCGGCCTGCCGGAATTCTCGCTTCAGGGCCAGATACATCGGGCGATTCATTTCTTTGCCGTCTTTCATCACCTCGCTATCACTGATGAAGGCGGTATCGTGATTTCCCATAATGATGTGGACGCGATGGGGAAAGTCTAATTTGTAGCGGGCGACGTCGAACAACAACTTGTATGATAGACAGCCTCCCTGGGCGTCTTCCGGACCTCCGTGAATGATTTCCTGCAGGATAATGTGTCTGTCGGGGTTTTTCTCCAGGTTGGCGAAAGCGACTATTCTTTCGAAATTTCGCCGGTGTCCGTGAATGTCACCGGTGACAACCAAGCTGCCTTGGGCAGGTAAACAAATCAGATTGCCGTGCCGGAAAGTGTCTGCGCTGTTGGCTGCTGCGGCCTCGTTTAACAAGTTAATTATTGTCTGAGGCATTTTTATTTGTTCTTATTCTGCCGCCGAATATGCTGTGTATTATCAGGTCCAGCCGTGATATGAGCGTCATCATATTGGATGGACGTTCTGCGGGGTCTTCTTTTATGCAGTCCATTACAAGTTTTGAGACCCCCGCCGGTATTCGTCTTTTTATTTCGCGAGGTGCGCGAAGAGGCTCAATTACGGGCAGGCCGTATTCGTTCTTTTTAGGTATTAAAGTCGGGGTGTTCTTTCCGGTAAGGGCCCAGTACATTGTTGCTCCTAAGTTGAATATGTCGGTTTTCGGGCCGAGAGGATTTCGCCTGACCTGTTCGGGGGCGATGTAGTCGGGGGTGCCCTGGATTCTCGGTTTTATGGTTCCGATTTTGCAACTCTGGCCGAGGTCTATAATTTTGATTGAGCCGGCCCTGCTTAGAAGGATATTGTTGGGCTTTATGTCGCAGTGGACAAATCCCTTCTGGTGCATGGCATTAAGGCCGGTTGCGACCAGCCGAAACACCAGCAGAACATCGCCCAGACTGAGGGTGGGGCTGTCTTCGAGATTCGCACCGTCAAATAGCTCCATAGAAAGCAGCATCTCTTTTACTTTAAGCATACTGCGTATTTTCTTTAGTTTGTAGCATTTGCGGACGTAGGGATGGTCTATTCGCCTGGCTACTTTGTATTCGGTTTCCATCTGCTCGAAGACCCTTGAATCCTCGGGTCTTTCGAATATAACACGTTTGAGAGCGATGTTGGTGTTGTCATCCTCGTCGATTGCCGAATAGATTGTGCTGCGGGCGCCGGTTCCGATGCGTTCGAGTATGTTGAAGCCGCCAACGTTAAGTATATCTTTAGCCATATTGTCAACAGCAACCCAAAATTTCACCAGCTATGATATCTCGGCACACGCCATAACAGGATGCGCCGAGTGGGCTTTTTGTTCTGTCAGTTTGCGATTCAGCAGTGGAATAGTCATTGGTATAAGACGTAAGACGGCCCAAAATCTTACAAGGTTTCCCCAAAATCCCTGAAAATATAAAGGTTATAGATAACATTTTTATATCGAATTATTGACAGAGTTACTTAATTTTTTAAGAAAGTATAAAATATACAGTATAATCGGCTGCTTATCCAGCCCGGGAATAATTTTTCGTGCCATCAGTTTGGAAAGTAAACCTTGACAAAAGTGCTAAAATATGAATAATACCCTGAAATGATTCAGACGAAAAATAGTTTCTGGACACGCATATTGATTTACAGTTTGTTATTCCCCGATAGCTCAATTGGTAGAGCGAGCGGCTGTAAGACGGGGCATGAAAGGTATCTCATGCTAAAGATGCAGCTCCTGATGGAAACATCAGGATGAAAAACCGGGTGAATTCAGGGAAGCCTGATTCCGCTGATGCGGAAATGGTAATCCTGAGCCAAGCTTGTTCACACAGGATAGTTTTCAAGTGAACAGGAAGGTGCAGAGACTACAGGGTGAGGCGGCCTGTGCCAATAAACCCTGATAAGCGCCCGGCACCTTACACTAGCGCAGGCAAAGTGTATGGTGATGAGATAGTCCGGTCTTTGGGGAAACCTGAAGGAAGCCGTAACCGCTAGGTCGTAGGTTCGAGCCCTACTCGGGGAGTTTGGTCTTTTCTTAACATTGTGATTGGCAAAACGGACGACCATAGGAAAGTTAAATGTTGAGCTGATGAGTGAGTTTTTACCAAGAAGGGAATAGATTTGAGAGTGAAGACTAATCTATGCACGTGGGCAGTGTTTGCCAGGGGTGTGGCGGTTTTGATGCTATGTTTGTTGGCAAACACTGTGTTCGGCGAACAGGCTGCGGAAAAGACTGAACAAGGTGCTACGCCGGGCGAAATGAAGTTAGAAGGCAAATATATCAAGCAACTCACTCTGGAGCATAGGGGCGGCAACAACGTCAAATTTGACCAGCCGGGGGAGAGTATAAAAGTTGTGGTGGGGAGGTATCGATTGCGGGAAGTCCAGCTTGAGAGCGGATACACCTGCTGGGAATGGATATTGCCTGAGCTGAAGCAGAATTGGATAGAAGTTGGTGAGGATGAGCCGGCCGTATTGAAGGCAGGGGCGCCTCTTAAACAAATAGTGAAAGCAAAACGGGAGGGAAGAGTTCTATCGTTAGATTATCAACTGTCAGGGATAGGAGGCGAAAGCTATGCCAGGGACGATAGGAGCAAGCCGCCAACTTTTACCGTCTATAAGGGGGATAAAAAAATTGCCTCAGGCACATTCGAGTATGGCTGAGGCAACATCTGCCGGTACTCGTGGCGAGTACCTTTAACAGCATCCGGTGAATTAAGAATTGTCGCTTCTGCCGACATAGGTGAGCTTGGGCCGAAAGATAGCGATGCGGTGGTTTACGAGTGGAAGTGGTATTATAGCGTCCCAAGCCTGGCATTATGGGCGGTGCTGGTCCTGGCAATAGTGCTGGTTAAAGCCAACCGCAATCGGCATGCGTTGCTCATCTTTGTGCCTTTGTTGATAACAAGCCTGTTATGGTCAATCTTCAAGAAAGCAATGAGTTTTCCGTCCGCACAAGCGGAGATGTTTAATATGATATTTTATTCACTAACAGTTGGTATTGCCATCCTGTGGCTATTTGGACACTGGCTCGGCAATCGCAATCGCTTTGTTACATTTCTTCTGGCCCTCGCTATAATGGTAGTTGTTGGTCTTGCAGGTGCTATATCTTACGGCAGACTGGAATTTTCCCAGCAGAGTGTAGGGGCTTTGTTCCTATTGGCCATCCTGGTGTTTCCAATGCTGCTCGGTTTTGTCCTGACGGGCTGGTGGTGCCGGAAAAGTTATAGACGTGTGTCCTTTATGTTATGGCTGGCTGTGTGGACCGTGACTGCAAATCTTGTGAGTATGCTGGTGGTTTCCTCAATTGTGTTTAGCGTCCAGCGGGTTTCTGTTCCAATTTCTACAGTATTGTTTCTTGTGCTGGTACAAGGTTTGATTCTTGGTGCCTTTTTGTATGTGGTTGTGCTTCCGTATATGATTTTGGCGCTGCGCAGTTCGTTTTTCCGCGAGCGTTTTTTTGCATGTCTGCATCTTAAATCGATGTCGGTAGAGACAAAGGCCGAGCCAAATCCACCCCTGCCAGAGGTTTAGAAAAAGAAAATATTGTCAAAAGCACAAGAAATTTGTAACATTTTCGCTACGGCTGCGTCTTAATTTATACAGGTTGCGGTTTAGGCGGATAATTAGTTATTTTTTGGAGACTATGAAATGTCAATTAAATCCCCCATCTGGCTCACAGCGGCTATCGGTTTGCTTGCCATAGCGTCGGCGTCTTTTGGGCAGGAGGAGCAGTGGCTGCAATATCAGTCGTCTCGTGATGTACGTTCAGTTCTAAGAGTGGATGTAGCCGGGCAATATCTGAAGTTGATTTCCGAGAAGCCTGAGGGGGTGGTGCTGCCGGATTTCAAGGAGGATAAGCCGCTTTTTTACAAATGGCCAAGTCCGATGACCAAGAATGGGCACCTATTTATAGCGATAGACCGTGCGGAGAAACAGGGGGCGCGTGACCTTTTGTATATTGACTCAAACGGGGATGGGAACTTAAAGGACGAGACAGCAATACAGGCATATCAAGCGGAGCGGCAGCATTCATACTTCGGCCCGGTAAAGGTGATTTTCCAGACAGAAGATGGCTCGACCACGTATCATTTGAACTTCCGGCTGTGCGACCATGATGAGCGGCCGCTATGGGCCACTCCGGCAGGATGGTATGAGGGAACTATCACGGTTGGGGAAGCGAAAAAGCACTGCGTGCTCACCGACTATGATGCCAACGGCACGTTCAACGACAAATCTATAAACTTTGAGGGCTGCGACCGCATCAGGATTGGCGAGGAAGATAGTTCGAATACCCGCTTTGTCGGTAACTACATCGAAGTTGATGGAACGCTGTACCGGTTAGAGGTTGCACGAGACGGCGCCTGTATAAAGATTGCGAAGGCAGAAGATGTTGTTTATGGAAATTTTCGGGTGCCTCAGATAATCGGCGAGTTTGCCGCCGGCGGTGAAAACGGGCTATTTAACATCAAACTGGAAAACGGGCTTGGCAGGCTGCCCGTGGGAAAATATTGCGTTGAGCACTGGACCATCGAACGCAAAGACGAAACCGGCAACAACTGGAAACTGGAGGGAAGATTGTTTGGCAGCGCAGGCGTTTTTGACGTCAGCACAGAAAAAGAAACCGAGATTTCGATTGGCGAGCCGGCTATTTGCACGCTTGAGGTGGCAGAAGATGTCCCGGGTTATTCCTTCAGTCGAATTCTCACCGGGCAGCTTGGCGAGCTAGTTCGGCTAACCTGTAACGGAGACCGGCCACCACCTCCGAAACTGCATATCAAAAGCGAGGACGGCGAGTACGACCGGACTTTTGCTTTTGAGTATGGCTGAGGCGACACCTGCAGGCTCTCGTGGCGAGGGCCGGAAAATGTAAAAGGGCCGTTCGTAGCGACCGCTGACATAGGCGGGCCATTTAAGATTGAAAGCAAACCACAAACGATAGTAGCTAAAGCGACAGAGGGATTGCCACACGTGGAGAGGGTTGCCACGGTTAGCTGGATACTGGTTGCAGTTATTTTCCTTGTGGTGGTTATAGGTATTCCCATCGTGGTGGTTACAGCAGTCGTGATAGCATTTGCTATTCGCAGGAAAAAGCCATAACTTGACCTAACAAGCAAAGGCAGCAAAACCTGCAAAGGGAGTGTGCGTATGCGCAAAAATCGGTTAGCAATTTTGTGTTTGGCATTTTTAGCCGGTTTCGTTAATCCTTCAACAGCGACAGAAGTCAAGAAGGCAGTCTGCAACGGTAAGGTGGTTGGCAGCGGGGGTGAGCCAATAGCAGGGGCGAAGGTGGGACTATACAAGATGCCATTGTCGATGGATGTTTTCGCGTTGAAAGCGGACCTGGCGCAACAGACAACCACAAAAGATGACGGCACATTTACCCTTGAAACCGATGTAGCCACCGACAACCTAATACTTGTTGAGAAAGAAGGACTCGCCATAGGTTGGGCTAACTGGAATCTAAGCGAGGAGATTATTGATGTCAGGATAATTTTGGGGGAGGCGAAGGTTTTGGCCGGTAAAGTGATTGATGAATACGGTAACGGTATAGCCGAAGCTGAGGTCAGCATACAATTCATGGCGGTCCCCAGCGGGAGGTACGCTCACTATTTATTTGGCGAAATTTCGCGGCAACTGTTTACATCTACGACCGATGTCGAGGGCAAATTCAGCTTTGAGCGTATTCCCGCGGATGCTACGGCGGAGTTTTTAGTCAAAAAGCCGGGCAGGGTCACAGTTAATACGTATGACCCCAGCAGCGGTCTGAAACTGCAATTTGCGCCGGGACAGGACAATATCAAACTGGTTATGCCGGTCGAGGCGAAAATTGAAGGCACCGCGGTGGAAAAAGGCGGCGATAAGCCGGTTAGCGGTGTAAAGATAATGGTGCTGCGAGAACAGAAACAGCCGGGTTTGAAACAAGAGCCAATCGTTTCGAAAGAAGATGGGACATTTAGCATAAATGCTCTGCCTTCCGGCAAACTCTTTCTTCAAATAGTCCCGCTGATAGAAGGATTGGCGGATTGGGTAGCCGAACCGGTGGAAGTAACTACGGAAGCGGGAAAGACTATAAGCGGTGTGAAGGTGGAAGTTGTCAAAGGAGGACTGCTGGAGGTTGTAATTACAGAGGCAGAAGGTGAAAAACCTCTTGAAAGAGCAGAAGTAAGAATTTACCAACAAAGTAGAAATCAATGGTTGAATGCTCGCTCGGATAAAGAAGGGATAGCTCGCATGCGTTTGCTGCCTGGAGAATATCTAATCGGCGGCGTCCACAAAGAAGGGTACACGCAGGAGGAGCGCCAGGAGACCGTTTCGATTGAGGACGGCAAGACGGCACGTATTAAATGGCAACTTGTCGGCCAGCCGAAGATTGTTGGTGTGGTGCGGGAGGAAGCGGGTAAGCCGGTTGGGGATGTCACGATTAGATTTCTGCCTGGGGGAGGCACGGATTTCAAGACAGATGACGAGGGCAGGTTCGAGGTTGCCTGGAACCCTCGCTGGTGGAGGTCCGATGAGACAGTTCGCTGTGTTGTAGCCAGAGATGAGAGGCGTAACTTAGCTGCGGTCGCGGAAATTGAAAAAGAGACAAAGCCGCTCGATATTAAAATTATGCCCGGGGTGATTTTCGGGGGTTCTGTTGTGGACCCGAACGACAAAAGTATTGCCAGGGCACAGGTTATAATTTTGCTGCGAACATCCAGTTGGAGTGTGGGCATTAGGAGGGACGAGGTGGAAACCGATGCAAGGGGGAATTTTGAGGTCAAGGCCATTCCGCCGGGGCAGAGATACTACGTGATAGCCAGAGCGGATGGATACGGCGAAAAACAGATTGAAGCCGATGCAGACGATGCGGTTGGCGGTCGTCTTAGGGTAGAAAAATTAATACTGCCGGTGGCAAATCTTTCGGTCTCGGGTGTGGTGGTGGATGCGAACGATAAGCCGATAGCCGGTGCGAGGGTTTACTGCTATAGCGAGGGCCAGCAGCAACGTGGAACGCAAACCGATGCAGAAGGAAAATTCACACTCGATAAGATATGCCCGGGCAAAGTTAACGTCTTGGCCTGGGGCAAAGGACAATTGAATGGGTCGGTTCAGACAGAAGGCGGGGCAAGGGACGTAAAAATAGTTATTAGTGCAGAAGAAAGAGGAGAAAGTCGGTTTGTCCCGAAGCAGCCGCCTTCTCTGGCAGGCAAAGCCCTACCAGAGTTTAAGGAGTTTGGGATTGAACTATCTCCGGCTGATGTCAATGACAGGATGATTTTATTGTGCTTCTGGGATATGAACCAGCGGCCATCACGAAATTGCATTATGCAACTTGCCAAGCAAGCTGAGCAACTGAAAGAAAAAGGCGTAACTATTGTCGCCATACAGAGTGCAAAAATCGACCAAACCGCATTGAATGAGTGGATTAAGAAATACAATATACCCTTTGCTGTCGGGATGGTTACAGGCGATGAAGAAAAAATACGCTTTGAATGGGGGGTGAAGTCGTTGCCGTGGTTGATTCTAACCGACCGCGAGCACATCGTTAGGGCAGAGGCTTTTGGATTAGCTGAACTCGATGAGAAGATAAAGGCTATAACTCAAAAGTGAAAATCCGGTGTAAAACGCCGGGCTAAATATTCTTTTGCTGACGGTCACATACACTGGCGAAGTTGAGGGCGTCGAAATTGCACTTGGTGCACTCGAGGCAGCGGATGCATCGCAGGTCGTTGGGGCTTTTTTCCGGCTCAATATCATATTCGCAGAATTTATGACATTGCAGGCAGTGGGTGCATTTATCGCTGTCAAATCGCATGAAAAAAGCCGAGATGCGATTGAACAGGGAAAATATGGCGCCGAGGGGGCAGAGGAGTCTGCACCAGGGTCTTTTCACAAAGAAAATGGCGACTAAAAACAGGACAAGAATTGTCAATTTAAGAACATTTGGCCAAGCAATCTGCTGACCTGCAATTGCCTGTTGAGTCATATCAGGGACGGCCTTTTCGAGAGCCCCGGCGGGGCATACACGGCAGATAAAGAGGGGATGGCTTTCGCCGAAAAAATAAGGGACAGTTAATACTGTGCCGATGAGCACCACATAGCGGAGATGTCCGGTCCATTTAGGCAGGTGGAACTTAGGAGTTGGGACTTTGGCGGCCAGGTCTTGTAAAAGGCCGAAGGGGCAAGCCCAGCCGCAAAAAGCTGAGCCGAACAGAGCGCCGAGGACGACAAGAAATCCGACTGTCACAAAAGGGAAAATACCAATCGCCGTGAATTGAGCGATGACGCCAATAGGGCAGGCGAAGGTCGCCAGAGGACAAGCGTAACAATGAAAGACGGGGCCGCACATAGTATGCAACCGCAGGCCCAGAGGGTCGAGCCAGACCAGGAGAAAGGCTGTCTGTATCCACATTCGCAACGGAAGCAACTTTGCGACAAGCCTGCCAGACGCTCGGCGGGCAAGATTATTTAGTTTAGTTTTTTTGACCATGGCCACCATAGTCTGGGTTTAACCGGGTCAGGTCGGGCAGAATTTAGGAGGTTGGCCTGTGTATGTTCGACGTAGTTCGCCGGAGGCATCGCGGGTTACACTGCCTATCGAGACCTCTTTAATGAGGGCGGGTTCGGACGCTGTAAGAATGGTCAAATCGTCCTTCTGCTGAGGCAAGATATTGGTGGAATGAAAACCCACCCCGTAAACAAAGAGGACCACCCCAAGTAAAGTCAGCAGGCAGAAGATAACGATTTTTGTTTTTTTATCTGTCAAGTCCATCGCCGTTAACGAAACGCCTTTGATATTGCCTTTATTTTACTTTATATATCGGCAAATACGTCTTTGGCGGACAGTTTGTTCCAAATGTTCTGGAAAAATGGCGGAGGCGAATGGGAATCGAACCCACCCGGGACCTTTTAGACCCCGCGCTGGTTTTGAAGACCAGGAGCACCACCAGGCGCCAGTCACCTCCGCAGCAATATTAATATCCAAAGAATCTCTATACCTTAAAAGAAATTATACCGTACTATTGTAACAAGGTCAAATCATTAACTGGGTCTTGGGTACTCGCGGTTGTGCACACCAAATTTGGCCTGCTGCCACAAGGCGGTCAGCAGATGAGTGCCGATGCAGGATGTGATGCGCGTACAGACTGGATAACATGCATGGCATCATCGTCAAAGAAACGCGCACCGCAAGACCGGCACTTATAGTGGCGAAGCTTCTTGACGGTTAGCCCGTCCCCGAGTCGGCAAGTCTCTACCGTATGAGTCATCTGAATCTTTCCGCACTCCGGACAAGGCAGAAGCTCAGATATCGGTACTTCTTTTGGATGATATGAGGACATAGAAAACGTCAACTCCCTCTTTTTTCAATATTTTGCCTTTGGTATAGATTTCAAGCCCATCAAAGGTCAGCCCCTTGATTACGTACAACTTTTCGACTTTCTTGGTCTTCGGATTACGAGACCGCAGGACCTTGAATATTGCCGGAGCATTAAGGATGGCCTCATACACAAGCTCTGGGGCCAACGCATCTCTTGCCATTTCCATCTCCGCCTTCTCAGTGAAGAGGACTCGTCGCGAGATTACCAGACGCTTTATCCGAATAAGAATATCCATACGTTCTCTACATTATTCTACAGCAGTTCGCTGGACAAATCAAACAAAAAAATCTCGAGTTTCTTAACTAGTGCTCTGTCTCTGAATAAATGATGGCCAAATTTAGGCCTTCTTGCCGATATGGTTAATACTAATGTTAACCTTAAAGCAGGGAGGTCTAATATGGCAAACAAAACTTATATTGTGGAATTG
>Ga0315280_10008786_pt1 | contig 13162 bp, 8 predicted proteins | sample YL17G06_40_MG_FD_203697 | JGI IMG/M metagenome (GOLD analysis project Ga0315280, IMG submission 203697) | Sediment microbial communities from Yellowstone Lake, YNP, Wyoming, USA - YL17G06_40 | ecosystem: Environmental > Aquatic > Freshwater > Lake > Sediment | place: USA: Wyoming | collected...
ATTTACAATTTCAATAGTGTCCCGCGGTTCAACCATACGCTTCCCCCTTCCCTGTTGGTTTATGAAGGCTTAAGCTGAAGAGCATGGAGAACAAAAAGGACGGAGACCAACGGACGGCCCTGCGAAAACGGTTATTCCAAGAATTACGGCTTCCCACACGCCAAAAATTATGTGCGAGACGGATTTGTTGACTTTTTTTGGCTGAAAGATAATCAACTAGGGGAGGGATTTAGTGATTCGCCGTTCGCGTTTCCTGAAGGATTCTATGATGAGCAGAAACACGTGAATTACTGGGAGGAAGACCCGTTCGGCTGGGCAGATCTTTGGGCCGAGAGTCTGTATGAAGACCGATGACAGTTTCATTCCTCATTCGTCTCCTTGCCTTCCCCCTCAACACGCGCAGTAGAGCGGCGTAAGAGCATCAACCACCTGCGGATGAAGAGGACAATAGTGCTGCATACGGATTTTGTCCTGTTCCGGCAGAACGTCAATAACCGGTTTCTTTTGGCTGACTGCTGTCCTGAATTGCCCCACTGTGAGGCGGGCAGTCGTTGCTTGTGGGCGTTGCCCTGTAAACGCGCCAAACAGCACGAGAGCCCGATAGTTTAGGTGATAATCCCTGTCGATCTCTCCGTTTTCAAAGGCTATCTTGATGGCGTAAAGTATGCTCTCAACATCTGCTTTCGTCACGATGCGGCTCGTGACGTGCTTTCGCGCCTTCAACCCTTTCGGCATCTGCAAGAAGAGTTCAAACGCTTGATAACGCGTGTCAAAATGCGTCTTGGCGAGATACTTGAGGAAAGCCGATGCGAAGTTAATTACCTTGCGAGGTGCATAGATATCGGTGTACCGAGCTGCGAGGTGTTCACGCAACGCATCTAACCGCTCTTTGCTTACGACCCCCTTTGTGGCGCCCCAAAATGTTCGAGAGCACCTTTTCATCCAAGGAACCGACGCTTTGCTGATCCCCGCTACGCGAAAATCAGTGTAATTTTTAAGTTCTTTTTTGCTGTAATCAAGAACCAATGTTGCAAGGCTTGGACTGAGTGAACGATCACGCTCTCCATCTTGAACATGAACCAGCGAAGGTGTGCGTCTAGCTTTTACAGGACTATCATGCAGAAATAAGCCCATCTCGGGGTTTATATTCAAAAAGCCGCCCTGTGGAGGCCACGACGCGGGTTCGAATCTCGCCCTCGACCTTTGACTTTCTCCTTCTTTAGAGAATTGAGCCTCGAAATTAGATTATAGCTAAGCAGAGTCTTTTTTGCCTTTAATCTGAGATTCGAGCGCTGTAAACCGAGAATCGAGTTTGTTTAGGGTAAGCGCGCTTCACGTTGCACCACGAGCGGTGAGGGGCGTACATAGGCTAGAGTAAAAACGAGATGAGCGGAACGCTCGCAGTAGATGGCCGTCACCGAGCGAGCAGGTTGCGCCTTTGGAGGCACCATCGGAAGGCAACAGCGTTTTTAGCCTTGTTGTGCGTGTATCAACGACGTGGTAATATGGGAAAGAAACAAGTGTATTTGCTGTGCGGTGCGTTGCTCCCCACGATGATTTGCTCCGGCATCATCTATTCGATATTCGCCCTCTACGTGAATCAATTAGGCGCCTCAGCGGCGCAAATCGGTACAATATATACGACAGGGGCGGTTGCAGGTCTTGTGATAGCGCCTTTTGTCGGCCGGTTATCTGATCGTCACGGAAGGAGGCCTATAATCCTCATCTGCTTGGCATCGCTTGCCGTTGTGTTTTTCTTGTACGCATTGGCGACGTCTTTTGTGACCATTCTTCCGGTGCAAGCGCTCGAAGGCGCGGCGTGGGCCGCATTGGGAACAGTCGTGCCAGCGCTCGTAGCCGATCTTGCGACCGAGCGCGAGCGAGGGGCGTTCATGGGGGTGTACAATCAAACGTGGTATCTTGGCTGGGCGATAGGGCCGGTGCTCGGGGGTTTTTTGGCAGATGTCATTGGGTTCCGCTTGACCTTTGTCGTGTGTGCAGTAACGATTGCCGCCGGATTGACGCTCGGGTTCCGCTTTGTTCGAGACACGCGCATTCAGGATGCCAACGTGAGCTGACGCACGACACGCCGGTTCTCGGGCATGAACAACACGTGAACGTGACGAACGGCGCGTGACGGCTGCAAACTCTTGTCCGTGAATGCTCTGGGTATCCAGCGCCTTGCCAGTGTAGCCGATGACGTAGCCGTTAGCCCACCTACAAGCGGACTGCTTTTTGTGGCGCCTATGAAGTGCGCAAAACTTAAAAATTCGTGCGCGTAATCTCGGTGTAGACAGTTGATGTTTCAGCGAGGCGCAAAAACGCAAAAAGACTCATGGTAGCAACTGCGGGCGTGTGTGCAATAGCGGCGTTACTGATCGCAGTCACCGGCTGCGTCGTGATTCTGCCGAAATCACAGAATGCACCGCGCAATGGAACCAAGAAAGCCGAGAGTAGCGGCAACGTAACGCTCAGCGTGCGAGCATTAGGGGAGCGGCAGCGGTATCGCTCATCAAACGAAGCGTGGGGCGTTTGCCTTGCTTCGTATCGCCACAAGTGGCGAGCAGCAAAAAAATCTCTTCTCTCTTCAAGAAGTGCAATCAAATCGCAATGCTTAAGCCGCTGGACGAATCCACCATTTTGTGGTGCGGATAGTGGAAGAGATCAAGGGTACGGCGAAAAGCTTGGTTTATATGGGGCTGCTGAACAGGAGCGTCTCCACGAGCTGTTGCGACGGGCGGTGGAGGAAGCCGCACGACGGTACGAACATAAGTATCTCGCACCGAGCCTTCTTCCGTTCATTATCGCGCGTATGGTGCACCACGCTGATCCCTCGTTTTCTGAAGCGCTGGTGCGAGCTGAGTTTAGCAAGTCAGCCCTTGAATTCACCGAACAACTCGACCGAGCGACGCGCGGCAGGTTCTCACTGAGCCACGTTTGGAAGACGTGACGGCGCCGTGTGCGCGTTTCGTGGCATACACGCGGATTCAGCGCTTTTTGTTGTCGCACACGGCCGGAATGCGGAACTGTTAATAGCGCGCCCCGTTCCAGTAGGTACGAGGGGCGAATGCCCCGAGCGGCTGTCGGATGCAATGCGCCGAAAAAAACTATTTATCGCTTGGGGTCCGTTCTGAGGCTTGTATTGGGCTACGGTATCGGGCGCCGGTAAACCTTATATACCTACGAACTCTATATAACAGAGGACTGATCTTCCGAAATGAGGTCCATCGCGGCCAACATACGGTCTTTATGTGGAATTTACTTCCAACCGTGAGGGATCGATCTCCGGTCGCGAAATATAGACAGTGGAGTTGTAAGTTAGCTGGCGTAATCTGTCAGAAACCTTGCAACTGACGTAGGTCTTGATTGATTCGGCTGAAGCCGTAATATACGGAATCGGTCGAAGCGGACATGCATAAAAATGCGAATCCGCGCAATTCCTTGTAGTGTGCATACAACTCTGGTTGATCCTGCCAGAGGCCACTGCTATCGGGGTCCGATTAAGCCATGCGAGTCGAGAGGGGTTATGCCCTCGGCGAACGGCTCAGTAACACGTGGACAACCTACCCTCAGATCTGGGATAACTCCGGGAAACTGGAGATAATACCGGATAATCCGTGAACGCTGGAATGCCTCACGGTTGAAAGCTTTAGCGTCTGAGGATGGGTCTGCGGCCGATTAGGTAGTTGCTGGGGTAACGTCCCAACAAGCCGATAATCGGTACGGGTTGTGAGAGCAAGAGCCCGGAGATGGATTCTGAGACACGAATCCAGGTCCTACGGGGCGCAGCAGGCGCGAAAACTTTACACTGCGCGAAAGCGCGATAAGGGGACCTCGAGTGCGTGCGCAATGCGTACGCTTTTCAGATGCCTAAAAAGCATCTGGAATAAGAGCCGGGCAAGACCGGTGCCAGCCGCCGCGGTAACACCGGCGGCTCAAGTGGTGGCCGCTATTATTGGGCTTAAAGGGTCCGTAGCCGGACCAGTTAGTCCCTTGGGAAATCTTACGGCTTAACCGTAAGGCTGCCAATGGATACTGCTGGTCTTGGGACCGGGAGAGGCAAGAGGTACCTCAGGGGTAGGAGTGAAATCCTGTAATCCTTGAGGGACCGCCAGTGGCGAAGGCGTCTTGCTAGAACGGGTCCGACGGTGAGGGACGAAAGCTAGGGGCACGAACCGGATTAGATACCCGGGTAGTCCTAGCCGTAAACGATGCGAGCTAGGTGTCACGTGGATTGCGAATCCATGTGGTGCCGTAGGGAAACCGTGAAGCTCGCCGCCTGGGAAGTACGGCCGCAAGGCTGAAACTTAAAGGAATTGGCGGGGGAGCACCACAACGGGTGGAGCCTGCGGTTTAATTGGACTCAACGCCGGAAAGCTCACCGGAGACGACAGCGGGATGAGGGCCAGGCTGATGACCTTGCTAGACTAGCTGAGAGGAGGTGCATGGCCGCCGTCAGTTCGTACCGTGAGGCGTCCTGTTAAGTCAGGCAACGAGCGAGACCCGTACCCACAGTTGCCAGCGGCTGCTCCGGCAGGCTGGGTACACTATGGGGACCGCCTCTGCTAAAGAGGAGGAAGGAGCGGGCGACGGTAGGTCAGTATGCCCCGAATTCTCCGGGCTACACGCGGGCTACAATGGATGGGACAATGGGCTCCGACACCGAAAGGTGAAGGCAATCTCTTAAACCCATTCTTAGTTCGGATTGAGGGCTGAAACTCGCCCTCATGAAGCTGGAATCCGTAGTAATCGCGTTTCAACATAGCGCGGTGAATACGTCCCTGCTCCTTGCACACACCGCCCGTCAAACCACCCGAGTGGGGTTTATGTGAGGGCGTGGTTTTTGCCACGTTCGAACATAGGTTCCGCAAGGGGGGTTAAGTCGTAACAAGGTAGCCGTAGGGGAATCTGCGGCTGGATCACCTCCTAAGCAATACAGGTGGAAGCCGAATCAAGGGACCTTCCTAGGGCTCGTAGCTCAGCTGGAAGAGCGCTGCCTTTGCAAGGCAGAGGCCCTGGGTTCAAATCCCAGCGAGTCCATCGATCGACTCGCGCGGGACGCAAAAAAGAATTCCAGTTTTAATGCACACAGGGGCTGGCGCCGCTGTGGAAGGGTCCACTTTTTCAAAGTGTACCGTGCATAAGTTCCATAATTCCGGACGCTAACTAGTTAATGTGAAGTGGCTGCTATACCATCCAGTGAATGGCTCGGCTCAAGCGCTGATGAAGGACGTGCCAAGCTGCGATATGCCCCGGGTAGGCGCAAGGAGCCTTTGAACCGGGGATCTCCGAATGGGAACTCCTAACCGATTGGTTGATCCCGTCAGGGATCGGGAACGCCCCGAATTGAAACATCTTAGTAGGGGCAGGAAAAGAAATCGTAAGAGATACCGTGAGTAAAGGCGATTGAAAGCGGCAGAGTCCAAACTGAATCTCCGCAAGGGGAGATGTAGTGTTATAAGCCGAGTCCGTAACGCAGAGCCTGAGAAGCTAAAGTTGTCTGGAAAGACACGCCATAGAGGGTGATAGCCCCGTGAGCGCAATCAGTCTGCCGGGATTCGAGTCTTGAGTACCGTGGGTTGGAATTCTCGCGGGAATTTGGGAGTCACCAACTTCCAAGACTAAATACGACTTGAGACCGATAGCGTACTAGTAGGGTGACCGAAAGCTGAAAAGTACCCCATATAGGGAGGTGCAAAGGGCCTGAAATTGGGTGGTGATGGTGCGGCAGGGCACGAAAGGATCTTCGATGCGAAGGAAGACGTCGCGAGGCGTTTGTACGAGCATCGTCGCCAGTGTTCTGTCTTACGTTTTGAAGAACGGGCCAGGGAGTGTATTCGGATGGCGAGGTTAAGGCCTTCACGGCTGGAGCCGCAGGGAAACCGACAGGTCCGTAGCTCGCAAGAGTGTGGGACGGCGTACCAAAAAGTGCGTGGAGTCATCAGGATACGACCCGAAACCGAGTGATCTAGGCGTGGGCAGGTTGAAGCGTGACGAAAGTTGCGTGGAGGACCGTTAGCGGTGCTGATATGCAAATCGCTCGCGTGACCTGCGTCTAGGGGTGAAAGTCCAATCGAACTCGGAAACAGCTGGTTCCTTCCGAGACATGTCGCAGCATGACCTCGACGGAGACCGTCGGCGGAGTAGAGCACTGATTGAGGGAGCTGGGGGAGAAATCCCTCACCCCTTTGTCAAACTCCAAAACCGCCGTCGTCGTAGATGTCGGGAGTCCGGGCTGGGGGGTAAGCTTCTAGTCCGAGAGGGAAACAACCCAGACCGTGGTTAAGGCCCTAAAATGTCGGCTAAGTGTAATTAAAAGGGTGTCCCAGGCCCTAGACAGCTGGGAGGTGAGCTTAGAAGCAGCTAACCTTTAAAAAGTGCGTAACAGCTTACCAGTCGAGGTTTGGGGCCCCGAAAATGGACGGGGCTCAAGCCGACTGCCGATACCACGGAGCACGGAAACGTGATCTGGTAGGAAGGCGTTCTGCGTGGACAGAAGTAGGGCTGTAAAGTCCTGTGGACCGCGCAGGAACGAAGATCCTGGCAATAGTAGCAGCATAGTCGGGTGAGAATCCCGACCGCCGAAAGGGCTAGGTTTCCTCGACAATGTTCGTCAGTCGAGGGTTAGTCGGTCCTAAGATACACCGTAACTCGAGTGTGTCAAAAGGGAAACAGGTTAATATTCCTGTACCACGCGACATTAAAACCTAACGCCTCAGGGTAGTTCGAGCAGTGGTGCCAAACTGTCCAAGCGTACTAAGTCCGCGGAGAACCGTAATGGTGAGAAACGGACCAAAGCGTGATGGGGAAACTCGGATAATCCCAGGGGCCCGTGAAAAAGGGAGTCGATGGCCGTACCAAGATCTGACACAGGTGCCCCTAGTTGAGAAGACTAAGGCGTGTCGGCATAACCCACCCAAGGGAAATCGGCAAATTAGCCCCGTAACTTCGGGAGAAGGGGTGCCTGCTCTGAGAAGAGCAGGTCGCAGTGACTAGGGGGCTCTAACTGTCTAATAACAACACAGGTGATTGCTAACCCGAAAGGGCTTGTACAATCACTGAATCCTGCCCAGTGCAGGTACCTGAACATCCGGTTCAACGGGAAGAAGGGCCTGTCAACGGCGGGGGTAACTATGACCCTCTTAAGGTAGCGTAGTACCTTGCCGCTTAATTGGCGGCTTGCATGAATGGACCAATGAGAGCCCTACTGTCCCTGGGTGGAACCCGGTGAACTTTACATTCCAGTGCAGAGTCTGGAGACCCCTGATGGGAAGTGAAGACCCCGTGGAGCTTTACTGCAGCCTGTCGTTGGGATGCGGTTGTACATGCGCAGCGTAGGTAGGAGGTGTCGATCCACCACTTCTGGGTGGTGGGGAGCCGACCTTGAGACACTACCCTTGCACGGTTGCGTCCCTTACCGTGGGAACGGGACCCCGATAGGTGGGCAGTTTGGCTGGGGCGGCACGCCCTTGAAAAGATATCAAGGGTGCCCAAAGGTTGACTCAGGTGGGTCAGAAACCCACCGAAGAGCGTAAGGGCAAAAGTCAGCCTGATGTGATTCAGCACAGTAGTGGATCACAAGACGAAAGTCGGGCCTAACGAACCTTTATGCCCCTATTGGTGAGGGCTAAAGATGACAGAAAAGCTACCCCGGGGATAACAGAGTCGTCACCGGCAAGAGCACATATCGACCTGGTGGCTTGCTACCTCGATGTCGGTTCTTTCCATCCTGGCCGTGCAGAAGCGGCCAAGGGTGAGGTTGTTCGCCTATTAAAGGAGATCGTGAGCTGGGTTTAGACCGTCGTGAGACAGGTCGGTTACTATCTGTCAGGGGTGTTTTGAAGTCTGAGGGGAAGTTGGCTATAGTACGAGAGGAACTAGCCAACGTGGCCTCTGGTCTATCGGTTGTCTGGCAAGGCAGTGCCGAGCAGCTACGCCATACTGGATAAGAGCTGAATGCATCTAAGCTCGAAACCACCCCCGAAAAGAGACATCTTAAGGACATCGGTAGAAGACCGGTTTGATAGAGTCGGGATGTACGCACCAAGGCAACGAGGTGTTCAGTCCGCGGCTACTAACGTCCGAGCCACGTCTTCGCATTAGCTAGGCGTATACCGGACCCTTGTGGGGCGTTGCCTTCGAGCAGCGTTATTATGGAACGTGCACTTTTATTCTTGCGCTAGGAGTTTGGCCCGCAAGCGCCAAGGTGGCGGAGCGGTTACGCGGCTGCCTGCAGAGCAGCTACACTCCGGTTCGAATCCGGACCTTGGCTTGACGTAGCGGCCATAGCGGCGGGGAAACTCCCGTTCCCATCCCGAACACGGAAGATAAGCCCGTCAACGTTCCGTGCTGTACTGAAGTGCGAGAGCCTTCGGGAACCATGGAGCGCTGCTACGTCTCTCATTCATTTTTTTAAATTAACGCGACTGCGATGAGAAGCTATTAGAATGGATCTCTTTAGCGCGCGATACGCCAGCATCCTGCTTTGCGGCCGGAGAGCCGCTCGTAGGGGACCTCAACTCAAAACGTCTGTGAGCTGATTTGATCGCAGCGCATTTCGTATTTCAAGCGCGATGCGCCGTCCGCACGACATGGTGTCATACACGTAATCCGCGTACGGAGACCCTGTCGGATACAGATTCGTTCCGGCTACAAGCCTTGCTGATACTTCAAACACTTTGAACTGAAGTGTATCGGTAACCATCGTCTCGAGACAGAATGGGCCGATCATGCCGCCGAACAAATCGATCGATTTTTCGACCACGCGGCGCCCCATATCGAACACCTCTTCAAGGAGCTTCTCTCGCAGCACGACAGGAACGTTTCCGGTAACGACAAAAGTAGGTTCGACAGCAATTCCGCCCGCTCGATAGATCTCGTCAACGTTTGCTTCCAATCGGCGGTCAATGCCGAGCATCTCAAGAGCCCCTTTGCTCAGTCGATAGCCAGTTTTTGCGATCGGCGAATAGAAGTAGTGAAAGTAGAATCGCGTCCCGAGAACAAACTCCTGTATTGTGTATTGTGCGGACGGCTCTATGCCTTTGACGAAGTCTGCATAGTCTTTCGCGATGAAGAAGCCTCGGCCGCCTTTAGCCCCGTGATACTTTACGATGACTGGTGACTGAATGTCTCGCGGATCGTGTATCTCCTTAGGCATGAGCACGCCTGCCCCTTCCAGCCATTGCCTGCTTTTGGTCCGATCAGACTCCCATTGAAGGACGCGACGATTTCCAAAGGTGGGCACGCTTAGGTCTAAAAAATTGTCGGCTCCGAGATACTCGACGAGGGATCCGTGAGGGATTAGTATCACGTTCTGGTCGCGCAATTCGCCAGCGTGCTTGAGCACATCGAGATGGCTGCCTACCACCAAAAAGTCGTCGGGTTTGGCCTTGGGGTACGCATCATAATACTTCGGTATTTGCCCGACTGCGAGGCCGAGCGTTTTAAAGCCCTCCTCGCGGGCGCCGTGGAAAATTTGTAAGCTCGTGTGGGAGCACAAAGTCGCGAGTGTTATTTCGTCCAAATCGTAGCTGGCTATGGTTTCCGATATTAGGTCTATGCACATCCCCCGCGGACTTGATAGGTCAGTATTGCGTTCAACAATATAAAAAGAGCTCTCGTTCGCCGCTGCAAAACAGGTTGCTCGCGCGTCACTGCCGAAGAATGTAAATCGATCGCTTGTAGTTGCGTGTAGCGGGGTTTTTGCGTGGCACAAACAAACTTGCCTATTACTTCACGTCGTTTCCAAGGAGGCGTTGTATAGCTGCCGCAAAAAACGCAGTTGCAGCAAATAGCAAGCGCTTCGCTGTTCAGGAACCCATCTCAAGCTCTTTGAGAATTCCTCGGCCGGCAATCACGCCAGTCGCAGCTGCGTTGATTATATCCCTTGAAAGTCCCGTGCCGTCTCCTGCAGCGTAGAGCGCCTTGGTGCTCGTCGCTAATTCTTGCGAAACCTGTAGCTCCATAGCGTAAAACTTCACTTCAGGAGCGTACAGCAGCGTTGAGTCAGAAGCAACACCCGGTATTACTTCGTTCAGCTTTTCGAGTCCTTCAATGATGTCCATGACGATTCTGTGCGGCATTGCCATAGATATGTCGCCGGGCGTGACATCTTCGAGCGTGTTTTTTACGGGGTTTCTTCGTATCCGACTCCAAGTGGAGCGCTGACCGCGACGTAAATCCCCCATTCTTTGTATAATCGGATTGCCGCCTCCTATGGTTGTCGCCAGTTTGGAGACCGATTTGCCGTATCTTGTGGTGTCTTCGAGTGGTTCCGTAAGTTCGGTTCGTACCAAGAAGGCAAAATTCGTATTCTCGGATCGTCGGCTCTTGAGAGAGTGCCCGTTCGTGCCGATGAAACCTTCGTAGCGCTCCTTGACAACAAACCCGTGCTCGTTCGTGCAAAACGTTCTCACGAAATCGTCGTACCGCTTTGTGCGAATGTGAAACTTCGGGTCGCGGTTTATGTTGGTTATCGGGTCCATTATTATCGACGGGACCTCCACGCGAACGCCGATATCTATCGCCCCATGCTTCGCGTCGATGCCGTGGCGCTTCACGAGGGTATTCACCCATTCCCCGCCAATTCGTCCCGGACAAAGCAGCGTAAACCGCGAAACAAGCTTCTCGCCGTGTTCCAACAATACCCCGGTGCACGTGTTATCCTCGATGAGCAGGTCGCGCACTTGAGCGTTTAGGCGAAAAGCAGTTCCGCGAGACCTGAGATCATTTTCAAAGTTTTCGATAATGCGGGGGGCGTTGTCTGAGCCCATATGGCGCTGTGGAATCTCGATGAAATGAACGCCTACTGAAGCCGCACCGCGCTTCAGCTTTTCCACTTGAACCCCCTCGGCGTTAAAAAGTTTTTCGGGGGCGCCGTACTTGAGGAACAGGCTGTCGACATAATCTACAAGTTCCCACGCAGACTTCTCATTCCCCGTAATTGCGGCCAGGTCGCCTCCGATATCCGGCCGGAGATTAAGGGTGCCATCAGAGAACGTACCGGCACCGCCGACGCCGCACATAATGTCGCACTCCTTACACTCCGCGCATTTCCCGGTGTCTTCCATAGGGCATCGGCGCTCTTTGATGTCGCGCCCGCGATCGATGACCAACACGCCTATGCCCCGGTCCGCGAGCTCGTTTGCCGCGCACATGCCGGCAGGACCGGCTCCTATGATGATGACGTCCCAGTCTGTGTCTTGTTTCGATCCAGTGCGTTTCACGCTACGTCACTATCTTCTCAATTTCGTCGAGAGCGATTGCGCGCTTGACCTCAAGCGCCAGGCGTCGTCCTGAACTCATCCTTGTCCCAAACAGGGAATTTCCGTACGGGGCACCCACGTTCGTATGGACGTTTGTGCCTCCGCCGATGCGCGTTGCGATGTCATAAACGTAAAAGTCCATATTTTGATCAACGATAGTCTGCAGGCAAAATGGCCCAATGATCGGAGCGCTATAATGTCGCCTAGAGAACTCGACAAATCGCTCGGCCATGAGGTACACTCTTTCGAGCAACGACTCTCTAAGGGACGCGTTGGCATGGCCGACGATCGTCATAAGTGGGTCACGGTACTGTGCGGGCAGCTCTAACTGTTGCTCAGCGGGAATGCGCACTAATCCGTCTAGGTTGCTTTCAAATCTGAAGTCAATCCCGAGAAGCTCGATCTCATCATCGATGGGAGAATAAAAGAAGTTAAAGTTGAACACCGGGCCAATGATGTACTGTTCAATACGGGCGTCTTTGAGGGCTTCGGTCGTAATAATCTCGCGGTCGAGGAGGCGCTCGACCTTCGCGTCGAACTCATCAGGAGAAGCGGCCGTGAAGAACCCGCGCTCGAGCGTCATATACTTATGATGGAGCTTCACCATCACGAGCGTGTCTATGTCGTCTTTGCTCGTGTAGTGTTTCGGGATAGGAATGCCCGCTTGTTGACTGACCCAGTAATAGTTTTCTTTTTCAGTCTCTCTATCTTCGATTTTCAACATGTCACGCGTGCCGACGAGCGGCAACCTGAACTCATCCTCGACGCGGTGCACGCCGCTGTAAACCACAAAAGACCGATTGGGGATAAACAGCGTATTTTTCTTGATGAGCTGTTGCTGTACGCCTTCAGTTAGAATCTCATCAAACTTGTTAAGGACGAGCGTCTCATCAACGAGGCCTTTTTGAAGTCCGTTAACGGTCCGACCTTTATAATAATTCGTGTAAAGCCCATCTCGCCCTTTTTGGCATACGACCAGGTTCGGGAGCCCCTCGTCGCGGGCACCGTCACAGACGTCTAACGCGGAGTGAGAGCCTAGCACGCCGATTGTGAGATTCTTTTTGTCATATTCGCTTACCACATCTATGACGTCCCGTTTCGTTATCATGAAAATGCCCCGCCAATATGTTCATTAAGTGCATATAAAGGTTTTCGGACGCCTTTTGCTACGGTGTCATGCTGCCTATTTGTCGCTCAAACGGAAAAAAGCTAGACCCACGCTGAGCAACTCTTCTAGCGGCGTACTTAGCAAAAAAGGACGTCAGACTACGCCCGGCTTTATTCAGGAGGTTCTGTTTTCAGGAGAACGAGTTTGTCGCCAATGGTCTTGATGAATCCGCTGGCTTCTTTTAATAGAGTATCCAGCCCCGAAACGTCATTATGATTGTGCTTGAGAAGTCGTACCATGTAGTCGAGGTCTGCAAACTCGGCCGATAGCTCTCCGAGCTTGTCTAACAAATCGTCATACGTGATGGCCACTGAGAGTTCTATTCTCCCATCATCATCAAATAGGTGCGATGGCAGCGCGATGGCTTAAATCTTCACATTAGTTGCGAAATGCGTCGCCGTTTTTAAACAAAAAAAGGCGGAGTAATTAGCTGCTTTCGCGACACGCGTGTTGCTAATACCGATTGGTGCGGTTCATGCTTATGTCTATTCCCAATATCCCGTTGTGCGCATCTTTATTAAGGGCTATTAACAAGGATGGTACCGCGCTGTCACAGCGAGGGTGAGGAGCAGATGAAGATCGGCTGGCGGGTGTATTTCGGGATCCTTCTGATCGCGGTCTCTGTGGTGCTCTATCTGGCCCACTTCTACATATTCCACGATTTAGAGCATATCGGGATCTATGCACTTGGCGACGTTGCCTTTCTCCCGATCGAGGTGCTTCTCGTCGT
>Ga0315280_10008788_pt1 | contig 13161 bp, 8 predicted proteins | sample YL17G06_40_MG_FD_203697 | JGI IMG/M metagenome (GOLD analysis project Ga0315280, IMG submission 203697) | Sediment microbial communities from Yellowstone Lake, YNP, Wyoming, USA - YL17G06_40 | ecosystem: Environmental > Aquatic > Freshwater > Lake > Sediment | place: USA: Wyoming | collected...
CAGTGGATCGTCCAGCGCCTGGGCTTCCGTACGCCGGCCCAGGCCCGAAAAGATGCTTGCCTTGCCGCGGAGGTCGCGGCATGATTACTCCCGTCCGAGTGTCCAAGAAACCGAGGGCGGTACAGTGGCTTGTTACCATTTGCATGGCCTTGCACAGTTCTTCGACTTCCCTGGCTCCGATCTTGAGCTTGTGTGGGCCCATCTCAAGGGCAACGGCCACAGCCGGGAAGGCAACTGCCTCAAAAGATCTGTCCTTCTGCAACCCCCATATCGTCTCCAGGATTTCCTTGAAGGGCCGCTTCTGGGTCTTTTCGCTCTCCAACTTATCTATCCAGGCTGCCGCCTCGTCAGGGCAGATGCAGTTCTGAAAGAGATCGTGCAAACGTCCGAGGTCAATGCACTTCAATGATACTATGCGCACCAGCCTGGCGAAGTTGCGGATGCGAATGTACGTGATCGTCTTCTTGCTCTTTGCTTTGTCAGCCTTTGCTTGGACGACCAAGTTGCTTTCCTGCTTGCCTTTGGGGGCTGGGAAATCCGGGGCGACGACAACCGCGTGCTGACAACCGAGTTGATCGCGGTGCTGGATGACAGCGGCAACATCAACAGACTTCGACGTAACCTTTGCACCAGCTTGTTCTTTGCTCTTGGCTTCCAGGCTCAGCGAGTAGTAGCATTGCACGCCTGAATGCGTCGTGCCCAAGTGAGCGTCCGCTCTGCCATCTGCCCGCTTGCTGCCACCAAGGCGAACCGCCTGGAACCCCATGCAGCTGCAGGCCTCCACCAGTTCATCCTCAAGCTTGTCCTGGTCGGTCGCTGCATCTTCGAGGGCTTGAGCGATAATGGCAGCGCTGCGTCGCACGGTGCTTCTCGCAAACTGCCGTAGCAGTTCGTCCCTTCTGCCCATTGCCTCGCGGACTGTTTTCGAGTTCAGGCCAAGAGCATACAGGTGGGCTTCCGTGAGGATTTCAGCCATGGCGAAGAGCACGACGAAATCACGCGACACCGAGAGCTCTTCACGGTAGGCTGCCACGAAGGGGTGCAGCGAGTTTATGAAGAGGGTTCCAGGCTCCACGTGGAACTGTGCAATGCCTTGGTCCACGGCGAGATCCGTCATCTCGCTCCTGAGGACCAGGCCGGCCTCGGATTCGGCGCGAGTTTCGAGAGCTTTAACCAGCTCGTCCCTTTGGTGGGATGACAGGTTGCGGGGGAAGACGGTGTACTGTGGGTCTGCCTTCCCGTCCAGCGCAGCCTCAACAAGCGCCACTATCGGGCGCCGGGTAAGGCTTCCGGCCGATTGGGCTATACGCCCTGTCGCCCGGAATCCGGGTTCCTGCCCGGCCTCATACTCTTCCAGCCAATTGCGCACGGTGTTGAAAGCGCCATGCAAGACATTCCGCGCTGCATTGACCAGCGGCCCCTCACGCACCGTTTCGCGAGATGACCTTAGTTCCTCGTCAAGACGGTCAATGTGAACGACCATCCTGAAGCGGCTGAAAGTACCGTGACGCAGAGCCGGCATTCCGAACAGGTCATCATCAATGTTGATGAGGCGCCCAAGTACATAGACGAAGAAACCGTTGCTGCGCCCGATCTCCTCAGACTTGCCGCCGGTGAGAAACTGGTCGTAAACCTCAGCGTACCCCGTTACGCGGCCCAATGAAGGATGAACCAGTCCGTACCTTTCCTCCGGGCGCAGCAGCTTGTTCTCCTCCGCAGCAAGTTCATCACCACTTGGTGCCGGTTTGGGCAGCTCCTTCATGTCCTTCCCCAGGACCCATTTTTTCAGCGGTTTCATGGAAGCCTTTGACGGTGGGAGTGCCTCTCCATCTAGGAACAGCCTGAAGTCGTCCCTCAGTGGCATGGCTGTCCGAAGTATCCAGGACAGCCTTCCCTTCTGTATGTCTTTGGCCAGATCCTTAAGGCTCGACATGATGGCAACGGTCCAGCTTGGGCTCGCGCCCTTTCCGAAAAGTCTGATTGCATCGTAGCCAGGCTTCGTGCCATTAGTAACCAAGGCAACGGCATCCTTGGCCTGCTGTTCAGTAAGTTCCCTCAACGGCAAGCTGACCTGCTGACTGGTGTCGATGCCTCCGTCTTCACTTTGCGGGATAATCGAGTAGTCCATCGTGGTAGCGTAGTACTTGCCGTCTTGCTTGGAAACAAGAGTGAAATACCGTGATAGGACGAACGTGGCCAGTTTCCCAATTCCGAACTTGCCAATCTGCTTGCGACCAGCCGGCAGCTTGTAGTCTGTTCCACGTTTATTGGTGACGCCAATGAGCCAGTGCTGTTTCAACCCATCGCCATTCATACCGATACCGTCGTCGACGACTGCGATGAACGAATCCTGAGTTCCACGGTCCGGGGACAAGATGACGTGAACGTTCTGAGCCCCGGCGTCAAATGCGTTGGTGACGAGTTCCTCAATTGCCTTGTGAGCACTGGAGTAAAGTCCCTCGGAAAACAACTCGATAATCCGGTAGCTGATGTGGACCGGGATGGTACCCGTCTTCTTCCCCGCTACGAGGTGTGCTTGCTCGGCCATGGCCTACCCCTTCATAGATTCTGTACGCGCGTCCTGCATTATCTTCGCGTCATCGAGACTTAAATGTATGTGCAGGCCTGGTAACGCAAGTGAGTTTGCGATACTGCCTACCATCGGAATCGAGGCGTTCGATTAGCATCTTCTTTGCCCTCTCCTTGACCACGCCTGTTTCGAACACTTGCTCGATGTCCTTCCGCGACTTCCCGCCGATTCCGGCACGCGGCAGTACTTCGTCTTCCTGCCGGCCGAGATGTGGCTGGTCCTCTGCTCCAGGTAGCTCGGCTTGTGGAAGGCCTTCACGCCGACCTTCTTGCAGAACGGGCATGCGATCTCGGCGCGTCCAGACGCCATCCTATTCGCCTCCGCCGCCAGCCCCGTCGCCCATCACTTTCGCCACGTACGCGTTCAGGAGGGAATTGAACATTTTGCCGTGGTTGGGGAACTTCAGGTGCAGCAGCTCGTGCAGGATGGCCCGCGCCCGCGTTTCCAGCGGCTGCCGCAGCAGGGCGGTGTCGAAAGTCAGCCTGCCGCGGCTGGAGCAACTCGCCCACTTCCTTTTCATGCCGCGGATGTGGACCTCCTTCGGCTCGACACCGACTTCCCTGGCCAGGGCCATCACGTGCTGCTTGAACTGCTCGGCCGTCGTCATGCCCGGCCTCCCTTCAGGGCGTTCATCACCGTTCTGCACAGGTCCGCGAGCCTCGCGGCGTCCGAGAGCCCGCCTTTCACCAGGCTCCCGTAAAGGGCCTGCTTCACGTCCCTCTCGTGGCGCTCGCTCTTCGCCCAGTGCGGGTACTTCTTCAGGATCTCCGTCATCTCGTTCGCCACGTCCCCGGGCTTTGCCACGCCCTCGCGCCTGAGAATCCAGAACACCGAGAACGCCTCGGGCGACATGCCCTTCTCGGCCTGCTGTTTCCGCGCGGCGTTGATCTCGGCAGTCAATTCCTTGAGGCTGTTCAGCGTGTGCTCCGTGGTCTTCTGCCGCTCCTTGTAGAGCGCCGCGATGAGTTCCGCCCGCTCGCCAATCGAGATGAGGTACGGCTCCCTGGCCGCGTTGTCCCTGACCGCTTCCAGGATGCTCTTCAGGAGGTTGAAGACCTTCTCCGTGTCGGAAGCCTTGCTCTCTTCGATCTTCCTGAGCGTCTTCTCGTCGATTGCATAGACGTCCAGCGCCGGCTTTATCGGGCCGCTCTCCGTGCGCTCCTGGACGAGCCGTGCCGTCTTCCGGGCAAACTCGCGATCGACGGACGCCCCCGGCTCGTAGGCCTCCCGCACGATGCGGTACATCCGCGCCAGGGTCTCATACTCCTCGACGTATGGCCGCAGGAACGCGTCCGGCGAGAGTATCTCGTAAACGTCCGAAAGCTCCCGGAAGAAGCGGTAGAACTCGTGGCGCGTCTCCTCGTCCCGGAAGCGCTCCAGCACGGCCTCCACGGCCTTGTCCCGCTTCTTCGCCCTGGCCAGGCTCAGGTATTCGTTCCTTGCCCGGTCCATCATACCGACGAAGTGCTCCTTGAGCACGCCAATGTCGTGCACGATGCCCTCGATGTCCGCGGAGTCGAACGCCAGGGCTTTCTCCAGGTTGTCGAAGATGCCCACGAAGTCCAGGACGAATCCCGACGGCTTCTTCCGTCCTTCATCGTCCTCGTACGGCCTGTTCACCCGGGCAATGGCCTGCAGAAGCACGTGGTCCCTCATCGGCTTGTCCAGGTACATGCAGTACAGGATCGGCGCGTCGAAGCCCGTGAGGAGTTTCTCGGTCACGATGAGAATCTTCGGGAGCGCGTCCGCCTTGCGGAAGGCCTTGCGCACCTTCTTCTCCGCGGATTCAGACATGTGGAACTCGGCCAGCCCCGCCGGGTCGTTGTGGGCCGGGCTGAAAACCACGGCCGTGTACTCCGGCGGCAGGTGCCTGTCCAACTCCTTCTTGTACAGGGCGCACGCCTCGCGGTCCACGGCCACCAGGAACGCCTTGTAGCCCATCGGCTCGATGGTCTCGCGGAAGTGCCTTGCCACGTGCTCGGCAACGCGCCGCACCCGGTCGCGGTTTTTGAGCATGTTGCGCAGCGTCACAGCCCGCTCAAGAACGCGGTTCAGTTCCTCGATGTCGCTGACGCCCTGGGCCTCGGCCAGGTTCAGGAATTCCTTTTCAAGCGTCTCCCGGTCCACCCTTAACTCGTTGGGCGCGAGCGTGTAATGCAGCGGCACGGTCGTGCCATCCTCGATGGACTCGGCGATGCCGTACTTGTCCAGGTACCCGCCGGGCGGGTCCTCCTGCCCAAACGTGATGAACGTGCCCCGGCCGTAGGCCGTCCGGTCGATGGGCGTCCCGGTGAAGCCGACGTACGTGGCGTTGGGCAGGGCGCCCATCAGGTAGTTGCCCAGTTTGCCGCCTGTGGTCCTGTGGGCCTCGTCCACCAGCACGAAGACGTTTTTCCCCTCGCAGACCTTCGCCGGCATGCCGTCGAACTTGTGAATCATCGTGACGATGAGGCCCCGTCTGTCCTGCTCCAGCAGTTGCCGCAGGTGCCGCTTGCTTCTGGCCACCTCCACGTTCTGGAAGCCGACGGCCGCGAGGTTGCCGAACAGTTGCGTCTCCAGCTCGTTGCGGTCCACCAGCATGATGACCGTGGGGTTCTCGAAGCGCGGGTTCTCGATGATCTTTCCGGCCGCGACGATCATCGTGTAGGTCTTGCCCGACCCCTGTGTGTGCCATATCAGGCCGCGGCGCCTCCGTTTGTCCGCCGCCCGCTCCACCACCTTTCGGACCGCCCGCATCTGGTGCGGCCGCAGCACCACCTTCTTGAGTTCGTCGTCCTCGCGCGTAAAGAGGATGAAGTCGGTCAGAACCTTCACGACACGCCGGCGGTCCAGGAACGCCTTGACCAGGGCCTCGAAGTCACCCCCGATCTCCTCCTTCCAGTTAAAGAGGCCCTTCCTCCACAGGCCCCACGTCGCGCCGTAGTAGAACCGCACGAGGTGCGTGAGCGCGTACACCTGGAGCATCGCCATCAGTTCCGGCGTCTCCCGGTGGTAGCGGCGTATCTGGTCCAGGGCCTCGGCGATGCCTTCGACCTTGTGGCTCGCCTTGGTCTCGACGATGAAGACGGGCACCCCGTTGATGAGAAACACCACGTCCCCCTTGACGGTGTTCGTTCCGTTGCTGTATCGGAACTCGTCAGTGACGTGGAAGGCGTTCGCCTTGATGTTCTCCGCGTCGATGAACCGGACGTTTCGCTCCCGCTTCTCCGAAGGCACGAAGACAGTCTTGAGGCCCTTCAAGTATTCCCACGCCTGGAGGTTGCCCTCGACCGTCGGCGGGATGCGCTCCAGCCGCTTGATGAGGTCCTCGGCCGCGATGTGGTCAACGACGCCAGGGTTGAGTTTCTGCATCTGGCTGACGAACACGTCCCGGAACACGAGGCCCGTCTCCCCGCCCCGCAGGCCCAGCGCATCCTCCGGCGACACGTATTCCCAGCCGAGTTCGAAGACGACCCGCCTGCCGTCCTGCGTCCGGTACGCGGACGATTCCTCGCAGGCGTAGTCGAGGATGGGCTGCTGCACCGCGTGCCTCTCGCCCCCCAGTTTGCTCATGCCCCCACCTCCAGGTCGTTCACGCGAATCCGCGCCGTCATCAGGTCGTTGAGGAGCGTGCGAAAGAGCTGTGCAAGTGCACTTTCCTTACTCTCCTCCTTGCTGAGCGCCGTTTCAACCTGGCAGAGCTGGTCAGCAATGTGCAGTTGCTCGGCAACTGGCGGGAGGGGAACGAGGAAACCCCTCAACTTCGTCGCGCTTATGTTTGACTGGCTGACGCCCCTCGACGCGAGCATCTTCAGTCTTGCTTGGGTGGCTTGGGTGTTCAGGTAGGAGTTGAGATAGTCGGGCGCCAGTCTCGCCTTGTCAGCAACCAACCTGATCAGATACGACGCGAAGACGAACGGGGTTATCGCCCCGAATATCGCCGTCTTCCCAACGAGGTCGATGCTGTTTGTGCGGTTGAACAACACGTCCCCCGCGTGCAAACTGAACTTCCCGAATGTGCGCTCATCCAGGTCAACGTATTGCAGGTCGCGCGCTGTGACGTGGCCATCCTCAAGGTTACTCATCCGCAGGATGGGGTGTCGCCCCTGCCGCTGACCTTTGACCGACAGCCCGTATTGCGTTTGCTTCAAGACTTCGCCGAGCGGCACCACTTCCCAGTGCTCCGGCACCATCCCGACCTCCGTCTCCTTCAGCCTGACGCTCCCGGCCTCGTCCAGCGGCACCGGGCCGTAGGTGAAGAGGTGCTTCATCAGGGACTTCTTGAGTTCCCGCAGGGCCGCGATGACGGCTTCGGTCTTCTCCTTCGCCTGCTGCACCGTCGAGAGCACCGCGGCGGTCTTCTTCTGCTCGGCGAGCGGCGGTAGTGGCACTCGCAGGATGCGCAGGAATTCCCGTTCGTGTACCCGCTGGCGGTTGGTTGCTCCTGTCGCGCCATACGAAAGGCTCTCCCATACCTGAGGCCGGGAGAGGTACCACTCCAAGAAAGCACCATAGCAGAGCCCGCGGTTGAGCTGCAGTATTGGGTAGTCCCCGCTCACAATGGCACCATCGTGTGCCGGCTTCACGAAGCCATAGGAACCCCTCCGTGCCCAAATCTTCAGCAGGATGAAGTCGCCGGACCGCACGCGGTACCACACCTTCGTTTTCAGGCCTGTTCCGCGTACCTGCTCCTTCTCTACGACCCCGCGCCCGTACAGCTGACACGAGAGCAACGTGTATTCTTCGTCATCCCTGACGTGAGTCTTGCGCGTGCTCCGTTCGACGACGCTGAAGACCTCTGCTCCCTTTGCCACATGCCACTCCTCCGGCAGCGGCCCGAGCTCCGTCATCCTGTAACCTTCCGGGATGTCTGCGGTCTGCTTGCTCATACTTCCAGCCCCAGGCCCCGCAGGACCTCCTTCAGTTTCCTGTCCGCATCCGCCCGCTCCTCCTCGGCCTCGCGAAGTTGCACGACCGCGTCCTCCAGCGGCAGCACCTCCTCCTGGTCGTTCTGGGCGACATGGCGGGACGGGCTGAGGTTATAGTCGCCCGTGGCGGCCTCTGCCGTCCTGATGATCTTGCTGAGTCCCTCCTCCTCCTTCCACTTCGCAAAGGCCCGCGCGACCTTCTCGATCGTCTCGTCAGGCAGGTAGTTCTTCGGCGTGCCCTTCTTGAAGAGTTTCGAGGCGTTGACGAGCAGGATTTCGCCGGGTTTCCGCTTCTTCCTGTTGACGATCAGGATCACGGCCGCAGCGGGCGTGTTGTAGAAGAGGTTTTCAGGCAGTAGGATGACGCCCTCCACCAGGTCCTTCTCGACGAACTGCCTGCGGATGTCCCGCTCCTTGTTTGCGCCGGCGTTTCCGCTGCCGCGCGAGACGGCCCCGGTGTCGATGACCACGGCCATCCTGCCACCGTCGTCCAGGGACGCGAGCATGTGCTGCACCCAGCCCCAGTCGGCGGTGCTGGAGGGCGGATAACCGAAGCCGAAGCGGCCGTAGGCGTCGTTCTCGTAGGTGGCCTGCGAGAAGTCCTGGTTCCACATCGGGTTGGCCGCCACCATGTCGAACTTCCTCAGTGACCCGTCTGTCTTCAGGAAGGCCGGGCGGTTCATCGTGTCGCCGAGGGCAATCTGGGCCTCCATGTCGTGGATGAAGGCGTTCATCTTGGCCATGGCGAAGGTGGAGTGCAGGACCTCCTGGCCGAAGAACCGCAGCGGCGCGGCCGACGGGTCGTCGCCGCGTTTCTCCTTGAGGCGCAGGTAGCACTTGATAAGCAGGCCGCCGGAGCCGCAGCAGGGATCGTAGACCTCGGCACCGGGCTCCGGGTCCAGGATGCGGGCCATCAGGACCGCGACTTCCCGCGGCGTGTAGAACTCCCCGGCGCTCTGGCCGGACCCCTCGGCGAACTTGCGGAGCAGGTACTCGTACGCCCGGCCGAGGATGTCGGGCTCCACGTCAGCGAGGCCCAGCCTGTGCCGGCCGAGCACGTCCGCCAGCGCCCGGAGCGTCTCGTCGCTGACGATCCGCTGGCCGGCGGTCGTGGCGTTGAAGTCCACCACGTCGACGACGCCCTGGAGCCTGGGGTTCTCCCTGGCTATTGACCGCGCCGCCGCCGTGAGGTGCTCGCCCAGCCCCGTGGTCTGCCTGGCGACTCCGGCCCAGCGCGCCTTCTTCGGCAGGTAGAACCGGACGAGGCCGTGGTCCTTTTCGAGCAGCCGCTCCACCATGTCGGCGCTGCCGTAGTCCTTTGCGAGCCTGGCGATCTCGTCGTCGAAAACGTCCGACAGCCTCTTCAGGAAGATCAGGGGCAGAATGTAATCCTTGTACTTCGGCGCGTCGATGGGTCCGCGTATCTTGCACGCCGCCTCCCACAGCCAGCCTTCCAGCGTCTTCACGTCCAGCCCGCTCTTCGCCACTTCCACGACCTCCTCTCGCCTACTCCCCGCCAGCCCTGGTTCCAGCAATTCTGTCGTACGATAACAAGATTTTGGTGCGGGGATTTTTATACGCGATGACGCGCTGCCTGGCTCCTGGCACCTTGAGTAGGTTAGCGACGTTCGCTCCACTTCTCAAGCAGGACTTCGGGAAGCGCCGATATCGTGGAGCAAGTGGACCCAGTATTCTGCGGTGAGCCGAAGGCGGCGGCGTTCAAAGCTCTGGGCCTTACCTAGCACATGAATCGCGTCTTGCCCCGAACATTCCTACGCTCCCATGCTCCACACATAGGCCGTGATCTCATGCAAGAGGTCGCTGACTGGACGGGTGCCATTCACGACCCGGTCGGCTACCGCCTTGAGTTTGGACTTGACGTCAACTTCTGTTGAATGCGCCTCGAATTTCCGCAAGGTATCGGCGTCCATGATGCCTTTCTCCGGAAGACGCGTGAGAAGCTCATCCTCAGGCACCGCGATGAAGATCAACATGAATCGACCGGGTGCGGCAAGGGCTCGCAATTCATCAACAGCCTCCACATGACGAACTCCTTCGACCACCACTGACTGGCCCGGCCTCCAACCCGAATACACCAGGCAATCTGCGCAAAGCTTTGCACAATCTTCTTCCAACAGAGCAGCCCCCAATCTTTGCAGCGCATCGAGGGACTGTGGAAGTCCACGTTTCGCGGCTATGCTGCGAACATACGCGCCAAAACCTGCGTATGGCCAACCTAGCTCTTCTGCGATCGCTTTCCCCAAAGTAGACTTGCCGCTTCCCTTGCGGCCAGCAAGGCCAAGTACCATCGGCTTCATTCGTCGCATCCCCCTAGCAGGCTGTCCTGTGAATCGCGGTGAGTCAACACGACCCACCCACGCCGGTCCTGTTTCGCACATGGGATCGGGCCGATCTTGACGACATTTGACACTCTCATCAACGTGGCAAATGACATGTGCCGTCGATCGCTCCAGAAGCCTGGGCTATTGGCGCACAGAGCCCAGGCGAAGTCATTTCGCATCGCCCGCAGTGACTCAGGGCCGAGGGTATAGAACCACACCGAACCTACCTGGCAGATTCCGACGACTGCGCCCCCCGACCTTTTCAGCAGAATGACGTCGCCCTTCTTAACCCGCTTGTGAGGCGCGCGGAGGCGCTTTGAGAACCTTGATTCGACAGTCTTCTTGCCCTCAAGCATGAACTGTAAGAAAGGTTCCACGAAGACAGCAAGGTGGATGTCATTGTTGCTCGATTTGTCGTGGACGACCTCGCTTAAGCGAGAGCCCCAGAACGGATCATTGCGAACAGCTTCGCACACCTGCTGTATCACGCGTGACTGCCAACTTGTCTTGAAGTTATCCCTCATAGTAGCTCCGAATCTCCACCTGTTCTGCCCTGACTATCTCCTCAATCTCCCGTGTGGTCTGTGATATGACCGCAATCTCTGGCTTGGTAAGGGAACGGTGAAGCGAAGCGGCTATCATCTCTGGCGGCGACAAGCCTCTCGTCATGGCCCGAAGGATGCTGGCCAGCGTTGCGCGTCCGTGGCAGGCGAAAATGCGATTCCCCGACGTCCAGACATCGGCCTTGGTGCGAAGAGGATATCGTCGGCTCACGGAAGGAAGAACATCGCCCTCAATGAGGTGCAGCAAGGAGGGGGCTGAGAATCTAGTGGGCTGTGCTTCGTTTCTTACCCTGATCCTCACGCCGCTCAGAATGAACTCTTCCCATGGGTCTTCCCGGCCGACCGCTGCCGGGCGCGGTACTACTTTGTCCCTTTCTCGGCGGAAGACAAGCAGATGAGCCCGCCGCCAGTCACTTGGTATGTTCAGCATCCCATGGGATGCAAGGGCATTGCGCTCGAAAGGAGGAGAACAGTACCGCAAGGCGAAGTTCTCTGTCCGGACTAGCCGAAGGCCATGGGCATCTGACCAATGGTCAAACGCTACTCGCTCCTCTTCCATCTCGGGTCGAGTACCTTCAGGAGGGAAGCAGAACAGAATATGGCCGCCCAATCGACACAGTCTGCACGCAACCCAGAGGAAATGGCGCATGTATTCGGGATACCAGGGAGGATCAGCAATCACGGCAGATCCCTCGCCATTTGGGGTCACACCACTTGTCAGATCTGAGCAAAGCAGGGAGATGCCTGGTGCCGGCGGGCTTAGCGAAGATACAATCGCAGGGTCGGAATCAATCATCGCAATCTTGTAGGGATGGCTGTCAGACCGATAGGGTAGCACAACGCTCGGAGCCCCCAAGAGGATGACAGTCTCACCAGGGCGGACCAATGTACAGCAACGATGAAGAACCTGGCTGGCAGTGCCTTGGTTGAACCTCCAACAGAAATCCAAAGGGTGCGGTACGGGCAAAGGTGATTTCTCAGACAACGCCGTCGGCGCCCCCGACTGCCGCACTTCTGTGCGAACTCTCAAAAGGAAGACCTGGGGTACGATCCCTTGCAGGACTAGACGGGCGAGTGAGTCGAAAACATCCGTCGGATACACGCCAGGCAGAGACAACAAGAGTCCCGCGAAACTCTCGGTGCCCGCGAGAACTAGGCGGGCAACGCCAGCGTCGATGAGGGCATTGAATGCCACTGAGTTCATGAACGACCTCGTACGCCGAGAGGAACATCCGCGATATTCATCGCCCTTACCTCTGGACTGTAACGTCTACTGAGTTCATCAATCCAGCACTCAGCAGCGGCATACTGGTTCTCAAACGCCAGCAGGCGTTCAGTTGTCAACCGCGCCTTTGTGGGGGTGTAGTTCCTGATCAGCAGAGGAACGGTCCGAAGAGGCAGGTTTGGGTTTAGATCCTGCAGAAGATCGACGAACCAGCTCATTTCGTCCTTCACACGGCCTATGGAAGGGGCCGTCAGTGTAACGTAGACATAGAGATCAAGGTCGAGTGCAACGTACTGTCGGAGGTTGTGAATCCGCCTCTGGAATAGACTGCTATCCAGACTGGTGTTGAACGCGAAGCTCTCACTGGAAAACCCCTTCAGGCAAGCGACCTTCCCATACTTGCGGTAGGAGCACAGGAACTCTCGTTGCTTGTCGGTTAATACCGTCCAGAAGTAGTTGCAGGTCAGGTTGTCATCAGACCAGAGGTACACGCTTGAATCCAGTTGTCGATCTTCGAGCTCGTGCATCATCCACAACACCCACTCAGGCACGAGCCCCGGTTCGCCGCCGCTCAGGTCGATCATCTTGGGGGGATCAGGCTGGGCCAGATACAAGTCCAGCATCTCGGAAGCAGTGAACCAAGCCGACCTGTCTGGGTTTCCGTTGAGCAGTTCCGGAGGCACAAAGCAATACCAGCAATGGGAATCGCAGCCGGCGCACTGGAAGACATGCGCTGTCATGAGATTCGTTGGTGGCAACCCAAGGGCCTTGCAGGCCGGGTCCATCGGCAGCGGATTCGGCGGCCATCGGTCGTCTGTCGCTCTCTCGAAATGATGCACACGGCCAAAACCATCGCAGGTCGGGCGCTTCTTCAGATCCTTCTCTTGGGGTGTGTCAACAAGATTGGCAATCCGGATCCGTTTCGAGGGGATATCGATGATCTTGTTTCGGATTCTCTGGGACAATGCCTCAATCTCATGCATGATTCACCCCATGGGGACCTTCACCGTTTCTCTGGCTGGACCTCACCTTGTGTTCCCCAGGCAGGTAGTCGTTCCTGGCAGTACTTGATGATGAGCTCCGTCAGATAGGCGATCTCCTCCTCCCGAAGCGGGCGGTCTTGGGGTATCCCATGCCAGTAATGCATGCATTTCCGGCAGCAGGTAGCCGTGGCATGTTGTGCGTAGTAGATGACGTTCCCATGCATGGGGGTCTGCCGGCCGTCATAGACAGGATGAGGAATGCCGGAGAAGGTCTTGGTGCGGATTCTTCTTTCAGCGGCCAGCCTGAGGTTGTCAAGGCCGAGTGCGCGTGCCTTGCGCAAGGCTTCATCGTCAATCGCGACCTGCCACATTCGATGCCGGATGTGCTCATTCTGCAGAGCGCTGATCGTGTGGGCCACATCCCCTATCTCCCGCCCTAGAGTTTGATTGGACACTCCTTTGCAGCCGATAGGATAGATGGTCACTGCGAAAGGAGATTGTCCCATGGCGAACAGTGCGAAGATGGAAGGTCGGCCCGCGGGGGCTTCGGA
>Ga0315280_10008789_pt1 | contig 13160 bp, 12 predicted proteins | sample YL17G06_40_MG_FD_203697 | JGI IMG/M metagenome (GOLD analysis project Ga0315280, IMG submission 203697) | Sediment microbial communities from Yellowstone Lake, YNP, Wyoming, USA - YL17G06_40 | ecosystem: Environmental > Aquatic > Freshwater > Lake > Sediment | place: USA: Wyoming | collected...
CTATCCAGTGCGCCCGGGGTGGGTCAATTACCTGAAAACGGGGTGGGTCATATCGGTGAAAAGAGGGTGGGTCAATTACCTGAAAAATCAGGCTTTAAGGTGGGTCATTTCCCTGAAAATTCACACCTTTCGGTTTTCTCTCTGTTGCTGCTACCTCGTAAGCTTGCCAGAAGAGGCCTTCACTCACAATGTGGTCGTGATTATCAACTATTACCGGTTGATTACTGAAGCTCCACACTCCGATGAGAGCAGGATTCTGGGCTAGACCGCTTATCAACGCCGGTGTGACGACATAGCCTAAAGCTGTTTTGTGACAGGACCTGAGTTCGGTGCGGGTCACCATGTAGCTTAGCTCCGGCGGAAAGTAAGGGAAGACGATATTTTGCTCCTTAAGGGCTTGAGCCGCTTTCATAGGGCTGCGCAGATCGACCAGATGCTTTAGCACAATATTGACTATCTCAGCATGAGGTGGATACGCCTTCCACTTGCCGAAGATATAGCGTCCGTCCGGGCGCTGTCCTTCAATCTCTATGACGAACCCGGCGACCACCGGACTACCGACATGTCTTCCTTCTCTGGCCTTGCTATTACGCCGTCGCTGTAGCCTCTTTCCCATGACCTTCAACTCCTGGGCGGCATCTTCCAATTCCTCATGCAAATACTCCCAGTCTCGCTCCACGACAGGATTCCAGATCCCATCCGGAGTGCGCACCCTGCATTGTTGTTCTTTAAGTAGCTTGAGTACTTGGTGGGAGATAATCCGGTTCTGGTCACGCGACAAGCGGCTCATGCCTTCGGTCAGGTAGAGACAACCTACTTCGTTGGCTTCTAGTCGGCTACGCAAGTTAGCTAGACCCGGACGCTTGTCCTCAGATAGTTGGCCGGATATTCCCAGATCACGGCAGTCAACGATGACTTCGCCATCTTCCCATACCAGGATCGCCGTGGGCAATCTCTGCCAGATCGCTTGAATACGGCGTTCTACCTCTTCCTGAGGAAGTATAGTAACATAGCCATCGCTTCGCGCCAGCGCTACTAAGTGGGCGATTTCCTTAATTGACTGCTCACTTTCGTGTATTTGGTCCGTACTCGACACCCGCCCATAGACGAAAGCGTGGCAAAACGGTAGGCGCCGCAGGTCCTCTTCAGTAGGTGACTGGCGAAATCTCCGCCGGTGTTCTACAACTTCCTGAAGATTCATGCTATCTCCTCCCTGGTATTTTGCCGGTCGATTCCGGCATTCGAAGATACGACCTTTTCTTTTACACTTCCAATAAGCAATACCAGGCAATTAATGAGAGCTTCCCTGCTCTTTTTATCCAGGTAAATACCATCATAACCAAGCTTAAGCATAAGCCGACCGGCCAGCTCTACTGCTACCGTCCCCAGCACCTTGTCCTTCAGAATAACCTGGTCAACAGCGACCAGTATTTCCTCATCACGACGGCAGAAGGTTTCACCATAAGCCACTATAAGGGCTTCAGGGATGGGGTCCACCATCAACACCTGCGCTAGCCTGTGACCAAGATCTGTAAACCTACTCGCCGCCATTATCGGCATTGCTCGCAGTAATCTGCCCACTCTGCCGGGGGTCGAATCTGCAGCCAGACTGTTGCCTACCTCTTGCAGGATTTCGTTGGCAGCGGTAGCTATGTCCGTGACTCGCCAGCGCTCTCCTTCATAGCTCAATGCATCAACCACTTCGTCGCTATCGAGAAAAGACGAGAGTTGCGAGAGACGGTTTCCGTCTTCAGTAGGACTAATGCCCATGGCGTTGAGGAAGGTGGTTTCATCACCAAGCCAGGCAATCTCTTCTACCATCTTCGGCGGCACCAGCGTCTCAGCTAGCCCCCAAGCTCGGGTGCCCAGTATGACACTTCTCGCCAGCAGATCGCGAAAATCATCAGGGCCCGTCATTTCTGCATTCCCTCTTTGGTTACCTCTTCTACGGAGCCTAACCCTAGCAACCGCAGGAGCACCGGCAGATTGCGCCACAGGTTGCGCACAAAGAGGTCAGTCGTCTCTTTTTTCTCACCGGAGAACTCAAGATATATGGCAAGGGCATCTGCGTTCATAGTTACCTTTGCCTGAATGCCCCCCATCGTTTTGGAATATGCCTCTACCATCTCCTCTGGGATGGTCTCGACCCTGGTGGTTCCTTTGGGTTCGATCTTCATCGTCCCCTCCCCAAAAGTGAAGCGGACTTCGTCGCCCTTCTTCAGGTTCCACTGCTCTACTACCTCGTTGGGAACGCTGACAACTAGGCTACCGCCCATCTTCATGAGCCGCCTGTTCACTGAACCCTGCCGTCCCTTTCCGTCTGTCATAATCTATATTGATAGTATAGACCAACGCTGTAGCTTTGTCAAGAGGCTACTGACTGAGTTAGCTCTGCACATCTATGCTATCAATACTATACTATCTATTCTATATGCCTGACACCTTTGGGCGGGAGGCACTGCCACTCCTGTTGAAATGTCCCCGATCAACCGCCCCAGATTACCCCCTCCCCCCTCCCCAACCAGCTTCAAATTCTGCAGCGTCTGCCACCAGGCTTGTTGCGGAGTGGACCTAGCGCAGCGCCAGCCTGCACTAAGTAAATGTGCTGGCGGCTGCTCTTGTCGGGGGTAGCAACCTTGACATTTGGTTATCACACAACCCAAAACGATGGATTGTGCAGAAAAGCCCTTCTTTGAGAGGTCGCAATATAATCCAATCTTTGTACCGTTACCGCCCAGCTACCACAGCCCAAGCAAGAGTGCTCTGCGTTCAGGCGGATAATCCGGGAAGTGTTTCCGGTACCACGCGTGGTGTGAGCGGGCACGGGGTACAAGATTAGCCACCGTCCAGGTAGCGAAGGCTAGGGCAGGCAGTGACCAAGTTGCCACCGCCCAGCCAAGCCAAATGATGATCTCACCAAGGTAGTTAGGGCACGATATCCAGCGGTAAAGCTCGCCGTATGGAATCTTATACCCAGATTCACCGGATTGGCGCAGATTGCGGAGAACCTGGTCTGCTCGTCGGTTGATTATGAAACCGGTGATAAAGAGTGCTACTCCGGCCACAAACCGGGGGTCTCCAAGCCATTCGTTGGTGTAGCCAGTGGAGAAAGTAAAAAGGTAGCGGCCATTGAGATAGCCGTTAACAATGTTGAACAGAAGTCCAAAGCCAACAATGGTGAGTGGCATTTCCCGGCGGCGCAGGCCGAAGGGGTAGATAAAAGCGCGGTGTATGTAGTGAGCCTCCCACAATCCAAGGAAGACCAGCGTGGTGACCGTACTTTCGTTGCTGCCAAGCACGAAGCATATGGCGAATACAAGCGGTGCCGCCGCTTCCATGATAACCCAACCCAGCTTGTTGTTGATGGTGGGGCCCCAACCAGTGCGGAAGTGGCGCCCATAGGGAGCAGCTACAAAGAACAGTACTGAGAAGACTACCGCCGCCAGTAAAAACCAGCCTATTATGAGGCCGTTGAAAACCGCCTGTTCGTTCACAATGACCCCGTTTTCCCCAATCTCAGAGGACGAGCGAGTTGGCCGGTCTCCTCAAACCACCTGAGTGTATCGACGAGTGTTTCCCTAAGCGGACACGGATGATAGTCAAGCTCCCGGGTCGCCTTCTGGTGACTTATGTTCCGATTATCACGAAGTGCCTGGAGGGAAACACTGGTGTAGAGCGGTCGCCTCCCGGCCAGACGGTCAAAGGCAGTGATGAATGGGGCGCCGATGCGGGCTAGCCACATGGGAGAGACAAAACGGGGCGCTGGTACGCCGGTTAGCTGCTCTACCAGCGTAGCCACCTCGCGCAGTGATGCCCAGTGCCCCGAAAGGATGTACTTGGCTCCAGCCGGGGCTCGTTCTTCGGCTCGCATCGCTCCTTTGATAACATCACGGACATCAACCCAGTTAAACCCGCCGCTAACCAGGGCTGGTAGCTTACCGTTTGCCAGTCTCAGCAGTGCCTCCCCGAAGTGTGATGGCCTGTAGTCATAAGGGCCAATAATCGCCGTTGGACTGATGATAATAGCGTTCAGTCCCTTTTCTATCCCCTGGCGCACTTCCCTCTCGGCAGCCGCTTTGGAGCGGTCGTAAGGCGGGTAGTGCTGGGATTCTACCAAGAGACGTGATTCATCGACGGGGGTGCCCTTAAGCGCTTGTGTCATGGTGTGGATTGTGCTGAAGTGGACGAGGCGGCGTACTCCACAGCGTAGACAAGCTTCGACCACGTTTCGGGTGCCGATAACATTGACTGATTCAAGTAAGGGCCATTCGTCCTTCAAGATGGAGATATGAGCCGCCAGGTGGTAGACCACCTGGGCACCCTCAAAGGCGTTCACCAGAGACTCTAGGTTGCGGATATCGCCTTTGACAACCTCAACGTCCAGTCCCTCGACCGATTTCCGGTCCATATGGACTAGAGCGCGTGTAGGACGACCTTGAGCCAGCAGAGCGCGCACCAGGTTAGCGCCGGCATGTCCGGTGGCACCAGTTACCACTACCGTCATTTGCAGGCAATTATATCATATGTGAGGAAGGCGTATTATTTTTGGAGGGATAAGCAGCAGGCTCACACAAATTGGCTGATTGTTGAGGCGGCCATTGTGGCCTCGAAGGGCTGCGAACCACCTGAATAATGCAGAAATTATACAAAGAAGAATAGTGAACTCAGGTAGATTGCTAGATTGCAGGTATCTTTCCAGAGCGAAGAGTTATATGGATCGCACACTCTTCAAAACTTCATTTACGACGAATGTATATTACCTCACCAATATCCTGGTCACAAGTGACCTTTAGTTCTGAAAAGCGGAAAATGCCTTCCAAATCAATATCAACAGGACTGCTTTTTTCTCCTGGGAGAAGGGTACCAATATTAGCAAGTCGTTTGACACCCCCAGTCTTCCTCGCGCCATCCACTGAAACCCGGGTTAGAGTATCTCTGCAGGTATTCATAACATGAATGCGTAATCTGTGCTCCAGTTTACTATATTGACATCTCAGTGAGAATACATTTGCTATTCCTCCCCACCTAAGTCGCACAATCTTATTGGGAAGAAGGGAATCAACGAAGTTTTCAATGTGGGGTGCCCCTAAAACTAGAGTAGCTCCATACTGCCACGCAAGCTTCCTTATACCTTTCGCAACAATAGCTGCCGTCAAAGGGTCTAGTGTTGACGTAAACTCGTCGGCAACCCATACCGGTTTCCCTGAATCACATAATAACGCAACAGCGAAACGGTATCTTTGTCCATCTGATATCTGCCTTGGTCTCTTAAGGTAGAGATGCGCCTCTGCCAGTCCAATCCCATTAAGTAAATTTATCGCTGAAAAAGTTGAATCGCCCACTTGGTCTATCAATGGTAGACTCTCGTTCCAGCTAGTTCCCAGCACTGCGACATTATTTGAGTCAATACCCTTGGCCTTTCCGTTGATAGTCATATGCTTTTTCAGATTTTCTATGTCTTCAACAAGAAACCTAATTAACGTACTTTTGCCGCTCCCGCTAGCACCAGTTATTAAAACTGTGTCTCCAGGATTAATAGTGAATGTGAAATCCTTCAAAACTTGCGTATACATCTGTGTAGAATCTACTGAGAACGCCTGCTTAATTTCTTGTGCCCTTTGTGTTAACCCATTACTCGAATTATAGGCAGTCGAGAAGTGCTCAAACTGAATTGGCTCCGCAAGCTTTGGACGTGTGCGCTCAGCCAAGCCGACTTGCCCCTTAATCAGATTGGCTTTTTCTAGCATCTGTCTGCTCTTTTTGTTAATGGGAAACACCAAGTATGGTTTTGGTTCCTTGTCTACAAAAAAGTTATACTTTGTGTGGTTCGGTCTCTGTTCCCATGCCCCAACTCCGTACTCAGGGATGATACCATTCTTGGATCCAAGTGTGTAGCCAGCTTTGACGAAACCTGCGTCCTCAAAAAAATGATGATAATCCGTCATGGCTGCTATTACTTCCACCAATATGGGAGTGTAGCCATTGATGTCCCAGTATTTTTTGGCATACTCGACTAAATGCTTTGCGATCAAGACACCAATACCCATTCCTCTAAATCCCGGGTGCACCACTACACGAGGAATTCTTACAAGACGATTAATTAGTTTGCTCTTCATCTGCTCACGAAAATTAGTATTGAATAACTCAAACCTTGGCTTTGCTGCTGCTACTGTGGCCGCAAGTACGCCATACCCTATTATTCCATATCTATCTGACTCTACTATCAGAACACTTCTTCTACCCACGATCTTATTTAAGCCTTTACCCCGATAATGGAACTGCTCGAGAAGCTTTGCGCTCCTCCAGTCTTTCGACGAAAGGCGTTCGCGAAACGTGAGACGAAGCTGATGGGGAGGAATCGCTACCATCTCAGAAACACTATAGGGTGGGTACAGCTTGATGTGCCTTTTTAAGCCCGTAGCTTTGTCAATAATAATCTTATCGACTTTGTTGAAATACCGTAGTTTCGGTACGAATTCCAGGAGGTCTCCAGGTTTAACGTAGATGAAAGGCCGCAGAGAGACCTCTCGATTTTTCTGTAACTTCAGAACGGTGCGGTCTCCGTCGCTTTCAACTGACTCGACTTTAAGGAGCTCACTCTCAGTATTCATCTACCCCGCTTATTGTTAAATATGATATGTTACCCTTTCCGTCTACGTGATAGCCGATGCTACCAGGTTTTTCTTTACGCATACCGTCCAGCAATGTTTCTATATCTCGCTTAGTTACAAGTAAGTTATCATCGGAAAGCATTGTGATACAGCACCAATCAGTGATTGCTTCAATGTCAGCTATCCCAGTTGCCTTGTTTCTCATAATACGATACCCAGTTATCAGTCTGTTTTTCAATGTCTCACAATGTAAGGATTGTGTATACCTAGTTGGTGTCAAGTTCAAGGCAGTAGCTATCACATCGAAATAACCATCGGTTACAAAAATGTGTTCCATTTCCGGAATAGTTTGAAGTCTCGAATAGAGCTGGCAGAGCACCTCCACGTCATTGGCGATGGCGGATTTGTAAACTACCTCGTGATTTTTCTCATCTGCTACTATCAGTCCCAAATCTTCCATAGCCTCAAGATGTGATACCACTTTATGGCGCTTGGTACTTTTATCATAATCTCCGGTATCGGACTTGGTTTGTTTTTGCATCTCCCTCAGGATATCTTGTATTTTCCTTCTCGTGGGAAAATCCGCTGAAGCATCAAGATATTCTTGCAGGATTGTCTGTAATATCTCCTCGATATTTTCAGCTAAAAAGCCATATGTAACTTGGCCTTTCTCCTTTAAAAGACTTGCGATTTTCAAGATGAAAGCACCTTCTGTCTCTAAATAAAAGCGCAGATATGCGAGTCTTTCTAGCTTAGTCAGGTCATAGAAACTATTCACGTTGTCTTCATCAGTTTTATTGAGCGATGTTAGAATCGCATTGATAACATTACCCTTCCAGCTCCATGTCATATTATCAAAGACGAATTGAAATCCTCTGTTCCTGGTTCCTGCTGTCAGCACTATGTATTTCGCTATTGCCTTCTTGTTTTCGCCCAATATTGACTCGAGCCTTCTAACTACTGATTCAGGGTATGATGGTTGATCCGAAGAAGTACAACAGCGGATAAGAACGGAATAATTACCAGGTCTAAGCGCCCCAGTGTGAGTCTTTGCTATGAATCGGGGTTCTGGCTCCATCAATATTCTAATCCCCCATGAATAGTCAAGCGCGGCCTTATTTTGGTTACAAATACTCTGTTTACCATGTCGTTTGATAACAGCGCATATCCCAATGGTAAGCTTCTAACGAATTGTTCAAAAACTCTGGATGACACGCTTTCATGGCCGAATTCAAACGAATCAGGACAAAGTGTATTAAGCATACCTTCCGTAGCTGCTAGGTCATCTCTCATACTGATTGAGTGAACAATCAGTATGTCTGCGTTTCTCCTGATAGACGGATCTAAGCCTGATGGATTCTGAGTAGCTACAACAATAGACAGTCCTAAATTTCTTCCCTCATTAACATATTTTCTGAGTGGTTCATTTGACGGTGTAATTTCCCTCGTGGGCATATAATTCTGAGCTTCGTCGATAATCAACCATCCTCGAGGCAGTCCTTCCGCCATTTTTTGCTTGTATTCCAGGTACTTGGAATGGGCGTTGTCAGCCTTCTGTTGGTCATCTTGGCTCTTGAGCATTTCAAAACGATCCAATTGAACTGAGGCAAGCCTGTAATATCTATCCGATAGACTTCTCAATTGCATTATCTTTTTCACAATAACGGCCACCAGCAGAGACCTAATGCTTTGGTCAACGTCGCGAAGCAATAAGACCGAAATTTGCCCCGCTGTGAATATCTCCTTTATGTTTAAGCCTTTCTCCGAGAAGACCGGTAACCTTTTGATAGCCTTAAATCTTCGTCTTACTGCTTCTATAGTCTTTGTTTCGTATCTTGAGATTCCCGGACAGTTATCTAGGCAATTCAACAAGTCATCGATAGAATAGTTGCTTTCCGCATTAACATACGTACCATCGACATCTTGATACCCCTCAAACGCTACCTTCTCATAGACTTCGGCAACAAGTTGGCCGATGGGGTCCGCGTATGTGTCTACACCAAAGAGGGAAGCCCAATCATCCCCCGTTAAGTCAGAGGGTCTAATCGTAATCTCTCTTGAAGTACCTTCCGGAGGCTGTCGTGTGCCTTTAGGGTAGAGAAGCATAACGTTGAGCGCCTCGTCTATGAGGCCCCACCTCTTTGCCTCCTTAACCTGCACACTATTAGCCGCATATACTTCAGATAACCTGAATGGCATTGTAATAAAAACGTTCATTGTATCCAGCAAAAGGATGGCTTGTTTGTCATCTCCCTGTCTTATCCATTTGTTTGAAGCCAAAGATTCAGCTATGACTCCCAGCGTATATGTCTTACCAGACCGCCTCTTGCCGACCACATACACTGCATGAGCACCCTCAGTATCAAGCCAGACATTGTTATTCCTCTGGTATTCTGCGATTCGGCCGAGATAGATCGCCTCTGTCTTTGCACTAGCTGGTATTTTGCCAACTAGGACATTGTTATTTGCCAATTCTGGTGATTTGAGTTGTTGAGATAACGTGTAGCCGGGTTCAATTCGGAATGTTACGTTTGGTATTAATCTTTCTTCTTTCACTTCCACCGAATTACCCCCTTGAATAGCTATGCTATGATATCGCTTGTAATCAATCGTTTCTTCATCAAATAAGCTTTACCTGCAGCGTCCGACATTCTTTGTGTTATCTCTCTCGGTGTCATTATCCCTCTTAGTTTTCCCTTTAAGGCTTCGATCGCTTCTCTAGAAAACGGGAAGCAATCTAACTCTAGGGTCTCTGACGCCTCCGTTTTTAGCTTCTTTATTTTATTTTCAGCTTCTTCTTTATTAACAACGTACGTAAGTACCACGTTTATGAAATTGTCAACGTCACCAGCCTGTATCTCGCCTATTTGAATAAGATTGTGAGAACCTATCCTTGACAGTATAGGTCCAGCTTCCGCACCGAAAATGCTTGGTAATCGCCTTATATCGACAGCTGAGCAACTCATCAATATAGCTACATCCCTTTGATTCTCATCAACTAGGCGCCTGAAAGCCTCTTCGTAGGTCGAGATACCATAATCGTCGCCAACCCACTGGAGTCTATCCAGTTCATCGAGAATAAGGGCGAGAGTCTGGTTCTGTACCATTTTTACTACTTTCCCAATGATTACGACTATATTGGCTAGCCTAGATGGTATGCTATCTGCCAACGCCTGAGTCTGATTCAATTCTGCTAAATCCCTTGTTGGCACGCTCACACCGGATATATATCGCCAAAATGCAAGCTCCCTATCTGGGCGAGCACCCAACAGGCTGGCGACCGCTCTGGATAGTTCCTCGTCTCCTAAATTCTCTTTAAGTGCTTTTAGTAGCTCGTCGAAACCAACCAAGCCAATGCTCTTTATCAAGCTCCGGAATAGACCAAGGACAAAGTCCTGGCCCATGCTTGCCATAATGCCGTCGTGATAGAGGTCTAGAAATGTGGACTTTTTGGGAACACTTGGGCACTCAACGTAAACGGGATATATATTTAGCAGTCCTTGGAGCTTATGATTAATATGGAAGATTGTATGCGTTTTGCCACCACCGTAGAGCCCCCAAAATAGGCGCTTAGGTGGCCGGTCTGTAACTAGATTAACCTCCAGTCCCTCAATGAGCCTTGGTATATCTATGCCTGTTCTTGGAGCGTAGAACGCTGCATCAGTCCTTGGATCCAGAATGAAATTTGATCTTTTGAGACCAAACCATTGAGTAATTCCTTCGTTCGTCATTTAGAACACCTCCAGTATTTCAGATTCGTCTCTAGTTTCTCGGAAAAAAGCTGCCAATCGACTTAAGATCTCATTGTCGTTTTCTATTCGAATACCTAATTCCCTATTTCGCCTGCCAGTTAGATTTTCCGAGCCAAATATTGCATAGTAAGAACCACCTAGTGGTCCAGGTTCGCTGATATACAGCTTAGCATGCAGTCTTTTATTTTTCACTATGTCTGCTCCGAGAAGTCTGAGTGATTCTAAGCTTTTTACACCTTTAGGATCGCTGTATCTTTCTAGAGGCAGAGTAACAACAAATATTTGGACTCCATCGTAGATTCGTCGTGCCTTTCGCACAGCTTCCTCAAGAGTATATATGTAATCCGGGTCATATAGTCTTATCCATGGTGAACAGATGTAGAGTCTGATGAAATTTGGTTGCATTACTAAGCTATCAATGAAATAACCAGTTATGTCTTCGATAATTAACTGATACGATTGTAGTTCTGGGTACAAGTACCTCAGTTTACTGAAAGATTCCTGTAAATCCATATCACCATTTATTGCCTTTAGCAATAGAGTAACCTTGGTTCCCAAGGATGACATATGAAAACCGTGCACAGTGCTCAACACAAGACCAGAGCTCTGCAACTGTGAAAACAAATCATCTGACAACTCAGACTGCTCCATTAGGTCAGATAAACTATCATGCGTAATAGTATCTTGTAGTTCATATAGCCCGTTTAGGAACTGGTAGGCGCTTTGTCTTCCTGCTATTTCACTGATTGTAATAGGCATGTTACTCCTCTTGATCTAAGAACACTCTGCCCTTCAGTATATCTCGAGCAAAATTGGGTGTAATGAGATTAAGGTTACCATTCTCAATCAAGATATCTGCTTCTTCTAGCACTGCGTTGAAGAACTGCATTATGGTGCGTGGCTTCAGCTCAGCCTTTTTCTCATGAATTATATCAACGATAGTGCGTGTAGTTTCTTCATTAAATGGAAAGAATTCGTTTGTATTGCCGAATTGAGGGTTTCTAAAGTATTGCAGAAGGTCTCGAACAAATACTAGGGCGTCATCGGCGGTCAATGGTGGAAGTAGAAGAACCTTTTCAATGCCAATTCTGTCAATTAGATCTCTGGAGAGCCAGTCGGGCATCTTCTTTTGTTCTGGCCTTCCCGTAAAGGAGATCATAATGGATAGGCCATCTGGGCATCTATTGAATACTGAACTTAGACAACTACAAATCTCATCCCTTACTGGCAATCTGCAGTCTTTTATTCGTTGGAACTCATCTAGCATCCATAATATTCTTCGATAGGAACCATTTGAATAGGAGCTACCTAGACTTATTAGACGGATAAGCCAGGCCATTGTCCTAATGGCGTCTTCTGCCGTTGCTATAGGGCGAGAGACTCCAACCGTTCTTAAAGTTCGTAAATCTCTTACCTCTGTTCTGAGCCACCCCAATACAATATCTCGTTCCGAGCCTTTCCCTTGATATAGCAAGAGCAAAGCATTCGAAAGGTCAGGAAAATCGGATTGCAATTCCATTTGTATATTGTTCTTTAGAGGGCTGGTAAACACCTCTAAATAGGCATCATTGATTATTCTCGGGTTGATTCCACTTATTAGAAATCGATACAAATCCAAAAACCTTCTGGTGGCTCTTGGAAATTCCAAGTATATAGGGATGATGTCATGTTCTTCCGACTGGCACAAATGCGTTATGTGGTGGAGGGCGTGTGTTTTTCCAGTGCCAAACCAGGCCCACATCAGATGCATGCTAGAGGCGGACTTCCTAGACAGATTCCGCAGTAGAGTTTTTATATCCTTTCTCAATTCAGTTCTATCAGCCATCATAGGATATAGAACCTCATTGGGAACAACGTGAAAAGGCCACTCTATAAGAGCTAGGTGCGGGTAACGTACTATGGTTGCGTTAAGTCTCATCATAATCCACTCAACTTCCCGTAGATCCTTGCCAGGCTTCCCAATTATGTATTCGATTGTGCACTGCCTATTTTCCTCTTCCTCCCGCTGATTCTATCCAGCGGTTTTAGCTCAAGTACACAGACGGGCTTGCCTTGCTTATCAAATAAGGTAAGATCGTTAAGCCAGCGCATCTTGCCATCGTCCATGACTTCAAACTCCTGCCCGACCTTGTTAAGAGGTATCACTGGGTACTGCTTCAGCAGTTCACTTGTCCGCCGAAGAACCTACCCTTGCCATTGCCTTTCATTTGTTAACACCGATTTGCGGCCCCCAATTTGGCCCAGCTATACTAACTTTGCCAACTAGTGCCCGGACTTAATTAAGTCGGATCCACCCACTAGTTCATACCGCCAGCCAGATTCATCACGAACAGACCTAATTGTATAACCACGTCTCCTCAATTCAGTAATGATTCGTTGAGTTGTTGGTCGCGAGACTCGCAGCTCCAAAGCCAATTGCCCGGCGTTCAGTTGTTTCATGCTGAGCAAATCGACTGCTCTCTGAAATCTCCGCTCAATCTCCCGAGTACGTTCATAAGACATTTAACTTTTTATCCCTTCCGTCTGATTGCCCTAGTATATTCCGCTGAGTTGATACTTGTCAATCACTTTGTGATTTATTTACACCCAGCGCTACCTCCGCCGCTAAGGGTTTGAGTTCGAATTGAACAATCTAGTGCTCTGGATGATGCGCTAGATTGCCATTGCACGAAACTGACTTTTGGTCAACGGGCCCCACTACGTAAGGTACATCGGAACTCCAGAACAGTGCTTGTCACATTCTCGCCAGGGTTAGGGTATCCTGTGTCTAGTTGCGTCTACTTTAGATACCGGCTCA
>Ga0315280_10008790_pt1 | contig 13159 bp, 10 predicted proteins | sample YL17G06_40_MG_FD_203697 | JGI IMG/M metagenome (GOLD analysis project Ga0315280, IMG submission 203697) | Sediment microbial communities from Yellowstone Lake, YNP, Wyoming, USA - YL17G06_40 | ecosystem: Environmental > Aquatic > Freshwater > Lake > Sediment | place: USA: Wyoming | collected...
GGGAAAGCGATGGATAGATGCATTTTGATCTCAGCAAGCACAAGAACCGCCTGGACGCTTACCCCAGGATGGTGAAGTTCCTGGAGGAGGCGATGACGCCTTAAGGAGGATAAATGATGTTTAAGTGCGCTCTATTTCTTATGTTTTGTTCTTTCTACCTATCATCATTGGCAGATGATGAGAATGATTACACGGTGTGGGCGGATAAGCTAAATGTCCGAGAGTCCGCTGGCGTCAATGCTAAAACAATTGCTGTATTGGAAAAGAACGATAGGGTTAGCGTTGATTGGTTTGAGAATTGGACATTACAAGATGGTTATCACTGGGTAAAAATCAAATTTGAGGGTAAGGAAGGATGGATAGCCAAGCTTTACATTTTCCCCACCAGAACTTTTCAAGTGCTCTCAAAGGCAAATGAGCTTGGAAAAGCAGGCAAAGCCGATGAGATGGTTGCAGAGCTTAAGAAAGAATTTGATGTCATAGTCTCGCCCGACATGAAAAAGGCTGTGTTTGAGGAGTCTTCGTTATTTGACTGGCAAGGTGGTGGTCCGGTTGCTTATTTTAATTCAGGCGAAGGCATAGCGGATTATATACCTGCAATATGTATCAGCACTGATCTTGTTAGATGGTCTGCAGATTCCAGGTACTTAGTGGGATATTACAGTCCCGTATATTATGGAATTTTATGGATCTATGATACTTCCCAACATGAGGTCCTTGGCACATCTCCCCATACAGCGTATTTGGGTGCGTTTGCGGAAGAGAGTTACGAATTTATAGATGGCTACCTGGTTTGGGTGGCAGTGGAAGAGCCGAGGAGTGTAGCAGGATTTGATGATGTGATGCTACCATACCTGGTGTATTACGATTTGAAAAGCAAAACAATAGGTATTGCTCTGACTTATGACATTCAGACGATAAGAAAGAATAAAGATGGGTATGCACCTGAAGTGAAGTTGATTAAGAATAACTCGGTTCCATTTCAAATAATGTCCTCACCATTGTATAAAAGGTGTCTCAATCAATATGTAAAAACCGCTATCTCCGAGGCATAGTGAGAATATTATGCTGGAACATCCAGCAGGGTGGGGGCAAGCGGGTTGCAGGTATTATCAACGCACTGCTTGAGCATAACGCTGATGTAATTGCTCTGGCTGATTGTCGTCCCAACAATGCTTTAAAGGACATCCAAGCCAGGCTGACGTAACATGGTTGGATCCATCAGTCCTTTACCGAACCGGAGAATAGGCAGTACGCGCTGCTGCTGCTTTCCAAATTGCCATTCACAGATAAAAATGTTCAATTGCCACATCCGTTTATGCAGCCCCGATGGCGTGAAGTCAACCTTCCACAGAACGATGCCGCCATTTTATTTGCACACATACCCGACTATGTAAAACCGCAGACGGGCATGAGCAACAAAGAGATTTTCTGGCAATACCTGGTTGATTATGCCGGTCGGCATTCACAGGACAAGATGCTTTTTCTGGGTGATCTAAATACTGGGCTTCCGGCTGATGGTAGCGGCTTCAGGTGTGCAAAGTATTTCAAAGAACTGATTGGTTTGGGCTACCTAGATATGTGGAGACACTATCACCCAAATGCCACCGAATTCACATGGTATTCCCGCTGCAATGGCTTTCGGCTGGATCATGCTTTTACATCACCACCTATGCTTCCATTCGTCCGTAATGTTTTATATTCCCATAGTGAGAGGGAAGAAGGAATATCCGATCATTCCATACTTATTGCCGATATCATGTTGTAACTAGCATTAGAATGCTTATGTTACAATTTATATAGACTAAGTAAAGTTTGGGGGGAAATGAAACTCACCTCGCGCAGCGAATATGCCCTTCTGGCGCTTATCTACCTTGGAAGACACCAGGGGGAGGAGTTCCAAAAGATTGATACGATCTCGCAGGAGCAGGGCATACCTGCCAAATTCCTGGAGCAAATAATGCTATCACTCAAGCGGGCGCGGTTCGTCACCAGCGTCAAGGGGCAGCACGGTGGTTACAAGCTGGCGCAGCGCCCCTCCGTCATCAAACTCGCCGATGTGATCCGCCTCTTTGATGGCGCCCTTGCCCCCACTGAGTCGGTTAGCCTTTATTACTACGAACATACCCCAATAGAGAAGGAAGCCAAGCTGGTGGCGGTGTTCAGGGAGATTAGAGATTATGTAGCTACCAAGCTGGAGGGCACCACTCTGGCGGATGTTATCTGATGATGAATCTGACCGTAGGGGCGGGGTTAACCCCGCCCCTACCATGTTTAACATATAATGCGATTTGGTAATCCATGATGAACAACAATAAAGATCAAATAAAATCGGTCAATCTCTTCGCTCGACACCCGAATATGTTGTTGGCGCTGATCCTTTTCGTCCTGGCGGTCATGCTCTATTCCATCCTGCCGGTGCATTATCCAGTCTACTACAGCATCATAGACGATACCATTGAATATGCTATCCAAGCAGAAAGCACCAACCCGGTGGACTGGTTCCACCCTCACCACATCTTGAATGCCGCCATTCATCGTGTGCTGTGGCTGATGGTCAGGTTCCCCGGGCTGGAGATTCGCGCCTACGACATCATGTCGTGGACCTCGCGCCTGAGCATGGCGCTTGCAGTGGCGCTGCTGTTCATCCTGGGGCGCAGGATGGGGGCAAGACGCAAACTGGCATTCGCGCTGGGGTTGGTGTTCATGATTGGTTGTTCCCCCTGGACCTTCGGCGGGATATCGGAGACGGTGGCGCCCACCACCGCTATCTTCCTCCTGCTCGTTCTGCTGCTATTCTATCGCTCGGATCGTCAGCCGCCGTCTATGCGGACTATGTTTTGGTTGGGAGTCCTCTTTAGCCTGGATATCTGCCTCCACCAGATGCAGGCCATCTATCTGCCGGTGCTGTTGCTGGGCATGTGGGGCTGGGAGCGGGGAAAACGATTGAAGCGAATGCTCTGGTTTCTGCTGGGGACTGCATTGCTGGTTGGCATCACCTATTCCTTTGTCATCCTGTTCGTGCAGGGGACGCTCAACCTGAAGGCGGGGATGGACTTTGCCACTACCTATGCCACCGAATCCTACTGGGGCAAGGGTGACTTTGACAATATCGGCGATTCCCTGCGCACCCTTGTCATGACACAGAGCTTCTCGCTCTATGTATGGGAGAAGGCGTTTCGCGGCTTTTGGGCTATTGCTGCCTCAATTTCGGCAATATTCCTGGGTGGTGTGGGATTTATCGGCTGGTTGGTGCCCGCCACCCAGCGCAACTGGCGCATAGAATGTGCCTGGTTCTTTCTCTTCTTACTTACAGCCTTCTTCTTCATCACCTGGTGGGAAGCCAAGTGTTGGGATTTCTGGGTGCTCCCCTGGGTGCTGCTGCTTCTGGGCATAGCACGCATCCGTCTGGCAAAGGATTGGATACTATTTCCGCTGGTGCTTGCCTGCATCGGATTCACTACCTACTACAATTTCACCTATATGGTCATGGATCGCACAGCGTTTGCCAGCAACATCTACTACGATGCTGCCAGCAAAGTTGCCAAGCTTCCCTCAAGCTGCCGTGAAATCATGTTCACGACGAATTACCATAACTATGTATATTGCCGCTATTTTGCCGGGGTGGATAGGGTCGTTTTGATGGGCTACGATGAGACGGTGCTTTCCTCCAACGATAAGAATACAAAGATATCACTAAGAAGAGCGATAACTGATTTGGGCAGGGACAGGATAGATTGCATTCTGCTGGACCGGGGCGCGTCTGCTGCTGCACGGCGTTTTGGTGTGGGCGGAATGAGCCGGGTGCCCAAAACCGGGGATGTTGCTATTTATCGGTTAAGCGGTTAGATTATGTGAAAAGATATAGCTGCGCAGCTATAATATGTCCGTTATTGTCCTAATGCTTTCTCTATCGCTTCTCGGATCCCTTCTTTAGGTGCCTCATAACCCCAAAATATCTCCCTGCCATTTATGTAGATTCCCCGCTCCAGTTGGTATTTGCGCACCGTGGCAGGATCTCCAGCATCATACTCCTGCAAAATCACCCTATCGCCAAACTCGGCGACTACATCCCGCACATTCTGAGCCTCTATGCAACTGGTCTGACAGAAATCGTTGAAGAAGAGGTCAACTACCACCTTGCCTGGCATAGGTTGAAACTTATACTGTGAGGTGAAGAGGCGGGGTGGGGCGGCATCAGGCGCAAATGGCATCCACAGAATAGCTGCCGGTCCCTTCTCCTCAGCGAGGGCAAAGCCCATCTTTTCGGCAAACGACCGGGGCATGAACCATTCGGCGCCGGGGAAGGTGAACCCAAACATGGCGAGTCCCTTCCGCTCGCTTGCCCGGGCATTGGCGATGGCGCACTCCAGCAGCGCTTTGCCCAGTCCATTGCCCTGGTAGGATCGCAGCACAAACAGGCACGGTATCACCATCAGGTCTGCCCCCAGCGGTCCCCATGGCGATATTTCCACCGGCATCATGTAGAGCATCCCCGCCGGCTTGCCATCCACAAATCCCGTCTTGATGACCATCCCCTGCGCTGCCATGCGGGCGAATAGTTTGGTTCGCTTGGTGCTGCAGGCGTCTATCTCCGCCGACTCGTGCATGTGCGAGCAGGTGGTCACGAAATAGTCATCCTCGGGCAGCTTGTCCCTGACCACAATCTCAACCATGGTTGTCCTCCCATCTCTCAACGAGGTAGGGGCGCAAGATATTGTGCCCCTAAGTTTCGCGATTTACGAGCCGGCTACCACCACCCCTTCCAGCAACAGATAAGGCAGATATGCAGTGATGCCGGCTATATCAGCTAGTACCCGCTCCTTGGATACAGCTACCACCCGCTTCAGCACATCGTAGATGTTGCCGCCCAGCATGACCTTCTTCACCCGGCGGGTCAATTCGCCCTTCTCCACCGCAAACCCGGAATATACGCCCATGGAGAACTCGCCGGCGAGTGCGTTTGCCTGCCCGCCCCCCGACATGTAGCGCAGGAACATCCCCTTGTCCAAGCCCTGCAGCATCTCCTGCCATGGTTTATCCCCTGCAGCGCAGACTAGGTTGAACATGGATGTATAGGGTTTGCCATTGCCACTGCGCCGGGCGCCGCCGGTTGCTTCCATACCCAGCGCCTGCGCGGTTTCCAGCGTGTGTTTGAACATCTTCAGCACGCCGTTCTCCACAAAGATGCGCTTGCGGGCTGCCACCCCTTCGCCGTCAAAGGGGGCGCTGTCGGAGGAATCCGCCAGAAACGGATCATCAAACAAAGTGAGGGAGGGATGGAAGAGCGTTTCGCCCAACTTTTCCTTCAGGGGTGACGATTTATCCTTGATACGCTCCCCATCAATGCCCAGGACGAAGGGGAAGAGGAAGTCAGCCACGGCATAGGGGTGCAAAAGAATCTGGTAGTTCCCGCTGGTCACACTGTCGGCTTTTTTGCCCTTGCGGAAGAATTCCACGACATTATCCACGATCATTTGTGGCTTGATACGGGTGAAATCCGGGTTGAAATCCTGCTCAAATTCGGAGTGGATGTCGCCCTCCATCGCCTCGGTGACATTGGCATACATGCCCGCAACCGTGACCTGATGATGGTAATCAATCCCCTCCGAGTTGCGCAACCCCAATTTGGTCATGTCCTTGCCGATATAGACATCAATGGGCAAGTCCGTCCCAATCCCCTTCTTTATCTTTGCGATAACTTCCCTGCCGGTCTCCACCATCTCTGCCGTGGTCAATGCCAGCGTGGATGCAAAGTAGTTATCCACCTGTTCCAGCTTTTGCGGCTTGGGCAATGTAATAGCGCAGTCCATCCCATAAGGCGCAAGCACGCGTGCCCGGGCGATGAGGTCTCTATCCGCCAGGGTGTTGGTGGCAGAAAATCCCGCCTTGCCGTTCTCTATCACCCGGCAATTACTGTGGATGGTCTTCTTGCCCTGAATCTCCGTCAGTGCATCCGCCACAAACCTGATGGGCAGCGATTCACTTTCAACGGTCAGGATATCGTAGCTATAGTCAGACATTTATCTGCCTCCAATCAGGGCATTCTTGATTAACACATAGGGACCACCCATGCCCACCGGGAGGGGCATTTGACCGCCTTTGCCGCAGCCGCCGCCGGTGCTGAACATCTCCACTTTGTTGGAGCAGGCAGTGATGTTGCGCAGGGTCTCAAACAGGTTGCCGGAGAGGGTGAAGTTCTTGATGGGCTGCGTGACCTTGCCATTTTCAACCAAAAAGCCATGCATAGCGCTAAAAGTGAAGTCCTCGCCGCCCATACCGCCGCGGCTGCTCATCACCATTACGCCGTTGCCCAACTCCTTCAGCAGCTCCTCCAGCGTGGCATCGCCGGCGCCAATAAAGGTGTTGGTCATGCGCACGATGGGGGGGAACGCGGCGTTGACTGCCCGCGCGTTGCCGCTGACCGGCTCGCCCATCATGGCTGCGGTCTCACGGCTGTGCAGGTGCCCGGCGATGACGCCCTTATCCAGCAGCGCCGTCCTTTTGCCAGGAACACCCTCATCGTCGTAAAGTATCGTCCCGCCGGAGAGGAGATCCAGGGTTGGGTCTTCGTAGATGCTGATGGCATCGGTTCCCAATCGCTTGCCCAGCCGCATCACATCTGCCAGGCGCGCATCACGGGAGAAGAAATCCGCCTCGCTGGTGTGCCCAAACGCCTCATGGGCGAACACGCCGGCAATGCGGGGGTCCAGGATGACATCAAATACGCCGCCCTTTGCCTGCACGGCGCTTAGCAGTTCATCAAACTCACGCAGTAGTCGCGGCACCAGCGATTCCAGATGCGCATAGCCCTCATAGCCGATGCGATGGCGGAAAGTGGTTTGATAGGTCTCGGGTCTGCCTTCCACCATGCCGGTGATGCGCAGAGCTCCATCCACCATTACTTCGTCCCGCTTGATTATGGTGCCCTCGGAGTTTAGGAAGATGGATTGGCGGGTTCTATCGCCCAGGTTGATCTCAATCAAATCACCACGGGGATGCTCGCGCAGCATAGCGTGAAACTTTTGCGCAAGTGCCACCTTGTCCGCCAGGCTAACCGATGCAGGGTCGGTTTGATACGCGGTCTTAAGGTCGGCGCTGATGGGGGGGAGGCTGGCAACCTTGGCGTCGCCGCCACCTATCCCACCGGCATAATCCAACGCCATTTGAATATTCTGGCGGATGTCTTCCAGGCGGTTGAACGAGGAAAATCCCCAGCCCCCGTTCTTCAGGATGCGCACATTGCCGCGGTCGGCGTCATTTTGGTCCACCGATTCCACCTTGCCATTCTTAAGATGGACACTGGTGGAAAACCCCTTTTCCAAATGTATCTCCCAATAATCCGCGGTTGGGAAATCACCTTTTTGAGGAAGATACTTTTCCAATTCATTCATAGAGAGCCCTTCCTGTTCAATTTTATCCAATTATATTTATTGAGGTGGCTTTTTGCTGGATAATGCAACTACTATGGTTTGAATAGCGCTATTTTATCAGCAAATTCTCCGGTTTAAATGCAGGATCGCCATATGTTTTTCGTGCAAGGACCGCCTGTGCAAAGCCACTGCCTTTTTGCCCGCAGATGACCGCGATGCCGCTCCGATCCTTGGGACGGGCTTTTTGCGTGGGTATAAACTCTTTTATGAGGAGGTAGTTCTGAGGTAATTCACTTGTATTTCTAAGAATAGTAAAAAGGAAATCGGGTTTGTACCTTTCCAGAACCAGCCTGTCTCCTTCCTCCCAGGAGCGATTGCGGTAAAGAGGGAGAAGTTCGGGCGAAATCAGACAGCCGGTATCAAGTATCCTGAATTTGGTGTACATGCCGGGGTAGCCGGGATTTGTGGTGCAGATGGTAGCATCCGATGGAATATTCTGGTTCATCCACAGGCTGATTTGCTTCCCATGCGCTGTGACCACCACCAGCCGGTGGATGTAATCGGCAATCTCGCCGGTCCATGCCGGGATGCTTAAACCAACGCTTGTCAGAACGATTGCGACAATGATGATGATTTGAACAATACGGGCTTTTATTGGGATTAAGAGTTTGTCCAGTAGGAAACTCCAACCAAGCGCCGTCAAAAAGATGATGAAGGGAACGGGCGGCGTGTAATACCAGTGATGCGAGTTAGGGCTGGTGAACATATTGATTGCGATATAAAGGATGATCCATGCCGCAATCATGGTCACATACTTCTTTTTGATATTCGCAATCAAGCCGATTAGCGCCAGAGCCGCATAGAGGAGAAGTGGTGACAGGGAATTCCCCAGGACATACAGAACAGTGCCCCATGCATAAAGGGGATTAATCAAATGTGCGTAATAAACCAGCTTAACCCCAAGCGTCACCGGGATCGGGCTGCCGAAATAAAGCGTGGCGAATACTATCCAGGGAGCAAGAGTAATAGCTGCCCAAAGAGCCTCTTTGAGCGGCAAACGCTTTCGTTCCCACCATAATACCAGAAAAAGCAGCAGGACGAAGAGAGCCGTGTCTATGCGGGCAAACAGCATCAATCCCATCAGTATTCCTGTCAGCACAGATTTTTGGCGTATCCCGGCATAGAATGCTGCCAGCATAAGAGCAATGACCAGCGGGGTCTCCATCCCGTTCATGGCGTAGAGGTTAAGAAAGGGGGAGATAGCGAAGATCAAAGCGCCAAAAACGGGAATAAACGGTTGTTTGGAAAACAGCCACAGGATTGCATAAATCAGGACGATGTTGGCAAGGTCGGAGAGGAGGTTTAGCAAACGGGAGGAGAGCCACACCGGCAAACCCAGTGCGGTCGGAAAAGCCAGGACCAGGGCATAGAGGGGTGTCGTTGTGCCCAGCACATGCTCGCCCGCATTAAAGGTGAATCCCTGCCCTGCCAGCAGGTTTTGAGTGTAACGGAAGGTTATGATAGGATCATCAATGTAAAAATCCCATTGGTTGAGGAATAGCCTCAGAGCTATCTCCAAAAGCATTACCAAAATAAGTAGATACTGAGCTTTTAGGTGCATCCAAATTGCTTGATAGTTGACCTTAAGCATGGTTTGATTTTAGCAGATGAGGAGGCTTCTATCCAAAGGTCAATGAATGATTGAGCCTGTCAATAAATCAAAGCGTTTTTGGCTGTTAAGCATCCCTGTTCTTCTGCTCATTGCTACATCGCTGCCAACTTTGTTGCTTGGCTATGATACGGAAGTGGTTATCGGCTTCATTCATCCCTTCATGTTTGGCAAAGTATCACTGAATTTTTTTACCAATCTAGCCAGCGGCACCCCCATGCAATTTGTGAATTACACGGCATTTCGTCCTCTTTACTATCTTAATTTCAATCTGGATTATCTCCTTTATGGAGCGAATATCTTTTTCTACCGCCTGGAGAATGTGCTGTGGCTTGGTTTGGTCTGGTTGCTACTTTGGCGCCTGGCAGGAAAACTGGGCATGCACGATGGCGGTCGCCTGGCGATGGGTCTGGCGTTTGCTGTGCATCCTGCGCATGTATTCATGATGCAGGCTATTTTTTCCCGCACCGATTTGGTGGCAGCGGTCTTCATCGGGGCAGTAATCAATCTCTTTTTATCCGGCACAGGGCATGGCAAACGAACATGGCAATATTGGACCTCACTTGGGTTTTTTGCGCTCAGTTTTTTGTGGAAGGAATTATTCCTTATCATTCCGCTTTTATTGCTGTTGCTTGATCTGGGCGCGAAGTGGACGGTAGGAAGCACGGGTAAAAGGCTGCTCTTTCATCTGCCATATTGGATTGTGGCGGGGCTGGCAATTATCATGCAACTCGCGCTTACCGGAACGCTGGGCTACAGCCGAGGCGATGCCGAGGTCTCGCAGGCGGTGTGGGGCTTCCTGCCCCAGCTGATATCCTTCCTGAATGCATTGTGGGGTCTTGACGGGTGGGGTATAGCCTGGCTGGGTGCCGCGCTGACTTTGCTCCTGTTCATCATCGGTCCTTGGGGCAAGCTGCGGTTTGCCCTGATCTTCACTATTCTCTTGCTCGTTCCTTATCTGATTGTGTGGAGCTCATTTATGCATGTGTTTTTAGCCAGCCTGGGTCTTGCCTTGTGGTCGGGCTTTCTGCTTGATTGGTTATGTCGGAAGAATAGACTACTTTGGATTATCCCGGTTGCAGCTCTTGCTGTATTCTTGATAGTTTCGTGGGCGCGACTCTATGCCGACGATTTGCCCCAACAACTTCATACCGGGAATAGAATCTCGCGCGTGGTGGAATTTGTTCATCGTGAGTATCCCCAGCCGCCTGCAGGCGCCGTGTTCACATTGGCACAGAATGAGTGGGTGCAGAGCGGAGATGTGCGAAAGGTGCTTTTACGCGCCAATTACATCCTGCAGGTGCTTTACCGGCGTGACGATGTTTACATCGTCCCCCAACGAATGGCAACCAGCGAGTTTCTGCCGGTTGAAACAACCCGCATAGAAGTCCATCTGCCCGATCACATCGTCAAGTAATACTCATTGCTTCAATTGGTTGATCTTGGAAGTTTTTCACCCAATTTTCTGTTTGGATATATAAGTCTTATCTCAAACCAGAGGTGGGGAAATGCCGAAAGAACTGAAGGTCCGATGCCAGATAACGGGACAAATGCTGGAAAAATCCCATGCCATTCAGGCGGAATCCATCCGCCCGGTAATACTTGCGATGATAAAGGCGGATTACCCCGGGTTTGATGAGGAGGGCTATGTTTGCAAGCCGGAGCTGGATAAATATTGGACGAAATACACTGAGGGCGTGATGATGCGGGAGAAGAGCAGTCTGAGCGACCTGGAGAAGGAAGTATTGGACAGCATGTCGCAGTATGAAATCCTAAGCTCAAACCTGAATGTGGAATACCAGCAAAAGCTCACTTTCGGAGAACGGGTTTCCGACAGGATGGCTAATTTTGGCGGCAGTTGGAGGTTCCTGGGCATTTTTGTCGCTGTTTTTGCCTTGTGGGTGATCATCAATTCCGTCATCTTCCTTTTTACTCCTTTTGATCCCTATCCATTTATATTTCTCAACCTGGTGCTCTCCGGGCTTGCTGCGGTGCAGGCTCCCATCATCTTGATGAGCCAGAACCGCCAGGATGCCCGTGACCGCCTGCGCGCCGAGCATGACTTTAAGGTAAACCTTAAAGCCGAGCTGGAGATCCGCAACCTGCACGAAAAGATTGACCAGATCCTGAATAATCAATGGCAGCGCTTTATGGATTCACAGCAGTTGCAGGGGGAACTATTGCAGGAGCTTATGCAGCGGGTGCCCAAGCCTGCTGGGTAGCTCAGGCGAAGAAGAGGATGGAGAGCGCCACCCCGACGCCAACCACCCAGAGGATGTCAACCTCCAGTAGAAGCGCCACCAGAGCAAAGCCCGTCAGCATAATGCGGGGCACATCCCAGGGGATGGGCAGTGCAAACTTGACCGCCGTAACCAGAATCAGCCCCACAAAAGTCAGCAATACACCCTTGATAATCCTGCGCACGATGTTGGAGGTTCGCAGGTGGAGGTAAAACGGCTCGGTAATAGTCAACAAGATGAATGACGGGGCAAAGATGCTGATGGTTCCCACTATCCCACCCCAGGCACCATAGAGCATGTAACCTACGAATGTCGCGGTGATGACAATGGGACCCGGCGTGACCTGTCCCAGTGCGATGCCGTTAAGGAAGGTCTGGCTGTCCATCCACCCACGCATATCAACCACCTCGTGGAACATTATAGGCAGCGAGGCGAATCCCCCTCCGAATGCGTAGAGATCCAGGCGGGAAAATAACAAAGTGAGGTCAAACATATCCTGGTTTATCAAATACAAGATGACGAAGAAGATGAGAAATGGCGATAACAGAAGTGCCAAACGCTTGAGCATCCAGCCGGTGGAGAGTGGCGCATGAGACGCTGGCATATCAGAGCGTTCTTTATAATAAAAAATGAGACCCAGGAACGCTCCTGTCAACACAACGAAAATGGGGTTTAGAGAGAAGGCAAACATGACAATGGCTACTATAGTGATAAGGACGCCCCATCCATCCTGGATGAACCTGCGCGCCATGGCAATGCCGGCATTGGCGATGATGGCGATGGCGATTGCCTGCAACCCCGCGAACAGCGACATTACCTCGGGGAGGTTTTGAAGCTGTGTGTAAAGGATTGCCAGCGTCATCATCAGGATGAAGGCGGGCAATCCAAAGCCTACAAAGGCAGCCAAAGCGCCGTGTATCCCACGCAGTTCCAGTCCGACAAAGGCAGCGGTTTGCATGGCAGTAGCACCGGGTATCATCTGGCAGAGGGCGACCCCGTCGGCGAAGCGGCGAGCGGTAAGCCACCGGAGCTTTTCAACCACCAGGCGCTGGATGTAAGCCACCATGGCAGGTCCGCCAAACGAGGTGGCGCCCAGCCGCAGGAAAGCTAGGAAGATACGCGGAAGGGTAGGTTGGTCAGTTGTTTTCAGGCGGTTTATCGCTTTCTTTCCTTATCAATCTTTCCATTAATTCAACAGTCTCTTGCAAAAGTAAATCAAGGTCATTCTCTTCCTTCACATCATTAAGCGATGCTGTTGTTACTCCTTCTATCTTTTCGGCATTCTTTTGCAACCTATCAAGAGCGGCATCTTTAAGCTCTTTCGGAGTTTCCGGTCTGCTGAACAGTGTCTTATAAATGCGCAAAGCCATTGGGGTATGATTGAGAGTGAGAAAAGTAGTGGCACAATTGGTCAAGTTACGCAAAATAAGTGGCAGAGCTTTGATTTGCATTGAGAGATTAAGCGCTTCCAGTGCCGAGAGTAGGCAATTTTTTACTTCCCTTTTTTCCAATTGAATTGTTGAAAGGTTGATAAGTGAGCTTGCCACCCCTGGCAGATCCTCTATCTGTCTGCGAAGGGCAAGGCTTTCCAGAATATATTTTTCTGCCTCTTCTATGTTATTGACCTGCAACTCTACATGTCCAAGATTATGCAGCGCTACGGCAATGCCTCTTTGCGCGCCGGTCTCTTTTTGAATCTCCAGAAATTCAAGTAAAAGCCTTTTCGCCTCTGCATAGTCATTTTGTTGAATAGCAATCCCTGCAAGATTATTTAGAGCACTTTTGATGCTGGCTTTTTCCCCAATATCCTGTCCTACGCTCAGGCTGTCCAAAAACAGTTGGCGTGCTTCATCCAGGTTGCCCTGGGTATAAGCTAT
>Ga0315280_10008791_pt1 | contig 13158 bp, 16 predicted proteins | sample YL17G06_40_MG_FD_203697 | JGI IMG/M metagenome (GOLD analysis project Ga0315280, IMG submission 203697) | Sediment microbial communities from Yellowstone Lake, YNP, Wyoming, USA - YL17G06_40 | ecosystem: Environmental > Aquatic > Freshwater > Lake > Sediment | place: USA: Wyoming | collected...
GCGGGCCCGGAGGGATTTGAACCCCCGTTCTCCGGCTCCGAAGGCCGACGCCTTAATCCAGACTGGGCTACGGGCCCAAACAAGAATACAGGTGCAAACAATTAAAAGCGTTCCGTGCCCACGCCAACCAAACCTCTATACGACAGAACGATCAAAGTAAGAACTGCAGGCCGATGCCTTGTGCGAAAAATAGAACTGTCAACCTGGGAAAGCGTTCCCCAAAAACTGGAAAGCCTAAAAAGAAGCCTTGAAATCATTTACGAGGTCCGCCTCGAAACCGATTCTCTCGATATTGAGCTCGACAGGCTCTATCCAACCGAAGACTTCCTTGAGAACGACAAACTGGCGCTTGTGTTTTTGAAAGTCGTCACAGAAGGCTATGACGCGCCAATCATAGCCGTGGAACGTGGGACCGACTATTTCGTGCTAGACGGCCATCACCGTTCTTATATCTACAGAAAGCTCATGAAGAAGACAATCAAGGCTGAAATCCTCAGATTCCCTCATGGCGCAAAATACCGTGATGCCCCAAGATCATCGCTCGAAGACCTTCCCATCAGAGAAGTAGCCCCGATAGACAACCTAATCCTACAGGCGTGGGGACGCATACTCAAAATATTGAAACAATACGAAGCCCTGTACCACATACCCTTCTACATGAAGAAAAAGCAGGTTGCCCTCAAAGACCTGTCACCAACACAACCAGAAGTATTGAAGACCCAGATTGAAGCAATAAGCAGACTTCTCGTCCCAATTGCTTGCATAGAGCATGATGAAAAATACTATGTTTTGGATGGACACGCAAGATGCCTGCGAGCAAAACAGTTAGCATTGAAGTCGATTCAGACAATCGTGCTTCTGCCGCTTATGCATGTGGATTTTGGAATAGTCAAGACTGCTAAGGAAATGAAGCTTGAAAGCCTACAAGACGTTGCCGTCATAGACTGAGACCAGACCGATGCTCCGACGATCCGTCGCAAAAGGAAATTGTTCCTATGAAAAAGGTGTCCAAAAACCCTTAAAAACACTCAGTAACCTATACTAGATGTCTCACTTGGGGGCCGGTAGCTCAGCTTGGCTGGAGCATTCGGCTGATAACCGAAAGGTCGCCGGTTCGAATCCGGCTCGGCCCACTGAGACCCAAACTTTTATTAACCTTCTGAAAAAGAACTTGATGCCAAGGTGGATATTTTGGCAAAAGAAGACGACATGCTAGAAGAACTGAAGAAAATCCGAACGCTGCTGGAACCAAAACCTGCATCTGCACCGCCGGCGCCAAAGGGCATGTGGGCTGAATTCATGGACTTCATATCCAAATACAAGGTTATGGGGCTTGCTGTTGCATTCATTATCGGCGTCTACTTAGGTGCAGTAGTGTTGGCATTGGTCAAAGACTTGATAATGCCAATAATAGGTCTTGCAATACCTGGACTTGGAAATCTAGCGACTTTCAAGATTCCAATTCCCTCGACAACATTGGATCCCCAAGGAAACCCGCCGACTGGCTACGGAGGGCAAATATTCGGAATAGGAGACTTCCTTGTAGCGGTGATAACCTTCATCATCGTGGCGCTCGTGATCTTCCTGCTTGTTAAAGTAACCAAGAAATGGGGCATAGAATAAAGAACACAAATCAACAATGACGGTTTCAGTGCAGACCTGCCACAAAACGACTCTCCATTTTTCTATTTTGAAGAAGAGTAGAAAAGCTGAAATTCCAAAACATCACATAGTTGAGAGCTGGTGCTTAGAATGTCCTACTACATTTTGCTTTCCAATCTGACAGATGAAGGTTGGAAAACCATCAAAGAAAAGCCAAGCAGAATCAAAGAAGTCAACAAAGAACTCGAAGCCTTCGGCGTCAAGGTCATCAGCCAATACGCACTTCTCGGGCCATACGACTTTGCAAGCATCGTAGAAGCACCTGACAACAAGACCATCGGCAAAGTCTCAATCGAACTCGGCTCAAGAGGCACAATCAAAATCATGAGCATCCCCGCTGTACCAATAGACGAGTTCATATCTTCAATAAAGAAACGATGAAAGCTTCACAACCCCCTCCTTTTTCTCCTTCACAAGGATGTTTAAGCTTCTTCCTCAGGTCCCCCTAGTTCCTCAATGTCAATCAACAGAACATCTGTCCGTGAAAAAGCTCTTTTAATGACATAGTAACCCGCCGGACAACGCGTCCTATAGACACACATAAATCAAGTACTGGACGCAAAACATCTGGGGCTACCTAAGTGAGCTGCAGACTGAAGGGAAAAAACCAGATAAAACAATTCAGACACGTTGCCGAAAGACTCCAATCCAGGATAACTGCGTGCAGTAATATTGCTGGAATTGTTTTCCTTGGAGGCTTAGCGAGAGGTTTTGCCGACAAATATTCGGATGTTGACGTAACCATTTTCATTACCAAAAAAGATGAGCTTTTACGGAAAAAGATCCGTCTGATTGCCCTTGAGGAGCAAAAACAATCAGGATTAGATATCGATCTGGAAATACATTGTCTCAATGACTTCAAAGACAGAGTCTGGAATGAAACCGAGAGATGGGATTTCTCAAACGCGAAGGTGATCTTCGACCCAAAAAAGCAAATCAAGAGAATGCTCGAATACAAGCTGAAAGTTCCACAGGAGTTTTGGGTTCGAAGGGTCGTGGTATGCGCGGAGTATATGAGATGGTACTGTTGTCCTACTCAGAAGAATATTGACAGCATCGCTGAAGCTTGGATTGATCGCGGTGATATGGTGTCTGCACACTACTGTCTGAACTACGCCATCGAAATGATTTTGGAGGCGACATTTGCTTTGAACAAGGAATTTCTGCCTCCACAAAAATGGAGGATGTCCTATTTTCAGAGTTTAAAATGGATACCTAAAAATAGCAAGCTCCTTCATGAAGCGATCAAAATCAAAGATATCACGGCAGAAGACTTCGATCGACGGATAAACATCGTTAGAAAGATATGGCAAGGAGTTCTCCGGAAGACAGAAGAAGAAACTGGACTTCTCTCAGATGAGATAACAAAGTACTATGTTGAAAAAGTGCTTTGTCAAGCATCAGTTCCCTAGAACAACGTTGCACCACTTGGCGTATCGAATGAAGTACTGCAAATATCATTATCATTTGATTCAAACTTAACTGACAGATCAAAGCTCTTGGGGGTTAAATTTAAGAACACATCAACCTTCTATAATACACAAATTCACACATCAGTCAGGACTTATCACCGAGGAATTTGACATATGGCGGCTAAAAACTTCCAAAAATTCTTTCTTGAAGCAGTAGATGATGCTTTCTCCTCGCTTGGTGACTCAGCTAAACAATCGATTTACTTTCATCTTGAAACCACATTCAAAGTCCCTAGAGACCAAATTCCCCGCCGTCTCGAAGATTTCGAAAGCGGACTTGAGAGTATCTTCGGAGTTGGCACCAGATTCCTTGAAATCTTGATAATGAAGAAGCTCTATGAAACAATGAAGCCAAAGGGAAGAACCTTGAGATGGGATGAAGGCAAAGAATTCAAGTTTATCGATTATGTTAGGACAGCTGAACAAATCTTTTCCAAGCAGAAGAAAAGAAACTGAAATCGAAGCGAAGATTACGTTTGTTGGTCTGCGAAAACTAACACACTAATTCATATTCTAAGTTCACAAACAATTTATCAGACATCCAATGTGTTTCATTCTCAGCCTGCATTGACATAGCGAGGGTAAGGATTGCCTCAGGATCATTTCACGAAAGTTCTCTTAGCCGCCATTGAAGAAGGCCTTTCCTCGCTCGGAGATTCTCCAAGAGAAGCAATCTTCTACCACCTTGAGGCTTCTTTTCAACTGAAGAAGGAGGACATTCCATTGAATCTGACTGATTTCAAACAAGCTTTGATGAGAATCTTTGGACCTGGAGCACCCTACATCGAAAAAATCATCGCAAAGTCCTTCTATGAAAAACTGGGACTAAACTTGGAAGATGTACAAGATGTAGACCTTGTTGTATACGTTGACGATGCGAAAAGACGGATCGTGCATGCAGGAGAGGTGAAGATGAAATGAGTAGAAACGCAAGAATCCTTGTTGTTGATGACGACGAAAACATAAGAAAAGTTGTCATAGCCATACTTGAAGATGAAGGATATACTGTTGAGTCTGTCGGAACGGCAAAAGAAGCAATAGAGAAAAGCAAGAGGAAATTCTACAATATCGCTTTGATCGACATCAGACTTCCAGACATGGAAGGAATAGAGCTTCTCACAAAGATCAGAGAAACGACACCAAGAATGCGAAAAGTGATAGTTACGGGCTATCCAACCCTGCAGAACGCTGTGGAAGCTGTGAACAAAGGAGCAGATGCTTACATAGTGAAGCCATTTGACGTCAAAAAGGTTCTGAAAACAATTGAAGATCAGCTAAACAAGCAGCAGGCCGAAAAGCAATACAGCCAAGACCGAGTTGCTGAATTCATACAAGCCAGAGTAAAAGAACTGGACATGGAGAAAGAGGTAACTCAGAAAGGCAAATGACTATTTCCACTCCAATTTTTTGACTATTTCTTCATCACTTTGGAACTAGTCGAGTTTTCCATCTTCGCTAGAAAGTCGGATTAGCCCTGCTGCTGCATATTTTTCCTCAGGAACTTCGAAAGGTGCCCTATTTCGAATCCAATATTCCTGAGCAGAGTCACAGATGGAGCATTACGCTCAGAGGTGTGCAGGATAACTGTGTCCAAACCCTTTTCATATAGGAAATTCATCGCCCGTACGGTAAGGGCAGATGCGAGTTTCTTAGAACGATACCCGGGGATTGCAGCGGCTGGGCCCAAGTAGCCCCGTTTCGCTCCGAAATACTGATTGTACTTCACAGCAGGCCATGCAACAACAACAGAGAGTATCCTGTCCCCGGCCTCCGCCAAATGAACCCATTCTTCGTTGAAAGGTGGTGAATCTACCTTGCCTTTCTCAACAAAATCGAGCTTAAGTCTCTCCCACCCAAAAACTTCGTTCGTTGTTTCGACTACCTTTTGTGCCTCATAAGGTTTCATGCTGCGAAGAACAATTCCTTCAGGGACAGTGGGAACTGGACGTATCCCCTCGAGTTTCGCAATCATCTGGTACAGTCCGCCCTCAGGCCTGTAGCCTCTTTCCACCCACTCATTGATTTTCGGACTTTCAGAATCAACTGAAGTGAAAACTGATTGTCCATGGACCAGTTTCTCAGCTTCTGTTACCAACGTGTTTTCAACGAGTTCCCGATCAGCCCTGTCGCAGACAGTAAGCCATCTAATCTCTTCGCCCCAAATTTTCCGTATCAGCTCAAGATAATGTTCTACGCCCTCATCGGTTTCAAGGCTCTGCAGTGTAAGGTCAGTTTTCTTCAACATTTTCATCCTTCCTGATCGAAATAGTCACTGACGAAAGCCCTTTATTAAAGCCCAATGCACACAACCTAAGCGAGTGAGTATCGTGAAGTGGGTGACTCGTGAATACGTGCATGTAGACAGAACCGCTTGCCCTTGGCTGATAAAGAGGTTTATTGACTCCAAAGCTGAGTTCATTTTTGTACCTGTTGAGAAAATAGAAGAGGTCGTCAAAAAAGAAAAGGCGATACCTTATGATGCGCCCGGCGTTGAATTGGGACATCATGGAGACAAATGCAGTTTCGATGCAATCGTTGAGAAGCACAAGATCAAAGACCCAGTAGTGCTAGAGGTTGCGAGAATTGTCCGGTCAGCAGATACAGACAAGCCTGACGCGCCTGAAGCAGCTGGACTTGACGCTGTGATGACAGGAATCTCGATGGCTGCAAAAGATGATCATGAAGCGATTGCAAAGGCTGCACCAGTGTACGACGCATTTTACACGTTCTGCAAACTGAAGCTAATTCGCAAAAAGTGCAAGAGTGAAATTGAAAAAATGGACCGAAAACAGCGAAGAGAATTCCTGAGGAAAAAACTGCTGAAGTGACAACGGCAGTTTCATCTTTTCTGCACATGAGGGAAGCCGCGAAGCCATGTTATGGGTAACAAGGCAAAAACCCCATGTTGATAGATGTACATCAGCTTGGTTGATCAAACGATTCATAGACAAGGATGCAGTCTTCGAGTTTGTGGGAGAAGATTCGGAGATTCCTGAAGGAGCAATCGGATTTACGTTGCCTGAATCTGAGATCAAGCCCATCAAAGGAGCAAAGACGACATTTGACGTTCTGGCGGAAAAATACCAAGTGAAAGACTCCATTGTAAACAAGATCAGAAACATAATACGCGACTATGAACTCAATGAAGAGAATCCAGACGCAATGCAGCTAAAGGAGACAATTGGAGTTTGCAGCATCTTGAGAGGACTGGAAAAGACGTCACTGACAGACTGTGAAACCATAGGGAAAGCATTCACAGTTATGGACGCGCTGTATGCTACCTTGAAAGAGAACAGTCAACATAAGCAATTCTAACCGAAAGCATACAGTAATCTTATTTCTACCTTGTTTTCTATTAGAGCGAAAAGCCAAAATGTTTAGGCTGGTTCGCAAATGGAAATATCCAAAAACACCGAGAACACTGTCTTCTTGACACTCTGCATTATGGGTTTCTTCGCGATTCTAAGCTCAACAATGTCGAAAAACCCAGTTCTTAAGCCCTTCGCATTAAGCCTCGGAACTCCGACGAACTGGACGGGTTTTGTAGCCTCTGCATCAACAATACCCGGAATCTTGGTGAGTTTGCCTGCTGCCTCGCTCTCAGATGTATACGGCCGGAAGAAGTTCCTGTTGATTTCCGGAATCGTCTTCGCTTCCGCGCCGTTCCTGTATCTTCTAATCACCGTGTGGTGGCAACTGATACTCGTCAGATTCTACCACGGATTCGCGACCGCAATCTTTGTGCCGGTCGCTGAAGCCGCATTGGCAGAAGCTTTTCCAACAAAGAGAGGAGAACGTATCTCTCTTTTTTCTTCGGCAACGTATGTCGGAAGGGTCATTGCTCCAACACTTGGTGGATACATACTGTTCTCCACTGCAAACAACTTTCACTCTTTATACTTGGCTGTCGGTATTGCTGGCCTCACAGCAGTGCTCATGGCTTTGCCCCTCCTGCGAGAAAAGAAAGCGGAGACGATTGCAGAGCACGAAAAGACCGGGGAAATTGCTGGAAAAATTCTCCATGGATGGAGAACAGTAGCTCAGTGTCCGGGAGTGTTGCTTGTCAGCTTTGTTCAGGCTTGTACATACTATGCGTACGGTTCGCTTGAATACTACCTCGGCGGTTACCTGCCTGAAATTGTAAGACTGGACGAGCTCCGCACAGGCATAATCATAACAAGCATAATAGGCGTAGGAATCTTCGCACGCCCCTACATGGGCAGAGTATCAGACAGAGTTGGAAGACGAATCCCAATAGTCGCAGGTTGCATACTTTCCAGTCTTCCTCTATTCGCGATGCCATTCATGACAGATTTTTGGGTCTTACTATTGCTTGCAATAGTTTACGGGCTGGGCCTTGCAACCGTCATGGGTTCTGTGCATGCGCTCGTCAGCGATCTTGTACCTGAAGAGGTAGTCGGGACGTCGATGGGATTTATCGACACAATAATGGATGTCGGCCAGACTCTCGGACCGATAATCAGCGGTTTCATATTGGGAATCAGCATACAGCGCGGGCTGCAATACACCGTCGTCTTTCCTTCACTTGGCATTGTGTTACTTCTTGCTGCTGGAGTTTTCGCTTCGTCCAGAACTGCTAAGGCGCAGTAGACTTCTATGTAAACAAGCAAAGCTTCGCGAAGCGGCGTTAACATGGGCAGTCTGGATCGAATTCTTCGAATAACCCCTGCAAAGAAATCCGAGCATTTGCTGTTCAACCTTTGCAATTTCAATTTCTTCAGAAGAAGCGAACATGGAAAGGCCATAATGTTTTTTGAAGGCTCTAGACTAGTAGGTCTGTTCATGGCTGTGCCTTACATACTCGGATGCGAACTTGCTTTCTTTGGTGATGAACGTTATTTCGTTAAGCTGAAAGAACAGATGACAGCCGTTTTGGTCCTTCGCGAGAAACCTGATGCGCTGTTTATAGGAAGTTTAGCTGTTGCGCCTGAGTACAGAAGATGTGGGTTGGCAACTTGCATGCTCAACTACTGTGCAAGAGTAGCACGCAGACTGGGCAGAAGTTGGCTTGAACTCACCGTGTTAAAGAAAAATACGCCCGCTCGCCAGCTCTATGAGAAAGCAGGTTTTGTCAAGAAAGAGGAAAGAAAATGGTCTTTCGTTCTCAGAAAGAGTGTAGACACCCTTGAGAACTCGTTCGCGGGTGGTTGACTGCACGAAAATCTTAAACATTTTTAGCATCGGCAAGAAATGAAGCTCTTTTACTGGAACAACTCGCTCTATCAATTCATTTTTGCGCTATTTTGTCTATGTTGAACATGGCGTTTCGTGGTGTTTTCTTGATATATTCAACTTTATTGTGTAAAGGGTTTAAATAGCCAGACACTAGATACAGCGTTCGCTTTAGTTATGAAAACACTAACAACTGTGGAGCGCACAAGTGGTGATGATGTGAAATGTCCATATTGCGGGTCTGAAAACCTGAAAACCCTTGAAACAAGAGATTCTCCTGACAACACAGTCAGAAGACGCAAAGAGTGCGCAGACTGTGGAAAACGCTTCACCTCATACGAATATGTGGAAACTGTTGAGTTGATGGTGAAGAAGAAAGACGGCAGGTCTGAACGTTTTGACCTCAACAAAATCGTAAGAGGTCTACAGAAAGCCTGCGAGAAACGACCCGTGACGATGGATCAGATCCACGAGCTAGCAGAACGCGTCAGACAAGATTTGGTGGCGCTTGGAAAAGAGGAAGTCAGCTCCCGAGAAATAGGGGACTCAGTTGTGAAGCATTTGAAGAAGCTTGACCGAGTGGCTTACATCAGGTTCGCCTCGGTCTACAAGGAGTTTGAGGAACCTGAAGATTTTCAGAAATTAATCAAAGAGGTAAAAACATGAAGTTTGTACGAAAACGTGATGGTAGATTAGAACAGTTTGATCAAGAGCGTATAACAAAGGCCATTTGGAAAGCCGCAAAAGCCGTGGGCGGAAGTGATTGTGACCTCGCGAAACGCTTGAGCGATCAGGTTATGACTCAGCTCAAAATCCGTTTCGGCGAAGACGGCGTTCCAACGGTAGAGGAAATCCAGGATCTGGTCGAGAAAACTCTTATAGAGGATGGCCGTGCGAGAACCGCCAAGGCCTACATCCTATACCGCAAACAGCATCAGGACCAAAGGGAACTGGCTGCAATTCTGAGCGACGCCGATCTTGTTGATTCCTACTTGGAGATTGAAGACTGGCGTGTTCGAGAAAACAGCAACATGAGCTATTCTCTTCAAGGCCTGAACAATTACCTGTCATCAACTGTCATTGCAAAGTACTGGATCAGCAGGATCTACCCGCCGAACATCGCAGACGCTCACTTTTCCGGAGACATGCACATCCACGACCTCGGAGTGCTAGGTGCATACTGCGTTGGCTGGGATTTGAGAGAACTGCTGGCGTCAGGGTTCGGAGGTGTCTCAGGCAAAATTGAAAGCAAACCCGCCAAACATTTCAGAACAGCCCTTGGACAGATTGTCAACTTCTTCTACACCCTTCAGGGTGAAGCAGCGGGTGCTCAAGCCTTCAGCACCTTTGACACTTATCTGGCGCCGTTCATACACTACGACGGCCTGAGCCAGAAAGAAGTCGAACAGGGACTGCAAGAATTCTTCTTCAACATGAACGTGCCCACGCGTGTAGGTTTCCAGACACCGTTCACAAATGTGACGTTAGACATGAAAGTGCCAGAATACATAAAGAACGAGGGAGTCATCATCGGCGGCAAACAGATGGACCTCACTTATGGAGAAATGCAAACAGAAATGGACATGTTCAACGCGGCCTTTGCCGACGTGATGAGTCAGGGCGACTCAAAAGGAAGAGTGTTTACTTTTCCAATTCCCACATACTGCGTCACAAAGAACTTTGACTGGGACGCGCCTATTACCCAGAAAATCTTCGAAGTCACGGCCAAATACGGTGTGCCATACTTCTCGAACTTCATCAACACCGACATGAAGCCTGAAGACGTCCGAAGCATGTGCTGCAGACTGAGAATCGACAACCGTGAACTGAGAAACCGCGGCGGAGGCTTCTTCGGCGCAAACCCATTGACCGGGTCGATAGGCGTCGTAACGCTGAACCTGCCGAGGATTGGATACCTGGCGAAAGACGAAGATGAATTCTTTGAACGACTTGAAAAACTAATGGAAATTGCCAAAGAGAGCTTGGAAACAAAACGGAAAGTCTTGGAAACCTTCACGGAGAACGGTTTGTACCCGTATTCAAAGCGTTATCTACGCGATGTCAAGATGGAATATGGGCATTACTGGCAAAATCACTTCTCAACAATAGGCATCCTAGGAATGAACGAGGCTATTCTGAACCTGTTCGGCGTCAACATTGTCTCAGGCGATGGTATAGAATTCGCGATGAGGGCGCTCAAATTCATGCGTAACAGGTTGCTGCAGTTCCAAGATGAAACGGGAAACATGTACAACCTCGAAGCCACGCCAGCCGAAGGAACGAGCTACAGACTCGCAAGGATAGACAGGAAAAAGTATCCTGACATCATTGCTGCTAACCAAAAGCACTTGGTAAACGGAGCTGAACCTTTCTACACCAACTCCTCACAGTTGCCAGTGGATTTTGAAGGCGACCTGTTTGAAGCATTGGAGCATCAGGACAGGCTTCAGACGCTTTACACAGGCGGGACAGTTTTCCACATCTTCCTCGGCGAGAGACTTCCCTCGTGGAAGACCTCTTCAGAACTCATCAAAAAAGTCGCATGGAGTTCACATCTGCCCTACTTTACGCTAACGCCAACGTTCAGCATCTGTCCAACCCATGGCTACATCAATGGCGAGCACAAGCAATGTCCGACATGCGGAGCCAAATGTGAGGTCTACTCAAGAGTTGTGGGCTACTTGAGGCCGGTCGACCAGTGGAACGACGGCAAACAAGCGGAGTTCGCAATTAGAAAAACCTTTGACAGATCAGCAACTGTGCCAGCCGTTCCTGCACAAGTGATCACTGCATGAAATTCAGCGGTCTTCAAAAAACGAGCTTGGTCGACTTCCCTAATCATATATGCTCGGTGCTGTTTACTCCCGGCTGCAATCTGCGCTGCCCATTCTGTCATAATTGGCGAATCGTAGTCGATCCCAAGCCCCCGTTCCTTACTGAGGAGACGGCGCTGAAGATTCTTGAAGAACGCCGGAAGTACGTTGATGCAGTCGTGATCACCGGCGGAGAGCCTACAATACACAAAGAACTGCCGAAGCTCTTGAAGAAACTGAAGGAAAGGGGGTTCACGGTGAAACTCGACACGAACGGCCTTGATTCGCGCGTGCTGGAAGAATGTCTGCCATATGTGGACTACGTTGCGCTAGATGTGAAAACCAGCTTGGAGAAGTATCCCTCACTTGGAGCTAAAGACACGACTGAACTTGTTCGTACGGTGGAGATGCTGAAAATGGGCAAGGTTGATTACGAGTTCAGAACGACGGTCGTGCCGGGTTTTGTCGAGATATCTGACATACATTCGATGTGCGAGCTGGTCAAGGGTGCAAGAACGTGGGCTTTGCAGCAGTTTGTGCCTGGAGACACGTTGGACAAGGATCTGAACGCTTTGAAACCGTATCCTCCAGAAACAATCTGCAAATATGCCGAAAAGGTAAGAACTTTCGCAGAGAAGGTGGTGCTTCGAACTTGAGCATTCATTTGGTTGGACCATTTTCGCTGGATCAGGAAGCTCGTCCGAGTTTCCCTTTGATCTGTGATTTCATGTCGAATATTGCTTGTTTTATTGTTTTTCCGCTCTTTGTCGCGACTTGTGCGATTTCTGGGGTCTTGTCATAGCTTATTATCGGCATGAGGCGCTTTGCAATCATCGGATTTCTTTCCAATTGAAGATTGGTGTGCTTAATGTTCGCCTCCAATCCATTCAACTTTTCGGAGAACAACTCTTTTGCTTCGTTGAAGCGTAAGGTTTCATAGTTGATTTTCTGGATTAAGGGTTGATTTTTGTTCATGGTTACTTTCGCTTCCGATATATTGGAATGTTAAGTTTATCGTCATAACGCACGTATTCAAAGCCAGCTTCTATCAGTTGGTCTTCTTCCTTCGTTGTCCCAGGTCTTCTGACTGTGTATTGGTCTGCTTCTTCCCATTCGACAAGTGAAGTGTAAACCATCGTGTTTTTGATGTTTCGATGTCCAAGCCTTTCTTTGACAAGTAAGATGTCTTTCGTATTGTGATAGAGTTTTGAAGCGTAGAAATGCCGGAAGGTATGAAAGGTTATCTTTTTAAGGTGGGGGTTTTCAAGTTTGTTGGCAAGTCGCTTTCGTTGAAGCCAGAAGGCTTGTCTCAAATGGTTGAGTCCACGTTGACTGCCTTCCCATACCGTTTCATAGTTTCGGGGGATTCTCAGCAGCATAGCGATTAGTTTGTCTGAAACTTTGAATTGTCTCGGTCTTCCTTTCTTTTCTACGGTGTCGCCTTGCAGAGTTAGTATTTTCTTTTCAAAGTCAAAGTCTGCCCATCTAAGTCGCCATGCTTCACCGCTTCTCATTCCAGTTTCATAGAGTAGCTGTAAGAATGTTGATGTTCGATAGTTGCTTCCGCTTATCAACTGTTGAATGTCAGTTTCTAACGGCACGTAGGGTATTCGTTCAAAGATTATCCATTTGTTGAAGTTCAAGTCTTCAGGTAGCTGCTTCTTGAACAGTTTAGAGAAATTCTTGTACGCTGAAGCAACGATCTGTTTTGTTCCATACTTCCATGTTTCTTGTTGGTCAATAGTCTGCCAAACCTTGAAAGGATCGTTAAGATCCGTGTTTTTGACAATCCATTCCAGATTAGTGATGTTACGTGCTATCGTTGTTTCTGCCATGCCCTTCTGAACAGCTTTAACCATGTAAACCGTCATTAAGCCTTTGAAGTCACTGTTTTGTTTCTGTTCTCCCGCAACATTGATTTCTGTTGCAGTCGTCAAGTTTTTCGCATCCTGCAGGATAGCGCACACTTGGCTAGACGTTTGTATGATATAGTCGGTTTTTGAATTGTTATGTACGTC
>Ga0315280_10008792_pt1 | contig 13158 bp, 15 predicted proteins | sample YL17G06_40_MG_FD_203697 | JGI IMG/M metagenome (GOLD analysis project Ga0315280, IMG submission 203697) | Sediment microbial communities from Yellowstone Lake, YNP, Wyoming, USA - YL17G06_40 | ecosystem: Environmental > Aquatic > Freshwater > Lake > Sediment | place: USA: Wyoming | collected...
CTCGTTTTAGAAGTATTTTGCCGCACTTAGAGCACAACAAAGGCTTAAACATCTATCAAACCTCCCAATTTTTTAGGCGTGCTTTTACCAACAAAAAGGTGACTGGAGTAAAAGGGCTAGTGAACAGTTGTGTCGAGTAGGTTTTGAGCCTTTACAACAGGTACTTCTGAATTTGTTGTGCAATTTCTACCACTGGAATTCTGAGGCGCATCAAGTTTCTGATCGCCTTGTGTAGCATCTGTAAATCTTCTGGTTGGGCAGGTATTATGATCCAGCTTTTGAAATCTGATGCGACTACAAAGCCCCATAGCTCACGGCATTTTTCACAAGAGATTAAAGCTACTGCTGTGCCTACGCTATCGGTTTTGTAGGTTTCCTGCGTTAACTCGCGTACTTGGTTTGTGGGCATTAGTTCGTTTCCACATTTCGGACAAAGTAACGGTTTATATGACATTTTTTCTCAACCTCCTTTTTTTGGAAAACTTGAGCCTTTCAGGCGGAGAGATGTATTGCGGTCAATTCGCGCTATTTTTCAGCGCTTGCACCAACGTAAGAAGTTTGGAAGTGGGATTGTTTGGGTTTCGGTCTTGCTTTCTGTGTTTGTTTTTGTTTTTCCCGTGTTTCCCAAATATTTCCCATTTTTTGTCTTTTTTTCCAAGTTTTTGGCGGTTTTGGGAAAGATTTTGGTGATTGTGGGAAACTTTTTAGGCGGTTTTTCTCTTGTCTTTTCCATCAAAAAAGAGCCGCTGAAATAAAATCAACTAGCGAAAAGGAGACGTTTCCAAAGCATTTCCCAATCGCGGGAAACGTTTAGGAAAGCTTGGATCAGCAACGGATCCGATGGATCTTATCTCTGCCTGTGAAGGCTCAAGATGTTATGATCGCAAGCCTTTTTAAAGTTTTACAGTTTTCTTATTTTTAGCAATATTACACACCTGCTTTTTTTCTGTTGTATTTTCCAACGAGCTGAGGGCCCTTAGGGCGAGGTTTGAGCAGCTGGGGCACGGAAAATTTAAACCGTTCTTTCCATAGCCTTTTTGTTCTGGCTTTTGGACCCCTGCCAGCTTCGTCGCCTCAAAGTCTTGCACAACAGTTTCACTTCGATTAAGGTGGACCATTTGTTCTGATTTCGTTTGGCAAGATAATAACGACTGACAGGGTTGGTAAGATATTAACAATTAGAACGGGTTGGTAAGATATCGCTAAAAGCGGACTATGTCAAAAAATCGCAAAAAGAAAAAACGACGGAGACTAGAAACAAGCCCAACAAGAAAATGAGAACGAAACAAGAAGAGAAACAGACAAAACCAGAAACAAAAGAAAACGAAAACAAGAAAGCCAACAAGGAGACAGACGGGGACAAACAGATGCAGAAAACACGACAGACAGACGACAAACAAACAACAAAAAACAAACACAGAAAAAACAAAACAAAAAATTAGAACAAAAAGAAAAAACAAATTAAGCGGACTTAACCGAGAAACAAATAGTCAAAGAAAAAAATAAGGAGACAAGGGAGAGATCAAGGTCCAGGTTAGACGTGTGGCAAAAATGTGACAAAAAACGACGAGAAAAACAAGAAAGAGTTGTCAGTGACGGTAAGAAAAGTTTGAACCAGGGCTCAATGGCGTCAAGGCCGAGGTCTTGGAGAAGTTTCTAGTAGACCTCTTAAAAAGGAAGGAGTCTGATGCTTAAACTGGACGAAGAAAAGAAGAGATTCATTGAAGCAATTGGAAACCCTTCGAGGTTAAAGATTCTGTTGGTCTTATGGAAATCAGACAAAGAGTTGACAGTGTACAAGATATGTCAACGTACTGGACTTGGAAGAAGCGCTGTAGCTCGACACCTTCTGATGCTCGTAAATGCAGGACTGGTTTCAAGAAGGGTTTATGGAGAAATACCTGTATATTCTCTTAACACTGATGAGCCTAGAGTGAGAGGAATAGTAGATTTTTTCGTAAAAACCAAGATTTAATTACAGCTAAAAATCGAACGTGGCTGGTGCGAATTCTAAATCACGAGTGTGTTATTCTATCCATTCCTCTTCGATGCCTCTCAAGTCTTCCTCTTCGTTATAGCAATCCCAGCAGAGAATCATTCCGTCAAGTTCGTAGGTTTCGTCCTCTTCAAGCTCTTGTCCGCAAATTTCACAATGTTTTTTCTTCTTTGCTTTTGAATCTGTTTTAGAGGAAGACATAATCATTACGTCTCCGTCCTTTTGTTGTCAGCTAGTTGCGGGCTTTTGACAATTCTGATCAGTTCTTTTGGCTCTGCTATAATCCGCCCGCATTTTTTACACTTAGATACTTTTAAAGGTTCGTACATAGGAATCATAACCCTAACCTTAGGCTCTGGAGAAGGTTGTTCTAGGAAAATCTTGTTAACTGAAACCCTGTTCCAATGACCGCAACGAGAACACTTCATTTTGAGTCTTGTTTGCATTTATCAGTCAACTTCCTTCATACTATTTGTGCTTCTTTCATGGTTAGTTGGGCAATTACTGAACAAACTTGTTTCTATTATAAAAAAATAAGTTCTTGGCGCCTATATAGGTGCCGAACATGTCTATTTATACTAATTCAGATATTTTTTTATTTAACCTTCAGCAAAAAACTGTAGCGTGAAGCAAAATGAGTTCAATAGAGCAACTCAGAAGAACGATAGCAGTAAGCGATAAAGCCTTCTCCGTTGGTGAACTCTGTGACTTTATTGTAGCCAACCAGTTAGTTTTTAATACAGAGTATCAACGATCTGAAGTGTGGAACACTAAAAAGAAACAGAGACTCATTGATTCAATTCTGAGAAAGTATGATATTTCCAAGATATTTCTTAGACAAAGGCTTGATGGAGTTTTCGAGTGCCTTGATGGACAACAAAGACTAAGAGCTATTTACGAGTTCCTCAACAACGAGTATGCAACGTCTGCTGACATTACAAGAGAACTTGGATTCCCTAGATACTACAGTATTGAACCTTCACTACCCGACTTTCTCAAAAGTAGAATTAGGGAATTTGTCATCACGGCAACACTTGTGCACAATGTTGATGACGAAATCACTTCAGACATATTTTTGCGGTTACAAGAAGGAATGCCACTAAATGCCCCAGAGAAATTGAACGCCATTGGCGGGTTCATGAGACGACGTGTTCTGGAACTATCAAGACATCACTTCTTTAAAGACTTAGGAGTGAAAGACACTCGTTTCACGCACAGATACCTTGCAGCACAGATACTTGCAATAGAGTTAAACAATGGACAACCAATGGATGTCAAATATAGAAACCTAGAGAAGCTTTACAGACTCTACAAAGAGGTCGATGTCCCTAACCAAGCCCTAGACCACATCACAAGAACCTTCAGTTTTCTGAACGATAGCCTCCAACAAGACAAACAAGTCATTCGCTTCAGAGCAGACGTCTTGTCAATCTACCAACTTGCCTCAACCCTTAAGCGAGACTACGCTGTAACAGGAAGAGAAAATCAGTTTCACGATTTTATTCTGAACTTTTTGGTTCAGGTTGGACAGGCAATGGAGTCACCAACCTATGATAACCCCACGCCCCACTTCATCTATGGAACAGCAAGAAGTTCATCTGCAGATTCTAGAACTTCGCTTGAGCAAAGAACAAATGTTATCCTAGCGAAATTCCTTGAATTTGCACCTGATTTGCAAACCAAGGACCCCACTAGAGCCTTCAACTATTGGCAAAAACTTGCAATCTACTACAAGGACAAAGGCGTATGTCAACTTTGCAAGACTCCCACTCCATTCGACCAAGGAGAGGCAGACCACATCATTCGACACGCAGATGGCGGACCAACAACAGTGGCGAATGGGCGTTGGCTCTGCATCAATTGTAATAGGTCGATTTCACAGATTCCAACAAGTACTTGACAAATTGTAGGCATAAAATCAGTAGCGTTAATCCGAACTTCACTCTGACGATTTTCCCAATCGACTACTAAAAGAGAATGAATAGAGGCGTTTTCTTCATCTATACACATTTTGTAGCGTTGAGATTTTAACACTTTTACTTAACTCTCTCTGTTATTCGTTTGGCGCATCCATTCTTTATATGATTTTATTGCGATTTTCTGTTGATTGGATGGAAGTGAACGGAATGGGAGAGCCTATTTCGTTAAAGGATGTTCCTGGAGTTGGTCCTGCTACGGCCTCGAAGCTTCGTCAAGTTGGGATTACGACTATTGAGGCTCTTGCTGTGACGCCCGTCAGAGAGATAACCGACAAGAGTGATATTGGTTTTGAGAAGGCACTTCAAATTATTCTGGAAGCTAGGAAGCATGTTCATGCTGACTGGATGACGGCGAAAGAGTTGTGGGAGAAGCGTAAAGGCATGCTCCGGTGTTCGACTGGTTCTCAAAAATTGGATGCTCTCTTGGCTGGTGGGATAGAGACTCAAGCTATGACGGAGTTGATAGGAGAATATGGCGTCGGAAAGACGCAGCTATGCCTAAAGCTGTGCGTAATGGCTCAACAGCCTAAAGAACAAGGTGGCTTAGAAGGTAATGCTCTTTTCATTGATACTGAGGGAACATTCAGCCCAGAGAGAGTTTACCGCATCGCTGCTACTATGGGCTTGGACCCGCAGCAGATGCTTAACAACGTGATAATCGCCCGAGCCTACAACAGCGACCATCAAAGCTTCCTAATCGACGGCCTCTTCAAGGTTTGTCCCGAAGAAAACGTCAAGCTAGTAGTAGTTGACTCGATGATAAGCCACTTTCGAGGAGAATATGTCGGAAGAGAAAGTTTGGCTGAACGTCAGCAAAAACTCAACCAGTGCCTGCACAAGCTGCTTCGGCTAGCAGAAATCTACAACATAGCCGTGGTTGTAACTAATCAGGTGCAGGCTAATCCAGCTCAGGGCTTCGGCGACCCAAACAGACCAGCTGGAGGCCACGTACTGGCTCACGCATGTACCCATCGGGTTTATATCAGAAAGGCTAAGGGAGGCACTAGGCTAGCTACTGTTATCGACTCGCCTTATATTCCAGAGTCAAAAGAATACTTCGTAATCACAGAGAAGGGCATCGAAGACGCCCCAAGCGCAGATTAAAGATTACTATCCGCGGGTATGATACATAGTTAGCCAAGGAAACATAACAGTAACTATAATATGGTTCACCATAACAACAGGCGCAACAGCAGGGCTAGGCTGCTACAAAGAATAGGCTGCCATTATTGCAGCTACTCTTGCGATGCCTACTTCTGTGTTCATAATCAATTTTTCCACTAAGGAGGACGTGGGTTGATTGGCCAGATGCTGGCGAAGGGTCACCAAGTTGACCCAACATTTTTCTTTCAATGCTTTGCGATTAATTTTGAACTCAGCACCTGTTTTTGCCTCATCGACTGCTTTTTCTGCTTCGGATTTGGCTTCAGTCAAAGCAACTATTAGATTCTCTGACACTGAAAGCGTTTCTTTGTTGCTTCCCAAATCTCTAAGCAGTTCTTCGAGCACTGAGGGAAGAGCCCAAGGTACGAAGCCATCAATATGTTTTTTTATTCGAAGTATTCCTCGGGGAGGCGCCTTTCTTCCTATCCTTTCTGCTACTTGGTATGCAAAAGCTTGATAGTTTAATCCAAGGTTTCCGACGAACTTCGCATGAAATTGTTTTAAAATTTCCTTTCCCCTAAACCACTGAAGCATTGTTTTGTTAGATATTATTTGGTCGACTTCATTCTTAGCTTCTACAATAGCTCTATTTCTTTTCTCTGCATTACCCAAAAACTCTTGGTACTTCCCTTGCCCCTCGTCAAAGCTACGTTTGATATCTTCTTCAGAACTTCCTTTCAAACTCCACTTAAATTGACCGAGTCGCTCTTCGACTCTTAACCTTATTTCCTCTTCTTTTAGCTCTAACGCAACGCTTTCCAGAGCTTTCAATACATCCCCAGGCTCTTTCCAGCCAAGTTTTTCACGATGTGGTTGAATGACTTCCCAGATAGAGTCCGCATCCAATAGAAAATTTTCTATTGAACATGCAGGCCAATAAAACACGCGGTCTATTTCTCTTTCTTGAAATTTGATGCCTCTGTCATTATCTAAGATTGCAAAAACGAATAATCCAAGAGGTGTGAGCTCAGTGGAAACTGAAAGTTCTTTGACTATTGATAGGATTCGTTGTCTTTCGTGAAATGGTATCAAAGAATATGATGAAAACTCGGGGCACATCAACTCAAGCAACCGACTATCCGAAGGCTCCTTAAGAGCCAGAGCAGGCGGTCTGCCTTCAATAAAAATCAAAGGTTTGCCAAGCGTCAGAGAAAATGTTTCTCCCGTCATACTTCTGACAGCTTCTAGTTTATCAGCCTCAGTTGAAACTTTAACCAATTGATTGTAACCTTTTATTTTTTCTGGAGGGACAAGCACGTATAATTCATCAAATTGTGCCTCATTCACCAAGATTGGGGAGTGTGTGGCCATTATGAATTGAACTGGGCTTTGCTTTGTTATGTCTCGGACATAGTTAAGCAGACGTCTTTGTAAAGCTGGATGCAAATGAAGTTCAGGTGAGTCAATAAGCATTATAAGGTCTTGCTGGGGTTCCAAGGTTGCGCCTTCAAATTTTGCGAGGGCTGCGCTGACCTGCGTTTCGATAAAGTTCAGAAACAAAGTTATAACTTCCCTTTCCCCAGAACTTAGATCGTCTATATCTATTTCCACCGGTCCCGTTGGCGTCTGCTGGTAGAGATGTTTGAAAATACATCTTACATCATCAGGCGAAGTCAAATCTATTCGTGCAAATTCAAGATGAGGCAAGAAAAAACTGACTAGTTTTTTCATAGGCCCGTAGATATCAGGGACATTGTCCTTGCTTACAGAGCCAGTCTGGTCAAATGCTCTGGTAATCATGTCTCTACGTCGAGTTTCAAGTTGACCGAGAATATGTTTTATAGTGCTTGGTGCCTCGTCCAAAGAGTCAAATCTTCGAGGTAGACCTCGCAGTTGCAGACCCTCAACTCCTGGTGTTGCGTCAGCTGCAAGAAAATCGGTCCACTTCAATCTTCTCGATAGGAGATACATCGCTCGAATTTTCTGCCGAAACCACGCCCTGTGTGGAGGAATATAAAGGATTCTGCCTTCTCCCTGAACACCTTGTCTTCTCTTAAGAGCGTAAAGAAGCGTGGACTTACCTATGCCGTTTGGTCCCGCTATTATCATAACCTTAGGCACTTGTTGACATTCAGCTAACTCGATCACTCTGTCATGTTCAACTCGAAAGCTTTCTATCATCTCTTAAAGCCTCTCTTTAAAGATGCATTCAAATCCTTCGTCGTCGTTATTTAACCTTTAAAGTTTCTAAATTTTGAACCCAACATTAAAGGCTCTCCCCCTCTTTTGTTAAGTCGAGCCCGAAGTTTCAGTAAGGCATAGCCTGTATAGTTCGTGAAGGAAATATAATAGCAATCGTCAGATGGTTCGCCAAAACAAGAGGTGCCACAGCAGAACCAAGTTACTACAACGAAGGAAGCTAGTTCTCCAGAAGCAAACGATTTTGGTCCTCGACTATATACGGCGACAGCCAATTTATCAATTGTTGTTGGGTAGGTGTGCAGGTTCCTCTTGATTTCGCAAATTGTTGCATTATAGTGTAAAGCAACGAGAAATCGATGGCTTTCTTATTTTCTGCTTTTTCCAAGCAGTGATTTACGAATAAAGAGGCTTGGTAGGGCACACGAATACATGTGAGCAAGGTATTGATTCGGCCAGCCTTAAAAGGATACTTTCCAGTAAAGGTGGGTCTGTTATGTTCTATGTGATACTTTACGTCTTCATTCCAACCTAGGATATCCAGAAAATGAAGAAGACCCATTAATCCGAATGGTAATTTGTCACCGATTTCCTTGTTTATGTTGTTTATGCATTTGGTTATGTCATAATTCGGTTCGTATCTGATAATGCCTTCTTTCTTTTCAACGTGGTCTATTAGATAGGCGCTTCTATACACTAGAGTTAAGACAGCCTTGAAACTGTCAAAATTTATGACCGATATTTTGGAAAGGTAACTCCAGATGTCCTCAAACGTCAATCTACTGTCAGGGCTTCCCACCACAGGAGTCATATCATATGGGTTTGGCCTCTTTACGTTAGCAACTTCCTTTCCTGGCTTTAGAAAGTACACATCGATGTGACTTGGAAGTGTTGCCACAAGATGTTTGCGTGGGTTATCCAAAGTCCCGCTCTCCCACGCTATTGCTTCTTGTATGCGCTTTCTTCTTTTGATCTCACACGCTCTACGCGACGCTGCCCCTTGAATTTTTGTTTTGAGTATGTTTTGATACGCCATGCAGATACAGTTGTGTTGCGCTCAAGAATATTTTATTACCACAAAGATACATCTTAATAATGATATAGTTACAACAAGTATCTAATACGCACTAAGAGGGTCTTCTATAAAGAATGGGTTTCTCCAGAATGAGGATAGACTCGTAGCGTATCATGCCAGCCCTAGTTTTTTCGAGCACCCTAGTAATAGTTCGATCCTCTTTAAAGCCTATCTTTAAAGCCATCTGTTTCAAAACCTCATCATTTTTAACTTCCTCGTATTCACTATCCAGTTTGTAGTGATTGTTACCAATTACAATTGCGCATTTTGCACCATCTTTCATAACACGTAACATCTCTTGTAGTGCTAAGTACATGTCTTTGAAAAATTTGTACGTTCGCAATGCCTCTTTTGTTCTTCCGTACTTTCTAAGGTTCGATATGACTTCTTTTGCATCTGATGGCAATCTTGAGTATTCAATACTCTTGTCACTCATTTCTTCGAGTAGAGAAGCTGGATAAACTTTCAGGTTCGGATTGCCTATCATGTTTTCGCTTAACCATGAAATATCTGCAAGTTCCAAAAGTACCAACTGAGGATAGTCATTCTTTATGTAATCTAAAGCTGTGCTGTAGGGAGGCGAATTTACAATAGCGTCAATAGACGCATTTGCTTGAACTGCCTTCATGCCACGAGTATCTGCAACATGTGTTTTTGATAACCCAAGTCTAATTTTCAGTGTTTGATTTAGCTTATGAAAAATGTATATTCTAAGGTAAAGATCATGAAGTCGGTCACGAAGTACGTCGAGAAAATCGCCACTTCGTCTTCTAGCCAAGTCCGAGATTGTGCCACTTAGTCCAAGTAAGATAAAGTCACGTATCTTCACATCAGTCATTCTTTTGATTAGCTCGTGGGCTATCAGAATCTTGTCGACTGTCTCGGCTCCTTTGAGCATAGACACAACTTTTTTGGGAATGCTGGCTCTCCGTCTTTCTATCGTGTCTTTATCGTAACTTGGAGGCAAAAGAAGCATGGAGCCCGTAGATGTTTTTTGATGGCTAAGAAGTGCGTTTGCAAGTTCTCTCAAGTAACTCTCGATGGCCTTTTTCAACTCATTTGGTAATAAAGCTAACGAATAACACTTGACATTTGACATTAAAACTGACAGCGGATTAATCTCAACCCCAATACTATCGAGGCCCATCCATGTTGCCTCAACTAGTAAAGTACCACAGCCAGCAAAATTGTCCATTACCAAACCTTGTTCTCTCGGATAAACGTAGTTTAGAAGAGCTCTGACCATCTTCGGATGGAACCTGCCTTTATATGGGTGCATATAATGAGTCAGATGCAAAGAAGGTTCTTCTCTTATCGTGAAATAATCCTCGAGTCTCTTTCCAACCTGCATCGTGACAGTTGCTGGAATCCTGTACAGGTTTTTAGTCAGAAAAGCAAAAAGCCTCTCAACATTCTTGTCAACTTCATCCTCATTGCGGCTAAGTTTTGAGATGTATTGAGATTTTTCCAGAAAGTATTGGTTGGTTATGAATCGTAGTAGCGAATGGGTGCCGGTCGCGAAACACTGCACATTCTTGTCAAGTTCCCCCAAAGGGAACATTTGTTTTAGTAATTGTTCTGTGTCAATGGACTGAACTACAACTAGGAATTCTCGGATATATGCAAGTCTCCGCACCATCAAAGAGACATCAATTATGCTGTTCGTTCTGGCATAGAAACCTTGACAGGGACCGTAAGGAAGTTCATGTGCCATAATGTCTTGCACAGGTAAGGATGCTTGCATAAAATCTCTGAAGGGGGTAGAATATAAGATGTTAGCAAAATTTCTGACTCTTTCAACCCTGCCGAAGAGACTCTGCAATTCAAGTTCAGCAAGGTCAACTTCGCTTGCGCTCTCTTCTTTAATGCTATTGAAAAGCTTGAAGTACCAATGAACTTCAGGCATGACTCTCCCTACTTTATTAACTGAGGGTTTTTAAATTCCTTTCTGTATCTAAATCGTATTTATATGGTAGCTATCTCTATATAAACTTTAGCCAATAACTGCATCTTGAATAAAGTTTCACCTGAGGACAGTTTAACGTGGACTGGAAGAAATACGGGTACATAATTTCTAGCGAATATCGGAAAAAAGTATTAGACAGCTTGCAAAAAGGCCCCAAAACACCAAAGCAGATAGCAGCAGAAACAAATCTTTACCTAAGTCATGTGAGCAAGACGCTAAATGAACTAGTATCATTCGGAACCGCGGTTTGTCTTACTCCAGAACTCAAGCGCGGAAGAATATACGAGTTAACCAAGGACGGAAAAGAGATAGCAAAATACATTGATAGAGGAACATAACAATATGAAGCGCCGGCTACAAAATACAAGAAAGTGTTTTAAGCTTAGAAAGCAAGGTTCTTCCTGAGGCCGAGTTATGGTCAAGTGTCCGAAATGTAAGAGAGAAATGACCAAACCTAACAAAAAGTGGAAATACAAGGTTTTCACAGCCGAAGCCTATGTGTGTAATAATTGCGGCACTAGATTTAGAGAATACACCAGAGACGGAAAACATAGCTTCACGTTGAAATATGTAGAAGGAAAAGGCTACAGAAAAGCCTAATGTCTAGTCTTTACCTCAGGAAGAGCCCACCTGCACGCGGTGTTTCCAATACAAATCAAACTCCCACGTAAAAATGGCTGCTTACTACAAACGAAAAAAGGCCAAAAAATCATGCACTATCCAATCCTATGCCCATACGTGCTAGGTTTTGACTAACTTTTCAAGAATAGCGTGCGCTCAGACGCTATGGAGTTCTGACTTCTTCAATTATCTTGATTTGTTCCAACATGTCAGGTTGGATGTAGATTGTTGGTCGGTTTGCCAGCAACGCTTTGTCCTTGAAGTTTCCATCACAAGTTATCATCACCGAGTTAGTCAAATGAGCAATTTCCAAAATTTTGTCGTCTTCTTCGCTCTCAAATTGTTCCCTCGAGGAAAGTACTGGAAAACCATCGTTATAGTTCAGTATAGAAATTCTATTTTCATTCGCCAATTTTCTTAGCACGCCCAGTTCTTCCGAAATGGCCTTCTTTTGTGCTTTACCTGCATATTTATCAGTCACACGCATCACGAATTGAGGAACTACAACCTCGAAGCCGAGAAAATATCCTAAACCGATAAATCTCGAAAGGGCTTTAGAAACAAGGACATTCATGTCTGGCAGAACTCTGTTATTAAGAGTAAGGAACGGAGGCTTTATCTTGTCCGCGTGGCCACACTCTTTCTTAAACACAACTTCGAGACCTGCTATTTCACTTTGAATTAGAAGAGACGGCATTCTACACTGACTGCAAACAATGGCGTTTTGTCTTCTGGGAAAGATTTGAGCTAATCTCTCTTGGTTCTTCGCGTCTAATCGCAAGCCTTCAATTCCAGCTATCTCTTGAATTAGAATTTTACTATGTTCATCCAGTAAGCCCTGAACAACCAGTTTCTTTTCAAACACATTAATGGTCAAACCATCAGTTTTCCATGACTGTAACATGAACTGGTTAGATGGAGTTCTTGGCTGAGCTCTGAACTTCTCCATAACCTTTTTTACTAACTCGCTATCAAAAGCCGGTAGAAACTCCCAAACTATAACTATTTGTTCTGGCATATACTAATCTAAGTTTATTCAAAATATATAAGCGGTCTGCGTCTACATGCCCACTTCAATCTCAATTAGCTTGAAGGAATTACAGAACCTAAAAAACTACATTCTGAAAACAGGGCTAAAAAGAGCAACCACAACAACCGAATATGAACTTTTAAGAATCGAAGACGGGGAGATCAATATAGTAGTTTACAAATCTGGAAAGCTGGTTTTCAACGACAACCCAAAATCAAAACTAATTGTAGAAGCTATTCTCGAAAAAGAGAAGGAATACGACTATGTCCTTGGCACCGACGAAGTGGGAAAAGGCGAATGGTACGGACCACTTGTCGTAGCCTGCGTGGCACTGACACCATCTGAATTAGCGAAGTTCAGGGAAATGGGCGTTCGAGATAGCAAATCCATAAAGGTACCAATACTAATACAATTAGCACAACAAATATTGAAAACCAAACTCAAATGGAAACCACTAACAATACCCCCTCACACTTTTAACCAAAAATTCGCAGAATTTAAACGCGAAAATAAAACACTAAACGAACTCTTAGCATGGGCTCACTCAGCCGCGATAAAAGACATGCTAGACTTGGTTACTTATGTCAAAGCAAAAATAGTCATCGACAAATTCGATGTTGAAAAAACATACAGAAGACTTTACGGAATAGATGAATCAAAACTAACGATTCTGCAAACCTCAAAAGAAACAGAAGTTGCAGTAAACGTGGCCAGCATTCTCGCCAAATATACCTTCGAAAAAGAAGTGGACAAACTTAACAAATTCTACAACATTGACCTACGAAAAGCATCTCCGTCTGACATTAATCCACAAATCCTTCCTCAAGTAGCGAAAATTCATTTCAAAAATGTAAGAGCATATGCGCAACTTGATTAACGCATACTTCAATACGTGCCTTTATTCCCAGGCATCTGTCAAAAAGCTTGTTGGTGCCCATTGGTGTCCTCTTTTTTCAGCTATTTTTTGACCTAGTTCCTTCATCAGTTTCTTATTCATGCGCTGGATCCTACGAGTAACATCCCACCTTTTCAAACCGTATTCACCTAGCTCTGCAGCTATAGCTGAGGGCAGTAAACCCCCAACACCCTTCTGCATCAAACACGTGATAATTTCAACGTCTACCTCGTCTTCACACGCAACTTTCTGAATATAACTAGGCTGAAAGCTCATCCACTCACGCAAACCAG
>Ga0315280_10008794_pt1 | contig 13158 bp, 19 predicted proteins | sample YL17G06_40_MG_FD_203697 | JGI IMG/M metagenome (GOLD analysis project Ga0315280, IMG submission 203697) | Sediment microbial communities from Yellowstone Lake, YNP, Wyoming, USA - YL17G06_40 | ecosystem: Environmental > Aquatic > Freshwater > Lake > Sediment | place: USA: Wyoming | collected...
GCATATCTGAATTGCTGGAAAAGGCTATTAATGAGGCAGGGATATTTGAATAATGGATGGCCTGCGCCCCCATTCACTGGAGACATAAACAGTTCCCTCTCTCCTGGTGGGAGAATTTTCTATTCCCTTCCCCATCGATGGGTTAGGGTGGGGGTGAGAAGCCCCAGTAGCCGCAACCTTGCCAACTTCCTTCGCCCCCGTAAGGGTAGGGGTGAGGGGAGAAATTGTGGTAGCCGCACCTTCAGGTTGCGCCAATCACCATATACCAACACTAATTTTATGAACCTCGAAAAGATAAAGATTTTTTTACAGTAAGGAAACGAATTGGTATTTTGGTCGTTTTAATAAAAGGAAATTCGTGATATGATATGAAGAAATTCTATAGAAACTATCTTTTCGTAAAACAAAGTTAGGAAAGGAAGGTGAAAAGCTTTTGGCTGAGATTATTGAAGATCATGTGGAAAGTATACAGTTAAGACACCGAACTTTAGAGTTACAGGAAGAGCTTAAAAGGTGGATAGAAGTTTTAAAGAACGAATATGACCCCGAAAAGATAATCCTTTTCGGCTCCTTTATAAATGGTAAAATAAAAAGATGGTCTGATATAGACCTCGTTATCATAAAAGAGACGGGAAATCCCTTCTTGGACCGCATCAAAGAGGTCATTCTGCTTCTCCGCCCGAAAGTAGGAATAGATGTTCTTGTTTACACTCCCAGCGAATTTGAAAACCTGTGTGCAACGAGGACTTTTTTTAAAAATGAAATCTGTTTAAAGGGGAGAACAGTCTATGAAAGAGGAGGTTCAAAATTGGGTTGACTATGCATATGAAGATTTAAGAATGGCGGAACTTGCTCTACGAGAAAAGATTTACAACCAGGTATGTTTCCACTCCCAACAGTGTGTAGAAAAACTCCTCAAAGGTTTTATCGAATTCAAAGGACAGATTCATCCCCGAACTAATAAACTTGCAGATCTCCTTTCATCAATGCCTGAAAAACCCTTTAAAGATTTGAGAGATAGTATCCTTCTATTAGACCGCTTTTACATTCCTACGAGATATCCAGATGCTTTACCAGGGAGTTTGAGAGAAGGATTACCTACAGAAAATGATGCAGGTGAAGCCTTGGGGACGGCCAAAGCAATCTTTGAAAGAGCCAAAAAGGTAATGGGATTCTAACGATCCTCTCCTCTCTTGGTGCGAAAGGACTTAGTAGAGAGGAAGATTTTGCTCCGAATTTCCTTCCGTGGCAGGACGGAATGTAGGACATCTTTTGGGGGAGCAGGTGCGGTATTATAGGGGTGGATACATTGGGTGTTAAAAACTCTCTTCTCCTCAGCGGGGAGTATCTCATTATCCCTCCCCCTTTGGATGGGGTAGGGTGAGGGGTAAATAGCCGCAACCCTGCCTACCGGCAGGCAGGCTTCAGGTTGCGTTATTTAATAAAATTTCAAATTTTATTGCCTAAAATGCTTGAATTTTGCTATGATAACACAACCATTAAAGATTTCTTTAAGGGCAAATGAAGACATTGGTTGAGAAAAGATTATTTTGGTTTTTAAAAGAAGGAACTGAGCTGGATCTTTCAAATAAGACCCATCTGGACATGTTTATTCAGCAAACTCTTTCAAGGGGAAGGACCTCGGATGTGAAAAACCTCTTCAAAATGATTGACATTAGAGATTTTATTCAATCATTCAACCGCACTAAGAATTTTCTTCCTAAGGAAGTAAGAACTTTCTGGGAGGAATGGCTTGGAAATAATAACCAATCTGCAAAAGAAGATACTCCTTCTCTTTAGCAAGCTCCCTGATAAAGAGGCGTTTTACCTTACTGGGGGAACCGCCCTTTCTGCATTTTTCCTTAAGCACAGGAGAAGCAATGATCTCGACTTCTTTACACACGTTGAAGAACTCATCCTGCCATTCGGTCAGAAACTTGAGGAATCTTTAAAAAAAGAGGGTTTGAAAGTAGAAAGGCTAAGAGGATTCCGTTCGTTTATGGAACTCTCTGTAAGCTCTGAAAATGATTCAACGGTCATTCATTTTGCTTTGGACTCCCCTTTTAGGTTTGAGCAACCTTCTGACCTTAAAGAAATACCAGGTATTAAAATTGATGACCTGATCGATATAGCAACGAATAAACTGTTAGCACTCTTCGGGAGGGCAGAATTAAAAGATTTCTTAGATGTCTATTTTCTAATTAAAGAACGTTATGCTAAGGATGAACTTATTGAAAAGTCTGCTCAAAAAGATCCAGGATTTGACCTTTACTGGCTCGGAGTTGCTATGGAAAGGATAAATGAGGTCTCAGAAGACTCACCGGATCTCCATCTCCTCACACGCCCCTGTACAATGAGAGAACTCCAGGAATTCTACAGTATCTGGAGGAAAGAAATCTCGGAGAAAATTACAAAGAGCGAATAAAAGTTTTACCATTCACCATCACTGGTCACTATCACTAACTATTATGAACCTCGAAAAAACAGAGATCTGGATCACTACTGAAAACCCATTGGAACTTAAGGACGGTCGCGCCATCCGTGGGTTTTTCGGAAATTTATACAAAAATAGACCAGAATTTCATGGGCATATTGGCGATAAATTAGTCTATAAGCATCCCCTTATCCAATATAAGGTCTTGGATGGTTCTGCTCTTATTGTCGGATTAAAGGAGGGTGCCTATCTACTGAAGGCTGTACCAAGACTTGAATTCCTTGAAATACATTTTCAAAAGAATTCTATTGTAAAACAGGATACCACCACTGACGTTCTCCATTTTGGTTTGATCAAAGATATGATTCGTTATTCTTTTGTCACCCCCTGGGTCGGGCTCAATGAGGAGAATTATGACAAATATATTAGCCTCAACACAAACCTAGCGGAAGCGAAAGCATTGCTTAACAGGATTCTGGCAGGGAATCTATTATCCATGTCAAAATCCCTGGGTTATGTGGTTGAAGATAGAATCCGAATAATCTCACATTTGGAAGAATGCGAAGCCATTGAGGCAAAAGAAGGGGTCAAACTTAGCGCTTTTAAAGGTGAATTTGAAGCAAACTTTGTTATTCCAGACCTTTGGGGAATCGGCAAGTTTAGTTCGAGAGGATATGGAACTGTCAGGTGCAATAGTGGAGGCCAAACCAGATGAAGAAATACACGGAGATAACCTTTCCGAAACTGAATCATTTCTGGATGGATTCTGGACTGCTGGGACTTGTTGTATTGTTGAAAGAAATTGAAACGGATATCGAAATAACAGTCAGCAATGCAGGCCTAACTCTGAAAGGCACCGAAGAAATGATGCAAGATTCACTCGAAAGGGCTTATGAGCTATTGATAGAACGGTATTACGACCTATCCACAAAAAAGCAACGCGATAATACCAAGTCTTATAATTTTTATTACGACAGCAAAAAAGATGAATTTGTAGTTTTTCCAAAGAAAAAATCAGTTGGTATTGCTGCTCTTATTTATGATAAGCAGGCAACACCTTCAAACAAACAAATAATGTGGGAAACTGATAGAAAAAGTAATAAAAAGATTATCGGAAAGATTCCTTGCTCAAAGTCTGAACAGGAATGGAAGTGGGGAGAGGTTGGTATTCTTCCTGATGATGTAGATGGATTTCTAAATAGAATGAAAGAATTTGTGGAAAAGATCAATATTAAAATAGGCCCGCCTTCTGGTCTTTTAGTTGATGGTCCTAATGAAATAAGACCCCAAGTTGAAATCAAGGTTAAGGCAAGTAAGATAAAAGGAACATGTTACTTTTGTGGTGAAGATAGCTATTCGTTGGATGATGTAAGCCAAACCACATTTCCATTTATAACCGGTATAAGCGGACTTTTGAATTTTAATACCTTGTGTGGAAAGCCCGAGAAGGTATGCTGGAAATGTGCCTTTCTTGGCAAGTTTGTACCAGTCAATGGTTTCTATCTCTCAAAGGGAGATGATTTATTTGCATTCTTTCCATTTTCTATCTCTTTAGAAAAAATGTTTGAAGTGTATGCCCCCCTTCAAGACGCTAAATATGAAGACCCAAATCTCTTTAAAAACTTTAAACATCCCCTCGGTTTTGAGAAATTTGAGGATGGCTATTTTCAGAAACCATTCGAAGTTGCATTTGCTTTTTTCTACACACTTTACAGGAAGGTTCTTCTTCACCAAAAAAGCGATGAGGATGGTGGAGTATTGAACTGGGAGGAAATGTGTAACCTGACTATCTCTAAAGCCCCTTTAGAGTTTGTGGTGCTTCACGCAGAATCCAAAGGGCCGACATCAATGGGGAAGATGGTCTGGCCGTTTACAGATTCAGTTTATTTCTTCAGATTGATAGAGAACATGGAAAAGTCTGGAATAAATATTAAAGAAGTGGTGAGGTTGCTTATTGACTTTTCACAAAAGAATGAGAACAGAACTCTTCTTCGGAACCGAGTTTGTGAACGGGTCCTTAAGAAACAGTCCGTTCTAGATTTGATTGAATTTCATGTGTTCGACACAGACCAGACTTATATCAAGCCTCTATTTGATTTTGTTACCAGGTATGAGCCTGTTATTAGAAAGGAGGTGAAAAGTATGACTAACGAAGAACAAGAGGCAGCTGTTACCCTGGGCAAACGAATAGGAATGGCAGTGGGGAATAACGGTAAGAAGGGGGACCTTTTTGCTTTGAGAAAGGCAAGGCGGAAAACCGATTTTTTGAATGGACTGAATAGACTTCAGTTCAAATGTAATTTGGTAGTCCCGCCAGATGTTTATGAAGGCAAATTAACGGATACGAACTTTTTGGAGTTTAAACATTTCTGTATGATTGCTGCATTGAACAGCTTTCATGCCGCAAGACAATAATCATAAGGAGGGAAAACACAATGAAAGACGCAAGGGCATTGACTATGACTTTTTTGACACCAGTTTCTTTTGCCAGCCTCAACGGTTCAGACAAGGAAGCAGACAATATTTCAAACATCAAAAAGATTACTCGTGAGACGGACCAGTATCCTTACGTTTCTGCACAGGCTATAAGAAGGGCTTTAAGGGATCAATTAGCTGTCCTTGGAAGGAAATTGTCAGAAGGGGTGACCGCGACTATTAAAAAAGGCGCCGCCACGACCCAGCAAGATCCGGAACAGTTTATAGATGACGATCTCTTTGGCTTTATGGGGACCGAAGAAGCAAAGGAGGGTAAAAAGGGGAAATCAACGAAACGCACTTCTCCAGTGAGGGTTTCTCCTTTGGTTTCCTTGCACAAGTACGAGGGAGATTTAGATTTCGCTACAAACTTTATGGGCGTAGAAGCTGGTGGTGATCCAAATATATTTGAAACAGAAATCCATTCTGGATTATACAGAGGAACTATTCTTATTGAGCTAGACAGAGTATCATATGAAAAGGGTGATGAAGGTTTTAACTTGCCTAATAATGAAAAATCCGCCAGAGTTAATGACTTCTTAACCGCCTTTAAAAATCTGTGGACATCGGGCAGACAAACCCGATTCCTCGCAGACATTTCTCCCAAATTTATTGCGGCTGCCATGCTTAGAACAAAAAACCCAATTTTTCTTGAGTCTATCATTCCTAAGAATGGTGGGATCAATACTGACCTGGTAAGCGAGACCGTTAAAGACTTCGAGACGGAGATTGTTTCAGATTCGGGGAACAAAAAGGCATTGATTTTCGGGGCGAGGAAGGGATTATTTTCGGGTGTTCCTGAGGGAACGGTTTCTATCGGAGAGGCCTTCAACGAAATGATGAAGTGGATTGATGAATATTACAAATAAAAGAGGAGCGCCATGTTTGCTTTTATAATCAAGGCATCTGCAATAACTGCTTCTTTCAGAATCCCGGAGAGCCACACTTTTCAGCAGACCCTTCCGTTGCCGCCCATCACCACTTTGACTGGATTAATGGGAGCTGCATTAGGTTTAAGCTTTGAAGGTGCGATGAAATTTAGGAGAGAAAAGGGCATCTTATACGGAGTAAGGGGTTTAAACAAAGGGGAGATGAGGGATTTATGGAAATACAATAAAGTAAAATCTGGCGAATCCTTAAAAGACGTGCTGATCCGGGAGTATTTGACTGATGTCACGTTGGTGATAGTCATTGGCTCTGAAAATAAGGAATCATTATCTGAAGTAAAGGAGAGCTTCAGTAACCCTAAATATGCCCTTTCTGCGGGCAACAGTGATGATCTATTGAAAGTTTGCTCTATTGGAAACATCACGGAAGTCAAAGAAGAACGATGGTCGGATTTTGAAAACACAGTATTGCCGGGAAACCAGACACTTCAATATGAATCATTGATTGACTTAAAGAATACGCCGATCATTTATAAGATAAAGGCCCCTCAAGTCTTTCTATTGCCAACCGAGTTCAGTTTCACCGGCGAAGAGAGAAGGGTAAGCAGGAGAGAACAATTCACTTTTGTTGGTTCTCCAATTAGGTTAAAAGATCCTATCCATGCTTACAGGATAGATGGTTTTACAGTGGTATTGTTATGACCTTCTATGCAAAACCAGACCAAACTTATCGTGAGCATCTCTACGCAGTATATTTGGCATGGAAAGAGACGATGCATGCCAAGTTGCTTTTAATAGAGAGGCTGGCCAGGAGATATAACTTCTCTGTTGAACGGCTGCTTAAAGGTTCACTGCTAACGGTCACCCTCCATGATATTGGCAAGATGATCGAGCCATTCCAAGAAATGATGACGGCAGTGAGACAAAACAAGCCTTTTGATAAGAAGACTAATTACCGTCATGAATTGATATCCTTCATATACACCGCAAAGTATTGGCAGGCGATAAACAAAGAAAGCTATTTGACATGCCTTCCTCTGGAGGCACTGGCTGTTGTTGGTCACCACAGACCACTCGACTCGGATTTGACCTCATTCAACAGAGAATGCTTAATGTCACTTCCAAAGGTCCTGCCTGATGGGGTAAAAGAGGCAATATCGATTGCAGAGGGGCTGCTTCAAAAAGAGGGATTGAACCTTTACCTTATTGAAAATAGTATAAAATATGAAGATCCGTATAAATCTTTATCGGATCTTATTTCAAGCGGTCTTTTAAGCAAGGGGATCGAAAGGGATGGAGCCGAAAAAACAAGAGCGATCTATTTCCTCTTAAAAGGTATCCTTCATTATGCTGATTGGCATGGCTCAGGGAAGTCACCCGTTCGATATAACATAAGACAAGAACCTGACACCGTGTTTGAAGAACTTGCCATCCGTTGTCGTTCCAAAGGAATAGAGTATAAAGGCCTAAGGCCGTTTCAGGAAGTCTGCAGCAAGTATTCCGGGCACATCATGGTTATGGCTCCCACCGGGAGTGGTAAAAGCGAGGCATCTATCCTTTGGGCGTTGAGAAATGCAAAGGAGATGGGTGGTGCAAAGATTATATATCTCCTTCCCACCATGGTAACTGCAAATAGCATTTGGAATAGGATGGTTGACCTGTTCGGAGAAGAAAATGTGGGGTTAACTCATTCCACAGCAAATCTATTTTTGCAAGAAGAAGCGATAGAGGATGAGCAAGATATATGGGATAACCGGAGGGATATTCTTTTCAATCAATCGTTTATCAGGCCTATCACCGTTGGGACAGTTGATCAGTTGCTTACAGCAGGGTTTAATTCGGGGAAGTGGGTTTTGAAAGAAGTAAATGCCTCCAATGCTGTGATTATAATAGATGAAATCCATGCATATGATGGATGGACATTGGGTCTCATTATCTCAGCGATCAGGCATTTCTCATTTTTGGGTGCGCGTTTCATGCTCATGAGCGCTACCCTTCCGACAATGCTACAGAAATTACTTCAGAGTGAACTCCAGATCGATGCCGTTATCAAAGAAGAAGCTCTTTTAAATGCCAGAAGAAGTAAATATTTTGTTAGGGATGCTCCAATTGAGGATGATCTTAAAGGTATTGAAAAGGCTGTATCGGAAGGTAGAAAGGTTTTGGTGGTCGTGAATACAGTTGCTCTTTGTCAAGGCCTGTCGCAAAGGCTGTCTAAACTCAATCCCATTTGTTATCATTCCCAATTTATCCTAAAGGACCGCAAAGCCATCGAAGAAAAGCTAAATGACGCCAATTTTGTAATTGCCACACAAGTAGTGGAAGTATCTTTAGATTTAGACTTCGACTGGCTATTTACAGAATGCGCCCCGCCGGATGCAATTGCGCAGAGAGCAGGACGAGTAAACAGATACAGAGATCCACGAAAAGACAGCCGGGTATATGTGTTTAAGGCATCGGAAAAGGCTGGAAAGATATACAACCCAATGACTGATCCAGGGCTTTTGTTACGTTCTTTTGAAGCATTCAGAGAAGCACCTGAGGATATCAGTGAAAAAGACCTCGTTGAATTGGTCAATAAGGTTTATAAGGATTACATTATTGAAGAATCCAAACCCTTTAGGGATGCCGTTGAGCAATATCGATTATCGCAGAATAATAGGAACATGATTTTCGATAGTCGCCTAAGAGAAGATAAGCAAGAGGTGACTCGCCAGTCGAAGTATGAAACTGTTTCGGTAATTCCGAAATGCTTTAAAGAGGAAGTCCTAATAATTAAGCCTTCTGATAGGAGATGGTTCGAAGTAAAGCTTCCGTTATGGTATGTCCTTAAAAATAGAGAAGAAATAAAAGGAATTACATTTTGTGATGTTGAATATGATTCAAAATTAGGCACAGTATTTAAAAAAGACGAACTGGTATCAAGTATGATCATCTAAATTACGTAAACTTCGAAATCTGCTACTGGGGGATTGGGAAGTCGGTGTCGAGAGGGTTTGGAACCATTAAGAAAATGGGAAATGGGATAAAAAGTCAGATTTATTTCAGGAGGGGCATATATGATACCGAAAGAGGAACTCGATAAAGCTATTGAGATTGCAAAAAAATATGACATCGGGAAGATGTATCTCGTTGGCTCTTCACTTCATAAAGAGCAGAGCGAGGTAAAGGATTATGACTTTGCCGTATTGGATGTCCCTCCCGGTAAAATGTTCTTTTTTCACGGAGAGCTTCTTCGATCTTTAAGCAAAAATGTGGACATCATTGACCTTTCAGGGAAAGAAACCAAACTTAAGAGCATTATCCTGCGGGAAGGAAAACTTGTCTATGACAGATCAGCAGCTTAAGGATTATTGTGAAGCGGAATTTGAGAACATCGATAAAGTGGTAATGGAATTACTCTCTGTGGTAAGGGGAAAAGGCGACGAACCTTCAATCATAGAATTAGCAGCCATTGCCACTTTTATCCATAACTTCTATAACGGCGTTGAAAATATTTTGAAAAGGGTTTTGTTTTATAAACAGATAGAAGTTAAAGATACCCCGACATGGCATAAGGATTTGTTAAAAGCCTCTTTTGAGAGTGGTATCATATCCACTGATTTATATAACTACCTGTCAAACTACCTATCCTTTAGACATTTCTTTGTCCATGCTTATAGCTTTGACCTGAATTGGGAGGATATGAAGCCTCTGGTGGACAGTATTGAGGAAATACGAAATCAATTTAGACAAACAATCTATGACTATATCGGTTGAATTCCAGATTCCTGATTATTGGGGGATTGGGAAGCGGTGTCGATGGGGTTTGGGACGATAATGAAAGTGAAGAGTGGACGGAGGGAGCTTTAAATGAGGATAAGGAATCGGTTAAAAAGATCGGAGGTTCAGGCGTTCAGGAGAAGATGGAAATTTGTAAACGCTGCTGAGAGAGAAGAATTATGTAACACCTCTGTGGATGAAAAGCTTGAACAGTTGATAATGCTTATGACTTCAGCAAAAGAACTTGGCTGGACTATAGTGCTGGAGGGAGAAATAAACGAGGTTCGGGACCGGTGGAACGAACTCAGAAAGGTTTATCATGTCTAAAATTGAGCCCCTCTCTCCTCTTCTTGCAGCTTTACGTGACCTTGTTGTCTGGTTGCAGGATAAGAAAGTTCCGGGTGTTATTATCGGAGGCGTGGCCGCTTCAATTTTAGGTCGGCCTCGGATGACGCGTGACATAGATGTATTGATTCTACTTGACGAAGGAGATTGGGGAAAGTTCCTTGCCAGTGGAAGGAAATTCGGGTTTATCCCTCGATTAACCGATTGCCTCAACTTCGCCAGGAAATCAAAAGTTCTTCTGGTTCGACATAAGCCAAGCGGAATTGATGTGGATATTACGTTTGGTGCTCTACCTTTTGAAAAAGAAGCGATTACTCGCGCTGTCTGGCTTGATATAAAAAAGGTTCGTCTTCCATTACCGACCCCAGAGGATTTGATTATTATGAAGGCGATTGCGCATCGCCCTCGAGACGATGCCGATATCGAGTCCATCTTGGACGTTCATAAGAAACTAAACTTGCGGAAGGTGCGTCGTTTAGTAAAAGAATTCTCAAACGCCATAGAGATGCCAGAGATTTTGGGCGATCTGGAAAATATTTTGACCAGAAAGGGGAAACGGAAAAGATAGCCGTCAGTTGCAAAAGCGGGAAATGGAAGTAGAAAATGGGAAACTTTAAGATTGGATCCAGGGCAAATTGAGGTGGTGGATGACACTATGGCAGAGGTGTTGAAACGTAAAACACCAGCCGAAAGGATCGCTATAGGCTTCACGATGTGGACGGCAGCGCGTAATATGTTGATGGTGCATCTGAAGAGAACCCATCCCGAGTGGAATTCTGAGATGGTCGAGAAAGAGGTGGCAAGGAGAATGAGTGAAATACCCTGAGGGTTTTATATTATGCAGTTGGTGATTAATACTCATGGCTCTTATCTTAGAAAGAAGGAAGGAAATTTCCTTGTTAAAACCGATGACCAGGTCTTTGAGGTCTCGGCGAAGAAAGTTCAGACGATTATGATTACGACCAGCGCTTTTCTCTCGACCGATGCCATCAAACTGGCGATGGATAACAATATCGATGTGATCTTTTTGGACGAATTTGGTGATCCTTTCGGTCGGGTATGGCATTCAAAATTGGGAAGCACCACCCTCATCCGCCGGAAACAGTTAGAAATCGCCAATGATGAAAGAGGGTTAAACCTTGCAAAGGAATGGGTCGCTACCAAGATGGATCACCAGATCGATTTTTTAAAACGACTCAAAAACTCCCGGCCTCAAAAAGAAGAGGAGTTGGAAAATTATCTTTCAACTCTGGAAGAGATTCGACAGAAGATGGAAAAACTCGAAGGGACGATTGAAGAGAAGAGGGGGAATATGATGGGGTTTGAGGGCGCAGCTGGAAAGACGTACTTCGATGTCCTCAGCTTTATTATGCCGGATCGTTTCAAGTTCAATGGGCGAAGCCGTATGCCTGCCAGGGATGAGTTTAATTGCCTTCTCAATTACGGGTACGGAGTCCTCTATTCAATGGTTGAAAAAGCCTGTATCATTGCAGGCCTCGATCCCTATGTGGGAATCATCCATACTGATCATTATAATAAGAAATCACTCGTATTCGATTTAATTGAGATGTTCAGAAATCTTGTTGATGAGGTAGTGGTTTACATGTTCAGTCAGAGAAAGGTGAAGAAGGAATATTTTGATGAGATTAAGAACGGTCTTTCCCTGAATAAGGAAGGTAAAGCTGCATTGATCCAAGAATTGAATGAAACCTTTGAAAAGGGAGTTCGGTATCGGGGAAGAAATATCAAAAATCGTGACATCATCCAGTTTGAATGCCACAGAATTGCCAATGGGCTGATTAAGGGTGAAGAAGATGCTGGTGTGGGTGATCTATGATATTGTTGAGGACAAAACAAGGACCTTGTTAGCCCGAGCCTGCAAGCAATACGGCCTCTATAGGGTTCAGAAGAGTGCCTTTCTGGGCAATCTGAATAAGAATGAGATTGATGAGCTATCCATTAAATCGAAGGATTTAATCGATGAAGAAGTCGATTCAGTCTATATCTTTCCCATGTGTGAGGATGATTTTAAAAAAGCCAAACTACTGGGCCAGGCGTTTGATAAAAGTTTGGTGACGGATGAGATTATTGCAAAGTTTTTCTGATGACCTGATTTCGGCACAGAGCAGGAGAATAATCCGGGAAGAAATCTTCATCACCCCTTCGGATGTAATTGAATATCTCTACTGTCCGAGGTTCATCTATTTTATGAAGTGCCTCGATATTCCCCAGCATGAAGATGAAAGATATAAAGTTATGAAGGGACGAGAAGTTCATGAAGAGAAGTCAAAAATAAATAAAGAATATTTGAGAAAGAAATTGGGATGTGTAGCAAAGGAGATATCTGTTTACTTAACTTCTTCTATGCTTCACCTGAGGGGAGAGGTGGATGAAGTTCTCTCTTTCGAAGATGGGACATTGGCACCACTGGACTATAAATTTGCAGAGTACAAAGATTGGGTCTTTCAGACCCATAGATACCAGTCGGCCCTTTACGCCCTTCTGATTATGGAGAATTACACAAAGCCAGTGAGCAGGGGGTATGTTTGCTACGTCAGGAGCAATAATTTCATCAAAGAGATTCCATTTTGCAGCGCTGACTTCGAGAAGGCAAAAATTCTTGTTAAAGAGATTTTGAAAATTATTTCAAGGGGTTATTTTCCAAAAAAGGCAAGTTCTTCGGCTCATTGCATTGGTTGTTGCTATAAAAATATTTGCGTTTAAAAGGGAGTGATTGAGAAATATCCAAAATAAAAAGAGTTTTTCTTTTAAAAACCATGAAAAGGAGGTGAAGAATTGGGTATTTTCAGAAAGATTAAGGATTTAAATTTAGCCAAAAAAGGTTTTAAAAAAATTGGGATAACCTTTTCTTTTTCAGGGTATATCCGGAAAGAGCAGTTAGAGAGCGGATTCCATTAAAACAAGGATTGAAACATGCTTCCAAAGGATGTCACTTTCCGTGACTGTCTCGTTAGAGAGCGGATTCCATTAAAACAAGGATTGAAACTAAAGAAGTGGTTTTTCCACTGGTTGGAGATTGGAGTTGAAGAGGAGATTCCATTAAAACAAGGATTGAAACATTCCTTTGGCTATCAGGTTTCCAGTTGATGGGATAATTAAGGGATTAAATATTCATTCGTCATAACTACATCTTTGGTATTCCTTCCTTATCCAATTCTTTATAACAATATATTAGGAAGCCAGTGAAAAAAAGTTTTAGAAAAGGTTACGATCCTTGACAAGGGTATTGGGTTC
>Ga0315280_10008796_pt1 | contig 13153 bp, 12 predicted proteins | sample YL17G06_40_MG_FD_203697 | JGI IMG/M metagenome (GOLD analysis project Ga0315280, IMG submission 203697) | Sediment microbial communities from Yellowstone Lake, YNP, Wyoming, USA - YL17G06_40 | ecosystem: Environmental > Aquatic > Freshwater > Lake > Sediment | place: USA: Wyoming | collected...
CGATTTCGAGACGAGGCTGAAGGAGATCATCGACACCGTTCACGAAGGCTAGGCTTTGGTCAACTAGCACGTCGGGTTCTGTAACATTATCGGGTGGTGACCCTCAGGTCACTGCACCCGTGTCACTCGTTCCATTCGGCTCCGACCGTGCGGCCATCGCTGGCTCGTATAGGGTCATCATCACGTCATGCTGGAACGCGCCGGGGCTGAACCGTAAGCCCCCTGCCATCCCTTTCGAGACGGCTGTTTGCAGCAGGTTGATGCTGGCATTGATGTGCCTGTCCAGGTGCCAGCCGCACTCACACGCGAACTCCGCGCCCATTCGGGAATCTTGTACTCTCCCACATATTGGGCACGTTCTGCTGCTGTATCTTGGGTCGACCTTGAAGACGGGAATCCCTCTCCACAGAGCCTTGTACTCGATGATCCGATGGAGCTTCCTTCTGGGCCACATGCTGAGACGTCGATTCAGCTCCCTGCTCCTCCTAGGCCTGATCCCCCTCAGATCCTCGAGCACTAGTGCCGACCTCTGCTTCTCAGCGAATGAGAGGACCGCATTCGCCACCTGATGAAGCCTGTACTCGACACGATGGTGCTCCCTTCTTCCCTCTCTTCTGGACAGGAAACGCGCCGTGCGCCGGTCATTCGACTTCTTCTTCTGGAGTTTCCTGCGTCTGTCATGATGCCGTTGTTGGATGATGGCCACTTCAGAGAAGTCCGCCTTCACGACCATCCCGTCATCGCCTTTGACGAACACTCCGTCCAGGCTCCTTTCGTTGGTGTCGAGCGAGAGGGCCGACGCGATTGTGTACGGTCTAGGAGCGTCCTTCCTGAATGCGACGATAACTTGATCGGGAAGAACGGTCAGCGATCCGAGGGAGAGGGACATGTCATCCAGATGCCTCCGATGATACTGGCTCACGACCAGCCTAAGCTTGACGTGGCATCCTGCCCTGATGGGCAGATCGATGACGCCTGCTGCGCGGTCGAGCTTGTACGCTTGGTTTTCTGCCTTCATCATCAGACGCTTGACATAGGGGGTTCCGCATGCGACGCCTTTCCTGACGCGCTTGCGATGGTTCCTGAGGACCCCTGCGGCCACTTCGAACGCAGAGACGAGGTGCTGGGCGTACATCTTCGGGTGTTCTTCTCGGAAATCCCTGTAGGCCAGTCTTGAAAGGGCGTTTCTCGAGGTCACGCGCGCTTGAAGTCCTGCCCGGACCGCGTTGTTGACTGCCAATCTGAAGTCTTCTAGCAGGAACTTCGCTTCGGAAGGAAGGTTCGACTCCAGACAGAAGACGATCCCCTTGAACAGCATCTCGTCCTTCACGGTTGTCCGCATATTATGCTTCACCGACTACATGCAGCACCATGAGGGCGACATCCCTGCCTCCCAGCATCTTCACCACCCGATTTCTTACAGAACCTGGACGTCGGAAGGTTTTATATGGCGAAGGGGAATTGTCCAGGCAGAGGTAATTGAAATGGCAGGATTCCTAGAGTTATTCAAGCGAAAGAAAGACATCATGTGCCCTGAGTGCGAGAAGGCCCAGAAGCACGTGAAGCTCGTCGAGGTCGACGGCAAGACGATGGAGTGCCCCGAGTGCCACTACGCGCATCTCATACGCAGATAGTCGGGAGGCGAATCGGTTCCCTGAGTTGAATTCGATACACGGACTATTGTGAATTGAGAACCCAAAACAGCGATACCCCTGGTCCACCCACGCGCTATTGACTTGTGTCCTTCTTGAAAAAGAGAAACAGAAATGTGTTTCGAAGAAGCCCGAAGGCTTCTTCTGTTGGGGTTTTTCGACGGAGTTCCATCACGGCGGCGATGCGTGTTTGTCCAACCAGTTCTCGAGGTTCTGCTGGAGGTGATCCAGAGAGTTCTGGAGACCTGAGTTCCTGTTTGCCTTCTCCTCATGGATCTCAATCGCGTGCAACAATCCTGGCGGTCCCTGCTTGTGAGGCGGCGGCGGAGGTATCGGGTTGGTCTGGACTTTGACTGTCACCGATGTGCTGTCGGTCGCACCCTTGTCGTCTGTTACGGTCAAGGTTATCGTATAGGTGCCGTTCGCGGCATACGTGTGCGTCGCAGTCACACTGGCTGCGCTCGTTCCATCTCCGAAGGTCCATGAATAAGTCACGATTCTGCCACCCTCGGGCGCGCGGGATTTCGCACCGCTTGCCTCGACGGTCAGCTCCTCCTGTGTGTAATCGATCTTGGCCACCGGCTTCTGCTCCTCCACCGGTACGACCTTCATCGAGACTGTCAGGTCCTTCTTTGTGGAGTTCTTCCCTCCCTTGTCATCGGTCACAGTCAGTGCCGCTTTGTAGGTGCCGTCTTTGGCATAGACGTGCTTAGCGACCTCGCCAAACGCTCCGGCATCATCACCGAAGGTCCAGGAATAGTTAGCGATCGAGCCGTCAGGGTCGCTCGACGCCGAAGCGTTGAACACAACCGTAAGGTTGTCCGCATCATACACGAAGCGCGCCACCGGCAGTTCGTTCACGGACTGTGGTTTCGACTTCGGCTGCAATGATGCCAGACCCACGGCCACCACTGCCAGTGCTAAGACAGCTGTCGTGGCCACTATAGCTAACTTCTTTTTTGGGCTGATATTATCCCTCCTGGGCTAGCGGTAGTAGGAGAGTCAGTATAGCATAAATGCCTTTCCCCAATCCGAAGGCAAGGACCTCCGTTTCCTCTGGAGGGCTTCCACAGGAAACGGAACTACGCAAATGCTCAATTCGTCAGGCCTGTGGCGATAGGTGCGGGAGAGGGGATTTGAACCCCCGGACTCCTCCGAGACAGAATTGCCTATCCCAATCAACAGGACCTTAAGTCCTGCGCCTTTGGCCTGGCTTAGCTACTCCCGCAGGGCGGTAATCCCCGCGGGCGCTCTTAACCGTTTTCGCCGTCAGAGGTTCTGTGACAATTCCGGTGGCGAAGCCGTCGGGAGACACGGATAACGCCTTCAAAGAGCTACATGTAGTCGGAGAAGTGTAATATACTGGCTATCGTCAAGGACGAGATGCTAGTTAAGGGAGTCGTCTTCTATCTGGAGTCGGACCTTCCATCCGAAGCGAAGTTCCTGCTCGAGGACTTCAGATTGGCAGTCAACAATGCAGTCCGGGTGGGCCTTCAGGCGCGGGTGACTTCGAGAAACGCCCTGGTCAGGATCGCGTACAAGGATTTTCGCGAAGATCACCCGAAGATGTACGCCAAGCATCTGGTATCAGCGTTCGAAGTGGCTGGGAGTGTCCTCAAGAACCACCGCAGGCGCGTTCGGAAAGGCGTCACGTGCAGGATCCCCTATGTCAAGCGTCTGATTATGAAAGCAGAGAACCAGGCATACAAGCTCGATCGAAGGTCGGGAATCATAGACCTCCCTATCAGAGCCGGCTGTCATGTCGAATTGAAGCTCATCGTCAGCCAGTATCATCGGAAGTTTCTGGATGACACGACCCTCTCACTCGGATCTCTGACTGTTCTCCATGATCGAGTCATAGTTGCATTCAGGAAAGATGCGCCCAGACAGTACACTCCCGAATCAGTGCTGTCGCTCGATACCAACGAAAGGAGCCTGGACGGCGTGTTCGTTGTTGGTGATGTCGCCAATGCCATCAAAGCTGAGTTCCCAGAAGTCGCCATCATCCAGCAGCGGCATCACGACCGGCGCAAGAGGCTACAGAAGAAGAAGGCTCACGATAGACGTACTTCGAGAAACCTCTGCAGGAGAGAGGGAGCGAGGGAACACCACAGGATTGACTACACACTCCACCGGGTGGCGAACTCGGTCCTTAAGTTCGCCGAGGAACGGAGATCTGCAATCGTTCTCGAAGAGCTGAAGGGAATGAGGCCGAAAAGGAGCAAGGAGTTGAATCGGCGCCTCAGCATGTGGCCTAGAAGGAAGCTCCACCAGATCATCGAGTACAAGGCACAATGGAAAGGCATCCCAGTCTTCAAGGTCGATCCAAGAAACAGCAGCAGAACGTGCCCGATATGTGGGAGAGTACAGGATTCCCGAATGGGCATCGAGTTCAGATGCGAGTGCGGCTGGCACCTCGACAGGCACATAAATGCCAGCATCAACCTGCTGCAGACGGCCATCTCGAAGGGGATGGCAGGGGGTTTACGGTTCAGCCCCGGCGCGTTCCAGCATGACGTGATGATGATCCTATACGACCCGGTGACGGGCGCACGGTCGGAGCCGAATGGAACGAGCGGCATTTGTGGGGTGACCTAGAGGCCACCACCCGATAATGCAGCAGAACCGCCCTCAGAATTTGGCCAATATGTCCTCGAGGTTGGTCTCGCCCTTCAGCACCTGGAGCTCGTACCTGACCCTGATCAACGGCTTGTTGGCCTTCAGGACCCTGTTCAGGTCTATCGGCGTTCCCGACACGACCACATCGCACTTTGCGGCGTTGATCGTGTCCTGCAGGTCCTTGATCTGGTGGTTGCTGTAGCCCATGGCTGGCAGTACGTTCTCAAGATGCCCGTACTTCGCGAACGTTCCCCTGATCGAGTTGACCGCAAACGGTCTCGGGTCGATGATTTTCTTTGCGCCCGAGTTCCGCGCGGCTATGAAGCCCGCGCCGAACTTCATCCCGCCGTGCGTGACGGTCGGCCCGTCCTCGATCACGAGGACGGCCTTGCCCTTGATTGCCTTCGGGTCCTCGACGGTGACGGGTGACGCTGCCTTGATGATCTTCGCCTTCGGGTTGAGTTCCTCGACGATTTGCTTCACCAGCTCGACGTCCTTCGGCTGCGCAGTATCGACCTTGTTGATTATGACGACATCCGCCATGCGGATGTTCGTCTCGCCGGGATAATAGAGCCTCGCGTGCTCCGCCCTGTGCGGATCCGCGACCACTATGTGCAGGTTCGGGACATAGAACGGCGTGTCGTTGTTGCCTCCGTCCCACAGGATGACATCGGCCTCCTTCTCGGCCTGTCTCAGGATCTTCTCGTAATCGACGCCCGCATAGACGATTATGCCTTTATCTATGTGCGGTTCGTATTCCTCCCTCTCCTCGATCGTGCAATCGTTCTTGTCGAGGTCTGCATAGGTTGCGTATCTCTGGACCGCCTGCTTCTCGAGGTCTCCGTAGGGCATTGGATGTCGGATGGCGACGACTCGTCTTCCCTTTGCCCGCAGGATCGATGCGATGGCCCTCGTGGTCTGGCTCTTGCCCGAGCCGGTCCTGACGGCGCACACCGCGATGACGGGCACCTTTGACTTCAGGGCCGTCTGGTTCATGCCCATCAGCCGGAAGTCCGCACCCACAGCGTTCACCAGGGACGCCTTGTGCATCACATCCACATGGCTCAGGTCCGAGTAGGCCAGCACGACCTGCTCTGCCCCGAACTTACGGATGAGCTCGGGCAGGTCCTTCTCGGGGTAGATATCGATGCCCCTCGGGTAGAGCTTCCCCGCAAGGCTGGCTGGGTATTTCCTCCCCTCGATGTTCGGTATCTGCGTGGCGGTGAATGCCACTACTTCGTAGTTGGCGTTTTCCCGGAAGTACACGTTGAAGTTGTGGAAGTCTCTTCCGGCAGCGCCCATGATGATGACTTTCGCTCGCATGCCCTCTACACCTTGGCCCGCGGGTAGCCCCTGCGGTCTTATATTTCTTCCCCACCAACGACCTTAGTCAGTACTTTGTGGAAAGGTATTCGTAAGCGGATGGCCATCATGTCTCGATGGCCTATCGGAAGCCCTCTGACACGGAAGTCTTGGAGGCTATCGAGGACGCCCTCCACAGGCACGGCGTCGTAAGCTCCCAGCGGAAGATGACTGAGCTCGTCCTCAAGGACCTACACAGGCACGATTCCGACTACGCTGTGAGCGAAGAGCGGGTGCGGAGGCTAGCTATTCAGAACGACCTTGCATCCATCGAGATCCACGGGCGCGATTCTAAGGAGAAAACGAAGGCGGGGGCGTGCCCCGTCTGCGGCGGCAAGACCAAGCGCCTCCGGAATCTCACAGTCTACGGGGGCACGGTCACGCAGGGCTACAAGTGCCTCGTCTGTGGCTACTGGACCGGGCTGAAGCACAGGGTGCCGACCTTGTACATTTTCTCTCCGAAGTAACAGAACCGACTCAACATCTTTATCTGCCGGATGCGCTTTTCGAGCAATAGAGGGGAGAGGAGTGAAACTCTGGGACTTCGGACGGATGGAGTCAGGCAAGATCAAAATTAGCGAGAAGGTCGGCGAGCCGCTCGGGATCGTGGACGGGAGCGAGGTCTTCAGCTCGATGTTCAAGTACGAGATTGGCGGCAAGAGCAGCTTCGAGATAGTCCTCTCAAACTTCGGTCCTGAGAACTACCGGGAAATCGCCTACGTCACTTTCCAGGTGAGGGACGAGCCTGGAGCGCTCGCCCAGGCAGCAAACTTCCTGAAAACGAGGAACATAGACATCCTGAACTCCGAGACAGTCAGCTCGATCCCCAATGTCGTCATGGTCTGGGAGATGCTCGTCGACCTGTCCTTCTTCGGGGACTCACTCTCTCTGAAAAAGGATTTCGATGACGCTAAGACGGGTAATGACCCGAATCTGACGATGGTGGACTGCCTTTGCGTGGAAGCATCGGACCTGGCGACCAGATACACACGCGGGGCAGCAGCGGAGAACGACAAGATCAAGACGAAAGCGCTCAGGAAGACCGAGAAGAAGGCGAGCATCATCAAGAACGGCATCTTCGAGCTGCCTCAGGCCTACCTCAATTTCCTTGGCAGAAGCTCTGCCCCGATAATGCTCATCGGCGAGCCTGATACTTGGATCCTCTCGATTGCCTTCCTCAACGACGATTCAAAGCTGATGAAGCTGTCCATCGATCTGCCGGACAGGCCTGGCGCAATCCACGATATCATGAAGGCGTTGGGGGAAGAGAGCATCAATGTCCTTGCGGGCTACACGAACGTGCTGGTCTACTACGAGCGCATGAGCTGCGACCTTGTAATCGATGTCAGGGCTGCATCGGCGAAGGCCAAAGGAGATCTCGTGGAGATCATCAGGACACGGATATCCGGTCTAGGCCCGGCTTTCAAGCTCATCTCTGCCGAGCCTGTCAAGCTTTGACCGGCTCGTCCAACTTGAAAGTGAGCTCGGACTTCGGACTGCAGAACAACTTGCCCTTCAGTTCGACAATGGTAACTGGATCATCTTCTCTCAGCGTTCCGGACGTCCAACAGATCACCTTCGGGCCCTTCTCGATTGCCACAAGGACCACGTTGTATGGATCGCTGAGGCCTTCTGGAATCGCCTGCAGACGCGCGAACGAGAGCACTCTCCCTTCATCTGGCCATTCCGACTGCCTCATCTTCTTCCCACATCGAGGACAGACTCCCCTCTGTGATATCGTGGCAAAACCACACCTGCATTTCGACCCCTTCATCGCAAATGCCTTCCGATCGCCGAGGCGTCTCTCGCCAGAGCGTTTGACATAACTGATACCGACTTGATATTAATGTTTGCGCGCGAGCTCACGCGCAGCAATCCAGGCTATCGAAAGAGTATTTAATAACAGGAGTACATTCGCTCAATACAACTGTATCTACGAATGTTCGCGTTCCGCGGAGCGGCCCCCCATTTGGTGACGATTGCGATTCCCCGCCCAACGCCGGCAGTACGGAGGTCAAGGGTTTGGACCCTATCGAGGCATCTCGACTAATAATGGATACATACGCTGCCAAGATTCTGGTCGCCTGCTCTCGCAAGCCCAAGCACGCGCTCGAGCTGAGCGCGAAGCTGAACATCCCCATAGCCGCGTGCTACCGGAGAATCCACGTGCTCGAGAAGGCGGGCCTGCTGAAGCCGGTCGAACGCGCTCTCACGCAGCAGGGCAAGAGGATAGTCTTGTATCTCTCCCAGCTGAGGAATGCCTACATATTCTTCGAGGGGGGAAAGCTTCGGGTCCGGTTTCAGATGGTGACCGGCCAGATACAGGATTTCGGGGGAGAGTGGAAGGAGATCAAGCTCATCCAAGAAGAAGAGGAAGAAGCACTGGCCGGAGGTCTGCTCAGGCCCAAGGAGCGTTAATCAAAACCCAGGAGTTGAGGAAAAATGGCAGAGAAGAAGGAAGCTGTGGCTACTGCGACTGCGACATTCCCGAAAGATATCGTGAGATTCCTGTCGAGTCCCGGAGGGCACTCCCTCATATTGAGAGGCATGGCTGGAACGGGCAAGACCACACTCGCTCTTCAGTTGATCGAGGAGATGGCCGCCGTGCAGCAGAGCTATTACATGTCCACCAGGGTCTCAGATCAATCGCTGTTCAACCAGTTCCCATGGCTTCTGGACAAGGTCAGGGAAGGAGAGGTACTCAAGGCCAGGAAGAAGGTCAGGAAGAAGGCCGACTCCGAGCAGCAGGTAGAGAAGATCCTGCTCGGCCTCGCGGCCATCAAGGGTGAGCTGAGGAGCGAGAAGGTCAAGTCCCCGCGCAAGGAGCTCATGAAGCTCCAGGGAATAATCGAGAGCGGCGGCGAGGAACCGTTGGCCGAGCCTGGGCCAGGCGAGGGCGAGCTAGTGGTCTCCGTCGGTGCTATGATGCCCGAGATCGAGATGGCATACGATGTGGTTGACAAGGCTCTGCCTGAGCGCACGCTCGTCGCCATCGACAGCATCGACGCGCTTGCTGAGAAGTACGGCGTTCCCCCTTCGAGGCTGATCAATGCCTTGCAGAGGGACTTGGTAGAGGGTTGCGGGACCAATGTTGTCTATGTGCTGGAGACACCTGACCCGTTGCTGGACTACCTTGGCGACGGCATCATCTATCTCAGCCTGAATTTCACCACGGGAAGGAGGATCAGGGAGCTCGACATCCTCAAACTGAGGGGCTGCGAGATAAGGCAGCCCAAGTATGTCTACACCCTGCTCGGTGGCAGGGTCAGGACCTTCGAATACTCGAGATACGCGAAACCCAGCAAACCCGTCCGGTTCGAGGCGATTCCAGACCATGACAGCGGACACGTGTCCACCGGCAACGCTGACTTGGACTCAATGATCGAAGGCGGATTGAAGAAGGGCACGATCACGCTTATCGAGTTGAGCCCTGGCGTACCGGTTGTTGCATCAGCTGCCATAGAGAACGCGATCATCTGCAACTCGATTTCGCAGGACAGGGGAGTCGCCTGGATTCCGACAAAGAAGACGGGCGCTGAGTCTGCGCGCGAGGAGTTGCTCGGATTCGTTAGCGCCGAATCGTTCGACAAGAACGTCCGGATACTGGAGCCACACGCGCCCGCGGGAGCCCCGAAGCCGTACTCCGTGACGCTGGAGGGCGAGGACATAAAGGTGGACATGAAGTGGCAGGACGTCCAGTACAACCTGAGGAACACCGGGTCGCCCGTGCTCACAACAATCGGCTTCGACTCGCTGGAATCGATCTACGGAGCAGGCGTGCTCGACGGGATGATGGAGTTCCTGACCTCGCTACTGAACAGCGAGGGAATCTTCGTCGCAACGGTGACGCCGTCGGTGAAGTCCACTAGCAGGCTGTCGGACCTGGCGCACACGCACCTGAGGATCGACAAGATCTCAGGGGTCACGATGATCAGAGGGGAGGAGCCGTTCACTGCCCCCCACGCGATGACCGATCCTGCACCCGGAGATTTCAGGCCAAAGCTAGTGCCGATTCTGTGAGCGGCGGGACCTCACATTCGGCACCATGGAGAGGACCATGTTCCCTCAGAACTACGCGGTCCTTGTGATAGGCGACCCGAGCGCGGGCATGTTCGAGTTCTGCTGTTATCTGGGCGCGACGTACCTCACAGCCGGGGAGAAGGTTGTCTTCCTTGAGGCGAATAGCTCTCCGGATCAAGTGCGAAAGCAGATGTCAGATTTCGGCGTTGACGCCTACGAGCACGAGAGTGAAAAGACTCTGGCGATCATTGACGCCTACACGCCTCTCGCCAATGCTGGTGATGACCTCAACGTTTTGAGAGTCGGAGACCTGTCCAGCCTGAGCGATATCTTCGAGGCGGTCACAAGGGGAATCGAGAAGGTTGGAGGACAGCCTGTCAAGATCCTCTTCGATTCGCTCACCCCGCTTTTTATGAATCACGATCTGAATGCGATGGGAAGATTCTTCAGGGATCTCACAACCATGGCCAGGTTCAGCGGGACGATGACCGCTCTTGTTCATCGCAACATCCTGGACGAGGACCAGATCGCACTTCTCTCGTCGATCGCCGACGGCCTCCTTGAGATCAAGGTCGATCAGAGCTTCCGGAGATTCGTCAGGATAAAGTACCTCAAGGGAGTCCTTGTCACCCCCAAGTGGGTCCCGTTCGATTTCCAAAGGGAGGAGGAAGTGGAGGGCGCTTCGCTGATCTGGGGCAGGCCTTAGAGAATCCAATGGAAAGGGTTCCTCGGATTCTCGATCCTCAGTGTTTGAACAGCCTCAGCCCGCTGAACACCATCGAAATGCCGTGCTCATCTGCCGCCTGGATGGCCTCGGGGTCGTTGACGGATCCACCTGGCTGGATGATGGCAGACACGCCGACCTGCGCCGCAGCATCGATGCCGTCCCTGAAGGGGAAGAAGGCATCGGAGACCAGAATGCTGCCTTTCGCTTCGGCGCCCGCCTTCATGCCCGCGATCTTGGCCGAGTCCACTCTGCTCATCTGGCCAGCACCGACTCCGACGGTCCTCTCGCCCTTGACAAGCAGTATGGTGTTGGACTTGATATGTCTGCAGATCTTGACTCCAAATATCATCGAATCGATCTCCTCATCGGTCGGCGCGCGCTTTGTGACGACCTTCAGCTTGGACTTGTCGAGTTCGGCGTAGGCATCTGTCTGGACCAAAAGGCCGCCTTTGACCTTGGTCATGAACAGCCTGCAATCCTCTCTCTTGGCGGGCACATTGGTTCTCAACAGCCTGATGTTCTTCTTGGATTCCAGATGCTTCTCGGCATCCGGCTCGTAGCTCGGAGCTATCACAGCCTCCACGAAGTGGCTGCCGATCTCCTTCGCGGTCTCCATGTCCGCCGGTCTGTTGAGCCCAACGACGCACCCGAATGCGCTCAGCGAGTCGGCGTTGTATGCGATCCTGAATGCTTCGGCGATGGTCGCAGCGCAGGCCACGCCGGACGGGTTCGTGTGCTTTATCACGGTCGCGGTTGGCTTTTCGAAATCGGACACGATTGCGAGCGCTGCATCGAGGTCGATCACGTTGCAGTATGAAATCTCCTTTCCGTGTAACTTGTCGGCCGACGCCACGCTCAATGGTGTCTGGTCGAACAGATCCTTGTAGAAGGCCGCCTTCTGGTGCGGGTTCTCTCCGTATCTCAGGTCCCCGAGCTTCTCGAAGGACAATGTGAGGTTCTTCGGGAACAGCTCCCCCCCACCGAACTCCTTGCCGAGGAACTGGGCAATGGCAGAATCGTATCTTGCCGTCGACCTGAAGGCTTCCAGCGCCAGCTTGTGGCGCGTTTCATCCGACAGATGGGAGTCGTTGTCCTGCAGCTCCTGGAGTATCTGAGGATACATCGCTGGGTTCGTGACGACGGCTACCGCAGAGTTGTTCTTCGCCGCCGACCTTATCATCGAAGGACCGCCGATGTCGATGTTCTCTATGGCGTCCTCGAGCTTAACCCCCGGCTTGGCGACAGTGGCCTCGAACGGATACAGGTTCACAACCACCATGTCGATCGGCTCGATTCCGTGCTTCTTGATCGCCTCCATGTGCTCCGGCTTGTCCCTCATTGCCAGGAGGCCTCCGTGGATCGCTGGGTGGAGCGTCTTGACTCTCCCGTCTAACATCTCCGGGAACTTCGTCACCTCCGACACCCCGATTACAGGTATGCCAGCCTTCTCAAGCGCGGCCATCGTTCCGCCGGTAGACAGCATTTCAATTCCGAGATCCGCAAGGCCTTTGGCGAATTCGACCAGGCCGGTCTTGTCAGATACGCTCACTAATGCTTTCTTGACTTTGCTCATTCGTCATACACTCCGCTTTCTGCTGAAGCATCCCTCCCCTCTTGGCAAAAGGTATGCAAGACGGTTATTCCATGGTTCCTTATAACGGTTTTCGTGAGCTCTCATGCCCCGAGTTCGAGGGCCACTACCTCTTTGACCAGCTCGAACGGAAGGTAGCCGTAGCCTGCGACGATGTCATGGAACTTCTTTTCATCGAACTTCTTTCCGAGCTTGCTCTCCAGGTCCTTTCTCAGCTCAAGGATCAGGTGTCTGCCTATCATGTAAGACAACGCTTGCCCGGGCGTGTGCGAGTATCTCTTCACTTCATCCTCCAATGCGTTCCTCGCCATGCCCGTCTCCTTCGTCATCCACTCGACCATCTCCTCGATGGTCGCCTCGCCCTGTGCCAGCTTGACGTCTGCGATTATCCTGCACGCCCTCCAGATCGCCCCGTTGAGCATCTCGAACTCCGCATCATCAGTCGCCTCGAATCCGTGGTCGAACATCATCTTCTCGCAGTAGTGCGCCCAGCCCTCGACGGTCTCGGTCGCGGAGGCCGCCACATCTCCCCCTCCGCTGCTGGCCATCTGGAGCATCCAATGCCTCTTGTTGGATGCGACCCCCTGATGGAAGTGGCCCGGATATGCCTCGTGCACGGCCGTATTGATTATCGACGCGTAGTTGAGATGGCTTCCGAGGTCCTTTGGGTCCTTCGGTCTCGTTACGATGTACGTGCCCTCCTGACTCTTGTCGAACTTGGAGGGCATGTAGAGTGCGGCGTAAGGCACGAGGGGAGCCATGAAGGCGGGCGTCTCAAGGACTCCGAGCCTTGCGCCGGGGTCTATCGTGGCCAGATCGTGGTCGAAGATGAACTGCTTGGCCTTGTTCATCGCGTCCTCGGTTGCCTTCAGGGCATCCTCGAATGTCTTCGGACGCTTCGCCCTGACGATCTCCGCCGCCCCGGTGACGCCCTTGCTGGGGGCGATCTTCTCCGCCACTCTGGCCCTCTCCTTCTTGAACTCGCGCAGGTACCTCTCGCCCAAAGCGAGTATATCGTCCGGTGTGAGGCCGAGGCCTCGTATCTTCATCATTTTGGCGAACTTCTTCTTCCCCATCGCGAACTTCTTGGTGGAGCCTTCCCGCATCTGCTTCAGCCAGTCCATGTGATCCCTCAGTGCGCCTTCGGTCGTGCTCACGCTCTTCGTCAGATCTTCCATGAGG
>Ga0315280_10008797_pt1 | contig 13151 bp, 12 predicted proteins | sample YL17G06_40_MG_FD_203697 | JGI IMG/M metagenome (GOLD analysis project Ga0315280, IMG submission 203697) | Sediment microbial communities from Yellowstone Lake, YNP, Wyoming, USA - YL17G06_40 | ecosystem: Environmental > Aquatic > Freshwater > Lake > Sediment | place: USA: Wyoming | collected...
TATTCTTTGTTAAAAACAATGACTTTGAGACATTCTTTGTTGTAGGCTGCAACTTTAAACGCTTCAGCAGTTTGATTCAAGGGAAAACGATGAGTTATCAGTTCCTTTGCCCTAAATCTTCCCGAACCGATGAGTTGCAGGGCAAGCCTTGTTTCTATGTGAGATGTTGAATAAGAGGGCACAATTTTGATTTCAGAGAAAAACAGTCGGTGGGGACTCAAACGAGCTTGTACCTCTGGCTGTGTTGGTGCGAATAGGCATAGTGTTCCGCCTTTTCGACAGATTTGGATGCCATCTTCTAAGGCTTTCACGTTTGGCGCTGTTACGACAACCACATCGGCACCTCTACCTTCCGTGACTCCCTTAACTTTTTCCATGAGTTTTTCTTCTTGAGGATTTATTGCCAAATCTGCTCCGAATCGTTTAGCTGCTTTCAACCTGTATTCAACTGTGTCGCTGACAATTGTTTTTGCGGCTCCTGACAGTTGAGCAAGCATGACGTGAATGATTCCAGAAGGTCCTGCGCCTATGACAGCAACGGTGTCACCTTTTTGAATGTTACACTTGTTTTGAGCTCGTATGCAGCAGCCGACAGGTTCAATTAAAGTGGCTTCTTCAAAAGAAACATTGCTTGGAAGCTTCAACGTGTCGATTTGCAGGTTAGCCGCTGGCACTCTAAAGTATTCAGCGAATCCGCCTGGCTCTATATGTGTCTGCCCAAACTGGGGGCACATGGTGTAGTCGCCTCGCATACAGTAATGGCATGTTAAACACGCGACATGATGATGCACAAAAACTCTGTCGCCCACTTGAAACTCTTTGACGTTTTTTCCCGTTTCAACGATGACGCTTGCTGGTTCATGCCCGAGCACGAGTGGTGCTCGACTGCGTAAGTACCATTCCATTAGGTCGCTACCGCATATTCCACATGCCTTCATTTCAACGAGAACTTCGTCTGGGTGAATTTTGGGTTTAGGCTTGTCTTCGATTCTTATATCGTCTAAAGCGTAGTACATGGCAACTTTCATTTTGATTTCATTTGTTGAGTAAGGCTTCATAGTGTATTTATTTTTTGGTAACTTTTGAACAGGATGTCTACATTCTACTAGAAAGAACCTTATTGTTTGTCATTTCTTGTTTTTTTCTAATCCTAATTTTCTCTTCATAAACTTATTATTTCAAGCCTCCATCAACTATTTTTCATAATGGCTTTCTGGTGGCCATGTATGAAAGAAATTACAGCATCGTTCTGTAAAGGTTTCCTAGTAGCAATTTTCATTACACTCTTGACTTCGGTGAGTCCAATCTCAGCTGCAGAGTACACTGTAGGCGTCAAAGCTGGAGAATGGATAAAGTACGGTGAATTCAGTGCATCTTATACTGGAATTGGAACAGAGCCAGCAGAGATTACAGTTTGGAATTCGACAGAATGGATGAAGTTGGAGATTCAAAGTGTAAGTGGCACCAACGTCACTGCAGAAGCCTTTAGTTATTACATAGATGGAACAAATAATACCCAAGAAATGGTTGGCGACGTAGCGACAGGCGACTTATCACCCGAGATAATTCCCGCTGGTCTGAAAAAGGGAGACGCTGTCTCAATGCTGATCAGTGGAGTCACATTTAACGTAATCATAAACAATACTCTTACACGAACCTATGTGAATGCCAACAGAAGGGTAAACTTTCTAAATTTCGCTTATTCAGATCCAGTTTTCACACTTAGGTTCACAGTTTTTTGGGATCAAGCGACAGGAGTCCTTCTTAAACTTTTCAGGTATCAGTCTATGTCAGGTCAAACTAAGCAGTGGTCGTTTAAGGCTATAGAAACCAACATGTGGTCCCCAGATAATCTCGGATTAACATCAGACAATGCCATCTACATCGTTGGAATCATGGCGGTAGTTGTAGTCATCGTTGCGGGCTTTTTCTTTGTTGGGAGAAGGAAGCAAGCACCTAACGTGGCTTCCTAGGCTGACTGCTGTTGCGAGAAAACTACAATAACCCCTATTTTGCTTTGTTTATTGTCCGCTTTCTTTTTGAAGTTCACTTTCTAAAACATGTTTTACCTTTTGCAAAAATTGAGCGGCAGGCACGCCATCTACAACCCTATGGTCAAAGGAGAGGCTTAACTGCATAATAGATTTCATCTTTATTTCGTTATCGACAAGCACTGGTTTTTCTGCTATTCTTCCGATACCTAGTATGGCTGTTTCAGGCGGATTTATTATTGGAATGAAAACGTCTACGCCGTACATGCCTAGGTTTGTTATAGTGAAGGTTCCACCTGTCAGGTCTTCCTTTGCAAGTTTGCCTTCTCTCGTCTTCTCTACCAGCAATCTAAGCGCAGAAGCTATGTTGCTCAACAACATTCTATCTGCATTGTGTAACACTGGGACAACGAGTCCTTTTTCTGTGGCAACTGCCACGCCTACGTTGATGTCTTCGAAAATTTTGATTTGTTCATCTTCTAGCGTTGAGTTTATGATGGGATGTTCTCTCAGCGCTTGAGCAGTAGCCTTCACTAACATGTCTGTGTAGGATGCTTGGGTTTCTTCGTGGAGCTTCACCGCCTCTGTCATGTCGACTTCCATGGTTATTGTGCTATGAGGCGCTGTTCTGGCACTCAACGAAACCCGTTCAGCCGTTGTCTTTCGTATGCCAGTTAAGGGAATAACCTCTCGAACTCTAGGCGCTACCCCTGTTGTTTCTTCTATGAATTTTTTCACGTCGTCCTCAACTATTCGTCCTTCTGGACCAGTGCCCACAACTTTGGCTAAGTCGATATCGTGCTCTCTTGCAAGTCGCTTGGCCGCGGGCGAAGCAACGATGCGTTCTTCAACTTTCTCAATCAATTCTCTTTCTGGAACTGCTTCGACCTCTGCAACTTCAGTTTCTGGAATTTGTTCGTCGGATGCTGCAATGATTCCAATGGTTTGTGCTACTGGCACATCTGTTCCTTCTATGGCTAAAATCTTCCGCAGAACTCCAGATTCGGGCGCCTCTACATCGTAGGTTACTTTTTCTGAGAGCACCTCCACAAGCGGCTCGCCTTTTTGCACTGTTTCACCTTCTTTTTTGAACCATTGCACAACTGTTCCAGTTTTCATGGTTAGGCTGAGTCTAGGCATGAGTATATTCGTGACCAAACTGTGCACCACCCAGTCATTTAATGCGGAGGTTTATTAGAATTTTTGAACTAGATGAATTTATGGGCAAAATTAATATGCCGAACTTGTTTAAACAAGTTTTCCAGTGATTATGCATGAATGTTAGAGCAACTTCTTCGAATGTTGTCTTGGTAACAATTTTCATTGCATTATTGACTACAGTGATTCCTATTTTGGCTGAGGACTACACTGTAGGCGTCAAAACAGGAGACTGGATAAAATACGAACTCAATGCTTCTTGGAATGGGACAGGAACAGAATCTTCGCCTACAACTGAGATGAAACAAATGTCTTGGTCTAAGGTAGAAATTAAAAATGTCTCAGGCACCAAAGTTACTCTAGAGACCATCACTGGATACAAGAACGGAACAACAGAACAACCTCCAAATATCACCATCGACGTCGCCACAGGTGAATTCATGGAAATTCTGACCCCTGCTAATTTGAAAGAAGGGGACAGTATCCCGCAACAATCTGGTTCAGTCAAAAAGATAAACGGCACCATTACACGCACGTATTGTGGCGCAAGCAGAAACGTGAACTTTGCATATATCACATTAGTCCATGAAACAATCCTATCTAAAACCATAAAAGTGTACTGGGATAAAGCAACAGGAATCATGGTGGAATTTTATCTGTACTCATCTGCAACAACTTCCACTGCTCAACAAACATTTGAGTTCTCGCAAAAGGCTACAGAAACCAACATGTGGTCCGCCGACATTCTCGGATTAATATCAAACAATCTCATTTACATCGCAGGAATCGTGGTTTTGGTCGTAATCATCACTGTAAGCGTTTTCCTTCTTAGAAGGAGAAAGCCCACACCTACTGTGACTCCTACGCCAACCGCCGTTGAGGAAAAACCCGCAACTCCAACATGATTTACTGTTTTTCTGGTTTGAGACTATTCGACTAAGAGGCGTTTCCAGAATCCTTTGTTCCCTTTGGTTAATTCTCTGACGAGAATTAACAATAGCAACACAAAAAGCGTGATTTGAACAATAGCTGAAGCCAATGACCAATCGTTTTTGATTAAAACTAACGCATCAAAAGATTCTTTTATGAAAGGATATAGAAGCGGATTGTACTCGTGGCATGTGCCATCAATCAGAACATGTGACATACAACCGAAAAGAGCTGAAAGCATCAGCATACCTGAGAAACGGCATTTCTCAGCAACACTGTTTTTCTCCAACTTAAAAATCCATGAAACCACCAAAGGATACAACAGAATAGTCACTAACACGGCTAGAAATGTGTCCAAAGTAACAGCGCCCAAGAGGCTGTGTAGGAATCCTCTCGGCGGCGTTAATCTTTCATAAGTCGCATAGCTAATGAAAGGCTCTATGTCTGGAATGAAAGAGCCAACAATGAGGGCAGGCAGAATTAACCCTACTTTAGCTTTGTTAATTATGTATGCAGCGCAGTAGTGGAGAGGAGTAACAGGCATGGATATTCACACATTTCGTTTGTTTGATTGAAGAATTTTAATGAATTGTTTCCTTGACTGCTTTTATTATGCTCTTTTCATCGGGTATGACAAACTGCTCTAAGGGTGGACTAAACGGTATGGGCGTATCAGGTTCAGCCACACGCTTAATTGGAGCATCTAAATAGTCCAATGCCTCTTCCGCAACAACAGCCGCAATTTCAGCGCTTACACCAGCAGTTTTGCAGTCTTCAGTTACAATAACTATGTGTCCAGTCTTTTTCACTGATTTTACAAGGGTTGATTTGTCTAAGGGCGACAAAGTTCTTGGGTCAACAACTTCGGCGTTAATTCCTTCTTTACTCAGTTTTTCAGCTGCTGCCAATGCCTTGTGAACCATGTAAAGCGTGGCAAATATGGTTACGTCTGCGCCTTCACGTTTCACGTCTGCCCTTCCAAATGGCACAGTATAATCCTCTTCAGGAATCACGCCTTTAACTGGATACAACAACTTGTGCTCAACAAAAAACACAGGGTTGTCTCCTCGAATAGCCGTTTTAAGCAAGCCTTTAGCATCGTAAGGAGTTGAAGGCACAGCCACGTACAAGCCAGATGTGTGCATAAACCACGCTTCAAGACTTTGAGAATGATGAGAAGCTATATTGACACCAGCGCCGAACGGCGTTCGAATAACCAATGGCACCTTAGCCTGTCCACCGAACATATACCGAATCTTAGCCGCCTGATTACAAATCTGGTCCATAGCTAAAGCGGAGAGGTCGCCGAACATTATTTCAGCAACAGGTCGCATGCCAGTTATTGCAGCGCCAACGCCCACACCAATTATAGCTGATTCTGAAATAGGCGTGTCTCGAACCCTTTCATCTCCAAACTCTTCAGCTAAACCTTTTGTAACGCCGAAGGCTCCGCCCCAATAACGTCCAATGTCTTCGCCGAGCAAGAAAACCGTTTTGTCTCTGTTCATCTCTTCGCGCAACGCTTCACGTAACGCTTCTCGAACGGTTGTCTCCTTCACTTAGATGCACTCTCCTCTTCAACGTACACGTCTTCCAACGCTTCTTCAGGTTCAGGAAACGAACTGTCAAGAGCAAACTTAACCGCTTCTTCAACAGCCACAGCAGCTTCACGCCTCAACTTTTCATCTTCTTCTTCAGTTAAGACATTCATTTCCATAAGTTTAGATTTGAAGCGTGGAATAGGGTCTTTTTTAAGCCATTCTTCAACCTCATCTTTCGGTCGATACCTAGCGGGGTCAACTCTTGAATGCCCCTTTTGCCTGTACGTTTTACATTCGATTAGAGTTGGTCCTCCTCCTTGTCTGGCTCGGTTCACAGCCGCAGAGGCTGCTTCGTAAACGGCTAAGACATCGTTTCCATCTACAGTAACGCCTGGAATACCATACGCAACCGCTCTGTCAGCAATGTTCTCAATAGTCATAACTATGTTTTGACGAGTTCCCATAGCGTACAAATTGTTTTCACACACAAAAACCACTGGCAACCCCCAAACCGCTGCCATGTTGATGCCCTCGTGAAAAGTGCCCTGATTTGATGCGCCTTCGCCGAAGAAACACGCCACAACTTGGTCTGTACCCCTTAACTTGACGGATAGTCCAGCGCCAGCCGCAATTGGAATTCCTGCGCCTACAACCGCTGTGGCTCCGAGCATTCCTAGGCTGAAGTCTGCGATGTGCATGGAGCCGCCTTTGCCCTTGCAATAACCTGTTTTTTTGCCGAGGATTTCAGCCATTGTTTTGCTTAAGTCTGCGCCTTTTGCTATGCAGTGTCCATGACCCCGATGCGTGCTGGTTATGTAGTCGTCTCGGCGAAGGTTGGCGCACACACCTACAGCTACAGCTTCTTCGCCTGCGTACAAGTGGATGGTTCCAGGTACGAGGTTCTGTCCATACAATTCGAAGACTTTCTCTTCAAAATATCTGATTTGCAACATTTTCGCATACATTTCAATAAGTTTCGTTTTTTCCACCATAACATATCATCTCAAAATTAGGAAAAGAAATTGATTATTTTTTCAGCAATTAATACAGATGCGGTTTTTTGGGCTTCTTCTGTCTGCGCTCCAATGTGAGGCGTGCAAACCACGTTTGGCAATTGCATCAATGTCCAGTTTGTTGGCGGTTCAACTTCGTAAACGTCTAAGGCGGCGCCTCTTAATCTTTGAGACTGCAAGGCTTCTAAAAGCGCTTTTTCGTCTACAATGGCGCCTCGTGACGTGTTAATTAAATAGGAGCCTTTTTTCATAAGTTGCAATTCTTTTGCACCAATCATATGATGCGTTTGAGAACTGTAAGGAACATGAATTGTGACAATGTCACTTCGTTTAAGCAATTCTTGAAGCGAAACAAACTCGGCTTCCAACTCTTTTAATATAGCTGGGTCAGGTGGAGTACGTTTCTTTATGAGAATTTTCATGCCAAAAGCCCTAGCTAGTTTGGCAGCTCGTTCACCTATATTGCCCAACCCTATTGTGCCTAAAATTTTGTCTTTCAACTCCCAACCCATCAAATCCTTTTTAATCCATTTGCCTTCTTTCATGGCTTTGTCAGCGCTTGGAATACTTCGCGCCAATGCGAGCATCAGTCCCATTGTGAGTTCGGCAACTCCTTCAGCTGGAGCCTCAGGCGTGTTAAAAACCGTGACGCCTTTCTTCTGGGCAGCTTCTAAATCAATGTTGTCTAAGCCTGCGCCTGTTCTGCCTACCAGTTTGAGTTGTTTTCCAGCTTCAAATATTTCTTTTGTCACTTTGGTTCGGCTTCGCACAATTAACACGTCGTAGTTTGAAACGGTTTTCTTTAATTCCTCAGACGTAATCGTGGGTTTAACATCAACTGTGAACCCAGCGCCTTCCAGTTTTTGTATTCCTTCGTTTTCCATGGGGTCGCAGATAAGAATTTTTATGTTCTGTTTCAATGCGTGGCATCCCCTTTATTGGTTTGTGAATTACTGGTTGTTGTTAACTATAATTCTTTTCCCAAACTACTGCAATGCATAAATTGAATTAAGTTGAAGTTTACATTATTCAGGTGGAGAAACCGAGAGCTTTGATGGTTGGTATTGTTGGGAAGCCGAACACAGGCAAGTCCACGTTCTTCAGCGCTGCAACATTGGCTCCAGCGGAAATTGCAAATTATCCATTTACCACCATTAAGCCCAATAGAGGTGTAGGCTATATTCGCACGCCTTGCGTTCACAAAGAATTCAATGTTCAAGATAATCCTAAAAATTCATTATGCCTAGATGGAATACGACTCATTCCAGTTGAATTGATTGATTGCGCTGGACTCGTGCCTGGTGCTTGGCAAGGACGAGGCTTGGGAAACCAGTTTTTAGATGAGATTCGCAAGGCTGACGCTCTTATTCATGTTGTTGACGCGGCTGGTGGCACAGATTCTGAAGGAAGATTGATTAAACCTGGTAGCCACGACCCTGTTGAAGATGCCCGTTTCTTGGAAGTTGAAATCACTATGTGGCTGATGCAGATTTTGAAGCGAGACTGGCCTAAACTAGCTCGAACAGCTGAATCGGGTGTTACAGATCTTTACGCTCAGCTTGAAGAACGTCTAAGCGGTTTAGCTATTAAAAGGGCGCATATTTTTGAGGCTGTGAGAAAAGCTGGGTTAAACGCTGAAAAGCCCACAACTTGGAGTGAAGAAGACCTCATCAAGTTTTTAGACATGCTGCGAAAAATAGCCAAGCCCATGCTGATTGCGGGCAACAAGATTGACCTTGAACCATCTGAACAAAACATTGAGCGCCTGAAGACGCTTAACTACACTGTTGTTCCTTGTTGTGCAGAGGCGGAACTGGCGCTGAGAAGAGCAGCAGAGAAAGGATGGACTGATTACAAGCCTGGCGACTGCAACTTTAATGTGTTGAAGCCTGAAGGGTTAACTGAGGTGCAGAAGAAGGCGTTGCAGACGATTAAGGAGAAAATCTTAATGAAGTTTGGCACTACGGGCGTGCAGGATGCCATCAACATGGCTTATTTTAAACTGTTAAACATGATAGTTGTTTATCCAGTGGAGGATGTTGAGAAACTCAGTGACCATAAGGGAAACGTGTTGCCCGACGCCTATGTGGTTCCATTTGGCACAACAGCCCGTCAACTCGCCTACATCATTCACACAGAATTAGGCGAAGGCTTCATCTACGCCATAGATGCCAGAGACAAAAAGAGAATCGGCGAAGACCATGTGCTCAAAGACAGAGACGTAATCTCAATCATAAGCGCCAAAAAAAGAGCTTAATATTCGCTTGGGGCTATTTTTGTCCATTGTTAAGAGAGACTTAATGCAGGTCGCGTAAGATGTAGAGCGGTTTCATTTAGTTATTTGGATTTTTCATCAGTTTTGGCAAATCATAGTAAATCATATATTGAATCTCAAAAATAATGAATGTGCTGGCTTGCGTCTATGCCGAACGAAACATCAAGATTCGAAACTAAACCAAAGAGCCTAATATATTTGCCAGGCGAAGGATTGCAAGGCGAGGGGATACCGTCTTACATACTATGGGAAAACATGACAGTAGAAAGTGTGCAAGTTTCTCTTGGTCCACCATTGAGATTTAAAGAGATTTTCAACGCTGAGTCTTGGGAAATTCACGATAATGTTATTACGATAAGGAAAGTCGGAATAGATGGTTATATTGGTCTCTCCTTTGAATCAAGTAAAGTGCCTCCCTTAGAAGTTATGGTTCCAATTAAATACCTAATTTATCAACCACATGGCGATACTATTAAAGAAGTAAAAAGGATTAGGTTGTTTAAGCCAAAACTCGAGATTCAGGTATCGGCAAAGGAGATTTCAATTAATCCTGATACTGGTTTTGTCAAAGGTCGCATAGGAATCAAGAATGTCGGAAGAGGTACTCTAATAATGAGTATTTCTACGACTGAAAATAGCCCAACTGAACTCAAGACTCCTCCAGAACATCGCGAATTTGCCGAGAAGTTTGCTTCAGATCTTAATGAAGAAATGTCTAATCTGGCAAAGGAGTTTCCAGAGTTCCAACCAGTCTGGGATGAGATGATGAATTGGGAGAAAAGAAATCTTATTGAGCTTTCTTCTGAAGAACGAGATGAATTCGTAGTATCCATAAACAGATTGGCAAACATCCTTGCAAGCAACAAAGATCTTCTGCGACGATTCGCGGAGGCTTACGCAAAGGCATTTGCAAGAAATATTGAGCTAATTGAGGCAATTAAAAAATTTGTCAGCATCTATGAATCTTTAGTTTCAAAAGACTTGCTTTTAATTAACCCTTTTGATGAAGTCGATCTGTCAAATGAAAGGGCAGAAATTGTCTTGAAGATTATTCAAACAGATAAAGTGTTTGACACTTATGAAGATGTCATGATGCCAAAGATCCAATTATCAAGTTCGCAAGCAACTAAAGTTCCTATTTATAAGTTGTTTAAATGGGGATAGAGATATGGAAGAAGAGCTACGGAAATCTCTTTTCGCAGTTGCGGAATACGTATATAAGATCTGGGAAAAGATCCCAAAAACTAAGATTCTAAATCAGGAAGCTACAATAAACATACCCGAATCTTTTGTCGATTATTCATTGGCTGTAAGTATACCCCCGAATTTCAGAGCTATACGAAAAGTGGTAGAGGTTAGCGCGCCTTCTATCATTCGGGTTTCAGCGGCGGCTCTGTCCCCAATGCCTAGAACTGTAAGAGAAGCAATTCGGAAATTCCAGTATGAAGACGGTCGTGTTGTCTATGCTCTCTTTCCTGAACTATTACCGCCAGAATCTGAATTGATTTCAATGACTGTTACTTATACTATTGATGATAGTTCGCTCCTTGATGATTTAGTGGACAGAAAAAAAGCGCACGAACCTAGTGGGACTGAAAAAAACGAGTACTGGCTGTCCGCTCAGTTGAAACATCCAAAGGCTTTGATTGACAGATTTGGAAGATTTGACCTCCGTGATGTTGATGTAACAGTAGACGTGGGCGTCCATAATGAGCTAAAAACCACAATTCCATCTTCTTTTGTCACAAGGTTGAAAATGTTTTTCGATGTAATGGCGGAAACTGACCCACGTAGGCAGTTTCTAGCAATTCCAAAACTTCGCAGACTCACGAAAGGAAAAACCACTGGTCGTGAATTTAAGGTTCTAACGGATCTGGAATCCTTGTTCCTGCCAGGGGCGTTTTCAAAATACATTGAAGTGCTTAAAGATTTTAGATATTCAGATTGTTACAAAGGAAAGGAATTCTTTGAGTTGCCCATCCAAATAATTCCAAAGAAAATGAACGTCATTTCTAGGGCTGATCTTACTCTGGAAAAGCCAGCTGCAGACGGCATCCTTGTCTACAAGAATAACCTATTCATAGACGCAATAAAAGCTGTCTTGTCAAGTTCAAGCTAGCTTACTCAATCTTTATATGTGTACCTGCCTTGACTTAGGCGCACTCTTTTTCAATTGATAGTTTTCATATTTGGAGCCTATTTGGATCCTAATAGAGGGGCTAGGCTAGCCTTGCGCACACACAAACACAAAATTATCTAATAACGAAGAAGACAACCATGTAATCGGGTTTGTTCTCTGTCTCTGTTTTACAATCAGCGCCTTTCTACGGGTCATCATGACCCCCCTCCCTCCTAGAGGACACATAAACACAAAAATTATGCTTTCATTGTCCAAAACGTCTTTTACGCCTCTGATAAGTCCTCACAGCACGCAACAAGTCAATACGCCTAAAATCAGGCCAATAAACATCCAAAAAACAAAGCTCACTATAAGCGCTCTGCCACAACAAAAACCCACTTAAACGTTCTTCACCAGACGTCCTAATAATCAAATCAGGATCCTGCTTAGGCATGTGCGCCGTATATAAGTGACTCTCAAAAACATCTTCATCAATAGCCTCAGAATTCAAATCGCCATTCTCAATCTCCTGCGCAATCTGCTTAGCAGCATCCACAATTTCCGCTCTGCCACCATAAGCCAACGCTACATTAAGAAAATGCTGATCATAATCCTTAGTAGCCTGCTCCACCTCCCAAATAAGCTGCTGAATGCCTTTAGGCAAAAGCCCCAACCTCCCAATAACTTTCACCCGCACCCTATTCTTATGAATACGCTCATCTGTCAATATTTCCCGCAACTTTTCCTCAGCAATTCGCATAACTTCATCCACTTCTTCTTGGGGACGCAGAAAGTTTTCAGTGGAAAAAGCGTAGATAGTGATCGACTTCACGTTCAAGTCTAGGCACCAATCGAGCAAATGATTAACCTTTTCAGCACCAAAATGATGCCCCAACCAAGAGTTAAGCGTCCGCTCAGTTGCCCACCTGCGATTTCCATCCAAAATTATAGCTATGTGCTCAGGCTTATTTCCGTTCTTCACCTGATACCGTAACCACTTCTCGTACAGTTTGTAAACACCAACAGTCGACAACACAGTTTTAAGCATTATTCAGCCTCGAAACCTCGCTTTCTCCAGAGCGTGCAAACATGGGCACTGACGTTTTGTTGGTAAATGCTTGACAGTCTCTCTTAAAAGTTGCTGAAGAATCGGCGCAGTCTTCTTCGCCACCTTTACAAGTTCTTCAGCTGTAAGTCTTTTCTGCATGCCCGCCGCCATGTTAGTCACGAAACATACAGTAGCGTAACACATTTCTAACTCTCGGGCTAACACAGCCTCAGGCATAGCAGTCATGCCCACAACATCGCAGCCCATTCGCCCAAACATTCGAATCTCAGCAGTCGTTTCTAAACGTGGACCTTCAGTGCAAACCAAAACCGCACGATCCACCAATCTTGTACATATCCCCTTTGCCGATTTAATTAGCACTGACCGAATCTCAGGGCAGAAAATTTGGGAAACATCCACATGTGTAACTGGTTCATCGTCATAAAATGTGGATTGCCTCGACTTGGTGAAATCAACCAAATCATGTGGAACCACGAGGTCGCTGGGCTTTATTTTCCTGTTTATGGCACCAACAGCGTTTGTGGCTAAGATGCGTTTGACACCTATATGATGCAAGGCGTAGATGTTGGCTCGATAATTGACTTTATGCGGCGGAACCCCATGATGAACTCCGTGACGTGGCATAAACGCAACCGTTTTTCCATCGATTTCACCTAGGAAAATTGGAGGCGCAAGTCCGTATGGAGTCCCTTTTAAAATCTGTTCTGGATAGTTTAACAGTTTTTCCTGTCCAGTTCCACCTATTATAGCGATTTCAGCCTTCCTCAACTTTTTTGTCTTTCTCCCTGAAAAACCCCTCATATTGTCTGTGCAACAGAGAAGTTAAAAGAACAGAGGCCACAGCCAGAACTATACCCACAATTATGGAGAAGACCAACTGGTCGTATGGCAGTTGAGGGTTGATAAGTATCTGCGAGGCTTGGTAGAAAATTTGTGATGACCACACCACCACAACCATGATGTCGACTGTGCGCAACAACCTACTATCGTGTTCAAAGAACCAGTGGATGGCTCTTCCAAAAAGCACGGTGGAAATGCCCACAACAATAAGGAAT
>Ga0315280_10008801_pt1 | contig 13148 bp, 16 predicted proteins | sample YL17G06_40_MG_FD_203697 | JGI IMG/M metagenome (GOLD analysis project Ga0315280, IMG submission 203697) | Sediment microbial communities from Yellowstone Lake, YNP, Wyoming, USA - YL17G06_40 | ecosystem: Environmental > Aquatic > Freshwater > Lake > Sediment | place: USA: Wyoming | collected...
GTTCTAACAGCCCCTATTCTTTAAGCTTCAGATGAAGGCTTAACCGTTAAATCTTTTGGGTCTTCTGAAGAGCATGATAGCGTTTTTCTCTGTGATGTAGTCGAAGCCTGCTGCCAAGAGCTCCTTGGCTTCTTCAATGTTTGTCGCTGTGGCCACGTCAAACTCGTCATCTTTAAACTGGACCAGCTGCGTGTACTTCAAGGTGTTTTTGATATTCTTATGCCCTAACAATTTCTGGACCAGTAGAATGTTTTTGGTGTAGTGATATGTCATGGTGGCTCCCCAATGGCGAAACGTGTTCAGTTTTATGCTTTGAATCCGTGGGTTGCTTGTGTTGTGAGCTACTCGGCGCCTTATTCTCATGAAGCTTTTGCAGACTGCCCGGTACGTTGTTGGAAAGATGAGTTCTGAAGTCTTGGGTAAACCGTTAAGCATGGCGACCAGTTTGCTTGAGATTTTGAGTTGTCTAGGGCTATGGCGCTTAACAGGCTTGTTGATGGTTATGACGCTGTCCTTGTCTGAGAAGTCTATCCATCGCAACCTTAGGCCCTCGCCTGGATCAGCAAAAGTTTCTTTCAAGGTTTGAAGGTACGATGCCATTCTTCGGCTTTTGCAGGCGGCGACAAGCTGGTCAAGTTCTGATTCTTCAGGTATGAAGGGCAGGATTTCTTCCTGGACGTATTTGGGCCTTGTCCATTCAATCTTTAGAATGTGCTTCGCCATAATGTCATAAGCGTAGACTGCAAGAATCTTTGTTCCGTCTTTCCAACGTTGCTGTTTAGATATTGCTGCCTTTATGGTTTCAGGGTCCAGAAGGTTTGCGCCGCTTCTGATAAGCTGGCGGATTAAACCAGGATATCTTGAACCTTCGTAGTAGCCTTCTTTTTCAAGCCAAGCCATGTACTGCGCCATTAATCCTTTAACGGTTTCAGAGTCTGTTTTTGTGGCTCCCGCAAGCCCGTTTTCAAGCGGCTTTTCAGCCAAGTTTTTCGCCTCGCTTTTTGAAGCGCATACTCGGTAACCACTATAATAGGGGAAAGGTTTATTTAAAGGTTTCTCTACAATAGTGAATTGTGATGGATTATGAGAAGCTACATCTTCACAGCTCGCGAGCGAGAGGTGATTCAGGCGTTTCTTGATGGAAGGGTCTCTTCGACTGGAAAGGCGATCGGCATGGTCCGCTTGAGGATGAGAACCTTTAAGGATCTTGCCAGCGACGTTGAGCTTTACCTGAAGCTGGGTCGTCGATTCGCTGAATCTGAACCCACACGTTCTGCATAACCACCTTTGAACCTGACCGTGCTTAGTGTAGCGGATGCCGTCCTTCCAAACCCTAGTGGACCCACATTCAGAGCAGCGTATAGAGCCTGGTTGCGAGCGGATGCGCCCTTCCGACTTCCCATTATTAGACTCGCTTCGCCGAGGTATGCCTCTATGCGTCTGTGGAAGACCAAGAAATTCTCCCGCTGCCATGAAAACGGCTCCTTTAAGTTTCAGACTTTCTTTCTTCGTTGCCGCCGCGCTCCACGGCCTTTCTGACCTTCTCTAGATCCAACGGCTGAATCATGACAACATCGTCAAAAAAAAGCTCCAGGTCGTCTCCCAACTGCAAGCCATGAGCGACTAGGAACTTTTTTGGCAACGTTACGCCGATACTGTTTCCGACTTTGACGACTTTCCTTATCGCTTTTCCCATGATTTTGTGTTCTGGCATTTTCTAACACGTAAGAAAAAGTTATAATATCGAGTTGTTATAATTCTACCCCATGACTTTACATTTTGGTATAGTGGGGTGAAAAGCCATAGTCCGCATAGTCCGCATGAGCGATAAAAAAACGGAAAAGATAAACCGCTTACAAATCCTGAACGTTCTTAGGCGAAATAGCGGTCTTACGCTCACAGAGGTGACGAGAGGCGTAGACCTTACCAGTGTGACTGTTAGAAAACATTTAACAATTTTAGAGAATGAGGGGCATGTTTCCCGCGAATCAGGGAAGTATTTTCTCACGAAAAAAGGCGAGGAGGAAGCGAGGTTTCTTGAGACGACAATTAGAACTCACCAAAATGAACGAGGTTTAGTCTGGGGGAGAAAAATTTCTCTGCCTCAAATAACGGTGATGGCAACCGCAGGGCTTCCAACTGTCACTTTCATCGGCTACGATGGAAACTCCATAAGCAACATATATGAACGCTTCAAAAGTTTTGTGGAATCAGCCAAAAATGAAGGATTCGTTTTTTTTGGCACTTTAAAGGTTTCTTGTCACTGGAAAGACGGCTAGTCAACACTCAAGATACTCGGTATCTTGAAGGCAAAAGGCTTTTAACTTCATAGAAGCAACTTATTCTTGAGTGCTGGAGCGTAAATCTCGAAGTACTCGAACATGGGTCTAGCCAACCGTGACGGCAGCTAACCGTCACGGACTAAATTTTACGTCGCATGCAACCATCACCTGACTATGCTAAATTGGAAAGGCACTAGACAGTGTTATTTTTACCGTTTTATAAACACAAGCATGGCTAGATCAACATGGTATCGAGTAAAAGCAATTTTAAAGGCAAAGTTGAACCCCAGCAGAGCGCGCACACAGAAGGGAATAAAAGCTCTTTGGCGCCAGTGTTACGCCAGCTTTTCGTCAACCGTGCCGACTGTTACTGTGTGCAAAACAAAGATGGCAGCTACGCAAAAGTTGATGCCCCATTAACTAATGATGTTCTTGAACGCCACTTGAAAGGTGAAATCACTGTTGGCGCTTACCAACTGGCTGAAGATAACACCGTGAAGTATCTTTGCTTTGACTTTGACCCTGAGAAACTGGATGATCCTAAAGCAACCGTGGCTGAGCTGCTCAACGTGCTTTCTGAAATGAAGGAAGAAGAGCCAGGTAAGGCTAGACCTAGAATGTGGCCTTACGCTGTCATGCTTGAAGCCAGCAGATATGACGATCCGAGCTTTCATGTGTGGATATTTTTTGAACAATGTGTACCCGCACAGGTGGCTAGGTGGCTGGGCTTTCGCTGTCTTGAGCTTGCAGAGTTGAATCCTAAACAGGTCGAAGTGTTTCCTAAGCAGTCTGAGCTCAGTAAGGATCGGTCTTATGGAAACTTTGTCAAGTTGCCTTTAGGCGTGCATAGGAAAGAAGGAAAGAGAAGCAGAATCTTAGACCATGCCACATTTGAGCCGCTTCCAGATGAGCCGCTTGAACGCTTCAGGGGCTTAACCTTTTCTGAGTGTGACCTAGCCAGAACTTTGAGCCTTAAATCTAAAGCGAACGTGCAAATCAAGTTTAACCTGCCATCAACTTTCAAGCCGTTAAGTGACGTGGAAGAAGAAAAAACCGTAGAGTTTCTGTGTAGGTACTGGAAGGAAGGACGCCGCAACGACTTGGAAATGTGTTTTCTAGGCTTCTGTTTAAAGAAGGGCGTGGCTGTTGAGTCGGCAAGGCGCATTATTGAAGAGGTTGCTTTGAGGACTGGCGATAACGAAAAGTCAGCTAGGCTTGCATTGGTTGACTATCACTATCAGAATCGCTTAACAACATGCCTTAAAGGACTGTCGGGGATCCGAGAAATAGTGAGGGAGATGAAGAACCATGGGAATCAGTAAGGAACTTGAAAAAGCAGAGAAAGAACCTTCGGAAAAGATAATTCAGAAACCTACACTGCTCACTGACAGCTTTCTAGCTGAAGAAGTTTGGAATCGGGAAGGAACGCCCCAGTTCTACGTCAAGTATTTCGATGGCGACAAAAGCGAGTTGAAAGACCGTTTGGACTTGGGCGAAAAGGATCAGCGTGAAAGACCAATAATCTATGTTCCAGTGGATAACGCAGCATTGCGGAAAGGTCTTGTACTCTTGCCCAGCGAGCCAAAGGAAACCACGTTTAAACAGGTTTTCGATAAGATGGACAGTTTCGCTTTTCGCTGTTATGATGCTTTAGGACAAGAACCATACGTTAAACTGTTGAGCCGTGTTGTGGCTGCCTCGTGGTTCCTAGACAGGTTTGTAGCTAATCCACGGTTCGACGTTGCAGGCGCTGGAAAGTTTGCGCCTATAATTCCTATCCGTGGCCCAAGCGAATCTGGAAAGAACCGTTTAGCCTTTGTCCTGAGACTACTCAGCTATAGGCCCTACTTTGAAATGAGCACGTACCGAGTTCCCAGCCTGTATCGACCTTTAGACTTGTGGAACGGGTCGCTTGTTCTGGACGAGGCTGACTTTGCCAATACAAACGAGAAAAGCGAGCTGATACATTTCCTGAACTGCCGGGCCACTGGAACACCTATTAGCCGTCAGGACCCTAAGAGCCCTAGAAAAACAGACGTGTTTGCCAACTTTGGAATTACGATTTTAACGCAGAGGCGAGCTTTTGACGATAACGCCACTGAAAGCAGATGCTTGCCGTACTACAGTGAAAGGACAGATCGGAAATTGCCAACTGTCGAAACAGACGATATGCTGGCGGAAGGCTTAGAACTGCAAAACATGCTTTTCTATCTACGTCTAAAATTCTATCGGAACGTGGCTATTGACAAGACAGCATGGATAAACAACATTGCAGATCCACGCTTAGTTAGTAGTCTCTTGCCTTTGCTTGCGCTTTCAAAGTTCGAGCCAACCATAAAGGACACCATTGAAACTGTGGTTAAGGACATAGCGAAGTTGAAGGTAGAGCAGAAATCAAACAGTGTGGATGGCACGCTGCTTAATTCGTTATGGGAAAAAGGACTTTTCGCCGTGTACAGTGGTATACCAAACAACGAGCATTATTACTTCCAGAGGAAAGAGTTTGATGATGACGACCAAAGCGTTTCAGTGATTCCTTTAACGATAAGTGTCCTAGCTGAAGAGTTCAAGTCGACAAGCCGAAACATAAGAAAAGCATTGACTAGCCTTAACCTTTGCGCCGCTGGCCTGCCGAAACTTGTCAAGGTTGGAAACAAACCCTATCGAGTGATATTCTTTGATCCGCCGAAGCTTGAGAAGCGACTAAGAGAATTTGTGATTAACTATGAACCGTACGAGCTCTATGATAAGCTGGGGCTAGAAAAACCAAAAACGGTAACGCAAGTAACAGAAGTAACGGATCCAGCATGCGGTGCAAAACAGCTAGACGGCTTTCTGAAAAATGAACCGTGTGCTGGTAGTGTTACTTCCGTTACTTCTGTTACCAAAACAAGCGAAAAAGAAAAGATTGAGGGGGGTTTGGACATTTCACAAGTTAAATCTTTAGTGCGTTTAACCACATGTTTTGAGGGTACTTGTGTAGTCTGCGGTTTTCAGGGACGCATGGACTGGCAAGCCACAGAACACGACGGATCCTGGGGTTTACTCTGTGCTAGTTGCGGGGATCAGCTTGCGAAGAAATTGGGGGATTCTACATGAGGAAAGGTGTCACAGTGATGGAGCAGGCGACGCCTCAAAATCAAGATGTTAACTCAATTAAGTTAACGAAATTAGAAAAGAAAGTTCTAACAGCATTGTTGGAACTGAAACCACAAGAAGAGTATTGTCCAAAAGAAGGAAATAACATTGAAGGCATTGCATCAATTGTTTATGGAGAAGAAGTTTTTGGCTGTGAAAGGCGTGGCGGACACGCCTGTGTAGACCTATCTGTATGTTATGCGGCAAAATCGTCATTATCCAGAGCTTTGAAGAGCCTATGGAAAAAAGGGCTTGTTAAGAAATGCAAGCCTATTTACGAGTCTTATTGGGTAAAAGGGAACGAAAGCGGTGTTGGGTTCTATAACAGAGAGTTAGTGCATCTTAGAGCCGTTTCAATTGACTTTGACAGATATCGCATAGAAGAGATTTCAGTTAAACATTTACCTGATAGAACTCATGTTTGGTGGTTGCTCACTGAAAAAGGCATAAAGTATGCAAAAGAGGGACTTGCTGAAACTAAACCGTGGCTTCCCTATGTAATGGAACCCCTCAAAATTGACGCCCAAATCGGAAAAGAAGCTCGGAAAATCGGCCTACCAAGACCGTCGGAAAAGGGCGCTTCTGTCAAAATAAGCCATTTGGAACAGATTAGCCGACTGGAAGATGAGGACAAGCCCGAATCCCTAGCCAAGCCCGAAGCGTGCCAACCAATTGTGTGTCAGTCGTGCAAGGCAGGCTTGTTAGTGGTTCACCAGTCTGATGGACGGCACAGGCTTCTTCTGAAGGGGCGCAAACCTTGAAACTGCTCCGTTTCCTTCTGGTCGCGTTCGCCCTCTACTTAGCATGGATAGCCACGGTCGCCGAACAACTAGAGAAGCTCAAGCCCCAGAGAAGAAGGCGAAGGTAATGCCGTGTCAGGTTTTCTAACGCGTTAGAAAAGTGTTGAAAGCTGGCTCCTGGGCTCCGGCTGGATCTTCGTGACTTTCATCCAGAAAAACTTCGGAACCCATGGGGCCAGCCAACCCTCTATCAGAGAGATGTTAACAATAACAGAGTACACTAGAACATTCTTCTAGACAATACTACAAGCATCCTCTACGCTATCGCTCGAGCGATAAATTATTGCATGTGCAATAGAATTTTGTTAGGCTCTCTTCTTCCTGAACACGTAGATCAACAGTTTCCCATTGCGATATCTGAAGCCGACCTTCACTTCCGCTTTCCTTCTCCCTTTTTCTTAAGCAACTCTTCATACTCAGCAAGAGCTTTATCTATATCCCATACATGAGGTTTACTGTCAACTAAAAGTTTAAGGTAGTTAAGCATGCGCTTATTCGCAACATAATACCACAAGGCAACATATGGACTAAGCATCGCTGCAAGAATTAACCATGTAAACATGCCTGCACCTGCAACCAGAGCTATATAGAGCATTAGAATTGGATAAAATATAATTGCGAAGAGGACAGAAAAAAGTGGAATAAGAAAGCTGTCCATGGCAGTCACCTAGAAACAGCAAATCCACGGCGCCCAGTACGAGATGTACATAGAGCCGAGGATTAAAAGCTCTATTTCTGTTTCGTTCTCAGGGATCATGCGGATTTCAATTTCCATATTTGCTCCCTCCTCTTAACGCCTAAAAGCTTCAAACAAAAAAAGGGGGAAAGATTTAACCGTAGATTAGTATTTCGATGATTGATTTGTGAACCATCTTGTGTTTGGTGACTACTCTTTGGTCGATAACTGTCGGCTCTGAAACAGAGTATTCAGCTCTTACGTCTTGACCGAGTGACGTGTCAAACTCGGCTATGAAGGTTTGAGTGTTCCCTGCTCCAATGTATCCACTTGTGGTTTTAGTTCCATATAGCCCATTAACATCGTAAACGTCATGCTTTACTGTGAATGTTCCGCCATAGGAATCTATGTTTTTGATAACAACCGTTGACCTGTGGTAGACTCCTCTTCCAAATAACTCAAACTCTTGTGTTAGAGTTGCCGAAACAACTTCATATTTGGCTAAGCGATTGTACGGTTCTGTTTCACTATAAGCTACTTCCACGGGTATCATCGGGATGAACAAAACAGTTACTACCACTGCAACGACAATGACACCTGCGATTAACTTTTTATGGTCTTTTTTCACTTCTTGACTCATCATTTCTCACATCCTCTTAAGACTTTTAAACAACAGAAAAAAGAGGGAAGTTATGTTGGCGATTCTAGGGTGCGATAGTGCTGTAGTGTCCTTCTGCATAAAGTATGAATGTTCTTTCTTCGTTTTGGTTGTTCTGAAGTCGGAACGTGAGTTGTATCTGCTCGCCCGGGATTAGCTCGGCGTAGGTTTGGTCGTTTTTCATGAGCAACGGCTTTACGTTGCCTTGTGTTGAGTGAACTGCTGATATGAGGCGGGCTTCGTTTGTTTCTACGCTGGCTTGTGGGGTTGTATCTAAGCCTACGTAGTCTATTTTGTCGTTTGAGATGAAGCAGAATCTAACCTTTAGGTTTCCTTCTGGGTCTGGCAGATAACCTTTCATGTTTATTATGTCTGTTGCCCAGTAGGTTCTCGTGTGGAATGTGGCTACGGTGTTCCAACCTTGGGTTGCGTTGAGAACTTGAACGTAGACTGGACACTTTAGCAGTGGTGGTCTTTCATCATCCCTTATCACAAGTTTTACTCCGTTAGAAACATCGGTTGGACCAAAGGTTAGAGTTACGTAGCTTCCGTTGTAGCCTTGATAATAGTTTTCGTCTATAGAGTTTAACTGCGATAGCACGTCGATGCCATATTCATCCACAGCACAAATGGGCGGCGCTGGATTGCTGTAGGTTAGGATTTCACCGTAAGGCGAAACCGCCACGTTTACGCTAGGCGGATGGTCTACTGCTAAAAGCTTCACCTGGTCGAGGTAGCTGTGTTCATGCTCAAACTCACTGATCTGTAGCGAATAGAACGAGAACAGCCTACCTTCGTAGGTTGGGACGAGCGTCTGCTCAAGCTTATAGTAGTCTTCAACGTCAGCCCCGTTACTCATTTCTGAAGCAGGCAGAAGGTTGTTATCCATCACGTAACGTTGACCATTCCAAGTGTAGACGTAAGGACAGCCGCCCCCACTGCCACCCTCATATTCAATTCGAAGGTATTGAACTTTGACGTAACCATCGGTTACAAAAACTGAAGAACCTTCATAGTCGACTGTGATGATACCGTTAAGAGTAATTGATGCCTTTGCGTACACTCTAACCCAATATAAGTATTGCCTATCAGAGTATGCATAAAAAGATGCTCCTTCTAAACTATCAGTCGTTGGACTGGTCGGGGAGTATGGCAGATTCTTATACCATTGCCCTATAGTGGAACCATCTGACCTATCAATGACAGTAAGGGTGATTTTTGCTATTCCACCATTGAATCTACCCCCTTTCGCTTCGTAAACTAACATTGGCTTCACGGTATATCCTTGACCGGTCAAAGTTAGATATAGGTCAGCCCACGCTTCAACTGTGCCCCAAATACCAAAACCTCCATATGTGTAAACCTTTGTTAGTCCAGAAGCATCGGCATATGCGATCGCTTCCGAGCCAATTTGCCCCAACGGTGCATCTATAGAGGTTCCATGAGTTGCAGAGTCCCATGTGTAGTAGTCACTACCATGAACTGTTGGAAGAATGGTGGCTAACAGTATAACTAGGGATGGCAAAATTAAAAGCTGACTTTTTTTTATCCTCATTTTTCTGACTTCCTCCACTTACAGTAAGCTCTGATGCTCTCCCATGTAGCCGAAGAAGCGAAGACTAGTACTACTAACGATACGATTATGATGGTGACGAAATCATATGACCTCGTAAAGACAATCACTACCCAGATAATGAATAAAATCCAAACGGCAACCGATAGAGCTGTGGCGGTAATGAACCCTAATTTCTTCGACTTAGAAAGCGGAAACAATCTCAATACTCCTCCATTCTTCATCGCTTTTGTTCTCTTTCTGCCCTTCAATTGGGGCTAGGCGGTGACGCGCCTCCAACACATTCAGCGTTGGCTTCTTTCTTTTCAACCTCGGTCCTTCTTACTTCTTTTGATCAATTCCATGAGTACCTCATCATAAGTTAGGTTGGCCTTGCCTGTTTCAAGCATTAACTGGCCCTTCATTTTAGTGAGTTCTGTATGGGTTTCCTCTGATATTTTTAGGGTTTTCGTTTTACCACCAATTACTATTAGGCATATTTGTTTATAAGTGTTACTATTCAATAGTAACAGTTATATCGTAGGATAACAGATATACTTTAGGGGAGTAAAATGGAAATAGAAATATACACAAAAGGAAAACAGTTCAACGTCAAAAGTCTGAAAGAGCTTGATAAAACCCTAAAAGGGTTCGAGGGTTCAAATCCCACAGACGAAGAGCTAACAAACATACGCTTCGAAATAATCGTTGCCATGCTGAACGACGACCCCCGGTTATACAAGCAGCTCAAAACATACTTCAAGTGAACAACGATGTTGATTCGGAAATCCCAGTTGAGAATGGCTCATAACAATCTCTTCGAGTGGAATCCTGGCAACGGCCATTGGTATCCGATAAGCCGTCGCAACATCGTCTTCTCGTTTCCGGCGAGTGTTCAGATAGCCTTCTTCAACGCGATGCTCCAGGGAAAAACAGTCAATGTGAAGGCGAAGTATTCGAAGCCCAAACTACGCGTTCTCTCCGTTGATCCGACGGGCATATCAACGATTCCAGACACCGCTAAAACCTTTCTCCCGGCAAGTTGCCTCTTGAACGTGGGCGTTAAGAAGTAAGGAAGTGCTAGGATTGAAAGAACTTGAGGGTGAGCAGGTGCAAACTAAGCTGATGAAGGGGTTGCTAGACCTCATAGTGTTGCAGTTCTTGAAGACAAGACCGATGCACGGCTATCAGGTCATAACGGAGATCCGCGAAAACTTCCGCGTGTATTTCGGACCAAGCACCATTTACCCGCTTTTGAACGGTCTTGAGAAAAAAGGATACGTGAAGAGTGAATGGGACATGAGCAACGAACGGCCTAGAAAAGTGTATAGGCTGACGGTTGAAGGGCAGAAGCTGCTGAACTTCACAGAAGACTCGGTTAACTTCATTTGCAGAAAACTCGCGTTAGAAGCAGAAGTTATAACGGCAACAGCGGTTTTAGCACAAGAATGATTCACCCTAATCTTTCTCGCTTGCTAGTCTTAAAATCTTCGCCCTGCCTTTCAGCTTCAGAAACAGAATTTACTCACGCCATGAGTAGCTTTCCATACGTGAATTTAGTTACGTCGTAACTAAGTTTCCATCAGCTTCTAATTGCTTCTCTCTCTTTGTTCCAGCGCTTGTATTTCGGATTTTGTTTGTATGCTAGAATGCGGTCTTGAACCCACATTCGCATAAGAGTGCTTGCCTTGGTCTTCTCGAAAAGAGCGATAATATCAAGCTCTTTCGACATTTCCTCATCAATTCGCAGACTTCTCGTCAGGTTATACTCTGCCTTGGTAACTACCACATTATTCATGGACTCTCACAATTTTTATTACAAGCGTTTACTCACGTATTAAGTCTTATGGTGAATGTGACTTCTTAATGGAAAACTCTATTCTGATGTGCGAAAACAAAATAATACTGCCTAAAAGGTGTAGAAAGGGTACTTGTGTCCATGGGTGCGGAATTAATTCCGCAGAAAAGCTTCTAGGCGAAGAATTTCTTGGCTTTCGTTGGTGGCACGCCCACGTAAGGCGCATAGGCAGGCAACTTGCTCTCTGGTTCTGAGGGCATGAATCCCACTCCATACGAGACTGAAGGCGCCTGTGGATACTCAACCGTCAAGTCTGATGGCACGATCATGCCCTGAAAGATTCGGACTCCCTGAATTTTGGCGACGGTACTGATGTAGCCTACTCGCTTAGTCTTGCCTGGCTCTTCGATTTCTAAGCTGAAATTCACTGTTGGAACGCCTGCGAAACTGTATCTTCCGTCTGGCCCTGAAGTGCCTGAGCCTAAGAATGTTGGATACTCTCCCATCGTTTTCAGCGTGAGCTTCGCGTTTGTGATTAGGCTTCCGTCTGGATTCTTTAAAACGCCTTGAATTGTTAAGGGTCCTTGGCCTACCTTGGTTTCTGCTGGAGCGCCTAAAGCTGGAAGACCTAGGCTCTTCCACCACTCTATTGCGCCGTTCCACACGTCTGAAAGGGTTTTTCCCCATACTTCTAAACTTGAACTCAACTTAATTCCTCAATGAAGAGTGTGTTCCATGCTGATTAAAAAACTTTCTATTTTCTGTTCAAAATACTTTAGGAAGATACCGTATATATAAGGGGTTATTTCCATGCCTACTCAGTTGTGCTGTCCAGTCTGCGGAACCTGCGTAGACATCATCCATCACGCGGTTCCCTTGAGAAAGAAGGTTTACTGGTGTCCAAAATGTAGGATGGAAGTTCCTGAGAAACTGTTGCGGAGAACATTCATGTTCGGTTCAAGGTAGCCTTTCAATAAAGACTATTCATTCGCATCGCGATGGTGTCTCGAATCGTTTGCTCTTCTACCTTCATATTCCATCGACTTCGCAAAATCAGCACGCTGTCCACGCTGTCGGGGAGTCCACGGTTGGGGCCTCGAGGCATCGGCGGACAGCTCGCACACTGGTATCGTATAAGCATGAACGGCACGGCATCTCTGGATAGAACAGTGTAGCCAGCGATCTTGCTCGCCTGTCCTGCCTCTTCCTTCATCTCTCTACGCTTTTCAGCTTCATCCGGCGTCATGCGATTGATGTCTTGACTCCGAAGCTTCTCATAGTAGCCTAGAAACTTCTGCACGGCAAGGTCGGGGTCCTTCCTTTCTTCCGCTGTCAGGTCAACGTGTTGCAACGCTTTCAGGTACAGGGCTTGGCCCAACAAGAAAGGCGTTCTGACGGACCATGCAGCCTGAGAGATCTCCTCTTCCAAAATCGGCTGTCTAGTGTCTCTCATTTTTTTGCGTATCTCTTCCATGTGTTCCAGGTCGACGGTTCTAACATTGACCATTATTTCCTTGAGCCGTTTGACAACATCGTCACATTCATGGGGCACGTTGAGTTTGATGAGGCGCCCCATCTCTTTCTTTTGAACGATCCATGTTTTATTAGTGCTGTCGTACGTGAAGCCTCCCCCATCCATCAAGAAGCCGCTGATCCTGTGCGGAAGCTTATCCATCAAATCGAATAATTCATCATTCCCTTCCAAACGTTCTGAATTTTCCATCTCGAATCACAGCCAAAATTATGCGACGTCGCATAAAAAGTCTTTCTATGTTGAAGATACCGTTTTTGTATGGTTCAAGATACTTTCGCCATATTTGCTTATTGTGGTATCTTGACGTGTTTTAATGTGGTTCAAGGCTGAGAAGGCGCCTTTCAGAGTGTCACGCTGGAATCATCCGCTTCAACGTAGGCATTGGGGCCTGCTACTCGCCTCTTCCATACCTCGCCTGCTACAACATGCGCTAGAAACTATTGCGTACAGTCAGCCTTTAATGGCTACGGACGCCTACAGATATGTGTGAAAAAACGTTTAGCTGTGTCTCAAAACATTGATTGAAGCCTATAACTAATAAAAAAAGGGGAATGTGCGGGAGATATCAAGTGGAGATAGGCGTTACAGCCTTAACAACTGGCATACTAGTCTTTCCCAAACTCTTCTTCGAGAAGCTTTTCTAACCCTAAAATAGGTTTGTCGGGAGCAGGCTCAACTTCCGCCGGAATTCCCTTCAATGAAGGCATACC
>Ga0315280_10008802_pt1 | contig 13144 bp, 8 predicted proteins | sample YL17G06_40_MG_FD_203697 | JGI IMG/M metagenome (GOLD analysis project Ga0315280, IMG submission 203697) | Sediment microbial communities from Yellowstone Lake, YNP, Wyoming, USA - YL17G06_40 | ecosystem: Environmental > Aquatic > Freshwater > Lake > Sediment | place: USA: Wyoming | collected...
AGTGTCGGCAAAAGTGCCAGAAGAAACGAGCACACGATAAAGACAGATAACACGGAAGGTCGGCATTTTAACGTATTCATTGTTTGACCCCGGCAAAAAAACCCATTCGCTTACAGTGGCGTCAATTCTACATCTTGGCAGGAATTTCTACCAGCTCCTTACCAGGGCAGTACAATGTTCTCTTGCCATCCCAGAATTCACAGAAAATCTCGTTGACAGTAAGATGGCTAATCTGGTATAAATGCACAAACAGGAATGTTGAATTGTGTCGTGCAGTTGATTCCTGAGCCTATACGAGGAAGGAGATGTGTATGTCTACAAAATTGGTTTGTCTTGCCTTGATCTTTTTAACGCTTGCCCCGGCGACCTCGACTTACGGCTCTAACCTGGTAGGTGACTTTGAAGAGAGCCTTGACGGATGGCAGCCGCAGGATGGTGCTATCACGCTGGACATGTTGGGATACAGCGCTACCGGGGCCACATTGCACGACTACAGCCTCAGGTTAAAATCTCCGGGCGGATTTCGTTGGGCTATTCGATGCCCACTCCAGGCCGATCCGAATATCATTAAGGCTAACAACCACGTCTCATTTGATGTGACGCTGATTGCCTCCGAGTGGCAAGGCCAGACCTGGGCAAAGTTCGACAAGATTGCCATTAATGCCCAGGGTACTGGATGGAAGGAGTCAACTCTTGCCACCGTTGAACCTCCATTTCAAGCAGGTGATCCCATAACCTGGAATTGTCTGGAGGACCAAACGGTGAGGTTCACGTGGGACTATTCCGCGATTGACTTTAGCAAGCTTCCCGCGCAACCTACATACCTCAATTTTTTGATCTGCGTGAATTCGGACTCTGCCGGCGGCGGGCCTCTCTACTTCGACAACGTGGTGTTTTTTAATGCCGCATTTGCCAATAACCCAAAGCCGCCTAACACTCAGACAGATGTGTCGATTGACGCCGATCTTGCCTGGACAGCAGGGCATAATGCAACCCAACACGATATTTATTTCGGCACGAGCTTTGAGGCGGTAGACCAGGCGAAAAATACTGACCCGATGGGGCCGACTGTGGTCTATCGCGCAAAGCAGACGGCTGGCAATGAGAGCTACGCTGTCCCCGAAACACTCGAACTGGGAAAGACCTACTACTGGCGAATCGACGAGGACGGCGCCAAAGGCGAGGTCTGGTCATTTACGACTCAAGGTAAAGCCAAGAAACCATCGCCGGCTAACAGGGCAATAGGCGTCAAACGCGAATCGTTGGTGCTTTCATGGAGGCCGGGATTTACAGGGGCATTGCACGATGTGTACTTCGGCAAGAGTTTCGCTGATGTGAACAACGCGACCAACAAAGACCCGATGGGGGTTGATAAGGTCTACCGTGCACGCCAGACAGCCGACGCCAATAGCTATAAAATTCCGGAAACCCTCGGTATCGGCCAAACTTACTACTGGCGAATTGACCAGGTTAAGGGCGCCACTGTGTACCGAGGTGACGTGTGGGCATTTACGACCTTTAACGCCATAGCTGTTGAGCCGAGTCCTCCTGACGATGCGAACGACATTCAGAGGAAGCCTACGCTCAACTGGAGGCCGGGATTGTATGCCAATACGCACGACGTGTACCTCGGCACCGTTTTTGACGAGGTTAACGACGCCAACACGGCTAACCTGGCCAGCTACCCGAACGTCGACTTCACTAATGTTGCTGTCAGTAGTTATGCGCCTGCACTCTTGCAACCGGACACAACTTACTACTGGCGGGTCGATGAGGTCAATAATGCCCACGCCGATAAGCTGTGGAAAGGTAGCATCTGGAGCTTTGCAACCGGCAACTTCATCGGCATCGATGACTTTGAAAGCTACACAGACGATGTCGGCAACAGGGTGTTCCAAACCTGGCTGGATGGATACGGCTACACAGAACCCAAGCCGGGTTACCTCGGAAATGGCACCGGTTCAGCCATTGGCAATGCTATGGCTCCGTTTATGGAGACAAGTATTGTCCGCAGTGGCAGGCAGTCAGTGCGGTTTGACTACGACAACAGCGGTGCAGGCGGCAAAGCCCGCTACTCAGAGACCCAGCAGACGTGGACCTTGCCGCAGGACTGGACCCAATCCGGCGTCAAGGCGTTGACGCTGTGGTTCTACGGTGGTCCGGACAATTCCGCTGAGCCGTTGTACGTGGCGGTGCAAGACAGTCTCGGTGCAACCGGCGTAGTTACACATCCGCAGGCCGATGCCGTGCTGCAAGCCACCTGGCAGCAGTGGAGTATTGCCCTCAAAGACTTTGCCGATGCCGGCGTTGATCCGACCAAAGTCAAGACGATGTATATCGGCGTGGGCAATAGGGCCTCGCCACAAGCTGGCGGCAGGGGCACTTTGTACTTAGATGATATTCGACTGTATTGGCCCAGATGCCGTCCTGAGTTGGGTACACTTACGGGCGATTTCGACGCCGATTGTCAAGTCAGCTATTCAGACCTTGCGACTTTGGCGAGCAATTGGCTGAACGCCGAAGAGACTATTAAGTTTGCATCGAGTGAAATGAAAAAGCCGGCCGCAGCGGTACTTTGGTACAAGTTTGAAGAGACTAGCGGTACTACTGCCACTGACCAGGCAGGGGCCCATCATGGCACAGTCACAAATCCGGGCGATGCTACGTGGGACACGACCGGCGGCCGCGACGGTAAGGGCTGCATCAACCTTGCCGCTGGCAGCGAAACATTCGTTGAGGTTCCGCCGGCGGCACTTGACTTCGTTTCAACTACGCAAAAAATAACCTTTGCGGCGTGGGTCAACTGTGACCCGAATAATCCGCAGAACAACTGGAACGGCCTGTTTGGCGTCAGGGCAGCCGACTCCGATCCGGTTCAGGACGGGTCTGAGGTTGTAGAGGTTCACTGCCCAACGCCTCCTACGGACACCCTTAGTCCGCGTGTGGAGTGGCGAGTAGCGGGCGATCTTTTCTGCGCAAGCGACACACTACGCATCACCGATTTTGCAGGCCGATGGAATCACTACGTATTCACCAAGGACGCTGATGCAAACATTATGAGAATATACCACAATGGCCGACTCGAAGTTGAGGTTGTCGATGCAAATTCTGCCGCAGACCCGATGTTTGACACGCCGGTCGGCTGGTTCGCCGTCGGCGCACGACATATAGGGTGGGGCCATTACATCGGCAAGATAGATGACTTCCAGGTCTATAATTATGCACTGTCGCCGCAAGAAATAGCGTGGCTGGCTACGGACGGCACCGGCAGTCTTTATGTGCCGCTTCAGACGCCGACGAACCTATATGATGTGGCTCCTCATATAGTCAACTTCAAAGACCTTGCGGTACTTGCAGACAATTGGCTTGAGCAGTTGCTGTGGCCGTAGACTCCAACGAATTGCTTTGGGCTACAATCGGTCTATTGTGTCTTGTTCCAGCAATCTCTGGGGCACAAATAGAAATAACGTCAATTTCGCAAAATGCCGAGGCCGTCGGCCAGTATGAAAAGTTCGAGCTGACCTTTCCCCTTTCACAGAGCTACGACAATCCCTTCGACCCGAACGTAGTTGATGTCACGGTTGCCTTCACCGAGCCGGACGGAAGTACAGCAACGATACCGGCCTTTTTCTATAAAGAATACGATTACATAAACGGGCGTTACGTCAACGGACGCAATCCCTGTTGGAAAGCACGTTTTGCCCCTTCCCAAACCGGGCAGCACAAGGTAAGCCGAATCACGATTGTTGATAAAAACGGTCCGACTGAAATCGACCCCAGCGTGACCTTCACCTGCATCGAGAGCAGCGAAACAGGTTTTATCAGAATGGATCAACGTGACCAGTATTATTTGCGTTATGCAAACGGCCGCCCGTATTTGCCCATTGGCCATAATGTGGGCTGGCTGCCGGATGGTCCGGATGACTGGCAAAACTACTTCACGTCAATGGGCGTCGTGGGCGAGAACTGGACCCGCATCTGGATGACCCACTTCAACGAGGGCCAAATACTGGAATGGAGTCGCAATCACTGGCGCGGCTACTTCGAGGGCGTGGGACGGCTCAGCCTGGAAATGGGCTGGAAAATCGACCGAATAATCGAACTTGCTGAAGAAAATGGCATCGGCGTTCAGTTGGTCCTGCAGCATCACGGCCAGTTCAGTACAACAGTAAACCCCAACTGGGACGACAATCCCTACAATATCGCTAACGCTAATCCAGATGGCGGCTTCCTCGAAAAACCAGAATATTTCTTCACCGACAGCGAAGCTATCAGACTGACCAAGAATAAGTATCGCTATATCGTCGCCCGCTGGGGCTACTCAGGCGCCATTCTTGCCTGGGAACTCTGGAACGAGGTTCAGTTCACCGACGGGTGGAAGAATAACCAGCCAAGCGTTGTGGCGTGGCACGATGAAATGGTAGATTTCATCGCCTCAATCGACCCGTTCAATCACCTGATTACCACCAGCAGCGATACATCCGGCTTCGACGCTCTCTGGAGCTTGGATGATATCGACGTGATACAGGTCCACCATTACGGTGCTGAAACGATAGCATTTCTCGCTAGCACGGCAAATAGACTGGCCAGTTACGGAAAGCCAATCATAATGGGCGAATTCGGCGTGGGCAAGACGGGCGATGTGGACTCGTCTGAGTGCAGTTACAATAGCTTGAACGAGCCGTACAAGACGCAGATGCTCGAAGCCCTTCCTCTTCACAACGGTATATGGAGCGCGTATCACCTTAAATCCAGCGCGCACCTGTGGTGGTGGGATTGCTACATCGAAGCGTTGGACCTGTACGACGAATTCAGTGCCCTTGCCAGTTACACCCAAGGAGAAGACCCGGCGGCTTACAACCTCTCCAAAGCAGACCTGGATACAACGGGGTTGCCTAAATGGGTTTTAGTGAGCCCCGGCTTATCGGATTTCTGGGCCATATCGACTCAGACTGAGTTTACTGTCCAGCCGGACGGAACCGTACCTGGGGCTGAAAACCTTTCCGCATGGCTGCACGGCTCATCTAAGAGCTCCTACCGGTCTGATCCGACTTTCAATCTTAACCTGATCGATGGCGACGTGCTCAGAATACACGTGCAGCAGGTTTCAAGCTGGGGCAAAAACAGTCTGCGCGTACTTGTTGACTCGCAGGAGGTTTTTTCGTCACCTTACGCAAATGGCTCGGCGAGCTTTGTAATTGAGGTTCCGCTTCCAGCCGGGCAGCACGCCGTGCAGGTCAAGAACACCGGACAGGACTGGTTTAATATAGCCAGTTATGAATTTATAAACACCAGCCAAGGCTGCCTCGAATTCATAGGGCTTTCCGGAGCTGACCACGCCTACATCTGGGTTCATGACGTTGGCAGCCGTTACGGTAGAACTGAATCAGGAATTTTCTCCGGTGTCAGTGTCACTCTTGGCGGTATGGATAATGGGCTTTATGCCGTAGAGTCTCACAAAACCCGAGGCTCCGGCGGCATTATTCAAATCAACAACGTTTATACCGAGGCAGGCAAACTGCTCCTTGCCCTTCCTGATTTCAGTAAGGATATTGCCGTAAAAGTTAAACCACTTTGTATATTAGTTGATTTCAACGACCTTGCGGCATTCTGTAGACAGTGGCTTCAGGAAGGCCCCGACCTCGGCGCTGACTTATACGATAGCGGCGCGGTTGACTTGAGAGATTACAGCATATTTGCCGGCTATTGGCTCGGCTGCCGCCCGGCAACTTGGCCATAAAAGCGGCTGGCAGGGGACTGTCTCTGTTAGAGCTCGTTGCAGAGGACAGCCTAATAAGACCCAAAGTCAGATTCAAACGCGCCGAGGCCGATTTTGACCGTGGCGATATCGTCCTGGAGTGTCAGCCGGATTCTGCCCTTGTCAAAATTGATGTGATTGAACTGGTAGCCGCTCTTATCCGTCAGTGTTTGTGCCGGCACTGTTGATGCGCTCAACTCCAGCAGCACCGTCTCAAATACCTGATTCACGGTCATCCCAGAAACACTCAATATCTGATTGCCCTGGCTGGGCTTGGCTATCTGCCCGGTAAGCTCACCAATATCCCGGCGGAGATTCTCGGCAACCTGCTTCAAGACCGCGATTTGCCGGGCCTGCTCAGTTGCGTAGGGCTGGGCAAGCACGTCGGTCTGCACAACCACCTGGCAATCGAATCGCAGGCCTCGCGTAGGCCCAGTCCACAGGCGTATAGGCTCAGTCGCTGCCGTACTGACCAACTCATCCACCTGATAAAAATATTTTCGCCTGGCGGTCATCGTATGCTCGTCAAAGGCAACCAGTGTGAACCAGGTGTTGTAGCCGTTCTTGCCCTGGCCTAGGGAGGCAGCCACGGTGTCGCTTTGACTTACCAGATAGTTTACAGCCGAGCCCTCGCCCACCTTGTAATCCGGCGTGCGAATCATTCCAAGCACATCGAGAGAGCCGCTGGTTTTTAGCTTCGTCCGCTGGTAGGTGCTGGCAAGCTCGTCATACGCAATACTTTCAGGCCGAGAACAGCTATATAAAGCCCAAGACGCAACAAATAAGAGCGGAAACACAAAAACGCTTGTCGCCTTCATAGGACTTCTCCCTTTCATCGTTCAGACTCCGAACGACCAGCTCAGATTTCTTTAGCGCCGATCCACTTCATCATTTTGCGCAGTTTTCTGCCGATCGTTTCCACTTGACTATTGTAGTCTTTCTCATAAAGCTGCTTGAATTTTTTTTGCCCAGTCTGGTATTCGTTCACCCATTCTTTGGCAAATTGCCCGGAGGTAATTTCCGACAGAATCTTTTTCATCTCTGCCCTGGTCCGGTCATCTATGATTCTGGGCCCGCGGGTCAGGTCGCCATATTCAGCGGTGTCGGATATACTATATCTCATATAGCTCAGCCCGCCCTGATATATCAGGTCAACTATCAACTTGACCTCGTGCATACATTCGAAATAGGCAATTTCCGGCTGATATCCTGCTTCCACGAGCGTTTCAAAGCCGGCTTTGATAAGTGATGTAAGACCGCCGCACAGAACGCACTGCTCACCAAAAAGGTCGGTCTCGGTTTCCTCTTTGAAGGTGGTTTCAATTATGCCCGCTCGAGCGCCGCCTATTCCACAGCCCCAGGCAAGGGCGATGGCCTTAGCGGTGCCGGTCGCATCCTGCTGGATGGCTACCAGGTTCGGCACGCCTCCTCCCTTTTCAAATTCACTGCGCACCAGATGTCCGGGACCCTTGGGAGCAATCATCACCACGTTTACATCCTCCGGCGGCACAATATACTTGAAATGGATATTGAAGCCGTGACAGAAGCCGAGCGTCTGCCCGGCAACCAGATTAGGAGCGATTTGGTCCTTATACACCTTTGCCTGTATTTGGTCCGGCACCGTCACGATAACAAGCGCCGCTCCATTCATAGCCGTCTTTATATCGGTCGGCTTAAAGCCGTGTTTGGTCGCCAGCTTACAGTTGTCCGTCCCTTTAAGCTCAGCTACTGCCACTTGTATGCCGCTGTCGCGCAGATTAAGACTGTGAGCGTGACCCTGGCTGCCATAGCCTATAATTGCAACCTTCTTATCTTTTAGAGGACTTATTGGAGCATCTTTTTCGTAATAAATTTTCGCTGCCATAGATTCAATTCTCCTTAGTTTCAAACCACCAATGAGTTCTGCAAAATTGCAGGTTAGGCATATATTATTTAAGGAAATCCGTTTTTGATTTTCTTAAATAATCGATCAACTATTTGTCAGAGAACAACTTACTGTTTGCCAAGGAAAAAACAAAAACCATTTTTTCCTGTCAAAGTATGCCTAACCTGCAATTTTGTAGAAGCCTTTCAAACTACCACCGTCAAACCAGCAAACCTCATCGCTGCACTGTATGCGCACATTATATGCAAAGCTCCCCGGCAGGCAAGGAATTAAAGGAAGCGAAAAACTAAAAGCGAAAAACTAAAAATTATGGAGTAAGGAAGGAAATTGCGCAGTTTTTGGCTTTGCGTTTTACACTTTAAACTTCTTTTGGCTGTCGCGGCATTGCGATGGTGCCGGTTCTGGCTACATTTTTGACGCCATAAGGCTTACACATATCAATAAAGGCCTCGATCTTTTCCTCAGGGCCGCTAACCTCAACCATGACGAACCTCTGGCCAATATCAACAACTTTCCCCTTGAACATTTCTATCAAAGATAGAATCTCTGGGCGTTTGTCCGCCGGGGCGGACATCGTTATGAGCATCAAATCGCGGACTACGACCGGCTGACCGGCAAAATCCTGCACCTTGACTACCGGAACAATCTTGGCTAACTGTTTGCGAACCTGCTCAAGAACCTTATCATCGCCGACAACAACAATCGTCATTCGGCTCAAATTCGGATCTTCGGTTCGGCCGACAGCCAGTGAATCAATATTAAACGCCCGCGCAGCAAACATCCCCGCAACATGGGCCAGCACGCCGGGCTTATTTTCAACCAATGCACTTATTATATGTTTCATTCTCGCACCTCGGGGAACTAAAAAGTTCAAGCTAAAAGCCAAAAACTATGGAGTTCCGCAATTTTACGTTTTAAGTTTTCGGTTTTGAACTCCTCTGTTACGCCAGAGTCTCCAACATGTCAAGCCCATCCATTTCATCAAGGCTCTTGCCGGCTGGAACCATAGGCCAAACATTTTCCTCCCGCTCAACCTTAAAATCAACTACGCAGGGCTGCTTCTCGCGCAGCATTTCTTTAATAGCGCCGGGCACGTCAGCTTTCTTGTCAACAGTTATACCAACCGCGCCTATCGCACGGGCAACTGTGGCGTAATCAGGATTGGTCAGAAAACTATGGGAATAGCGCTTATTATAGAAAAGTTCCTGCCACTGCCGAACCATGCCCATATATCCGTTATTCAAGATGCAGACCTTTATCGGCAGATTGTATTGAACGGCAGTTGCCAGTTCGGTCATCGTCATATTGAAAGAGCTGTCTCCGTCGATATCAATAACGGTGGCGTCGGGGCTTGCCACCTGGGCACCTATCGCAGCCGGCAGACCAAAGCCCATAGTACCCAGACCTCCGGAGCTTATAAACTGTCGGGCTTTTATGAACCGATAAAACTGAGCCGTCCACATCTGATTCTGGCCAACGCCGGTAGCTATAATGGCGTCACTGGCGGTCTGGCGGCAAAGCTCTTCGATAACATACTGCGGCTTGATCGTCGCAGCCTGCCGGTCGTACCTAAATGGATATTTCTTTTTCCAGTCCGCGATTTTCTTGAACCACGGTTTTCGCTCGCGAAATTCCACCTGCACCAGAAGCTCCGCCAGTATCAGTTTGGCGTCCCCCACGACCGGGATATCCACGCGCACATTTTTGGATATGCTTGCTGGATCGATATCAATATGGATTATCTTGGCGTTGGGAGCGAAGGTCTTCAGCTTTGCCGTGACCCTGTCGTCAAAGCGAGCACCGACTGCAATCAGCAAGTCGCACTCCTGCACCGCATAATTGGCGTAGGCCGCCCCGTGCATTCCGAGCATATCCAGCGATTCAGGCCTTCTTTGGTCGAAACTGCCCAGACCTAAAAGCGTAGTGGTAACCGGCAGATGGGCTTTTTCAGCCAATTGCCTTAATTCTTCGCTTGCGTTAGCGGTGATGATGCCGCCGCCGACATAAAGCACGGGCTTTTCAGAGCTATTTATCGCCGCTGCTGCTATGGAGATTTGTCTGGCGTTGCCCTTAGTCCGGACCCGATAGCCGGGTAAATCCATTTCCTTCGACCCATCGTCCCTGCACTTTGCGACCTGAACGTCAACAGGCAAATCAACTACTACCGGGCCTGGCCGACCAGTCGAAGCGATGTAAAACGCCTCCCGAATGGTCCGAGCCAAATCCTCGACTCTCTTAACAATGCTGTTATATTTGGTAATTGGGCGGGTAATGCCGGTTGTATCTGCCTCCTGAAAGGCATCATTGCCTATAAGCTCGGTGCGAACCTGACCCGTAAGAGCGACTATGGGCACTGAATCCATCATGGCGGTTGCCAGACCCGTAGTCAGATTACACGCCCCCGGCCCGCTGGTAGCGACCACAACGCCGACTTTCCCGCTGGCGCGGGCGTAGCCGTCAGCCATGTGACAGCCACCTTGCTCGTGCCGCGGGCTTATGAATCTAATCGGCGCATCGTATAGCCTGTCAAACAAGGGTAGTACCACACCGCCGGGATAGCCAAACATCGTATCTACGCCTTGCTCGACAAGCGTATCAACTATTATCTGAGCGCCCGTTTTGAGTGAAGATTCGTCGATGGCCTCAATTGAAGTGCCGGAGTTTGGTTCCATTTTTTGCCCTTTCCTGATAAACGCTATGCCGTTGTCCTGGTGAATCATAGCTCTGTTGGGCTGCTACCAGCATCAATCACTTCTATCAGCGAAGCGACCAAAAGACTGGCAGTTTATTGCCCGGCCATAATCCCAAAACTCCGCAACAGGCGGATCTCAGGACCGCATTTGCATGCTTTTCACACAAATGCAGTAAAATTATATAGAACAGAACGTCTTCTGTCAAGTATAATCGGCTTGCAGAAGAATTTCTTTGGGAGGCGTGTCATGTGTGACAAATGCGGCTGTAGCGAAGGTGTGACCGAGAAGAGTTTTCAAGAAAAGGTCCAGGATGTAATCGACTCGGTTCGACCGGCCCTTCAAAGTCACGGCGGCGATATCGAACTTGTTGGAACAGACCCCGATAATACCGTCAAAGTCCGCTTACAGGGTGCGTGCCAGGGCTGTCCCGGCGCGGCGATGACTATGAGAATGGGCATTGAAAGAATCCTCAAGGAAAGGGTGCCGGAAGTTAAGCAAGTCATCGCCGTATAACAGAAAGAGTGCCTAAAGTCAGAATTTTAGGCACTTTTGCAAATGCTTGGCAATTTTTCCCGCACTGGGCCTCTTTATCACGCCTCGCTCGGTAATGATGGCGGAAATATCCCTTGCTTCGGTGACATCGAAAGCCGGGTTGTACACGGCAACTCCGTCCGGAGCAACTTGAGTGCCGGCAAATCGGCGTACCTCCTCGGCTGGCCTTTGCTCGATTGGTATATCAGCCCCCTTCTTTATGGCCAAATCGAACGTGCTCGACGGGGCAGCAATGTAAAACGGTATGCCATGCTCACGGGCGAGAATGCTCAGGCTATACGTGCCTATCTTATTGGCGGCGTCGCCGTTAGCAGCAATTCGGTCGGCGCCGGTTATAACGGCATTTATTTTGCCCTGCTTCATCAGCCAGCCAGCCATATTGTCGCATATCACCGTGACGCTGATGCCGGCCTGCTGAAGTTCCCAGGCTGTCAGACGTGCTCCCTGCAGCAGTGGCCGGGTCTCATCGACATAAACCTTGAACTTTTTGCCCTTCTTGTGCGCCTCAAACATCACGGATAAAGCGGTTCCCTGCCCGGCGGTGGCCAGTGCCCCAGCATTACAATGCGTCAAGATGCCTGCGCCGGACTTGATAAACTTCTGGCCGTTCTGGCCGATCCGCCGGCACATATCCACATCTTCCCGATAGATGGCGTTTGCCTCAGTAAGGACGTGCCGGCTAAGTTTCTCCAGATTCGCCGCCGGGTGTGCTGCGACAAATTCTTCAGCACTTTTTTTGCCTCTATCCAGTGCCCAGAACAAGTTGACTGCTGTCGGACGCGTGGCAGCCAAACGATCCTGCGCCTCAGCCAGCGCGCCAAGTCCCTGCTGCAAGGCCACTGACGCGTCCAAGTTTCGCAGAGCCAGAACCAGCCCGTAGGCTGCCGCCACGCCGATGGCTGGGGCCCCACGAACCGCGAGCGTTTTTATCGCCTCACAAAGATGCTCGACCTCACGGCACTGGAGCTTCACTAATTTGCCGGGCAGTTCCCTCTGGTCAATAAGCTCCAGAAAGCCGTCAGTGTCACCGACCCACTTGACTGCTTGAATAATCATACGTCACGAGTAGACTTTCCCTTCTCTGTAATCCTGCCAGGCCGGCTCAAATGCCTTCCTACCGCTCGGCATCGGCCTGGGTTTTACGTTCCGGCATCGGAATAAATCCGGCGAATCGCAGTCATACTCAACCTGCAATATCGAATTCCTCAACGCAGCGTTCTCTGGCTTGAATTTCAGGGCACATCCCATAGCCTTACTAATAATATCAGGATGTATTTGAATTCCGTCCTCAGCAAGAACCAGGTGTGAGCCGCGAGAGCCGCTGCCCTGCTCAAGCAGCTCCACAATCGCCTTTAGGTACGCAACACTGGCTAACGCCAAATGCTCTGCCTGAATTGCCCTTACAAGTCCCTGGGCATTTTGCGAATTGAAGCCCCTTTGTTGTATATCCTTGTAGAGGTTAACCGCCCCGTCAAGAGCCTTGCGGGCATCACTTAGCTCTCTTATGTGCCCTGCCGAAGCCGTCATTCGGCCCTGAATTTCTTCCATCACTTCTTCGGGCACAAATCCGCATGAACTTTTGTATGCGTTTAGTTTCCTGGCCAGGGCATTTACTTGCCGATCGACTTCGCCTTGTTTGTCGGCATAGTCAGGCAGATCACAGCCGTAAACGTTCACGATATATTCAGCCGCTCGTAGGCCGCCCACCTGGCCGGCATTTAGGGCCGAACCGCCGGGCCGTTTAACGCCGTGGGTTCCGGCCATTTCGCCGATTACAAAAGTGTGCGGCATATTGGACTGCCACCATTTGTCTACAGCGAAGCCGCCGTTATTGTGCTGGGCACAGACCGCGATTTCAAGCGGCTCGCAATATAAATCGATCCCGTTTTCTTTATAAATCTCGATAGCCAAAGGATTCATACGGCGGAGGCGTTCAATCGGCGTACTCTGCAACGCGCCGGCTTTTTTCAGATAATTGTAGGCCTCCGGCTCAAGCTCATCGAGGCGCAAATTCTTCATCCGGCTAAGAGCCGGATTGCCTATTGGATTGTGCAGAAAATCCATAAAGACACGTCTGCTTTTTTGGGTTTCACTGAAGACCAGAATGTCGATCAAAGATGACTGCGAATTCTCGATGCGCTGCGGGTCGAAAGGCCACTGATAGCCCTTCAGGAAAATGCTCGTGGCCATCTTGCTCATTGACGGGAAAAAATCTGCCAGAAATTCTCGCTGGTCCCCGCCGTGGGCGTCGGTGCT
>Ga0315280_10008803_pt1 | contig 13143 bp, 9 predicted proteins | sample YL17G06_40_MG_FD_203697 | JGI IMG/M metagenome (GOLD analysis project Ga0315280, IMG submission 203697) | Sediment microbial communities from Yellowstone Lake, YNP, Wyoming, USA - YL17G06_40 | ecosystem: Environmental > Aquatic > Freshwater > Lake > Sediment | place: USA: Wyoming | collected...
GGCTTGACCAATATGAGCTTGAGCCATATCTGTACTATAAAGTGATCAGACTTGGCTACAGGACAAAAGAGATACCGGTGACAAAGATATATCCGCCAAAAGCACTAGGTTACACCAAGATGCAGCCCATAACCGGCTGGTGGAGTATCCTCCGACCCCTCTTTCTCCTCGGTCTTGGTCTGCGCAAATAACAGGGGGAATAGGTATGAAACAGAAAAAACCCTTCATTCATAAGGATGCAGCCGTCGAATCAGCGAATATCGGTGGAGGCACCCGAATCTGGAGAAACGCCCATGTCATGCCGGGAGCGGTGATTGGTAAAAACTGTAATATTGGAGAAGGATGTTACATCGAAAACTACGTACGGATAGGGAACGGCGTTACCATCAAGAACAACATTGCAATCTGGGATAATATTACGATTGAAGACGATGTTTTCATAGGACCTGCAGCAGTATTTACAAATGAACTTAAGCCCCGGGCTCAAAATAAGAGAAAGCCTGAAGAGCTGACAGGAACTCTCATCAAAAGAGGCGCTACCATAGGAGCAAATTCCACCATTATCTGCGGAATAACCATCGGCGAGTTCGCTTTTGTCGGGGCGGGGTCAGTCGTTACCGGAGACGTTCCTCCCTACCATATCGTTTACGGCAATCCCGCAAGGTTTAAAGGGCTGATATGCCGTTGTTCAGAAATGATACCAGCAGGAAAGAAAAATTTTCATTGTAAATGCGGATTGAAGTATGAAATCAGGGGTAGAGTAGTAACCAAAGTGTCATAATCGTCAAGTGCTATTTTTGAACAATATCACGATTAAACAAAAACAATTCCTCATTCAATTAATGTTCCTGTTCATCCTATTGATTAGGATTATACCTCTTATTGCTATTCTTATTGGTAAAGGTTTTCTCAATGCAGGCGGTGCTGATCCTCTCCTGTATCTGGGTGGTGCCCGATCAATCCTTTCAGGTAGTGTCAACCCCTTTAACTTTTTTGCTCCCGTTTATTTCTACTTTGTTGCAGCATGCTTATACCTCGGCAGAGGACATGCAATAGTGGCTATTGGTGCAACAGCTCTCGTTGGATGGTTAACCGTCATAGGGATCTACCAGCTGGCAAAAAAATTATTCAACGAAGAGACAGCTTTTTTAGCTGCCCTTCTCACCGGCATCTATCCCAACCTAATTTATTTTGGTACAAACTTATTCCCCGAAACACTCACTATTTTCTGGATGGTGTTTTCTTTTTTCATGATTATCCAGTACATCCATACTTCTCAGAAATACTACCTTCTCCTCGGTGGAATATTGTGGGGTTTAGCATCACAAACAAGGGGAGGACTGCACTATTTCGCCTTATTCATTGCTCTCTTTGTCCTGATATACGATTACCGGGGAAAGAAAATGCTTCTCTGGAAACCCGTGGCTGCGTACCTCATGGCTACATGCCTGACGATTGTTACGATAGGCATCATTGTCTTCCCCACCCATGGTGAGTTTGCCCTTAATTCAAAAAGCGGAATCGGATCATTTGTTCATGGTGTCAATCGTATAACAACCTCATGCGGAGATTATGGAGACGTCTTAGGCAACATTTTTTATGACATCAACAATTGTGTCTACGATATTAAAGATTGTGGTGAAAAATGGCCTGATGGTACTCAGATGTTTTCAAAAGACATTTTTGATCTGGGGACAGTTCAGATCCTGTCAAAAGCAGCCAGATTCATCGCCGAGTCTCCACTCATCTATATAAAAAACTCCCTGCGGAAACTCAGCTGTTTCTGGTCGCCCAACCAGTTAGTGACAGGAAATATAAAAACCAGATTCCAAAAGGTAAATAATCTTATCGTCGGAGGAATCTGTCTGGGGATAAGTTTTCTGTATGTTTTTATTATATGCGGCGGATTGTGGGGCATGTCTCTATCGAGAGACCCATTCCGTCCGATCTTCATTTCCTTTATAATTTTCTATGGTGTAATGATTTTTCTTACCGTTGGAAATTCGAAGCTGCGAATTCCCCTCATGCCTTTTTTTATCATGTACTGTTCATATTTTATCACTTCCATAGGCGGGAAAAACCGCTCATGGAGAAATATTTTTTTCAATAAATGGGTTTTGATTATCATAGTGATCTTTATCTGCAACAGCATTTACAAATACAGGGAAATAACCCTCTCACCTGCGGAAATAACAGTAAGGAAGATAGAGCTATGCAATGAACTGGGATTCTACAGAACGGCCTTCTATTTGTATAACAATCTTAATCCTCATTACCACTTTACAGCAGTTCAGATGGACCGGGCGAAAGCTGCTCAAAAGAATGCACTTATTAAACTGCAGGCCGGTAAAAAGTAAAGTGCATCCTATTTCTGGATTTCATATCTCTTCCAGGAATTTCTTTCTCCGTCATAGACAAATATTCTGTTCTGCGGGAATGGCTTGAGACATTCCTTGTCATCTATCCACCAGAAGAAATATACGTCTCCGCTGGTATGGGGGGGAGCTGTCAGAGGGAGATACTTCTCGTGACAAAAAGGCCTGTCACCCTCTCGTAACTTTTTGAGATCCACCCATCCTCTTGTTTTTTCATAACCAGATCTGTCTGCATTTCCGTGGTAGTAGTAGTTGATAACCTCATAGAAGTACCAGGGATCTGCAACCACTAAATCTTTGCTGGTTGTCATGGTGCTGAGCCTTTGAAGAGCACCGGCCTGCTTGCAGCGCGAAAACGTCGTGTAATATGGATAAAGGGAAAGACAATTTATCAAAACAATGATTGCTATGAAATAACCTTTGAAGCGCGATTTGCTACAGGCCACAACTGCGATAATGTAGTACAGTGGCCAGATGTATATGAGCCCCCTCAGGAGCCATTGTGGTTTGGGCGAAAGAGAGCTACCAGCCAGTAATGCCAGTACCGCTGGAACAACAATACAGATTCCCAGAACGGTCATAAATTGCCGTTGCATAGGGGTATATTCCTTCGGTTGCGTCAGCCCGATCAAGAATATGACCGAGAAAATAACAAGGCCTGCGATGGAAATAGCAAGGTTCATAGCAAAATCCGGATATGCAACATAAGGACCCGGCTGCAGTCCGGTAATTGCCTCCAGGTAAACGGTACCCACATTGAGCATGTTGATCAAGGCAATGACAGCCCCCCAGTTGGTAACTCTGTCTATTGCTTCGGAATAACTAAACTTCCCCTGCAGAATCTGGAGCAATAACAGGAACAAAATCAAAACAGATGTTGACAGAGATACCACCAGTGTCTTCCAACGCCGGTAAAGGATCATGCAGATGATTTGTGCGGCAATGAGAAAGAAACCATAGCGATGGGTATATGACATGATGAATATGGTTACCGCATAGAAGAGGTTATTTGCCAGTGTAGGCTCCTTTAAACAGCGGAGGAGTAAATATACGGACAAAACTCCCAAGAAGGCTAACATGATGTACGCACGCAATTCCTCGGAATAATAGACGAGCATGGATGATACCGCGACCAGGAGCACAGCGTACAATCTATCCGCTTTACTGAAAGAGCTTTGACGCACACACCCGTAGACAAGCGGAAGTATGAGCATACCGAATACCACAGATGGTATCCGCATGAGGGCAGGAGTATCCCCGAGAAAACGCATCGTGAAATGTAAAACAGCATAGTACAGAGGGGGGGTGGGGTCCGAGAGAGCAACATTCCACATGTGTACGAAGGGTATCCTCCGTGCAAATGCCCAGCTGCACACTTCATCAAAACTGAGTGGACTGTTCAGGTGTATTAAGCGGAGAGCCAGCCCAATACAGACAATGACAAGGAACAAAAAAGTTTCCTTAGACTGGGTTATCTCTTGTTTTTCCATTGGGATGTTTGCTGGAAACGATCATCCGCTTGTGAATTGAACCGAACCATGCTCGGGCATACCCTGTTAAGGTTGCCCCTGAAACCTGATTTTGATAATTTGGAGGAAAGATCTCATGGCGGCCTTCAGGAGCTTCCATTTCTTGATCGAAACTTCTCCGGTCTGCCTTTCACTGTGAGGAATAGAGATATTCTTTACTCTCATTTTTTTCTGAACAAGGAAACCTGAGATGGCTACATTCGGAGCGAAAGTATCCGGAGGTATCTGCTGCAAAATCTGTTTTAAGGCATCTGCTCGTAACAGTCTGAAGGGGCAGTTGACATCGGTGACACCGGTACCATAAAAAAGAGCCACAACCAGACGTGAAAAGATACTGACTGCTTTTCGAGACAGTGGCTGGTGCCTACCTTCCCTGATCCCAATCACAGCATCTGCATTTTCTCTTTCATTCCATACTTTTTTAAAATGCTCTGCCTTCATTTCATTGTCGCTGTCCACCTGGAATACCCAGTGTGCTTCCTGTACTGCTATCTGGTACCCTTGAAGTATGGTGGGGCCGTGTCCGGAATTCTTCTTGTTGATAACGTTTACTCTTGGGTTGTCTCTGTATTGTGTCAGCACCTCGGCTGTGTTGTCCTTTGATCCATCATTCAAAACAACCAAACGGTAAGCAATGCCCAGGCTGTCCAGTTCCTGAATCCAATCATCCAGGACCCCGCTAATACACTCAGCCTCGTTATACACTGGCATTACCACTTCAACATCATACATAGATCACCTCAACCGGTGAGTGTTTACAAAGGAAGGGTAGTGAAGGGTAAGTTCGGGAGTGCCAAACAGGATGTGGTCAACAGCCTCGACTCCCTGCATGAGTGCATGATCCTGATTGCCACACTCATATTTCCAGGCACCAAACCTGCCACGAGAGTAGATATTTTTTTTCTGCAGATCAACCAGATACCTGTCGAGCAATTGATCCCGGCGCAAGAATGGTGTGGGATATGCGTATTCAGCCCGGCATGACCAGGTGGAAACAACGGGTGTATTTTTTTTGATGAGGCGGGTGTTGCAGAATCCCTGCATGGCTTCATTAACCAACTGGTCGTGGTCTACAGGTTTCTGGGGAGATTCTGAAACTTCTCCCATCAGAGACCAGTATTCCCCCTTCGGCACATTGTTCGGGGAGTAGTTTGAAAAAACCGTGACCCGGTAGAAGGGATTATCATCTTCGGGGAAATACATCCAGCATTTGGTGCGGAGTTTTTCCGGCGGTTCTCCCTTTAAACCAATGCCAACAATATGAGAAGAAGAATGAACAAAACTATCCTCCTTGCTGGAGGATATACCCCTGGTCACCTTAATAAGCTGATCAATTGGTATGGTTGAAATAAGGTAGTCATAGGTCTCCTCACGTCCATTTTTAAACTTCAGTATCCTCTTTTCACAATCCAGTGATACCAGTTCGGTGCTTAAATGAATCTTTCCACCTGGCAGCTTTTCAGCTAAAGATCGCCAGATAGCGCCTGTTCCGCCATGAAGAGGAAACTTGAAGATATTGTTAGGTCCCCAGGAACGGTCATCCCTTCCATTGATGATGTTGTCGATCACCTTTTTCACATCGGGAACTGCTACTCTCTCGCCTGTCCACTGGGCAGAGAGCATCTCCAGAGGGTAAGCCCAGACTTTTTTGTTATAAGGGATGAGAAAGTGCTTAGCAATTCCATCCCCGAAGGTGCGCAAAACCCACTCAAGAAAATTTGTATTTTGTGAGCCCTCATTCCTGCAATTAATTAATCCAGCCAGGCACTCTACCATCTCTTTTTCAGGCAACCTGCCTATATTGTACTGAAGTGGGTAGGGGATAAATCGACTCCTCATCCATATCCAGCTCTCCCGCTCATGGGGAAGCCAGCCTTCTTCAGAAATTACTGCCTCCATCACCTGATCGAAGTAGTTATAATGGGAGAACAATACATGCCCACCAATATCCCAGGTAAATCCCTTCTCATCAATAAAACTGGCCGAGAGACCTCCTGCATTTGTATATTTTTCAAAAATTTTATAGTTGGTCATACCGATCTCGTTCAATCGCCAAGCCGCCCCCAAGCCGCACGGTCCTGCACCTATGATCACAATCTTTTTATCATCCCGTATCATATGCTCTCCATGGAGGTCAGAAGGCTTAATTCCAAATCTATGATCCCTCCTTGCTCGAGATGTTCCTGTGAAAAAGAGAATACTTCGTTCTCCTGAACTTATTGTTCAGGTAATTCTGGATGCCCCGGCTAAAATGACGCGACTCTAAATCACGCAAAAAACCTTTTTCAATTAGGGGATAATAGAGTGGCGACATCCTGGACATCAAGGTTTGACATCGCTCCCATTCAATGTCCAGCATTTCTCTATAGAGAGGAGAAGTTATGTCCTTTGGCAATAAGAGCATCCTCCAGAAGCGGCACAGGGTTTCTGTAAAACCATTCCCCACCCCTTCATAGAATGCTTCTCTCAATGAACCACTAAATTTCTCACCAAACCTGCTGTCCAATGGATAATCAGGTGCATGGAGGGTATCGAATAGCATCTCAGCTCCTACGAGCATCCCAATCCCCTTGACAACTGCACTCTGATACTGCTGTGGAATCAGGCTTATCTCGCGGAGAAGATCCGCTTCACCAATCCTTACGCCATCACTTTCTATGTCATGCTTAAAATTCTCCAGGTAGTTCCTGAAGAACCTCTGTTCTATAAGGGGGATGTGTCGCAACAGGATCTCCTGGTTGATCAAAACACTATAGTATTTATAACCGAGATTCCGAAAGCCCCAGTTTTCATATAAAAGGTCAGGGTACTTTTTCGTCATAATCTCAGCAAAGGGTTGAAACTCCTTTTCCGAGACATTCTGTGCTACTCTGACAACACCATAAATAAAATCTCTCAAATGATGAGGGGGTACTCCTTTCAGGTACTCTTCTAACTTCGTATCCTTATTTGAATCCTTGAGCAAGTTGTTCCCTACAAGCGTACCAAGGCATCGATAGGCTTCTCCTCTATGCTCCTCGGGATAGTTTTCAGTTATCCTCCTTGCCGTCTTCTCATCGCGAGACCCAAAGTCACCAAGGATAAAGCGGACTGAGAACTGGTCATAGTTATATCCCTTGTAATAGAATGTCTTGCCAAAGTCCTCTTTCGAGTACAGTTTAATACTGCCTGCCACACCACAGAGGAGGAGAAAAATGAGGATAAGCACAGGAAAAAATTTATATGTCTTGCTTCGAGAGCCTAATTTGAAGAGGTGTGCAATCCCAAGGGCAACAGTTGCAAGGTAAAAAGGGAAGAGGATATGAAACCAGCGATACTTGAGCGCATCAGCCGGCGCAAATGCTCCAAAAAGCCCGAAATTTGGCCAGTATTCAAAGGGATAAATATGCATGGGTGATAAGGAGAAACAGGCGAGAAAGAAGAGAGGGAATACCGCCAGAAAGAGATTCTGCAGCAGTGATGTTTTTTCCCTTTCAGCATTCTTGAGGTACCAATTCTGCAATGAGGTTCTTATCAATACACCTATGAAAAAAAGGATAACCAGAGAGTAGAGAACTGCAATGAATCCAATTTCACGGGACGGATAATCAAACCCCAGTGAATGGGGCACATTAAAAATAAAGACCTGCACAAAACTCCTGAGGCTGATGCGGATATTGCCAATCACGGACGCCAAATACTGTCCTCCAGCTCTCGAATAAAGAGACCTGAAAAACCATGGGGAAAAACCAATAAAAAGTCCTCCTGAGAATATAAGAATACGGCGGAAAGTGATCATCGCTGACTTAAAAATAAGGAAAAACAGGAGGCAGAAAGCATTGAAAATAACGTAGGTATAAAAGGCATACGTTCCAAGCCCGGAGAAAAAGCCAAGACCAAACCATAACCAGAATGAGATTCTATCCCTATCAACTTCAATAATACGGAAAAGTAATATCAACTGGATTGGAATAAGTATGTTGATTATATGGTGTGAACTGAGTGTACCAATAAGGTTTAAGCGGGCAAACATTGGGGGAGGAAGGGCAAACAGTGCTGTAAATATGACGGCACCCCAGAATCCCTGGTATCTCTTAATGAAAGCAATCCAGCAAAAAAGGGAGATACATGAAGAAACGAGGGGGAAAGTCTTTAATGAGAAAATGGACCGTCCCAAAAGCTTAAAAAAGGGAACGAGGGAAAATCCCTCCATGAGGGTATCCCCCGACCTACTCTCATACTGATAAGCATACAGGGGTGCCCGTATGTTCCTATCGAGCAGATCACAGGGCAGTACACCGGTTACCGGTTCATCAATGCCTGGGTGAGATATGTGAGAGTAACCGAAGAGCAGTACACCAAATCTCTGCATCATGAACAGAGATATAAGGATGATAAGTATTATATATGCATTCCGTCTGCCCGGAGGCGAAGGCCTAAGATTCTCCATAAAGATCATCCTCTCTGTAAAATCAGGACACCTGTTCTTGAGTCGTCCCGTTTCTCTTCCGGAGAATAGATAAGAATTTATTCCACCACAATCCCCATATAACCCAGAAACAGATCAGCGGCAGAATGCTTAATAGACTATAAGGGAATAAGATTTCACCCAGATTGAATGAGTTAAAATTGTGGATCGAGTTCCACTTCTCAACCTTTGAAATCTCATAAATATTAGCATAGTTGTTAAAATGTGAGAAGGGAGCAGGGTTAATAGACACATTACCGGTGACTATATTGTGGAAAATGACATCCCGGAGAGGATTCATTATATCCCGTGGAATTTCATTGCCGACTACGGTGATGGAGAGATTGATGAGTATTGAAACAACGCCGATGACTTTAAAAATCTTTGGAAACCTGTTCAAAGAAAATCCGGCAAGGAGAAAAAAGAAAGGATACGCCGGAAGCAGGTAACGGGGACCGACAGCTGAGCCGCCATGCCACGCATGAAAGCTTCCAATATATACGATGAAAAAAACTGATACGGCAGTACAGAGAATTGCCTCTACCCTCCATTTCTTCTCCTTAAAAAATAAATATATTCCAGGTATTGTCATGAGCAGAATCGGTGACGAAAAGAACAATCCTCTATATGGGGAAAACAGGAGATAATAAAATCTCATAGGATCCGGCATGCCAAAGAGTCTTCCCTTTACCTTCCACATTACCACATCATTTGAATAATTGTAGCTTGAAGCCAGGGGGTTATCGAAACAAATAAAACTATAAAACCCCTGAACAATCCCCGGTAGAACACAGCCCAGGATAAAGAAAGGAACATACTTCCTTCCTTCCTGAAAACTTATCAGATAGAATGCAACCGCTCCAAGCGTGAAGATGGTGGAAGGTTCAAAAACCACAGCTGAAGCTGCGGAAAATCCCGACAGAGCAGCTATCGCCCGCTTTTCCCGGGAATACCCATGCCGGATATACATGGCTAATACAAAAGAAAGGAACGAACAAAAGGCTGCTGGCTGATGGCAATAGAATGTTGTGCTGTAGGAAAAGGCAAGGGTACCAAATCCGAAAAACAGAGTGAGCAGAAAGGATTTGATGATACCCATCTGGAAGAAATGCCAGAAGATGTGGAAGGTCAGGAGGCAGAGAAGAGCAGAGAGGAGAGTGGTGGTAAGAAGGGTGCTTACGTAGGTACTGTAGAGGACCTGTCGCTCCTCGTCGTGAGGGAAAAGGTGCTCCAGGAAGTATTCAGTTGGGGCGAAAGGCGGAACGGCCATGAACGAAAGACCAGGTGATTTATTGCAGTAGTAATGGCCATTATAGGAGGCCCAGTCACCAGTATTCACGAACTCCATCTCCTTTGAATCCTCTTTATAGTAATCTATTTTGAACGAGCCATGGTGGATAATGGCGCGGGTGAGGCAAATCCTTGCATTCTGGTTCCATCCTCCACCCTGAAAAAAATAGCCATAACTCACAAAAAAGAGTACGAACAGGATGAAGTAGCTGGACTTTAATTTTTGTCCGGTGAGCTGGCAATAAGACATTGACTTACCTCTGTAAACAATAAATTTCTACAGGATATTTCGAGGGAAAATTCTTTTGCAGCTTAAAGTGTTTTTTTACATAATTATATATTTCGACCTGACCAGGCTTTTCTGCATAGAGGGTTTTGTCCTCATAAGGCGGACGAATATCGGGAAGCCAGGCGGTAATCAAACACCATACGTGCCTTCTCCCCTGGATAATGTCCCAAAAGTCAGCGAAGGTCTCGGGATTCAATATATTGCTGTTCGGAGAATAGTAACGAAAATGCTCGCCCGCATACCCGATGGAAAAAATGAGATCGCCTTTTCTATCCCCGACCTTATGCGTAACGAAGTAGACTGCCTCACGGTAATTCTGGCGATCCTGGCTCATTATCTTATGGAGGGCCGGTAATTGTAACCATACGAGAAGAAAGATGAAAAAAAACACGAGCGCCTTTTGATACACCCCCTTAAAGATTCCGGCAAGTCCCACAATTCCCTCACTTGCAATCAGGAGGACAAAAGGTAAGGCAAAGATGAAATATCTCTCAAAAACAAACATGGGGTTTATCAAGAGGTAAAGAGATACCGGCAGCAGAGAAAGTACCAAGAGATAGCAACAGAGAATCCGGTCTTTCCTGAAAGTAAAATAGATGCCGGACAAAAGCAGAATACTGTAAATGATCATGCCGGCAATACCCCGAATCCCAGGGAAAAATGAATCGAAGAGACTCAGGATAAAGGGTATTCGGCTCACAGTCACAACCCTGACTTTACCTATGTTTTTTAAGAACGCCAAAAGGACAGGGCTATAGAGAAGGAGGATGACCATGGCAGCAGCAAAGAGGGAAAGGAAAAAATTTCTCAACGTTTTCAGGCTGATCCTTGTTTTCCCAATATTCCACTTTCCCCTAACTATAAAAAGTACTGCACAGCAACACTGGGAAATCGAAACTGCGATCATGAAGACATGGGAATAAAAACCAAGCGACGTAAAGAGGGTGAAAAGCATCCAGGATCTCAGTCCATTTGTCTTCAAGCCCTTCAGGAAATAAAAAGAGGAGAGGATGGAAAAGAGCGCAAGAGCTGAATAACCCCGTGCTTCGGAAGAGTGATCAATATGAAATGCAGAGATTGCCAGTAAGAGCGAGGCAATGATTCCGGCAGAAGCGCCCAGGAAACTCTTCCCAAACTGAAAGAGCATAACGATACCAAGCAGCCCCATAATCAATGCAGGCAGGCGGAGTGCAATCTCACTCTCACCCAATATCTTTATGGAACCATGGGCTAACAGGGAATAAAACATATGGTTATTGAAATAATAGCCGAGGCTGCTCACAACTTGCCATATAGAGCCGGCCTTTGCGTAGGCCATGGTGCTCCATATCTCATCCCACCAGAAACTCTGGTTGATGTTCCAGCAGCGCAATACACAGCCGACGAGGATGCTTAATACGAGGAAGAACTGTACCTGTCTGTCGCTTAAAATATTTTTCTCCATCCCTAGGTATCCCTCACCCCTGCACGAAGAATTCACGCTCGAATGTCAAAATTCCATTGAAAAAAAGAAAAAAATCTGCTTTATATTGAAATCATACCCGCGGGACAGGAGCTTCATGAAAGTAAGTATAACTTTTTGTGGTAAATAAATAAATATTTTCTGCAATAAAAACATCATGGATAAAAAAATCCTCATCTTTATCCCCACAAGAAATACTGCAACAACTATAGAAAAAACATTTAATCTCATCCCTGAACATATCAGGAAAGAGGCTGAATTTATCGTTGTTGACAATGCAAGCGTTGATAATTCCATCGAGGTAGCTGAAAAATTAGGATTGAAAGTAATACGCCACGAGACTGATCGAGGATACGGGGGTTCGAATAAAACTGCTTTCGATTATGCCAAAACTCGAGATGTGGACGTATTTGTCGTTCTTCATTCAGATTGCCAGTATGACCCAACGATAATGGATAAACTTTTGGAGCCAGTTTTGAAAAACGAGGCAGACGCTGTTTTTGGCTCCCGCATTATGGGGAGAAAAGCCCTGCAGGGAGGAATGCCCTGGTGGAAATTTATTTCCAATAGATTTCTTACCTGGATAGAAAATATAGCGACCCATTCACACCTCAGCGAATACCACACCGGCTATAGAATCTATTCCATGGACATCTTGCAGAGAATCCCATACCATGCTGATTCTAATAACTGGATATTTGACAGCGAGATTATCTTTCAAATCCTCAATTTAGGCTTCAGGATTAAAGAGGTTCCCATTCCAACAAACTACAAGGGGCCCATCTCATCAATCTCCTTTTCAGCGGGCGTCGTCTACGGACTCTCCATTTTTAGGCTTATTCTTAAATACAAACTCCACCAATGGGATATTATTAAACAACCACAATTTAGGTAACAGTCATCCATTACGTTCCATCAATTCATAATGGCGAGCGCAAAGAAGTATCTCTTCCTCATTCCCCTTACCCTGATCACCATCCATGCCTTTCTCATGAACGGTCATTACTATGTTTACCAGTATCTTACTGTTGGGACGTACCTTGACCCCATTGTCGCCAAGGCTGACCCATCGCTCTTGAAGGATTCTCTCTATGTACATGCTGTCAATCGTACCAGGGTGAGACTATGCATCATTGATGATTTATTTCCCTCTATTTACCAACATTTTGATTTTGAAACATTCGCCATCGTGCAGGAAATCGCCAGCCTCTTCTTCATGCTCGCTGGCATATTCGCCCTCACCAAAGTAATCTCTAAAAGTTCACCTGCAGGCTACGTGGCAACGCTGCTCTATACCGCGGAACTGAATAACTGGACACTCGGCTCACCATCTCCTTACCTTAATTTTTTTCACCACAGTCTCCCCTATACCTATCCCCTCATGGTATGGTCAATGGTCTTCTTTTTTCAAAAGAGATACCCCATCGCGCTCATGGTCGCCGGAATTTCCTGGAATTTTCACCCGATGTGTACCGTGTTTCTCCTCTTTGCATACTTCACATACTCGCTTTTTAATCGCAAAGAATTCACGACTAAAAAAGTTCTCTCCTGCATCGCCGCGTTTGTCATCCCTGCCTTCCCTACCTTGATAAAAATACCCAATTACCTGAGTGCAGGTACATCGTATGATCTCATATGGTTAACGGTTGCCCGCTGGACAGCGTGGTTCACCTGTTTTCCATCAATGTGGCCACTATCCTGGATTATTCGAGCGGGACTTTTCCTGCTTTTTTTTATTATCTCTCTCTTTT